>Ga0209017_10000237_pt1 | contig 56517 bp, 37 predicted proteins | sample YNPBryunderm2012_FD_185812 | JGI IMG/M metagenome (GOLD analysis project Ga0209017, IMG submission 185812) | Anoxygenic and chlorotrophic microbial mat microbial communities from Yellowstone National Park, USA - YNP Bryant MS undermat 2012... ... | reverse complement strand
TCAACGGATTCGTCGGGACGCCGCCGACGATCTTGATCAGGTGTTCGCCCAGCTGCGCTTCCTGGCTCAATCCAAGGCCCAACTTGACACCTTCGACCCGCTGGAATTTCCATCGAATCCCCAGTCCGAGGAGGTCCAGCCCTTGCTCGAAGTCGTTCGCGCTAGTCTGGATCGCCGAACCGACTCGATGTTCGACCAGGGGGTCCCTACCGAGGATTGGCGGTCGCGCCGCCTTTTGATGGTCGAGGTTTTCAAGGCGTTGTTGGCGTCGGTGCCGTCTCTGGAGGCCGAACTACCCCGTCTCAAGGCCAAGGCGTTGCGCGAAGCGGCGACTAAGGGCGGATTTCTGTCCTCCTGGGTCCGAACAGCGCGTCTGACCTTTCCCCACCTTGCGGTGTTTGGCACCCATTCTCGTCCTGGCGTCGGCTTGCGGGAAACCTTCGTGGTGGTTGCCTCCAAGCGTCCGCTGGACCTGGAGGACTTGGGACGACGAACCAACGACCCCAAGTTCAATCAGGGCGGCGAACCCTTCGAGCCTCAACCTTACGACCAAGCCACCCTCGACGCCCTGGACCGACGCGCTGCGGGAATCATCCTTACCGATGATTACGCCCCGGTTGAGAATCTGTTGGCTCCCACCGCCGCCTCCCGAGGCGATTAGGCACTCGGACAATCATGCCGAAGGATCGGTTCCAAGACCATCACCCAAGTCGTTGCCACCCAAGACCGTTTTTTGACAAAGTCTAGAAGCGACTCCATCATCTGACCTCGCCACCTGACTCCCGACTCCCCGACCTCGACCGCTCCGGGGTTGGGGAATCGGTCCCATCAAACGGGATGGTGGGAGGCAAGCTCGTATGGCCGATGCCTAGGGTTGCACTCCAGGCGATCGCAACACTCCCCGATGGGGTTGGGCAAGCATGGGCAGAGGACCTGGAATGAGAGTAGGAGAAGTCGCGCGTTGCTCGATCGTCTCCCATTTCAGGATATTGCCCTGGGACACGGCTTGAGCGCTGTTTCGTTTTCGTTGGTCGTTGAGGAGCAAGGTTGTTCAATTGGTCGGCACGGCGAGGGTCACAAGCTCCCAACGCCCTTGGCGCTGCGTGCAAAAGGTCACGCCGCGACCGTCGGGAGTCCATCGTGGGTGCATGTCGTGCCCTTCGGGATTGCGTGAAAGGTTCCTCGGGTTCGACCCGTCGATGCCCATGACGAAGACCTCAGCCATTCCCTCGCGAAAGGTTGTGAAGGCGATCGATTGACCGTCAGGCGCCACGTCGGGCGAGTCGTCAATGCCGGGTTGCCGGGTGAGTCGCTCGACGCGATGGCCCTCAAGATCGGTGATCGCCAACTCCAACCCCCCCCAACGGTCGGTTACGAAAACGATCCGTTGGCCGTCAGGAGTCCAGCAGGGTTGGGTGTCGATGCCAGGGTGTCGGGTTACCCTGTGCGGTTGGGAATCCGGAGCGTCGGGGTCGTCGCTCCAGGCGATCCAGTAGATTTCCTGATTGCCCTCATGAGTTGATGCGAACACCAATTTCGATCCATCGGCCGACCAGTTGGGCCACTCCTGGTGCGACAAGCGGCCCTCCACATTCCCCATAATCCCGCGGGATCGAGGCGGATTGGACGTCAGGTCGAACGCCACCAGGTCGAGGTCGCCCTGGGTTCCCGAACGGGTGACCCGGGTCACCGCCAACCACGGGCTCTGACTCTGGGGCGAGGGAACCGCTTGAAACTCAGGGTCGTCGCGGTCGGGGAAAAGGCGTTTCGGCTGCCTGCGCGTTGCGTCGAAGGGATGATCGACCTGGAGTTGGTAGAGATGAATCGAACCGCCGTCGGGCTCCATTGAGGCGTAAATCAAACGCCGACCGTCGGCGGACCACACCGGACGGAACTTCTCGAGGCCGTCGAAGGTGTGTCGCACTCCCGGCCCCTCCCAACGATCCTCCGCCCGACCCGACGGCGTTCCTCCAGTCCAAACCATCAAACTCAGCACCAGCCCTACCAGAAGCTGTTTGATTTTAGAAGAGTTCATGAATGGGATGCCCCATCGGAGTCAAACCGATCCGGGTCAGATCGGTGGTGGTCACACCTAAGCGATCGAGGATGGTGGACCCGAGATCGGCGGGACTGACGGGCCGATCAATTGGTCGTTCGCCACGACGATCGGAGGCACCCACGACCCGCCCGCCAGCGATGCCGCCACCGGCCAGTAGCGCGGAGTAGCAGGGATTCCAGTGATCCCGACCCGCCTTCTCGTTGATCTTGGGAGTCCGACCGAACTCACCAACCGCGACAACGAGAGTGGATTCGAGCATTCCAAGACGCTTGAGGTCGTTGAGAAGCGCGGAGAGTCCCTGGTCCAACATCCAGCCGTGACGTTCGCGCATCACGGCGAAATACCGGTCGTGCATGTCCCAACCGCCGTCGCCAGCGTCTTCAGGACCTTCGACATGTGTACTCCAATTGACCTGAATGAACGGTTGTCCTGCCTGGGCCAGCCTTCGGGCGATGAGGCAACAGCGTCCAAAGCGGTGATGGCCATATTCTCTGCGGATGGCCTCCGGCTCGCGCTCGAGGTCCAACGCCTCCAGATTCGACCGCGAGGCGATCAGGTCGCGGGCCAATTCGTAGTGGCGGTCGATGCGATCGTCCCAAGCGCCCACGGTCTCCCGCAGTCGGCTTCTCAGATCCCATCGGGCTTGAAACCGTTCATAGGTGAGTCCTTCGGGCAGTTCCACATCGGGCACCACCACCCCCTTGCCGGGTTGGTCGTCGAGCCGGAACGGTTCGCACCGCGTTCCCAGCCCTCCGGCTCCCTCGCCCACGACCCGCTTGTGACCCTGCTTGAGGGGACGGCCCAAAATCACGTAAGGCGGCAGAGGGGGAGCGGCCCTCGTTCCCGAAGCCTCCTCTTGCTGTGCGTTGGGTTCCATCCCTCCCCGCAACCGCGCCACAATGGAGCCTACGCTAGGCTTAATCGCACCGCCACGACTCACCCCATCCAACCCAACCGCCCCGTCGATGGATCCGGTCAACGCGATCGTCCCGGCGACTCCGTGATCGTTGGATTCATGGTTGAGCGATCGGACCAGCGAAAACGAGTCGGCCAGTCGCGCCAGCCGGGGAAGCAACTCGCAAATCTGGATGCCCGGCACGGTCGTGGCGATCGGCTCGAAGGGGCCGCGATATTCAAGGGGAGCCTCCGGCTTCATGTCGAAGGTGTCCAAATGACTCGGTCCGCCCCAGAGCCAAAGTAGAATCACCCTCTTGGCGGGCGGGTCGTTGGATCGGGCGGCGGTCGGTCCGCTGGACGAAGCCCACGCGCGAAGCCAGGTCCAGTCGCCCAACGACATCCCCAACGCCGTCAGGCCGCCAATCCGCAGCACTTCGCGGCGCGAGACCCCCAGGCGCATCATGACTCACCTCCCAACCAAACCGGATTTGTTGCTCGGTTGTGTTTGGTCTCGGCTTACCTTGGATTTCTTGATAACGACCCACTGTGGTTCACTTTAGCGGCGGATTCAACTCTCGTCAAACATCCTCCCAGCGGATTCAACCTGCCTCTGAGGAGGGGGATTCGCTAGAATGGAATGGAAAGGGGGTTGTCTGGGCGTGCGGGATCGTTCCTAATCAGCCCCTACTGAATCGGATATTCGACTCGATTGGCCGGCGCTTCGGTTCCCAAGCGGAAAGACGTTCGACATGCGCGAGGAATCTTGGTTTTACATCACGACGGCGATCGACTATCCCAATAGCCGTCCGCACATCGGCACCGCCTTCGAGAAAATCGGAGCCGACATCCAAGCGCGTTATCAACGATTGCGCGGCAAGATGGTCCGATTCCAGATGGGCAACGACGAAAACACGATCAAGGTGTCGCAACGCGCCGCCCAACTTGGCCTGGAACCCAAGCCGTATGTCGATGACATGGCGCGGCAGTTCCAGGAGGTCTGGCGGGCTTTAGATCTTTCCTACGACGATTTCATCCAAACCTCCGAGCCACGCCACGCAGCCGGCTGCCGCCGCTTCATTCAGCGGGTCTTCGATAATGGAGATATCTATAAAAAATCGTATGTCGGACTCTATTGTGATGGTTGCGAGGCGTTCAAGACCGACAAAGAGGTGGCTGAGGGCAACGGTCGCTGCCCCCTTCACCCCAACCAGGAACTGCGCAGGGTCGAGGAGGAGAATTATTTCTTCAAATTGTCCAAATACGCGGACGCCTTGTTGGATTTTTACCGGAGTCATCCCGATTTTATCCAACCCGAGAGCCGGCGCAACGAGATTGTCAATTTCGTCGAGGCGGGGTTGCAGGACCTGTCGATCAGCCGCAAAGGGTTCACCTGGGGGATCAAGGTTCCTTTTGACGAGGAGCAAACGATTTACGTCTGGTTCGACGCGCTGCTCAACTATTTGACGGCGGTTGGCTACGGTGATGCTGACGACCCGGATCGTTGGCGTGCATGGTGGCCTGCTGACGTTCACGTCATCGGCAAGGACATCACTCGGTTTCACTGCGTCATCTGGCCCGCCATGCTGATGTCGGCGGGGATCGAACCGCCTCGACGGGTCTTTGGCCACGGCTTCGTTTATGTCAAGGGGGCCAAAGCCAGCAAGTCGCAAGGCAACGTGGTGGACCCCCACGAGTTGACCCAGCGCTTCGGTTCGGACGCGGTGCGCTACTACTTCGCTCGCGAATGTCCCTTTGGCGGCGACGGCAATTACGCCGAGGAACGCTTCATCGACCTGTACAATGCCGACCTCGCCAACAACCTGGGGAATCTCTACAGTCGTTCGCTTTCGATGTGCGTCAAGTATTTCAACGGCGTGTTGGAGGAGATTGGCGACGTTGATCCCACCGCCTGGCGAGCCGGGGTGGATTGGCCCGGTTTTGTCGCTGAGATCGGCGAATTGATCGAGTCGTTCCAAACCAACGTCGCCCTGCAACGGATTTGGTTAGAAGGGTTGGATCTGGTTAATCAATACATTCAAGCCACACAACCATTTCGTCTGGTCAAAACCGATCCCCAGGCCACCAAGGTGGTCATGGTCAACCTCGCCGAGGCGCTGCGGGCACTGGCCGTGTTGATCGCCCCGGTGCTGCCCCGCACCGCTCGGACCTTTTACGAGTCGTTCGACTTTGGAGCGCAACGCCCCTGGGAAACGATTCGCTGGGAGGACGCGGCAGTGGCTCAAATCGTCCCGAGGCGTCGGGTCACTGCGACGTTGGTCAATGGAAAACCGGCTCCGCTCTTTCCCAAAATCGAGGTCGAAGCCCAACCGGTCGTCGGCTGAGCATCCAGGAGGTGAATCGCCTATGCCCGACTCGATGGAATCCTCGGCCGCGGTGACGCTCAACGGCGTCGCCCCACACCCCTTCCCTGGCGCGGCGACGTCTCGACCGGCGCGGCGACGACTCCGCAAGGCTCTCGGGCTGCTGGCGATCCTCGCGGGGTTGGTGTTGGGACCGCCGCTGGCGATCTGGTCGCAATCCTGGATCGACACCAACTTCGGCGTGGTTCAACCAGGGGTGGCCTACCGCTGCGCGCAACCTCAAGGCGACGACCTGGAACGGTTCATCGACGCCCACGGGATCGCCACGGTCCTCAACCTCCGAGGCGGCAAGCCGGAGGACCAGTGGTACGCCAAGGAGGTGGAAACCGTTCAGAAGCGCGGCGTGACTTACTACGATTTGCCCATGAGCGCGACCAAGCGTCCCGAACGTCGTCAGATGCTGTGGATTTTGGACGTGTTGCGCGACGCGCCCCGCCCCATTCTGATTCACTGCAAGGCCGGAGCCGACCGCACCGGCTTGGCCTCGGCCTTGCAAAAGCTGGTCATTCAGGGCGAACCTCCCCGTCAAGCCCTCTCAGCCTTCACCCTGCGGCACGGCCATTTCGCCTGGGGACCAACCGGCGTACTCCATCAACCCATTCTGGAATATGAGAAATGGTTGAACGAGCGGGGACTCAACCACCAACCCTCCCGCTTCGTGGAATGGTTGGAACGCCACTACGACGCCCCTGACGGCCCGTTCGACCCCCAAACCCGCGTTCCCCCTCCCGTGGGACCCCGTTCCTCCCGGCCTTCCAACGACGCCGACGAGACCTCAATCCATCTCAATTCCACCCCATCCAGGAGGTAGGTCGTCTCAATCACGCCCCAAAGGCAACCTCCGCTCGCAAGGTCGAGGCAGGGTGAAGAGAAACTGTTCGCAAGTCCATCCCCACGGCGATTCATCGGGTAAACTGGAACAGCCGCGACGCGCGGGCCGGTTCACGCCGCCGCGGCGCGACCGTCGCCAACCACCCGGAGCCTCGCCGATGGCCGTCTCGCCCAGTTCCTCGCGCTCAACGCCCACCCCCGCCGAGATTGTCGCCGGTCTGAGCGCCTTTTGTGACCACGCCGGACCCAAAATCAGCACCGAGACCATCGTCCGCTGGATCGAAAAACGGGGGGGATATCCCAGCCAGGCTGAACTCGCCAAGCTCGCCAAGAAAATGCTGGCGCGGCGCTACGCCCGCATGGTCATGTACACCGACCCCGAAACCGGTTTGAAGGTCAAGAGGCTTTGGAGCTTCCGCGACCGCCTCACCGGCGAGCGGTATTATCAAGACCTGCTTAAACTTCCCGAGGAGCGCCGACGGCTTTTCGTTCAGCGCTACCTGCGGTTCCTCGATCAAATGAAATCGGTTCGTCAGGCGTTGGCCGACTATTTCGCGGGTCAGGAATTCTTCGAGTTTTTCGTCGAGGGCGACGAATCCAACGGCGGCGCGCGCCTCGATTCCGCCAGTCTGACGGTGGGTCGTCTGGGTCAGGCGGAGAACCTCGCACTCGAAGAACGCTTCGTGCTGACGTCGGGTTCCTCCGGGTCGTAAACTCGCACGCCAAGCGGGGCGCGTGATTCGTCGAGGGTGCGGGGACTGGCGTAGTGGTTCCGTTCCGGTCCGTTTGGCCCATCGCCGTCTTTTCCACCCAGCCGGAGGCACCCATCAATCCGGTTAATTAGTCCCTTTGACGACTCCGAACCGATCGATTCCGAAACGTGGCGTTGATTTGGAGCGCTGGGATGCGGTTTGCGGTCCGGCAGTCGATCAGTCCTGAGTCTCGCGGGAACTTGCCGTGCGCGATCCGGATAGAGACGCCTGGACCGCGATTGAGGCTCCCAAGACGTGACATCTCAAGGATCGCCTCGACTTGAGACGTGGTGGCGACGACCTTCCTCATGCGTCCAACGACTTGAGCCACTCGACGAAATGAGTCACCCCTTCCTCGAAGGACGTGACGGGTGACCAGCCCAACAACGAACGGGCGCGACGAATGTCGGCCCGAGTTCGCCCCACGTCGCCCGGCTGTTCGGGAAGACGTTCAATCCGGGCCGGACGACCCAACGCCGCCGCCAGGGTGTCAATCATCGTGGACAACCGAACTGGCTCGGAATGGCCTAGGTTGAAGACCTCCACCTCTTGGGACGATTGGGGAGACGGCTCGAACACCAACGCCCGGACCACGCCATCCACCAGATCATCGACATAGGTGTAGTCGCGTTCTGTGGAACCGTCGCCAAACATAGGGACGGGGCGGCCTTCCCGAATCAGCCGGGCGAACTTCGCCAGCGCCAGATCGGGACGATTACGCGGCCCGAAAGCGGTGAAGAAACGCAAAATGATCGTGGGGATCGGTGGGGCGTCCGGGTTGATCTGGCGGAGTCGGAGCGTGCGGGCGTGGTGAAAAGCCCGAACCGCGAGTTCGGCGGATGCCTTGGAGGCGGCGTAGGGTGAGACCGGGCGATCGATGGGGTCGGTCTCTACGAAGCCTTGGTGGGGATCGTCATGGCGACGGTCACCGTACACGCTGGAACTCGAGGCGAACACCAGGCGGGGACCACGCCCCGACTCCTCCAAGGTATCGAGATGCTTCAAGGCGTCAAGCAGACGGATGGTTCCGACCACGTTGGTATCGAAGTAGTCGGCGGGGGATTCGAGGCTCGGTCGAACCCCGGCTTTGGCCGCGAGGTGGGCGACCAGGTCGGGCCGAAACTCCCGAAGATGCCGCTCCAAGGCCGCTCCATCGCGCAAGTCGGCCTCGATCAAACGGAACCGCGTGACGTGACGGCTCCGCGCTAATTGGAGATTCGCCTGCTTGACCGTGCGGGGATAAAACGGGTCGAAGTTATCCAGCGCCAGAACGTCGGCTCCCAGCTCAAGCAGCCGGTCGACCAATCTCGACCCGATGAACCCCGCACCCCCGGTCACGATGACCCGCGCGCCGCTCAGGCAACCGAGATCGGGTTTGTCGGGGGGCGACGGCGACATGAGCAGGGTGTTGCGACTCATTCCACCACGACCTCCCAATGAAGGGTGGCGATCGCTTGATCGTTGGTCAAAGTCCAGGCCACCTCGCCTCGATTGGGGTCGGTGACGACTTGGGGCGGCTTCGAGCCAGCGCGGGGGCGTCCGGCTTCGTCGAGTGGCGACACTCGGACTTGGCCCCGCGTCGCGGTGGGGGATCTCCAAATCAGGCCGATCGTCAAAGGCTCGATTCGCAGCGGTGGTCGTCCGGGGTCGGCCACTTCGGTTTTCCAGCAGTCGGCCCAACGAAACCCGGTGGGTCGGACCCGTCCGACCGCCGTGACTAGCAGACGGCGCGACTCGGAAAGGCCGCGGCCATCCCACGCGGTCACGGCGATGGTTTGGGCTGGGCTGCGGGGATCGAGTCGAACGGAGAACGGGCCGACTGTCGCCAACCGGCCCGGCACCTGGGACGCGACGCCCACGGTGGTCGGCCCCTCGAAGACGAACCAACCGGGTTCGCGTCCCAGGGTATGGGTCACGCTGCCCTCGCGGTGGCGGAACAACGCCGAGGCGTGCGGCAACAACCCGAACAGACCGGGATGGGCGTTGACCACCCCCGAGAGGCGCACAAGGTCGGAACCGCCGCCCGTCCCCGGCGCGGAGGCTCCCCACGGGTCGGGGTGCCGGAACAGGCCGCGACGAATCACCGCCGACCATCCCTCCGACGCCCCCACAGCCGTCACCGCCATCAGATCGAGGCTGTCGGCGTCGTTGGCCCAGGCTCCCCAACCACCCCGCGCCCAATGCCCCAGCACATAGGCACGGCCACGCTCCTCGGCTTTGAGCCGTTTGGAACGGGTTGGCGCAATCAGACGCGATTCGCCGTCCCACGCCAAGCCACGACGCTCCGGAGCACTAAAGCGGGGGTCGCCCAACAAGAGACGATCATCCACCACCTCAAGACCATCAATGGTCTGAGCGTCGAGGAAGTCCGTTGAACGCTGTGGATGCGAAGCCCCGGCCAGGGGGGAGCGTAGACCAACTTGTGATCGGAGAACCCTCACCCATTCCGACCAGGCGGCCGATTCCCACCGCTTCCAGAACGCTGAACCCCGCGCAGCGCGATTCCGGAACCGGGGATCGTCGCGGTATCGCTCGAGATCGAAGGCGGAGTGGTCGCCCGCCAGGGCGACCCAGGCCAAACCGGGATCGTTCGCCAGCGTAACCGAATTGGCCGACCGGCTTAGACGGAACAGACCGGCAGCGAACTCGCGGGCCAGTTCCCCCACGATGGGATCGAACCCCACAGCGGGTCCACCGCCCGGCGGCAGGTCGCGTAGCGCGACCGCATCCTCACCCCGACCTTGTGCGTCGCCCACTCGGAAACGACGACGGGATTGGAGGTCAAGGGTCCATCGGAGGCCGCGCGACGCCAGAGCGTCGAGAAACCGGGTGAACCGGTCCGACGATTCAGGGTCCAAGACGCGGGTGTCGTCCCGAAACGGGTCGATCAAACTCGATCCTGGACCGAACGCCCCGTCGGGATCGCTCACGCGGACCAGATCGACTCCAGAGGCGGCCAAGCGATCGGCCCAGCGGTCGGCCTGCTCGGCGTCCTCCGGCAGCATCGTGGGACCGATCAAGCTCAAACCAAACAACGGCCGCGGCAACGTGGATTCGTCCGCTTCCCCCCCCTCAACCAAACGACCCGCGACGACCTTGAGGGGGCGAAGGGTCGCCGAGGCGGCTGGGACCGCCTCAGCCGGGTCGGAGTCCGGTCGATTAAGGGGCCAGCGGGACGCATCAAGCGGCGAACCGGGTACGATGCGATCGACCGGTTGGTAAACCGGCCAGGTGTCGGCGGTCAAAGCGTCGGCGTCCACGCTGGGCGTCTCGACTGACCAGGTGCCCGCTGAAGGGTCGGGCTGGGTGAGAATTTGGAAGTCGTCGAGTCGAATCGAACCGAAAGAGTCGAGTTTGTCGATTTGAAGGACGGCGCGATGGGTGCCGGCGGGGAGGCTGACGAGTTTCACCACGGGTTTCCAGTCGAATGAGCCGGTCAACTGGGCGAGCAGGGATTCGCCCACGATCCCGCCCGCGCGATCGAGTGAAAACAAGCGAATCACCACGCCACCCCGCGCGCGAAGTCCTGTGGCTTTGGCCATGAAACGGATCTCGACCGACCTGACCTGGTCCAAGGTGATTGCCAAACCACAAGACGCCCGCGATCGAGAGGAGGACAGTTCGAGAGCCGAATCGGAACGCCAGCCAGGATGGACCCGTCGCGCCCCTTGCTCCAAGCTCCAACCGTGGACCCATGAACCACAACCCCACTCGAATCCGGGATTGCGAACCAAGTTGGATGAGGAAATCAACGGTTGTCTTGGTTGAAAGACGATGGTCAGACCGTCGAAGTCAATCTGTCCGGTCGCGCCGTGAAGCCCCAGCGCGAGGATCGCCTCGTTGGTGCCGACGGGGATCGGGAACACCTGAGCCAATTTGACCCATTCGCCGTCCGAGTTACCGCGGGAGGTCGCATCGGAGTCGGGATCACCGTCGGCCTCAAGGACGAACACGCCGGTGGCCACGAGATCGTCGCCCAGCAGGTCGATGACTAAACCGGGCCGTTGTCCTTCGCGTTCTCCGGGGCCAATGGTCTGGGTTCGGACCCATACGGCAACCTCGATCGCGCCGACGTGCCGCCAGGGAATTTCCAGGCCGCGGTGCGCGCGGCTGGGGCGTCCCGGCTGGTCGGCCTCGAACCTTAAGACGCCCGGACCCGATCCCGGAGCGCCGGGGTCGTCGCGTCGCAGTTGCCAGTCACGGATGTTGAACCATCCGTCGGGAATACCGTCGCCGTCGGCGTCGGTTTGAAAGCCGTCCCGCAACGGGGGGGGAGTGGGTTGCGCGTGCGACCGGTGGCAGCACCACGGCGCAGGCGCGAGACCGAGCCCCAGAACCAGAGCCAACCATCCTCCGCCGATCAACTGGCGTGTCGTTGGACTCCACCCACGCCGCGTCATCCACGACCTCCCTTGTCAGAGCCTTTTTTCTCGTCGGGAGCGGCCGGCGGATTTTCGCCTTCGCCCTTGGGGCGGCTGGGCGTGAGGACTTTGCGCGACTTGGCTTCTTCGGCGGCGCGGCCGGTCATCGGCACGAACAGAGTAGGCAAGGTCGGACCGCCCACGAGTTTGCCGTCGCGCTTGGTGTAGATATGAACGTTTTGATTGTAACGATCACCCAGAGGGATGACCATCCGACCGCCCTCTTTGAGTTGTTCGATCAAAGGAGGTGGAATATTCTCAGGCGAACAGGTGACGATCACCGCGTCGAACGGCGCAGCTTCGGGCCAACCGGCGTAGCCGTCTCCCACGCGGGTGAACACATTGTCGTAGCCGAGTTCCTTGAGTGTTCGGGCCGCTGTTTCTCCCAGGGATCGGTGGATTTCGACCGAATAGACCGCCTTGACCAGTCGGGAGAGGATCGCCGCTTGGTAACCTGACCCGGTGCCGACCTCGTAAACCACATCCTCGGGATCGGGTTCCAGCGCTTGGGTCATATAGGCGACGATCGAGGGGGAGGAGATTGTTTGACCTTCGCCGATGGGCAACGCGGTGTCCTCGTAAGCCAGCGGCCAGGATTTGCGGGGGAGGAAGCGGTGACGGGGCACGGTGCGGAACGCCTCCAACACCCGTTCGTCGCGGATGCCGCGTTCCTTGAGGTGGCGTTCGACCATCCTCAACCGGGCGGCTTTGTAAGGGTCTTGGGGTGGAGAGGGTTGGGAAGTGGGCTTCATGGGAGCCTCCGGGTTGGCAGGAGGTTGCGCCCAGGCGTCGCGCGGACCCATTCCGGCGAGGACCAGGACCAACGCCCCGACCCCCACCGGGATGGGTCGTCGGATTGGCTCGAGGATCGACCACGACGTGAGAATTGTTGATTCCCCGCGGTTTGGGATGTTCAAGGTCATCCCATGCCTCCTTTCCCCAACGAGGTGGTTGGAACCGACCCCCTTCGCCGCCCGAAGCCAACCCGAATCTTCACAACCGCGACGCCTTTTGGTACGGGTCGTTCGACCTTCTTGGTTCGGCCCGGCAATCTTAGCTGTCGGATCAAGCCACGACCAGCACAGTCGATGATCCTTGGAGCGGGATCGCCGCGCAATCGTTCGTTCCTGAGCAACCAACCCCAGGGTTCGCAAACCTCTGCCGCAGGCGGTGGAACGCGCGGGGACGATCCCCTTCCCAGGCCGCGGTTGGCCAGCCAGCGCCGTCAGGGTTGGCGACGCGCCCGCAGGGCTTGGAGCATCTTGGTCAGATTCGCCCGCGCCACGTCTCGGGGAAATTGCGTCGGCCTCGCATTCGGCGAATCGCCCGCTCGATCAAACGCTTGAATCGCGCGCTCGATTGCGACAATCGCTTGATCGACTTGCCCTTCCTCCGCTAGCGCGGCTCCCAGGTTGGCGTGGAACCGAAAATCGTCCGGGGCTTGCTCGCTGAGTTGATGCCAAATGGCCATCGCCTCTGAACGCCGCCCCAGCATGACCAGGGTGATCGCCAGATCCGATCGGGTTTCAAGATCGTCCGGATCAAGCGCCAACGCCTTCTCAAACATTTCCAACGCTTGAGCATGCTTCCGTGCCTGCGTAGAGAATGAGGCCAACATCAAGTAAGGTCGGCGTTGACGCGGGGCCAATTGAGTCGCCCGAAGCAAAACCGCTTCGATCTCTGCCCCGAAGACCTTCATCCCCGGGTCAAGTTTCTTCAACATCGCCGCGAGATCGGCCAGGTTCTCCCAAGAGTCCGGTTCCAATGCGACCATGATCCGCTGGTGTTCAACCGCCTCCTCGACGCGATGGATCGACTCAAGAATCGCTCTTGAATCGAGATGAAGACGTGGCGAGATCGGTTCCGTCGCCAAGGCGCATTGAAGATGATGAACAGCGCGATCCAGCTCTTGACGCTTTGCGAAGATGCGAGCGAGTTCCAACTGAACATCAGTTTCCAGAGGCGCAAGCCGCGCGGCTCGCTCTGTGACGGTCAACGCCTCGTCGTCTTGGCCCATTTCTCTGAGGAGGTGGCTCTGAAGCAGCAGTGGTCGCCAAGAGGAGGGTTGGAGTTCGGCTTCCCGTCGTGCAATCTCAAGCGCTTCGGCGGATCGCTTTTGATGGAAGAGGACCCTCGATAGGCTATGCAAAAGCAGCGTGTGGTCGGGTTCCAGACTCAGAGCCGAGCGCAGCAGATTTTCAGCCTCGGCGTGATGCCCTAGTTCGGAGAGGCAAGTGGCCAGGTTGAGACGTCCCAGGGCCAGATCGGGGCTGATCTGGAGCGCCTTGCGATGGAGGATCAACGCCTCGTCGAACCGCTTCAATCTCCGCAACGCCAGGGCCAGGTTGTTGATAGCGGCGAAGTTGTCCGGGCGAATCGCCCGCGCGGTGCCGAAAGCCCGGACGGCTCGCTCCAGACTGTCGGTGCGGGGCTGATCTCGGGACAAAATATTGCCAAGGTGAAGATGAAGCCAGAATTCTTCGGGATGACGAAGAATCGCCTGTTCTAAAACCCTGGTCGCGTCGCCTCCCGCCCGATCTAAGGCGTAGGCGATCAGTTGGATCAACCCGAGCTTGTCCGGGGGGATCTCTTCAAGAATCCGATAAAGCGCTTGCAGGCTGATCTTGGAGGACCAATCAAGTTCCGCGAGTCTAAAATAGGCTGATTCGCCCGTCGCCAAATGCTGGATGCGGAGTAGGCGCGTGCGAACTTCGTCGCGGGAGGCCTCGACGATCCAGTCGTCCAAGGCGTCGCTCAAGCGGGGGAACGACGGCGCGGTTCGCAGGATTTGGGCGAGGACGGTGTCGTCGGGGTTGACCAGGTCAAAGCCGATGCGTCGGAGACGCTCGGCATAGCGATCCTCAACCTTAGGAAACCCCTCCGGCCCCCATTGAGCGCGGTCCAGGCGGATCTCTTCCAGGTCGCGTTCCAGCGTCAACTGCTCGGCGAGGTGTTGGACCTGGTCGATGACGGAGTGATCTTCCAGAGACAAGGCGAGCAACTGCGCTTCGGCAAGTTCGTTGAGACCGAGGTTCCAAAGCCGGCGTTGCCGAGCCTCTTCAGCCTGGATCAGGCGGTTTTGAAGCGTGGTCCAGGTGGTCTCGCGCTGGGCTTGGCGTTGCCTAAGCCACTCCAGGCCAACAAACCCGCCCACGAGGATCGCAAGAGCCAAGAGGAAGCCGATGCGGCGGCGTTTGCGCTCCTCGGCGAGTTGGGTCATTTGCACGGCGGCGTCGAGTTCAGCGCGACGGGCACGAGCTTCAGTCTCGTCCAGCAGCGAGGAGACCAGTTGCGCGACTTCCACGGCGTTGGCAGGCCGCTTGAGCGGTTGAGGGTCGAGACAACGTCGGCAAAGGTCTTTCCACTGGGGTTCGACGGGAGCTTGTTCCAGCAAGGCGAAAGCGTCGTCCAGGTCGGCCATCGCCGCCTTGCGCAGGAGTTCGGCCCGCGAGGCGGCGACGTAGGGGGGGCGACCAGTGAGGATGACGCAAAGCAACCCCCCCAAGCCAAACACGTCGGCCGCGGGAGTCAGGTGATGAGGGTCGCCGTCGGCCTGCTCGGGTGCCATGTAGGCCGGCGTTCCCATCCCCTCCCAGCTCTCGGGTGAGGAATCGACCATCATCGCCACGTCGAGAAGGGTTGATTTCGTCAACTCCCGCGCGCGTCGGACCCGGCGTCGAGACCACTCGTTGAGATCTTTGGCCAGTCCCCAGTCCATGACCTGAACTTCGCCAAAATCCCCCACCATGATGTTAGACGGTTTCAGGTCGCGGTGTAAAATCCCACGCCGATGCGCGTGCGCCAAACCTTCACAAATTTTTAAGTAAATATTCAGGAACTTTGGTAACTCGTCCGATGAACCCGCACGGGATGTCAAAAGCTCGCTCAGGGTGCGGCCCTGAATCAGCTTCATGGCCAGAAACGGACGACCATCCCCCCAGACACTCAATTCATACACTGGAGGAATCGAAGGATGTTCTAATCTTCCGGTAATTTTAGCTTCATTGACGAAACGTTGTCGCAGATCCGGGTTGGACGCCAGCGAGTCGTTGAGGACCTTGAGGGCGACGCGGCGTTCCATCTCCAGGTCGAACGCCTTGAGGACAAACCCCATGCCGCCGCGCGCCAACGGTTCTTCGATCAAGTAGCGTCCCACTCGCATCCCCGGAGCGATTGTCTCGCGGAAGGACCGCTCGCAACTTGAAGAAGGTTTCAAACTGGGGGCGGTTGGCTGCGAGTCTAGCAAGGGGGGGTTGCCATTCTGCGGCGGATACTGCCAAGGCCATCTCGAACCTGTTGGATTGAATTGTTGGGACATCGTTAATCTCGTTTGAGAGTGAGGAAGTTCACCTATCGCGGAAACTCAAGAGTGCAATGGTCACACCGTATCGATTTTTGGGTTCACGACTGCTGATCGTCAAGAGTCGCGCCGCCAAGCTGGCGCGCCCCCGCGCATGGTGGCGATCCTAGACGGGATGTGAATTAGAAATGGAGGGGAGCCGATTCCCAAGATATATTTAGAAATGAAAGATTGAGCGGATTGAGGGGTGAACCTTGATCCGACCGCCAACCGGTGGGGTTTGGCGATGGAGAAGGCAGCGAGGAGGGTGCGGCGGATCGCCCTGGTTGGGGGAAGTCAATCGCCGCCGAGCTTGCGGGCGGTCGCGAAGTCGCGTTGCGCTGCCTCCTCGTCTCCTTTGGCCCGATAGGCCAGACCTCGCTGGCGGTACAGGGCGGGATTGGTGGGGTTGGCGCGAATGGCGGCCGAGAAATCCTCGATGGCCTGGTCATGACGTTTGAGCAGTGAATTCACCGTCCCTCGCGCCTGGCGGGGGTAGGGGTCGTCGGGCTGGAGCCGCACTGCCTCGTCGAGGTCTTCCAGCGCCTTATCGACGCGCCCCAGTCGGTAAAATGCTTGGCCACGATTGTAATACCCCTTGAATCCGAGGGGTTGACGCCGGATCGCCTGGGTGAAGTGTTCGATCGCCTCCTCGAACCGACCTTCGGAGTAGGCTTTGGCCCCTGCGGCGTTGGCCGCTTTGGCGTCTCGATCGCGTTGATAGCGTTCAAGGGGGTCGTTGGGGTCGTGGGGGGGCGTGTTGGAGACTGCACTTGAGACCTTGGACGTGGGTTCGTTGGGTGAATCCGTGGTTGGCTTGGCAATGGAGAATGGGTCGGCTTGGCCATTGCTGGTTTCAGAGGGGTGGGCGATCACAGCTTGGGTGATGATCGCGGTGTCCGATGGGTCGGTTGGCCCAAGGGGCTGGGGAGGCGACGGCGACGACGAGGCTTCCAACGATTCCAGGATTTGGCGTGCCGACTGCTCGACCAGAGGATCAACAGGGGGAGCGTGAGGCGGAAGCGCTTGAAGAAGGGGCGGGGAGGATTGGTCGAGAGGGGACGGTTTCTCCGACGCGGAGAACCGGGTTTGAGGTTCCCCGAACCCCCACCCCAACATGGGAGCGGCCAACAGGATTCCCAGAATCACCGCCGCGACCAGCACGCCCAAGATTTGAGCGGCACAAATGGCGGTTCGGCTTTCAAACGGAGGGGCGGGGGTGGGAGGGTGTTCCCCAACCTTCTCAGTCTCCAATGCGGCCAGGTGGGGACGGTGAGTGGGATCGGGGGTCGTGGAGGCTCTGCCTCGTCTCGCCCGGAACGCCAAGATCAAGAAGGCTAACAGCGGGAGAAGCGCGGTGCCCCCCACCACCAGCACCACCGGGTCGTTCATTGGCACCACTCCGGATCGGGTTCCATCCATCCAGCCAGGCGACCGATTGGGTCGGCCTCTTACTCCCCAACCGCATCCCGACGCAAATCAGGGCATTCAGACGCGACACCCGCGAGACGGGATGAACCCGGCCTGGTCGCGTCGTTGGCCTTGTCAGGCCGGAGTCTTGCTTAAGATACCATTCCCAGCCCCAACGCCACCACACAACCTGAACGTGGCCAAGCGGGCGAGCCGGGGGCTTGAACCCACCGGAGTTGAACTTGGGTTGGAGATAACGCGACGACCGAAGCATGGACCGAAGCATGTTGGGAGGAACCGCATGGACGCGACGATCCTAGAGGTGAGCGACCGCGGCCTTTACTGTCGGGCCGGGGATTTTTTCATTGATCCCTGGCGGCCTGTGGATCGGGCGGTGTTGACCCACGCCCACGCCGACCACGCTGCTGCCGGTTGCCAACGCTACCTGACCACTCCCCAGGGATGCTTTCCCCTGCGGGTCCGCCTGGGAGGACAGGCCGTTATTGACACGCTCCGTTTGGGGGAGTCGTTGAGCGTGGGCCGGGCCCGAGTCTCGCTCCACCCCGCAGGGCACATCCTGGGGTCCGCTCAGGTCAGGGTCGAGGTGGCGGGACAAGTCGCGGTCGTCTCGGGCGACTACAAAACTGGCGACGATGACGCGACCTGCGCCCCCTTCGAACCCATCCGCTGCCATCTCTTCATCAGCGAATCCACCTTCGCCCTGCCGATTTATCGTTGGCGTCCCCAGGCGGAGGTCTTCGACGCCATCAACGCCTGGTGGCGAGCCAATCGGGATCAGGGACGAGCTTGCCTGCTCTACGGATACGCCTTAGGCAAAGCGCAACGGTTGCTCTCGGGCTTGGATGCGTCGATTGGTCCGATCGTGCTGCACGGCTCGATTGCCACGTTGACCCAAGCCTACCGCGACGCCGGCGTGATCCTTCCCCCCACGACCCGGGTGAGCGACCATCCCCCGGGTTTCGACTACGGCAAAGCCGGCGCGATCGTGCTGGCTCCTCCCTCGGCGCATGGAACTCCTTGGACTCGTCGGTTCGGCGAGACCCAATCGGCGTTCGCCTCGGGGTGGATGACAATCCGAGGCGCGCGGCGACGGCGTGGGGTCGATCGCGGCTTCGTCCTATCCGACCACGCCGATTGGCCAGGCTTATTGGAGGCGATCGACGCGACCGGAGCCGAAACCGTCGCCCTCACCCACGGTTACGCCGCCGTCCTGGCGCGGCACCTTGCCCAACAGGGTCGCAACGCCGTGGTCCTAGCCACCGCCTACCGTGGCGAAGAGGGAGCCGTGGAGCCCGCGCATGACCAGGAACTAGACCCCGCGCCTCCCAATAACGGCGTTTCCGCCGAATCGTCGATCGAGATCGGTTCGGTCGTTGATCAAACGGGAACGGAACCCGACGCGAGTCGAAATCCTCTTCCAGCCCGTTCGTGTCGTTCCGCTCGGGCCTCCATCGAGCGACCGGCGGGGGAGGGCAAAATCGCATGAAGGAGTTCGCCGCACTCTATCTTGAGTTGGATGCCACCACCCGCACGCTCGACAAGATCGCCGCGTTGAAGCGTTACCTTCAGAAGTCCGAGCCGGCCGACGCGGCCTGGGCGGTTTTCTTCCTAACGGGACGCACATTGCCCAAGGTGGTTGGTTCGGGTCGCCTGCGCCAGTGGGCTGCCCAGGAAGCCGGCATCGAGCCTTGGTTGTTTCAGGAGTGTTATGACGCCGTAGGCGACCTCGCTGAAACCATCGCTTTGATCCTGCCGCCACCAACCCAGCGCCGTGAGGAACCTCTACGCTGGTGGGTGGAGACCATGCTGGAGCCGTTACACGACCGCGACGAGGAGGAGAAGCGTCGGGCGGTGATCGAAGCCTGGAGAAGTCTGGACGCCTCCGAGCGATTCGTCTGGAACAAGTTGCTTACCGGAGCCTTCCGGGTCGGCGTCGCGCGGCGATTGGTGGTCCGGGCTTTGGCCGAAACCCTCGCCATCGCTCCCGACGTGATGGAACATCGCTTGATGGGTTTGTGGCGTCCCGAGCCAGAGTTCTTCACTCGCCTCACCCAAACCGAGGGCGAGGAGGCCCAGACCGCGGCCCGAGTCCGACCTTATCCATTCTGTTTGGCCCATGCGTTGGAAACGGCCTCGGCGATGTTGGCTTCGCCTTTGGGACGGAACGACTCCGTCGGGCTCATCCAAGCGGCGCTTGGTCCAGTCGATCAATGGGTAGCGGAATGGAAGTGGGACGGGATTCGCGGCCAGTGGATCAAGCGGCAGGGAGTCCACGCGCTTTGGACACGCGGCGAGGAGTTGGTCACCGACCGCTATCCCGAACTCGCGGCGATTGCCGATCGCCTGCCCGACGGTTTGGTGCTGGACGGTGAACTGCTTCCCTGGCGGGACAATCGACCCCTTGCCTTCGGCGTGCTTCAAACGCGAATCGGCCGTAAGCATGTCACCAAGTCGGTTCTGAAGACCGCGCCGGTGATCTTTCTGGCGTTCGACCTGTTAGAGTGGGATGGCGAGGACTGGCGGGAACGTCCTTTGGAAGAACGTCGCGCGCGGTTGGCTGAGGTGGTCGCGCGAGTTGATCGTGCCGAGCTGTTGAGGCTCTCGCCTCAAGTGGAGGCGTCCAGTTGGGAGGAGTTGGCCCTCCGACGGGCCGAGGCCCGCCAACATGGTGCCGAGGGGCTGATGCTCAAGCGTCGGGGTTCGCCTTATCGGGTAGGACGGGTCAAAGGGGATTGGTGGAAGTGGAAGGTGGATCCACTCACGATTGACGCAGTTTTGGTGGCGGCCCAACGCGGCAGCGGCAAGCGGGCCAGTCTCTACTCCGACCAAACCTTCGCTGTGTGGGACGATCAGGGCCGGCTGGTCCCAATCGCCAAAGCGTATTCCGGTCTCGATGATCACGAACTTAAAGAGGTGGACGCTTGGATTCGCGCGCACGCGCGCGAGTCGTTCGGACCGGTGCGCTCGGTTGAACCAGTCTTGGTGTTCGAGTTGGGGTTTGAGGGGTTGCAGCGCTCCAGCCGGCACAAGTCGGGCGTAGCGACCCGATTCCCCCGCATCCTCCGCTGGCGTAGGGACAAACGGCCCGAACAGGCCGACAACCTGGCGACACTCCTTGAGCTGTTGCCACCAGAACCCGCGTCATCAACCAAAGCCGGGCCAGTTTCCCAAACCCGCGCCCGGGTCGAGAACCAGCCCCGTCCCGCTCTCGCACGGTCCCGGTCCCGAATCGCGCCTCCGGTGGTTCGTCCCCTGTTCAACCTTGACGACCCCGAGCAAGTCGAGGGAACGGAACCACCCCGCTCGTCGTGATGTTCACATGGTATGGGCCCGGTTGTTCCAGAAGTAAATGACCACGCAGGCCCCGACGAACAACAACAAATAGTTGATGCCGTCGTTGAGAATCAGTGGGAGAACCTCTTCAATGGACATCGCAGTGTCTCCTTGATGGTCCCGGAACCTTCGGTTGGAGGCAGGCGGGAGCGTGTCCGCGTGACTCGACCCATGCCTGCCGAGCCAAACCAGAACGAGATAGTTGGAACCCAACGCTAGGAACGGACGCCGAACCATTCCAACCAGAGATGGAAATGGTGAGGAGGGAAGGGCCTTAGATCAAAACGAGTTTTTCTTCTCAAACGTGGCCGACCAGGCGCGATCACGCAGACTCAGGATCGCGGTGTGCCAACTCCAGCTGGAAGGCAGGCATACAGATCGCCACGTATTCCGCTCCCTCGGGATGAGGGGTGGAATAGCGAACCCACTCGCCAGGTTCCACCACGATCGCCTGTCCAGCGGCCACCTCGACCACCTCAGTTTCGGTTTCAACTCGCAGCCCACCGCGCAGAACCAGGGTGATCTCTCGAAACTCGGGACGTTGGCCCGGTTCGATCCACCCGTGAGGACTTTTCATGTGGGCGAGACTCAGGGTCTCATCACCCGAATTGACACGACCGATGTATTCTTCGATCCGCTTGGGCGGCATTCCAGCAGCTTCCACCCGAGAAGGTTGGCGAATAAGGCGAGGCATCGCGGCGTTCATCCTTGTCGGTGCGGATGGTGGAGGCGAAACCCAGGCCGAATCAGCGACACCCGCGTGACGCTCCAACCTCAAATCCCAGAGGACGCGCTAGACGCAAGACGGATCGGGCGGGAGAACGGGGGGTTGATCCGCGTTCTCCTTCCACCGTCTATTATGGCGTCAATCGCCCTCCAAGTGAAATGGTGGAATCCCAAACCATCAAAATTTCGTGGAATCCCACCACATTCCCGTGGAATGGTCCCATCGTTGTGTCAAACGGGACAGCTTCGATGGAAAACGGCACCGTGGCGGTTCATCGCAACAAGCTGCGTTCGACGACTTCGCGGGCTTTCTCGAAGAGGGGATTCCAGGCGATTTCCGGTTGGCCATCGCGGAGGCAGTCGCGCACTTTGGCCAGGGTATTTCGAGCCATGTGCGGGCAGAGGTTGCACGCGCAGGTGATCCCGGGGACCGGATGGTAACGGTGGTGGGGATGGGTTTGTTGCAGTTGCCAAAGCATGTTCGCCTCGGTCGCCACCATCACGTCGCGGGGTTCGGGGCCCAGCTCGCGGACGAAGCGCAACATCGCTTCAGTTCCACCGACGAAGTCGGCGTGTTCTCGAATGTTGGCGGGGCACTCCGGATGCGCGATCACGAGTCCCTGAGGCAGTTTCTTCTTGAGGCGGAGCAGGTCACGGACGCTGAAGACTTCATGGACCATGCACGACCCGTCCCAAAGGATCATGTCGCGTCCAGTGACTTCCTCGAGGTAGCTGCCCAGGTGACGATCGGGAACAAACAGGATTTCATGGTCAGGCGGGACGCGGCGAATGATCTCAACGGCGTTGCCCGAGGTGACGATCCAGTCGGACAGAGCTTTGACCGCGGCGCTGCTGTTGATGTAGGTGACGGTTTGGAACCGTACTCCGGAGGCTCTCAGCGATTCCTGATAGGCGGCCAACTTGTCGGCTGGGCAACTGTCGGCCAGACTGCAACCTGCCAGGAGGTCTGGCAGTAGCACCCGCTTGTCGGGATTGAGCATCTTGGCTGTTTCGGCCATGAAGTGAACCCCGCAAAATACGATGGTGCCGGTCGAGACGCGGCTGGCCGCCCGCGCCAAACTCAAACTATCCCCGGTGAAGTCGGCCAGTTCCTGGATCGTGCCGTCCTGGTAGTAGTGAGCGAGAATTGTGGCATCCTCGCGAGCCTTGAGCGCAAGAATTTCCTCCTCGAGCGCTTCCTGGGCGTCGAGTGGAATCACATGCAAACGAGATGACGTGACGGCCGACGACATGGCCGATGCTCCTTTGTTTTTCGTGTGGCGTAAGGGCAACCCACATCCGGCGATTTTCGACGACGGCCTTGCGTCGTTGGTTCCCATGGGAGGATCGCGATCGTATCTGATCCGGGGGGGAGGGAACCGAAGCGAGGCGTGGCAAGCGACGAGACCTGAACCGAACCAGGACGACCCCGTACGTGAACGTTGTGGATAACGGGACGAGGTCGGTGGGAGTCGGCTTATTCTAGGTCAAGGAATCGTGAAGTCCAGAGGAGGGGCCGCCCATCACACGCCCACGATTCACCAAGATCAACCCGGACTCCACCAAGCGCGCGGAGGCGGCCTTGAATCGAACCCACAGCCGGCCAACGCCAACCGGTTCCACGACGCCTCATTTCGACGCGGACGACTGGGGCGCGGAGGGCGTAGGGGCCGCTTCGATTCGACCAAAGATCATTCGTCCAGCGCTAGTTTGAAGCACGCTGGTCACCAGCAGCCGGATGGTCTCGTTGAGCCGATTGGCCCCTTGTTCAACCACCACCATCGTGCCGTCGTCCAAGTAGCCGACCCCCTGCCCTGGTTCCTCGCCCCGCTTGATGATCTTGACCGAGAGATGTTCGCCCGGAAGCACCACGGGTTTGAGCGCGTTGGCCAAGTCGTTGAGGTTGATGACCTCGACGCCTTGAAGTTTAGCGATCTTGTTCAGGTTGTAGTCGTTGGTGACAACCTTGCCGCCCAAATGCTTGGCCAAAATCACTAAGCGTTGATCGACTTCGCGTACCCCGGACAACGCAGGCAATTCCCCCTCGTGAATCGTCACCTCCACCCAGGGCATCTTCTGAATCTTGCTGAGGATGTCCAGACCACGCCGGCCCCGGTTGCGCCTCAGCTTCTCTGAGGAATCGGCGATGCCCTGCAACTCTTGAAGAACGAACCGCGGTATCACCAGGGGCTGGTCCAAAATCCGTGTCTCGGCCACGTCGGCAATCCGTCCATCGATAATCACCGAAGTGTCCAGCACCAAAGGACGCGACCCCTTAACTTCGCGTGAGAATTCAACATATGGAATAATGAATCGGAAATCATCTTTGGTCTGGAGCAGGATGCTGACGCAGGAGTAGCAGACCAACGCGGTGAGCAAGGCGAGGATCGATTCTTTGATGGGCGGGTGGAGGTTGAAGGAGGTCAAGAGGGGGTCGATGGCCGATTCCAACAGGCTGCCGAGGGCCAGACCGACGAGGACGCCGAAGAAAATGGCCGAGACGGTCTGAACCCGTTTGCGAGGAATCAACCAATCGACCAACACCACCGACACAGCCAAGACGAGAACCAAAACGAAAACCCACCACGGGGAGGTCACGTCGGCGTTTTGCGCCAGCCGCGCGCCCAAACCACCAACGATCAGGATGAAAAGGGCGCGAATGACAACCAACAACATTGTGGCGAAACTCGCTTAGGTTGGTAGGAAAGAATAAAGAGGGGGAGAACGAACTGCCCCAAAACGTTAGGTCGCATGGGTCGCAGTTCGGTGGAAGGCATCCCCTCGACCCATCATTTTTGAGGAGGGGAGGGCGGCGATTCGGGAGGAACGCCATCTTCGGCGGCCTGAACCGTTCGTCTCGGTCCGAGCGCCTCGATGAGGCGATCGTAGAACGACTCCAAACTTTCCACGATCACCTTGGCTCCGGCTAACACCGGCATGAAGTTGGTGTCGCCGTCCCAGCGGGGAACCACATGCCAGTGAAGGTGGCCGGGCAACCCCGCCCCTGCCGCCTTGCCGAGGTTGAGGCCAATGTTGAAGCCCTGGGGGCGGAGCATTTCCCGGAGGATCCCCACCATGATCTTCAAGGTTTCCAAAGGTTGATAGAGGTCCTCACCGTCCAGTTCCGTTAAATCGCCTTGATGACGGATCGGCGCGATGAGCAGGTGACCATTGTTGTAAGGGTAGCGATTGAGCCACACCATCGAGTGTGACCGCCGCCAGACCAGACCATTAACGCGGTCGCGGCCGGGATCCTCGGCCAGTCCTCGGCAAAGGAAACAATCGGGGTGTGCAATGGAACGACGAGTGGGTTCGGGAGCCGGTGGACGATCCTCGCCCAGAATGTAGCTCACGCGCCAGGGGGCCCAAAGTTGATCCATGAATGAGTTCGAGTTCGGCGGAGAATCGTCGGTGGGGGTAGGGAACGGCTCGAGACAGCGTGTGAGATCGAGACGAACAAGGCGACATCCCCTTCTGGTTTGGTAAGCGAGGTTGGTTCGAATCGAGTCACGCGGTCATGGTCGCATTCTAACCGAATTTCGTCGGCAAGGGCAAAGGGAACCGACCGATGATCCAATTTCAGTGGGATCAACCATCTCGACCACGCCAAAACGGTGACAGTCGCCCCCAGACTCGGCCTTGGATGTGGTGACGGTGGACCAACCAGAGTTGGGGAGCCCGCACGAGGCGGTGACCGCCCGCAACCTGGAACTTGGCCGCGGAAGCAACGGAAGTGGTTAGGTCGTCGTTCTCGTCACCGGTGGAAGCATTTCGTCGAAGACGCTCGGAAGTCGTTGGGAAACGCATCACCAGCACCGCCCAATGATCGGGGGGCACCACGAATTCCCAACGATCGGTCAAATCGTTGGGCAGCTTGAACCAACTCGACCGGCCGTCTACCCGAAGGGCGACGCCGTCCCAGGTGACCCGCTGACCTGGTCCCGCAATCAAACGAACCACCTCGCCCTCGCTGGTTCCCAGTCCGCGAAACCGTCGAGCCTTCCAAACCCGCCCATCCCCAGTCGGCTCGAACCCTCCCAGCAAGGCCGCGATCCCTTGGACGGGCGGGACGCGGTCGGCCCGCCATAAGGGAGTTGCAACCCAAAGCCATTCACCGGACGCGAGCGCTTCGGGGTCGAATCGCCTCGTGTCCACCGCGTAACGTCGTCCGTCGTCGGTTCGAACCGGATGAAAGACGGTCCAGGCGACACACAAGGCCGGAATGTAGATCGCGCCGCCCAACACCACGCCAGACCAAACGACCGCCACCCTCCAGTTCCAGTGTGGAAATCCGCGTCGTCGAGCCACCTTGGCCACCGAAACGACATGGAGGAGGTAGGCATAAGCCACCATCATCCCACCCCAGACGGCCCCCCAGCCCAGGATCGCTCCCACCAACGCTGAGGTCCACGAGACGGCCACTCCAACCGCCTCACCGCGCTGTCCCCCGCGCCATGCGGCCCATCCCGGCACCGAGTAGGTCCACAGAGGCGATCCCGCTGCCGCCTGGTTCTCCTCCCCACGTGTCCCCCCCGATCGCTCCGCCATCACGCCGCCTCTCCAATGAGAGAGATCGCCATTCTCAAATCCAATCCCCATTGCAATCGAAACGGAACCCGCCCCTCAACTCAAATCGAATGGACTACCTCCAAACACCTCGACTCGGACCGTCGCTCCATCAAGGTTCCGGCGGCCCCCCAACCACGTCCAACCATCGACTGGTCTTGCCGATTGACCCGCTCCGACTGTAATATGAGGACGCTCTGACCACGATCCCCCCGCCTCGACCGACCCAAGGATTGGGTTGTTTATCGCCTTTGCGAAACCCTCCCTCTATCTTCACGCGGTCTGCACCGTCTTGGCGGACAATAGGTTGGGAAACGACACCGAAGACCCTCCGATTCGATGTCGCCCGCCTTGTCCTGTGGATTTGGTGGTTTTCGGTGGCCTTCGTTCGGCACGACGACGCGAAAGCCTCAAGGACTTTCGCTCTTCTTTCAACCGCGCCCCATGAAGGCGGAGGTTCCGAGTCGATGACGCCGGGTTGGCCACCGGGGTGTCTCCCGGCGGAACCACGACGAGCCGCTGGGACGATCCGCTTCCGACGAGTCCTTCTCTCTTGCCGCAGCCGGTTTCGAATTCCGGCGCGGTCTCCCGAACCCTTGGTTCCACCGCAATGGAAAATCTCAATCACGTTCGCAACATCGGTATTTCGGCTCACATCGACTCGGGAAAGACGACCCTCACGGAGCGGATTCTGTTCTATTCCGGCAAGATCCACGTGATCCGCGAGGTCCGTGGCGAAGGGGCCGTGATGGACCATATGGAACTGGAGAAGGAACGAGGGATCACGATCACCTCGGCGGCCACCACGGTCGCCTGGGAGGATCGGTTGGAAGGGGTCCAAAAGAAGATCAATATCATCGATACCCCCGGCCACGTGGACTTTACGGTGGAGGTCGAACGATCGCTGCGCGTGCTTGACGGTGCGGTCCTGGTGCTTTGCGCCGTGGCTGGGGTGCAGTCGCAATCGATCACGGTAGACCGCCAGATGAAGCGGTACAACGTGCCCCGACTGGCCTTCATCAACAAGATGGACCGCACCGGAGCCAACCCGGCTAGCGTAATTCAACAACTTGAAGAGAAGCTTGGTCTTCAGCCGGTGCCGCTCCAACTACCGATCGGGGCCGAATCCAACTTCGAGGGCGTCCTTGACCTGATCAACCGCGAAGCAATCTACTTCGATGGTCCCAAGGGCGAAACCGTTCGGCGTGAGCCAGTGCCTGCGGAGTACAAGGACCAAGTCGAACGGGCCCGTCAAGGGATGTTGGAGACCCTCTCATTGGTTTCTGACCCGATCATGGAACTGCTGCTCGAAGAGTCGGAAGTTCCCCTCGACCTGATCCACAAGACCATCCGCGAGGCGACGATCGCTAATCAAATCTGCCCAGTCCTGATGGGGTCGGCCTATAAGAACAAAGGAGTCCAGCCCCTGCTGGACGCGGTGTGCGCTTATCTGCCCAGCCCACTCGACCGCCAGGTCAAGGCGTTCGACAACAACATCGGCCAGGATGTCATGCTGGAGGCCAACGCCGAGAAGCCACTCGTGGCGATGGCCTTTAAGCTGGTCGAGGAGGCGTTTGGTCAGGTGACTTACACCCGAATCTACCAGGGCACCCTCCGCAAAGGCGAGTTCTACTACAACTCGCGTCTGAAGAAGAAGCAGCGCGTGAGCCGCATCCTCCGGGTCCACTCCGACCAGAAGGAGGACATCGATATGGCCGAAGCCGGCGACATCGTGGCGGTCATGGGCTTCGAGTGCGCTACGGGGGATACGTATTGCGCCGAGGGTCTGAATCTGTCGCTTGAGAGTATCTACGCCGCCGAGCCGGTGATCGACCTGTCGATCGCCCCTGTCAAGCGGGCCGATCAGGACAAACTCTCCAAGGCCCTCAACCGCTTCATGCGCGAAGATCCGACCTTCCGGGTCCATGTCGATCCCGAGACCTCCGAGACGATCATCTCGGGTATGGGTGAACTCCACCTGGAGATTTACGTCGAGCGGATCCGCCGCGAGTATAAGGTCGAATGCGTGGTAGGTCAGCCTAAGGTGAGCTACCGCGAGTATCCCACTAAGGAAGTGGCCTACGACTACAAGCATAAGAAGCAAACCGGTGGCTCGGGACAATATGGACACGTCAAGGGCACCCTCATCCCCCTGCCGCCCGACTCGCCGGAAACCTTCATTTTTGAAAACCGGATCACCGGCGGTCGGATTCCGAGCGAGTACATTCCCTCGGTCGAGAAGGGGTTCCGTCGCGCCCTCGAGAAAGGCCCGCTGGGCGGCTATGAGGTCATTGGCGTCAAGATGGTTCTGGAGGATGGCAGCTACCACGACGTGGACTCCTCCGACATGGCGTTCCAAATCACCGGCTACGACGCCTTCCGTGAGGCCTTCCGCAAGGCCGACCCCGCGTTGCTCGAACCAATCATGAAGGTCGAGGTCGAATGCCCGATCGAATTCCAGGGCCCAGTCACTGGCTCGATCTCTGCCAAACGCGGTGTCATCCTCGGCACCGACACCCGTTCGGGCTTCTGTGTGATCACCTGCGAAGTGCCACTCTCGGAGATGTTCGGCTACTCCAACGACCTGCGGAGCATGACCCAGGGCAAGGGCGGTTTCAGTATGGAATTCCTCAAGTATCAGAAGATGCCGGCCCGCCTTCAGGAGGAGGTGCTCAAGAAGGTCCGCGAGGAAGCCAATCAGACCGTCAAGGTTTGACCATCCTCGGCTCCATCCGGTTCGGTTCGGTCCCGACATAAGTCGGGGCCGACCGTTTCAACCTGTTTTGGTCTAAACGAGGGATCGCCGGAGAACGAGGGATCGCCAGACCAGCTTCCCACCACCGAATGCAACGGCGGCCACGAATATTCTCCCCCACCCACGCTGTTCCACGAAACGGCGACCAATTGGGATGTCTTTGGACCCCCCCCGGTGCCTTTTACTTGGAACCGCCGCCATTCTCGTCATTCGTTTCAGATTGGGGCGCGCCATCTCCGCCCCAATGAAACGGAGAACGGTGAGTGTTATACGAAATGACGAGGTGGGTGTGATTCCCAAAGGCCGTCGCCATGCCTCCAGCTCCGGGCGAGGTTCCGCAACGTGTTCCCTCCTTCACGTGACCCCAAGTCGGCCGAGGCCCACACCGTGCCGGGGACTTGGACCGATCGCCTGGCTTGGCCCACGTTAGCGGTCGTCGTCATGATCTGGCTGGGCCCGGTCGGTCCCGGTGGCATGGTGCCGGTGGGTGGCGACCTGACCCGATTTCAATTTGGGTTGATGAGCCACTTCAGCGACGCGCTGGCCAACCAGGTCGCCGGTCTCGACTCCGAAGACCAACAAAGGGCTGATCCTCTGGTCTGGAACGACCGTTGGGGGTTTGGTTTTCCCGCGCTGGCTGAAAGCCAGATGGGTGTTTTTTCTCCATTTCATCAAATCTTATTCAGAATTGGATCTGTTGAAGCAGCGATCTCGTGGAGTCTTTGGTTTCACACTCTGCTTGCCGCGACGGGTGCGTATTGGTTGGCGCGTGGCCTGGGGATTAGACCCTGGGGAAGTTGCGTGAGCGGTCTTGCGTGGACGGCGTCAGGATTCTTTCTGATCCACTTGACTCATCAATGGGCGGCGGCGACTGCGTGCTGGACGCCCTGGATTTTGGGTCTTGGCTGGCGGATCTTAGTTGTTCGGGTCTCTCAGGATCGTGGCTGGAATGACGCCTCGGGTTGGCGATCGGGGCTGGAATCGCGCCTTGCGGTGCTCTTGGCGTTGGCGGTCGCCCTTCAGATCACGCCGGGTCATTTCCAATTGGCCTTTCAGACCTTGATTGGTTTGGGGTTGATGGCTGTTTGGATCACTTTGGACTCTGGAGGGGGTGGAAACCGTCTTGGAATCCGTCTGCAATGTTTGCTCAAGGTGGGTTTGGGGACTGCGGGAGGGTTGGTCTTGGCCACCGCCCAACTCGGTCCCACCTGGCGTTTGGCCGAGCAGGCTCAAGCGACGCGAACCGTCGAGTACCTTTCCGAGTTCTGTCTGACGCCGCTGCATCTGATCAACCTGATCGCGCCCCGGCTTTTTCATGACTCGGCCCTGTGGCGTCCGGTGGCGTGGGACCCGTTTCACACCTCGCCCGAGGAATGCCTGGCGTATGTTGGAGTGATCCCGCTCATCCTGGCACTGGGCGGGTTGATGGGGTGGATTCGCAGCCGGGCGGTTCGAGTGGCAACGGTGTGGGCGGTGGTGGGAACCGCGCTGAGCCTGGGTCCGCATCTGCCGGGCTTCGTTGCTTTGCTTGAGCTGCCCGGCTTCTCGTTGTTCCGCGCGCCGGCCCGTTGGACCGCGTTGGGTGGTTTGGGGCTGGCGCTCTTGGCGGGGTTTGGCTTCGATCGGATTCGCTTGGTCCCATCGTCCAGACGCCTGCTGGCGGGCGGCGGCGTGGCGATGCTGGTGATGGTGGGCCTGACGGTGATCTTGGTCATGTGGACGTTGAAACCGCCCCCCCGCGACACTTCGAGAGATCACCCAGTAGCGCGGCTGGTCAACGGCCTGCTAGCACGTCTCCCTTGGTCCCAGACCATCGAGTTGACCGAACTCCGTGACCGCGCTCATCGCCCTCAAGACCGTGATCCGCGGGTCCGCGAATGGTTGGCCTGCCAGGGAATCGCCCAACCTAACGCCGGCGACCTGACCCTGGCCGAACGTCTCGACGACCTGATCGCGCGCGAAACGCTCCCCACCGCGCTGCTCCTCGTCGCGTTGGTGACGCTTGGCCTGATCCTAGACCGACATCCCCGCATCCTGAGCATGACGTTGGTGGTTTTGACCATCCTCGAACTTCTTCGGATGAGCGCTCAGGAACCCTTGCAAACGCCAAATCATTGGACCTGGGGTCCCTCGGCGGTGTTGGCTTTTGAACCGATCGGTCCTCCTACGCTGGTTGAACGCAGTCCGGTGCTTTCCCTGTTGGCGCGCGAGGCGGCAGGGCGGCGGGTCTGGTTCGGCGACGCCCGCAACCTGCCCCTGGCCGCCGGAGCCGCGCCGGTGGAGGCGTACCGAACGCTCGACCTGCCCTCCCCGCCTCCGCTGTCGCTGCTGGAGGCCACTGGGGCTCTGGGCGACTCGGCCGCACTTGACGCTGTGGCTCGGCTCTACGGCGTCAGCCACCGCGTCCTCGACCCTCGGGAGTTGGCGGCTCGCCCGCCTGACCATGCCGATTCCCAAACGCACCCACCCCTTGAGGTGATCGACGACCCGCATCTGGCCAGTTGGTTATTCGGCCGAGCCTGGGCCACGCTTCAACCCCGACACGCCCAATTCGGCATCCTCCGGCTCGCCCGCGCAGACGAACCCCTCCCGATCGCCTGGCGGATCGATCAGCCTTTGGACGACGTGGCCAAGCTGCTGGAAACCAACGATCCCCGCGTGGCGCTCGATCTGGTCGCCCAGGCTCAACCGATCGAACAGGCCAGGGTCAATCGTTATGCGTGGTTGGTGGACGCCAACATCGGCGCGAAATCCTGTTGCATGTTGATCACTCGAACCTTCGACCCTGCCTGGCGAATCGAGCTCAACGGAACGCCCGCCCCGTCGAGCGCAATCCGCACCGGGTTGGGCGGATGGACCTTGGTTCCCCTAAGCGGTCCCGGCCCCTGGACCTTCGAGGCCCGCTACGACCCCGACCTGTCCTGGGATCCACGCACCATCAAAAGCGGGCGGCTGGTCTCGCTGTTGGCCTTGATCCTTGGCGTTATGGGATTGGCCCGGCCGTCCTGGTTGAGCTTGAGTTGCCGTTCGGCGACCAGCGCGGGTTTGGGAAACTGATGAGGAGAGACTGGTGGACATCGCCGGCGGGGGGCGTCATCATCATCCTATCCTGGTCACGGCCGTCCCGCTGATATTCAAGGCGGAACGCGGAGGGTGAAAACGCATCCAGGTGGGGAGACGCGAGGGATGATCGATGTGGCGATCGTGGGAGCCACTGGGTACACGGCGTTGGAACTGGCGCGGATGATCTTGAATCATCCTCAAGCCCGTCTCACCCTGGCGACCTCGCGCCAAGAGGACCGCCCCCGTCTGGACACGGTTCATCCCTCGCTGGCGCGTCGAACCACCTTGAGTTGCGAACCTTACGACCCCGACCGGGTGGCGGAACTGGCACAGGTCGCGTTTTTGGGGCTGCCTCACACCGCCAGCCTGGAGGCGGTTCCTGACCTGAGACGCCGAGGCGTGCGGGTCATTGACCTGTCGGCCGACTATCGGCTCAAGTGTGCAGAAACCTACCATGATTGGTATGGCCATGTCCACACCGATCCCGCCGGATTGGCCGAAGCGGTTTACGGCCTGCCGGAGTTGTTCCGGGAGCGCATTCCCACCGCCAACCTGATCGCCAACCCCGGCTGCTACACCTCCACCGCGATCCTCGCGCTGGCTCCCTTGGTCGCGGAGGACAAGATCGACCGCCGTTCAATCATCATCGACGCCAAAAGCGGGGTCTCTGGCGCGGGACGCACCCCCAAGCTGACCACCCATTTTCCCGAATGCAACGAGAGCCTGGCCGCCTACAACGTGGGACGGCATCGCCACACCCCCGAAATCGACCAGATCTTGAGCGAAGTCGGTTGTTCCCGCCGCAACGAGCCGGTGGAGGTCATCTTCACCCCTCATCTGGTGCCGATGGATCGGGGCATTCTGGCAACCATTTATGCTCAACCCCTGGCCTCGGAATCCGAAGCTGATTTGATGGACCTCTATCGGTCCTTCTATCGCCATTGTCCCTGCGTGCGGGTCACGTCCGGTTTACCCGCCACCAAAGATTCAGCCCACACCAACTGGTTCGACGTCACGGTGCGGATCGTGCGGGGACGCATCGTTGTCCTCGCGGCGCTCGACAACCTCATCAAAGGAGCCGCCGGGGTGGCGATCCAAAACTTCAACCTGATGCACCACCTGCCCGAAACAACCGGCATCCCGTTGTGAAACGACGCAGCACGGCGCAACGCGGCACACTTCGCTGAGCCCCGTCGTCCTCTCCGGAACCGCAACCACAATGGAGCCTGCTTTCCATGTTCCTCGTCGAAACCGCAATCCCACACCCTCAGCATCTCAATCGGTTGATCCGAGGATTGATCGCCATGACCACCGCCTTGACGTTCCTCAATGCCGCCGACGAGGCTGAGGCTCAGCCCGCCGGGGTCAACTACGACGAATCCAAGGTGCCCGCCTACACTCTGCCCGATCCTTTGGCCCCCGGCGGCGGTCCCCGGGTTCAATCCGCTGACGAATGGCGCGAACGGGGACGACCCGCCACCCTCGACCTCTTCAAACGGTTCATGTTCGGCGTGATTCCCGAAGGCCAGGTCATCACACGAGCCGACTTGATCTCCGATCATGAGGTTTTCGACGGCAAGGGCCGGCGACGCGAATACACCCTGACACTGACCGGCCCGACCGGTCGTTCAATCGCCGTGGATGTTCTGGTTTACACGCCGGTCGATCCGAAGCGGGCCGATCGCTCCTGGCCCGCCTTCCTGGGTTTGAATTTCAAAGGAAACCACGCAGTCGATCCCGACCCCCGCATCAAGCTCTGCAGCTCCTGGTTGCGCCCCGACGGAGACAACGTGGTGAACAACCGGGCCACGGAGAAGGGACGCGGAAGCGAACGCTCGCGGTGGCCGATCCAGACGATCCTGGGACGCGGCTACGCCGTGGTCACCGCCTGTTATCACGACATCGACCCGGATTACGACGACGGCTTTGAAAATGGTGCTCATGCCCTGTTCGCAGAGGGACGGGGACGACCCCGCGACCCGTCAGCCTGGGGCAGCATCGCCGCCTGGGCCTGGGGCCTGAGCCGAATTCGAGACCACCTCCAAACCGTTCCCGAAATCGACCCCTCCCGCGTGGCCGTCATGGGCCATTCGCGCCTGGGCAAAACCGCATTATGGGCCGGAGCGCTCGACGAACGCTTCGCCCTGGTGATCTCCAACGAATCAGGCTGTGGAGGCGCGGCGCTGAGCCGTCGGCGTTTCGGTGAGACGCTTGAACGGATCAACACTGCCGCTCCTCATTGGTTTTGCGGCGCCTTCCATATGTTCAACGGCAAGGAAGACGAGTTGCCGTTCGATCAACATCAATTGATCGCGTTGGCGGCCCCGCGTCCCGTGCTGGTCTGCTCGGCCTCGGAAGACCTCTGGGCCGATCCCAAAGGGGAATTCCTGTCAGCTTTGAACGCCGATCCGGTTTATCGTCTGTTGGGGGTCGTGGGGATGGAGGCTCGGGAGATGCCGGGGATCGGCGAGCCCATCCTCTCCCGAGTTGGTTATCATATTCGAGCCGGCAAACATGATACCACCGACGTGGATTGGGCCGTCTTCCTTGACTTCGCCGATCGCCACCTGACCGCGACCATCCGACCTGATTGAGGTCAATCGTCAACGCCCTGAACCAAGTTCCCTTTTGCTATCCAAGCATGCGTTTCCTCTCCCTTGTTACGAATCATTTGGGAGTTCTGAATGCCCGGCCCATGCAACTCTGGCTCGACGCGCTCGATCTGGTTGAGGTTCGCCGCGTTTTCATCCCTGGTGGTTGGACTGATTGGCGTGGGACAAGTCCACGGCGCGGGTCCGGTTGCGCCGAGCCGGCCCGCATCCGAACCATCCCAAAGGCCTCATGTGCTTTGGATCAGTTTGGAGGACATCAGCCCCGATCTAGGTTGCTACGGCGACCCTTACGCCATCACTCCGCTCTTTGACCAGCTGGCCCGACGGGGCGTGCGCTACACTCAGGCGTCTGCGCACGCCCCGGTCTGCGCTCCGGCGCGTCACGGGATCATCACCGGACGTTTCCCGACCTCCAACGGCGGTCATCAGATGCGCTGCCAGTCGATCCCGCCGGCCTCGGTCCGCTGCTTGAGCGAACATCTCCGCGCCCAGGGATATTTCACGACCAATCACAGCAAAACAGATTATCAGTTCCAGCCTCCGGTGACCGCCTGGGATCAGAACTCCAACCAGGCTCATTGGCGGGGCCGGCGGGAGGGTCAACCCTTCTTCGCGGTCTTCAACTTCACCAACACCCACGAAAGCCAAGCCCGCAACCCAAGTGAAGAAACCCAACGCCTTGTGGCAGCGCTGCCCACCGACAAACGCCACGACCCCGCCAAGGCAATCCTGCCGCCTTACTACCCCGACACGCCGGTGGTTCGCCGCAACTGGGCCAACTACTATGACACCATCACCGCGGTCGAGGCCAAAATCCAGGCGATCCTCGACGAACTCGAAGCCGACGGTCTGACCGAGGAGACCATCATCTGGATTTGGAGCGATCATGGCCGCGGCTTGCCACGGGGCAAACGTTGGTTGTACGACTCCGGCCTCCGAGTGCCGCTGATCGTGATCGTGCCTGAGAAGTGGCGGACTTACGCCTTCGGCGCGCGGGCTGCTCAGCTCGCGCCAGGCACCACCTGCGACGACCTGGTGTCGTTCCTCGACTTCGCGCCCACGATGGTCTCGCTCTGCGGTGGCCCGATGCCCGAGTCGTTCCAGGGACGCGCTTTTCTTGGTCCCCAAGCCACCACGCCGCCCAGAGCGTTCATCTACGCGGCCCGCGACCGCATGGACGAACGCCTCGACATGTCCCGCGCGGTGAGCGACGGACGTTACAAATATATCCGCAACTTTCTCCCCGACGTGCCTCAAGGTCAAATCCTGGGGTACATGGAACTCATGCCGATCATGCGCGAGTGGCGGCGTTTGGGTGCCCAAGGCGGGCTCAATCCAGTTCAAGCCACCTTCCTGACCGCCCCCAAGCCGGTCGAGGAACTCTATGACACTCAAACCGATCCCCATGAGATTCGCAATCTCGCCGCCGACCCTGCCCAACGCCAACGTCGAGAGCGAATGCGAGCCGAATTGAGACGTTGGATGCTGGAAACCCGCGACCTAGGGATCATCCCCGAACCGATCCTCAACGCCCGTCAGCGACCCGGCGACCAGATCGAACCAACCCGACCTCCCCAATTGATATCGATCATCAAGCAGGAGGACGTGAACGCCGGCAAACATCGGCTCACTTATGGCTTGGCTTCGCCCACCGAAGGGGGATCGATCGCTTATCGGGTGGTGGAAACGGTCGGCCATGCCGAAGCCCCAAAGTCGGATGATTGGAGCTTGGCGGTCCGTGACCCCAACCCAATCGTCACCTTCCACGGCGAACACGTTTTCCTGCACCGCGCGACCGTGGAGCCGGGCCAAACCATCGAAGCTAAGGCGATTCGGATCGGCTTCACCGAAAGCCCGGTGGTTCGGTTCGAACCCGACTCGGACCTGGCAACCCAAACTCCGATCCTCCACCCCGACCGTCGGGGTGCCGACGTGGTGACCGCCAACGACGATTTCGAGGGTTGGCTCGACCTGCTCGACCGCCTGACTCTCGCCCCACCGGAGGAGGCCCGCGCCGCCCGCGTCGAGGCGCTTGAAAGCGCCGACCCGGTGCGACGCTGGTGGGCAGCGCGGGCCGAGCGTTTTGAGCCGATCGACGAAGCTTGTGCCGAAGCGCTGATCGCGCGGACGCGACCACTGATCGCGCGATTAGAACATGAGCAGGATCTCGCGGTGCGTATCCAACTGGCCTGGTCGCTGGGTCGTTTGAGTGCAGCGCTGCCCGAAGATGGTCCGGAATGCCGGTCGCTAGAGCGTCGGTGCTTCGAGGAACTTAAGGCGATTCTAGACGATCCCGAGGCGTTGGCGAGCCACAAGCATCATGTTCTGCTAGCCTTCGACGATCTTGGCGAACTCGCCCGTCCTTTGATCGGTCGGTTGGAGACAATCTCCCGTGAGGGCACGGAATACCCCAAGCGGGTGGCTCAAAGCCTACTCACGCGGCTCACTGGTGCTACCTTCCCGGACTGAACCAGATTGAAGGAGCGTTCCGATCATCGGCCCCGCGACGGTCTCCTGTTCCGATCGAGGTTGAGCCATCGGTCTGTGGACGCACGCGCCGTCGAGCTGAGGGGTCTGGACCAGGATGGGCCGCAGAGGGGGGATCGGATCGGAGCTGGACCGAACTCAAGTCGGTATCGGGATTCACCAGGCGGACCCTCGGAATGAGCTTAGGAAGAGGTGGAGTGTGACGATCGGCCCAGAACAGTCGGAACGGCGACGCGACCCGCTTGAGTGGACGACGCCTTCCCCAGGTCCAACGGTCGCGGCGGTCGTGGTGTGGGGCCAGGCCGCGGTTGGCCAACCGGCGGGTTCCAATCCGGTGATCCTACCGGAATTGCGTTGGTGGTTGGACGATCAGCTCTTGGCGCATCCCGATCCGATCCAAGGCGTGGGCTGGACGCTATCGGCCCTGGCGATTGGTCTGGCGGGGCTGCTGCTACCACCCCTCACTGCTCAACGAACCCGAGGCTTGGCGCAGGTGTTCGACGTGAGTGGTCACCTCCAAATCGTTCGAGCAGCGCTGAGGCGGTTGCTGGGACGGTTCCGATCCGTAGGCGTCTTGTTCTTGGTGATCCTAACGAGCTGGACCTTCTGGCAGTTCTCGTTTGTCTCGGACTCGCTTCGCGCCCTCGACCATTTGGAGGACCTCAAACGATTCGCCAGTCTAGGAAGCCCCTGGGAGCGGGCTTTGGAACAAGGTTTGCTGTCAGCGTTGATGCCTCATCGGGTGATTGGTGGATTGTCGCACGCGCCGATTCTTTCGCTCCTGGGCGCGATCATGATGTTTCAGGCGGTTTTCGAGCTTCAGAGCATGGGTCCGCGTCTTTCCCTCCGGGCGCGTCGGGGAGTTTTCTGGATGCACCTCGCCTGGATCGTTCTGGTGCTCAACCTTATCGCCAACCTGATTCAGTCGCGTCACCCGTTGGATCTGCCCCCGCGCGGCTTCGGCTCCCTGGAGACTCCCGTTCTGGCGATCCTTCGCGTGTTGGCCGACGCAACCTTGCTCAGTTGGTTGGCGGTGGAGTTGCGACGAAGTGGGCGGCTCGACGAACCGACGACGATCGACGGGGTGGGGATCGGTCGCGTCTTACCTGGGATGATTGTGTTGGTGGCTGTGACTCTACCGGGGGTCTGGTTGGCTCACCTTCTTTGGACGCCGGGCGCGACGCCTCAACCCGCCCTGCTGGACACTCAGCTGATTCAAGCCGTGATTCTGGCGCAGGGGTTCGGTCTGGCGTTCGTCGCATGGTTCGCCGTCCCCGTTTGGCGTCGCCCCAGCGTGAGGTCGCTTCTCAAAGGGTTAGGTTGGATTTGGAGGGAGCAGGGAGGACGGATTTGGACGTTGACCGTCTGGGCGGCCGTGGCAAACGGCGTGTTCGCTTTTTTAGTCACCGGGATGTTGCTTCAACTCACCCCACGCAGCTGGGTCCTCGCTGCGATCGCCGGCTACCTGGAGTATGCCGGACTCTTCATCGGCCTGGTTTGGTTGGCCTGCCTGGTCGAAGTCGGAGAACAAGCGCTGCCGGTCTCGACCATCACCTCGTCCACCGGTTCCCCCGCCCGTTCAGGAGTCACCCCGACTGGGGTGGTTGGCTGAAACGAGTAACCCGCGCTTGACATTTCGCCGCGCCGGGGGATCTAATGCAGGCGAGGGAAACCCCGCGATCCTCCTCTCCCTGGGGTTGCGGTGCTCTCCCTATGGATTCTAAGCGGGTCAGTTGCCCGGCTTGGCTCCAACCAACTCCTGCTCCGTCACTCCCCAGGGTTTAGGGGGTGAGGCGGGGCAGCTCACGTCGAAGCGTTCCGTCCTAGGTGAAATCCGCAAGGGAATCGACGGCGAGTGGGGTTGCTTGAAACCGCTCCGATCCAACGCCTCATCCCTTCAGGTCCGCCTTCAACGAGGGAGAGTTCCGCCGCGTCGAATCCTCCAGCCGGTTGTTGAGTCGCCTTGACCCCGCCACGCTCTTGGTAGGGACACGCATTCGCAAGACAGAACCCTGCTGAACGTCGCGGATGCTAACGACCCGCCCACTAGGATTCCACCAAGTCGCCACCGTCATGCCACGGTGCCGTTCTCATTGACATTCCGCCTTCGAGAGACCATCGGCGCGCCGTCGAGTCGTGGATTTCGGGTCGAGTTCCCTCCGATCACGAATGTCCTCACGCCGCGCCGCCAGACCCCATCGCGCCATATCGGCGTCGTCTGAGGGATTGACGCCCGTCGCTCGCCCGGCCAGTCTCGGTCGGTCCCTTTCGCTTCCTAAGAGACGGATCACGTACCGAGCACCGGCCGGAGCCGTTCCGCTTCGCAACCAACTGGAGGGTTCACGTTATGCCCACGGGCGCGGAATTGATCGCTTCGCTGGCCGCCCGCCAGAACCTGCGGGAATACCGGAAAATTAATTGGAAAGGGACCTTCTCGGAATACCTCGATGTGGTGATCGCCAACCCCAAGGTGGTGCGCAACGCCTACCAACGGGTTTACGACATGATTATCGAGAAAGGGGTCGAGGAACGGATCGTCAACAAGGAAAAACAAGTCCGCTACCTCTTCTTCGACGACCCAGACAACAACGGCCGCGACGCCATCTTCGGCCTGGACAAAACCCTCGCCAACCTCGTCAACATCTTCAAATCCGCCGCCTACGGCTATGGCACCGAGCGGCGGGTTCTGCTGCTCCACGGTCCGGTTGGTTCCTCCAAAAGCACCATCGCCCGGTTGCTCAAGCGCGGCTTGGAACGCTACAGCCAGACCGACGAGGGGGCCCTGTATACCTACTCCTGGATCGAGGAGGGACCCGACGGGGAGCGGATCGAAATCGAATGCCCGATGAATCAGGAGCCTTTGCTGCTGATTCCCCGCGAACATCGCGGTGAGATCATCGACTTGATCAACCGTTCCCTGCCGCCTGATCACTACCCGATCACCGTGGAAGGGGAACTCAACCCCTTCTGCCGCCACATGTTCAACGAGAAACTCCGCAAATATGACGGCGATTGGTCCAAAGTCCTCCAGGATGTGGTGGTCCGCCGCCTCATCCTCTCCGAACAGGACCGGGTCGGTATCGGCACCTTCCAACCCAAGGACGAGAAGAACCAGGACGCCACCGAACTAACCGGCGACATCAACTACCGGAAAATCGCCGAATATGGGAGCGAGTCCGACCCCCGCGCCTTCAACTTCGACGGCGAGTTCAACATCGCCAACCGCGGGATCATCGAGTTCATCGAGGTGCTCAAGCTTGACGTGGCGTTCCTCTACGATCTGCTGGGTGCGAGCCAGGAACATAAGATCAAACCCAAGAAGTTCGCCCAAACCGACATCGACGAGGTGATCATCGGGCACACCAACGAGCCGGAGTACAAGAAACTCCAATCCAACGAGTTCATGGAGGCGCTGCGAGACCGAACCGTCAAAATCGACGTGCCTTACGTCACCCGCCTCTCCGACGAGATTCGGATTTATGAAAAGGACTACAACAACGACAAGGTCCGTGGCAAGCGCATCGCCCCCCACACCCTGGAGGTCGCGGCGATGTGGGCGGTGTTGACCCGTTTGGAGGAACCCAAGAACGCCGGGCTGACGCTGATGCAGAAGCTCAAGCTCTACAACGGCAAGACCCTGCCCGGGTTCACCGAGGACAACATCAAGGAACTCCGCGAAGAAGCCGACCGGGAAGGAATGCAGGGTATCTCACCCCGCTACGTCCAAGATAAAATTTCCAACGCCCTGGTCGCCCACCCCGAAGTCCGCAGCGTCAACCCGTTTATGGTGCTCAACGAACTGGAGGCCGGTCTCAAACACCACTCGCTCATCAACAGCGAGGAGACTCGCAAGCACTACAAGCAACTCCTCACGGTCGTCAAAGAAGAATACGAGAATATCGTGAAAAACGAGGTCCAACGTGCTATTGCCGCCGACGAGGAAGCCCTGGCCCGCTTGTGCGGCAACTACATCGACAACGTCAAAGCCTACACCCAACGCGAGAAGGTCAAGAACAAGTACACCGGCCAAACCGAAGAACCCGACGAACGGCTGATGCGCTCGATCGAGGAGAAGATCGACATCCCCGAGTCCCGCAAGGACGACTTCCGCCGCGAGATTATGAACTACATCGGCGGCCTGGCCCTGGACGGCAAGAAATTCGACTACAAGTCCAACGAGCGGCTGCTCAAGGCGCTGGAACTCAAATTGTTCCAAGATCAAAAGGACACCATCAAGCTCACCTCGCTGGTCTCCAGCGTGGTGGACAAGGATACCCAGGAGAAGATCGACATCGTCAAGAGTCGTCTGATCCGCAACTACGGCTACGACGAGGATTCGGCCACGGACGTGCTCAACTATGTGGCCAGCATTTTCGCCCGCGGCGACGTGAAGCGCACTTGACGCCATCGTCTCGACCGTCACGGAGGCCAGCCACTTTAGGGGTTGAATCCCGATTCGGCGGTGGATTTCCAACCCAGGCTGGACTAAAATCACTCGGTCGGGACAATCGGTTTGGGCCATGACGCCAAGGCGTCGGTCTCCTCATCCTGGTCTCCTTGACAATTCGAGGCGCGTCGCTGAGCCCTGGCGGTTTCGGCGGCGCGCCGTAGCACGCGCGACTCGCCGTCGCGTCCGAGATCGAGAACGCCACCGCGCAATCACCCAACCCACCTTCCCGCCGCCGTTGGAACATTTCCCCACCCTCATCGTTCCACGCCGAACCGCGTCTCCTTCGTTCCAGCGCTGGGTTTAACCCCAAGCGTCGCCCGTCTCGTTCACCACGGTCCGCCCCCGGCGTTCAGTGTAGGTAACCCCGTCCCACGAGATCGACGCATGCGGCGGACGCCTTGGTCCGCGTGAGTCCCGTTGAATCGGCTCTATCGATTGCGTCCTGCCCAGTCCCGAGTCGTTTCACCTGTTCCTGATGTTTGTTCACTACTCCACGAGGTTGGGAGACCGTCGCCGTGGTCAGGAAAATCGAGCGTGACGCCAATCGCTTCCGCGAGATCGTCCGCGGCAAAATCAAGACCGACCTCAGAAAATACATCACCCACGGGGAGATGATTGGTCGGACCGGGGGCGAGTACGTCTCGATCCCCTTGCCTCAGATCGAGATTCCCGAGTTTCGTTACGGCAAACGCAACTCGGGCGGGGCGGGTCAGGGTCCCGGCGAAGTCGGCACCCCGCTTGGTCCTGGACCTCAGGGCGATCAACCCGGCGCCGGCAACACGCCTGGGCATCACATCCTCGAAGTCGAACTCACGTTGGAGGAACTGGCCGAGATTCTGGGCGAGGGTCTAGAACTGCCGATGATCCAGCCCAAAGGTCAGGCCAACATCATCGAAGAGAAGGATCGCTACACCGGTATCCGTCAGACTGGCCCCGAATCCCTCCGGCACTTCAAGCGCACCTACAAGCGCGCCTTGCGCCGCCAGATCGCTTCCAACACCTACGACCCAGACGATCCCCGGGTCATCCCCATCCGCGAGGACAAACTCTATCGCTCCTGGAACACCGTCAAGTTGCCCCAGACCACAGCGGTGGTCTTCTATTTGATGGATGTCTCTGGCAGCATGACCGACGACCAAAAGGAGATAGTCCGAATCGAGGCGTTTTGGATCGACACCTGGCTGCGCTCGCAATACGACGGCGTCGTGACCCGCTACATCATCCACGACGCGGTGGCCCGTGAAGTCGATCAACATACCTTCTACCACACCCGCGAAAGCGGCGGCACTCGGATCAGTTCGGCCTACACCCTGGCCAATCACCTCATCGACAATGAACACCCGCCCGCCGATTGGAACATCTACGTCCTCCACTTCTCCGACGGCGACAACTGGGGGGAGGACAACCGCCACTGCGTCCGCCTGCTCCGCGAGGAGCTTTTGCCCAAAGTCAACCTGTTCGGCTACGGCCAGGTCGAAAGCCCCTATGGTTCGGGCGAGTTCTACCGCGAACTCGAAGATGCCTTCCCCGACACCGTCAACCTCGCCCTCTCGGAGATTCGCGGCAAGGACGGGATTTACGACTCCATCAAGGAATTCCTGGGCCGAGGCCGCTGACGCCACCAACGACTGCCCAGGGCACCGATCCGAAGGGGAGCCCTTCTAAGTTGGAGTCGAACTCGGGTCGATTCCATCGGTTTGTCTCGGTGTGGAGGAAAGGAACCAACCCATGAGCCTCAATTCCGACCTGCCCGCCGAACTCCGTGCGCTTCAGGAAGAAATCGAAGGCTACGCGCGCGAGTATCAGCTGGATTTCTATGACACCATCTTCGAGATGCTCGACTACGACGAGCTCTCCGAAATCGCCGCCCTGGGCGGGTTTCCCACCCGCTACCCCCACTGGCGGTTCGGCATGGAGTACGAGCAACTCTCCAAAGGCTATCGGTACGGCCTCCAGAAGATTTACGAGATGGTCATCAACAACGACCCGTGTTACGCCTACCTGCTCCGCTGCAACATGCTGGTGGACCAGAAGTTGGTGATGGCCCACGTGTATGGTCACAACGACTTTTTCAAAAATAACCAGTGGTTCAGCCAGACCAACCGCAAAATGATGGACGAGATGGCTAACCACGGTAACCGCATCCGCGCGCACATGGAGCGTTTCGGCGAAGAAACGGTGGAAAACTTCATCGACAGCTGCCTGTCGCTGGAGAACCTGATCGATATTCACTCGCCGTTCATCAAGCGCCGTCCGGATCGCCCGCGCGCTCCTTTGCAGATTGTCGAGCCGGAAGAAGAACACGACAAGGTGGTCCCGGCCAAATTGCCCAGCCGCGACTACATGGATTCGTTCGTCAACCCGCCCGAGGTGTTGCGTGAGCAAATCCGTCGCGCCGAGGACGAACGTCAAAAGGCCGTCCCCTTCCCGGAACGACCCGAACGCGACGTCCTGCTGTTTCTTCTCGAACACGCCCCACTGAAATCCTGGCAACTCGACGTTCTCGAGATCATCCGCGATGAAGCGTACTACTTCGCCCCCCAGGGGCAAACCAAAATCATGAACGAGGGCTGGGCGTCCTACTGGCATTCCACCATCATGACTAACAAAGCCCTCCATCCCTCGGAACTCGTGGACTACGCCGATCATCACTCCGGCACAATGGCCACCCAGCCGGGGCGGCTCAACCCCTACAAACTCGGCATTGAACTGTTCCGCGACATCGAGGAACGCTGGAACAAAGGCCAGTTTGGACCCGAATACGAAGCCTGCGACGATTATCAGACCCGCCGGGATTGGGATCGTCAGCTCGGCCTAGGGCGTCAAAAGATTTTCGAGGTGCGTCGGACCCATAACGACGTCACCTTCATCGACACTTTCCTCACCCCGGACTTTTGCCGACGCCACAACCTGTTCAGCTTCAAGTATAACGACTCGACCGAGTCCTACGAGATTGAAAGCCGCGAGTTTCGGCTCATCAAAGAGCGTCTGCTGTTCTCGCTCACCAACTTCGGGCAGCCGTTCATCGCCGTGAAGGACGGCAACTACCGCAACCGCGGCGAACTTTATCTTCATCAGGAGCATTTCGGGGTCGATCTGCGGCTGGATCTGGCGCAGGACACCTTGCGCCATTTGCATCGTCTTTGGACCCGTCCAGTCCACCTAGAAACCGTGGTGGATGGCCGCCCCACCTTGTTGACCTTCGACGGAACCGATCACACCCTTCGCCCTCTGGGAGGAACGTCCCATGATCCCGAACTCAAAGAATCCCGTCGCCGCTCTGGCTGAGTTGGACACGCGGTCCACCGGACTTGGCATCGCGGCTCCATCCCTGGGCGATCTGGCTCCCGGCCACGTCGCCGTCATCGAGACCCCACACGGTCGCTTCGAACTGACCGTGCGCGAAAGTGGACCCGTGGGCGCGGCCTTCGACCAACTCACTTACGCCACCACCACCCGAAGCGACTGGGACACCCCAGCCCTCACCCGCTGGGCTCACGCCCTGACCCAACGAATTACTTACCTCATGGAACCACTACGCATCCTCGAAATCGACACCGAGGATCGTCATATCGAACTGCGTAGCCCTCAACCCACTCAGCGCCAGGGTGGACGGTTCTATTACCAAGCCCTCCTCGATCACTCCGGCCTGCTCACGCTCAAGCGGTTCCGATTCGATGAGGCCGATCGCAAACGTGACCAAGTTCCCATGCAACTTACTCGGGAAACCCTCGAACGATTGATGGAGGATTGCGTCCTCGCCGCTACATCGATCCAAGACTAACGACCGTTTCCAATCCGACCGAGTTTTCGCGTCGCCGGTGCAGCGAATTGCGCGGGAGGGATGAGCACCGTTGTCTCCCCTGCCCGCGCCCTTGCGTTTCTGGCTGGAGGTATTCTGATCCAGGGCGAACCATTTTTCATGTTCATCGGCGAGTTACGCCTGACGTGCCCAGCGGAGGATTTCCCAGATTGAGGGTTCCTTGCCGTGCATCAGAATGCCAAGGGCGAAGATCTTGCCAGCGATGCGACGGATCAACAACACGGCACCCACCAGCAAGAGCAACGCCAGCGGAAACTCCCACCAGGCCGGGTCGGAGACGATCAGCCGCGCAGTCAGGGTCGCTGGAGCGGTGGGCGGAAACCAACTCAGAAGGACGATGAGCCAGTGATCGGGGCGAGCCATGGCCACGAAACCAACCATCAGGCAGATCATCGGGATCGTCATCAGCCCCCCCCGCGACGAGGTTTGAGGATCGTCGATCGTAGCGGCGATCATGCCGGCGAAACAGTTCCAGAACAGCACGCCCATCAACGCGAGCAGACCCACCTGGAGGGCAAACCAGGGACTTACCACCACCTCGGGCAACGGCACCTCACCACCCAGCGCGACGAACATGCCCAAGCCCGCCAATGCCGAGAGCAAATAAAACCCCGCTCCCGCCAGCGCCACGCCGGAAAGCCCCAACAGCTTGCCGTCGATCCACGCCTGGGGCGAAATCGCCGCGACCACTTGCTCGGTGACTCGACTTTCCTTCTCGCCGGTGATCCCCAACATAAACGTACCCATACCACTCATCACCGCGATGAACATGAGGAAGAGGAACCCACCCGCCACCAGCTTCTCGGCCGCCGACTTAGGCAAGGTCGCGCGCTCCACCATCTCGACGACGACCGTCGGCGGCGTAGTCGCGGCGGCCAGTCGCAACGGATCAACCTCCATTTCGGCCAGCTTGGTCTGAACCTTGATTCCCGCTAGGGCCGCCATCACCTCCGGTTGCCACACCGGTTCCTTGGCGACGAACAACGTCGCGTCGTCCACCCCGCGAATCACCAGTAGACCGTCCAAATCGCGGGACTCGACCTTGGCCAATAACGTCCGTTCATCTCCGTCCTCGTCCACGATCTCGACCCGTTGTGACTGGGCCAGCGTAAACGGCACCGAATCCGGCTTGATCACCGCGAGCTTGGCCTTGTCGTCGTCAGTCTCCATCGCCATCGAGAACCCAAAACCGAGTGCTCCCATCAGGAGCATCACCGCCAACGAAATCAGTTGATCCCTCAGTTTGAAGAACCGAGTAAACTCCCAGCGGGCCACCGTCCAAATCGGCGGCGACCGACGACGACGGACCGGAGGAGTTGGGACCGTCTTCCCATCGAATCGTGGATCTTGACTCATCGTTTCAGTCCTCCAGGTCTGAGTCGTAACCTTCAGAGGCCGCGATTGTCGCCAGCGCCGCCTCGGCTTCCTCGGGCGCGGTGGTTTGCAACGCCTGCACATAAAGATCGTGCAAACTCAGTTGTTCGGTTTTGATTGCCCGCACCTCGAGACGCTCGCCAATCAGGCGCAACAGACCGCTTAGCGGTGTGTCGTGACCGAGTAAAAGACGGGTGGAGTTCCCCCGACGTTCGACCTCGACGACTCCCTGGACTTGCTCCAACCAGTCGATCGCCTCGCCATCGTCGTGGGTCAGCGTCAAGGTCAACGCCCCTTGAACACGGCGACGCACCTGGTCGAGCGTACCGGAAAGCACCTCGCGGCCCCGACTCATCAAGAAGACCCGATCTGCTAACTTCTCGACCAGATTCATCTGATGGGCGCTGAGTAAAATCGTCGTGCCCTGGTCGCGCAGTTCGCGTAACCAGTCGATCAGCAGTTCTTGATTGATCGGATCGAGACCCGAGAACGGCTCGTCCAGCACGGCGAACGCTGGGCGGTGTAGCACCGCCGAAGCGAATTGCACCTTTTGCTGGTTCCCTTTGGACAAAGCGCGGAGCTTTTCGTTGCGGCGATTGGCGAGGCCGATCTTCTCCAGCCATTCCTCGGCTGCGCGGTCGGCGTCGATCCGCGCCATGCCTCGTAGCTGGCCGAAGTAACTGAGGGTCCGGGCGATGTTCAAATCGCGGTACAGCCCGCGATCCTCGGGCAAGTAACCAAGTTGGTCGGGGGTCGGCCAAGCCATGAGATCCCCATTGGAATTGGGTATGTTGATTCGATAATGAATTGTCCCCGCGTCGGGTGGGATGATTCCCATCATCATCCTCACCAGGGTTGATTTCCCCGCGCCGTTGGGGCCGAGCAGGGCGAAAATCTCGCCTCGACGTACTTGAAACCCCACACCATCCACGGCACGCGCCGTCGCGTAGCTTTTCACCACGTCGCGGAGGTCGCAAATCCAGTCGGTTGCCACCATAAGCCCGTTCCTTCCTGCCAGTCGGCGAACGGCGAACGCGCGGGAAAGGCCCGACCCGTTCGGTTCACTGGGTCAACACGCCGCCCAACTCACGCCGACCCGCTCCGGACAGCCGGCTTGGCGTCACTTGAGGTTAGCGAAACACAGCCATCTGAGATGAGAGCCCAGATGAGATGAGACCCGGTGGCGGGCGAATCTGGTTTCACAAAAGGGGACGTCACACGCTGGGTGTGGCCCAGGAGGGACGGGACGCTTCGTAAGTTGTGATGGCCTTTTCAAATGTCAAAGTCTCGCCGATTGCGTCCAGACCGTGGATCAGGCGGTGACGATCCGAGTCCGCCAGGTCGAAAGGAGATTCGCACGTGACGACCGAATCTTCAAGCAGTCGGACGAGTTTCTTCTCCAGATCGACCTCGACCTCCACCCTCGCCCCGCCCGGTCTGCGTGCGGCCGCGACGATCCGCGTCCAGGCGTCCTCGTCGATCTCGAACGCGAGCAATCCGTTGTTCAGCGCGTTGCGTTCAAAAATGTCGGCGAATCCCTCGTCCTTGCCCGGCGCGAGGAGCACTTTCCAGCCATCCTGAGCCACCGCCCAAACGGCGTGTTCACGGCTAGAACCACAGCCGAAGTTCTTGCCCACCATGAGCACGTCGCACCCCTTGGCCTCCTCCTGGTTGAGCGGGAAGCTCGGATCAAGCGCTGCGGGCCCAACCGCCTCGGGATTGTCGGCCTCGGGAGCCATGCCAGCGCGATAGCGCTTGTCGGCGAACAGCAAAGGGCCGAAGCCAGTGCGTTCGATGCGTTTGAGATAGCGCGCGGGAATAATCAGGTCCGTGTTCACATCCGACCAATCCAGCACCGCTGGTCGGCCCCGATGCGTTCGACAAGGTTCAATAGCCATGAGTTTACGCCTCCATTGCCTTCAAGGTTCGCACATCAACGAAGTGGCCATAAACGGCCGCGGCAGCCGCCATAGTGGGACTGACCAGGTGAGTTCGTCCGCCGGGGCCCTGACGGCCCTCGAAGTTACGGTTGCTGGTGCTAGCCGAGCGTTGTCCCGGCGCGAGCTTGTCGGGATTCATGGCCAAACACATGCTGCAACCAGCTTGACGCCATTCGGCCCCCGCTTCGATGAAGACTCGGTTCAACCCTTCAGCCTCGGCCTGTGCTCGCACCGCCTCGCTGCCGGGAACCACCAAAGCGCGTACGCCGGGAGCCACCTTGCGACCGCGCAACACCTTCGCCGCGGCCCTCAGGTCTTCGATCCGTCCATTGGTGCAAGAGCCGATGAACACCACGTCAATAGGAATTTCCGTGATCGGCGTACCGGGGGTCAGTCCCATGTATTCCAACGCCCGCGCTGCGTCGGCCCGCGAGGTGAAGGGAACCTGGTCCGGTTCGGGCACCCGATCGGTCACATCGACGGTCATGCCGGGGTTGGTACCCCAGGTCACCTGAGGCGCGAGGGTGGCCGCGTCGATGGTCACGCTCTTGTCGAACGTGGCGTCGGGGTCGGTCTTGAGTGTCCGCCAGTCGGCCACTGCCGCCTCGAAGGCGGCTCCCTTAGGAGCGTAGGGACGTTCTCCGTTGGCGATGTATTGGAAGGTGGTGTCGTCGGGGGCGATCAAACCGGCCCGTCCACCCGCTTCGATCGACATATTACAGATCGTCATCCGCCCCTCCATGCTCAAGGCGCGGATCGCCTCGCCATAGTATTCCAGCACGCAGCCGGTTGCTCCGGCGGTGCCGATGCGGCGAATCAGCGCCAGGATGATGTCCTTGGGCTCCAGACCCGGGCCCAGACGCCCCGTCACCTCCACGCCGAGACTCTGGGGACGCGGACCTTGCCACAAGGTTTGAGTAGCCAGCACATGCTCGACTTCACTCGTGCCAATCCCAAAGGCCAACGCCCCGAACGCGCCGTGGGTCGAGGTGTGGCTATCGCCGCAAACGATCGTCAGTCCAGGCAGGGTCAAACCCAGTTCCGGCCCGATGACGTGAACAATCCCTTGGCGTCCGCTGCCCAGGTCCAGCAGGGTCACGCCGAACTCGGCGCAATTGCGTCGGAGGGTTTCGACCTGCCGTTTGGACAGCAGATCCTTGATGTTCATTTGATCTTCGGTCGGGACGTTGTGATCGACCGTGGCGAAGGTCAATTCGGGACGGCGAACGGCGCGTTTGGCCAATCGCAGGCCGTCGAACGCCTGGGGACTGGTCACCTCGTGGACCAGGTGGCGGTCGATGTACAACAAGGTTGAAGAGGGGGTCGAGGTGACCACGTGGCGGTCCCAGACCTTAGCAAAGAGGGTGGAGGGAGTCATCGGCAACTCGATCATTCGGACCAGAACCAAAGACGAAACGAAACACCTTAGGGATGCAGGGCCGCGCTTAGGAACGAATGGAGGGAGTGTCCCACGAAGCCCTTTTCTTGAGGATACGTTGCGGCCGCGTGGGGTTCGATTGGGAACCGGGTTCCGAGGCTCTCCTGACGCTGACTTGGTTTGAGGTGTCGCGGTTCCCGAGACCCGAAGTCAGCCGTCGCCGGCCAAGTCGGGCCGCTCGTCGAGGTAGCCGCCGATCGCGGTGGGATCGGTGTAGGCTGAACGGGTCAACACCCGTCGCACCGCTTCGGGACGCGCGATCAAAATTTCGACCGCCTCGATCAACGCTTCGGGACGCAGCTTGAGCAAACGTTCCCACGACGGGTTGGATGTGTCGGGCGGGATGCGGTCCAGGATCGCCCGCAGACGCCGAACGTCTCCCAGGTTGTCCGGCTGGTTGACGCCATGAGCCAACGCCTTGGCCGCGGCGCGCAGACCCTCAGGGTCGGTCGCGGCCCACTCGAAGACCGGTTCGTAGACGTCCAGAGTGTCGAGCTTGGATAGCCCCACTCCCCAGAACCGTCCCAACCCCGGGAACCATCGCGCCCACGGTTCGACCCAACCGGGCAACTCCCCCTGGGTAACGATCGGACCTTTGGGCACGTCGGTCAGCAACGCCAGCGCCAAGGCCCGCGACACCGCCACCGGATCGGCCACCGTCACCACCCGCAGCCCATCCAGTTGCGCGGGACGCGACTCGTACCACGGCGTCATCACGAACAGCAGCCGCGAAAAACCAGACGCCTTGGCGTCTTGGGTCAACAGCCACTTGTACGTCAAGCGGTCCGGCGCGTCACCGATCAGAAGGTCTCCCCGCAAATGCCCCAGCCACTGCGATTCCAGAAAGGTGGGGGGTTCGGAGAGTTTGTTGGGAAAGTTGATCACCGCATTCTCGGGAAACCGCTTGTTGAGCTCAGCGAAAACCTCGGGTGTGAAGGCGTCGAACCAGTACGCCAACTCGAACCCGTTATTCCAGGCCCCTCGGGGACCACCGATAAGTTCATTGTAATAAGAAAGTTCGTAGGGATGAATTCGAATCAATTGGATCGCCGAGGAGCCGATGGTCAGGCCTACCAATCCGGCGCGAAGCCAGGTTCGCCAGCGTGGCGCGAGTCTCGCCAGCAGGTCGGCCAAGCCGATCACTCCCCACCCCACGAACGCCGCTAGAAACAGAAAGGTAGGCAGGAAGAGCCGGATACCGTCGTGCGCAGGCGTGTTGAACATCCTCACAATGGGCAACACCATCATATGCATCAAGCAATAGAGCGGAAACAAGTCGCGCGGTCGGCTCAGCAACCCCCACGGGACTTTGATCAAGCCGACGCCCGCGGCGATCAGCAGGGCCGCTGGGGTCATGATTGCGGTCAGCACGAAGGCATTGTGCCAGGGCAGGCTGTAGGAATAGGTTTCGCCGAAGTAGAGGATGTAGATGCTGGGCAACACCCCCTGGCGCGCTTGGTTGAGCATGACGTAATGCGCCAGTCTTGGAAAGGTCTCCACCCACCAAGCCGGGTTACCCAGCCAGCCGATGAGCGGGGGAAATGCCAGGCAGGCCGCGGCGATCTCAAGTGCGGGGCGGTCGGTCCCCCAGACGCGATGGCCTCGGCGAAGCCGGAAGAGCACTCGGCGGGCTAACCAAACCACCGACGGCACCGCCAGAAATCCGTTGGGCAACCAGCTTTCGGGGGGGGTGGCGAAGACGCTGTATTGGTTGGGCGGCGGCAGCAGCGTGGTCAGTCGTTGGATTTCCCAACCCGCCAGTCCCACCGGCAGGCCGAGCAGTCCCAACGTCACCAATCCATCGATCCAATCCGCCCGTTTCACTTCGCCGCGAACCACTCCGCCCAGGAACCGACCCGCCAACCAAAGCGCGATCGGCAGCGCGACCAGCACCGCCGCCATTTTCTCCACGAAACACAACCCCAACGTGATTCCCACCAGCGTTCGGTTCAACCGCGCGTCGGGCCGTGACAATCCCCTCCAGAACGCAAACCCGGCGATCGCCCACAGCAACAGCCCCGGCATGTCAGTGGTCGCCACGTGGCCGTCGGCGTAAACCCGAGGCATCGTCAACAACGCTAGCGAGGCGGTCGCGCCAACCCAGGGGCCATAACGACGCGCTAAGACATGAAAGAGCATGGTCAACACAAGGGCATATTCGAGCACCGCCGCCAACCGCCGGGACGGGATGTCCTTCATCCAACCGCCGAAGAGTTGATGAGTCAGCAGATTCAATTGACCGGCCAGCGGCGGGTGGAAGTTGATGCCAAACCGGCCGTAGGGCCAATAGTAGGCCAGGGCGTCGCGGTCGAACCAAGTTCGCAGCTCGTCCCAGGATCGGGCTTGGCACACTCCTTCATACCACTGGATCGACAACACCTGGCTGTAGCGGTAGGAGGGTTCGTCCCAGGTCAAGCCAATGTCGCCGGTGGTGGGTACGGTGCAGACCAACGCCACAGCCAGCGCCGCGAGAGTGGCCCACCAGGGAGAACGCGGAAGGACCGAGTCGCTTTGGCACGCGGAGGAATCGACGGAGGCAAGGGATTCAGCGGTGGTCATCGCGGGTCCATCTCGCGGAGGTCGGGGCGAAGAAGCGACGAATCCACCGTGGGCGGCGTCAACGGCACGATCCAGAGCAGCGGGACACCGAGCTTGGAGTGAACATAAGCTGCTTGATGTTGACTCACCAACCGGCGATCCGCGGCGCTCATCGAGCCGGGGCGGTTCTGGATCACCTTCCAACGGGGCGGCCGATCGGGTCCTACCAGCGGGGTCCACGGTTCGGGCTTGAGATGGCCCATGTCGTGCAGGTAGAGCCACGAGGTGGGAAACGAGGCGAAGGCCACCGTGTAGGGTGGGGGGGTATTCTCGTTGAGGAAAGTCAAGGCCTCCTCGTCAAGTGCGTCCCAATAGTAGGTGGGTTCAAAGCCCAGCTTAGTCGCCCCAGGCAGGCCGCCGACCAACGGCGAATAATACGACAACGGCGTGGGCATCATCACCGCCAGGCTCAATCCCAGTTCGGCCAAGGTCAGACCAGTTAGCAGCCGAGCAAGGCGGCGCGTTGCAGCGCGACTGGACGCGGCTCGCGGACCAATCCCCAGACCCGCTAGCGCGGCCAGCCCACCGAAGGCGGGCAGGAATTGACGCACGCCGTCATGTCCCGGCGTGTGGGGCAGTGCCCGCAAAGTCAGGAAGAAGCAGGCCAACAGGCCGAACATCAGGCCGAAGCCCACCGCGTCGCGTCCGGGATCGCGTTGCGCCGGACCGCTCAATGCCCAGCCCGGCAGCTTCGCCAGGGTTCGCAAACCGCCTCGAAGCCCTAGGAACACCATGAGCGCCGGGGTCGTTGCCACCGTCAGCACGAGGGTGTTGTGCCAAGGCAGCGAGTCGCGCGGGGTGGCGTAGACCGTCCCGAGATAAAGCGTCTCGATGTTGATGGTTTGGTCGCGGGTTGTGTTGGAAACCCAGAATCGGCGGAATCCCTCCAGCGGATCGGGCCAGAAGGCTGGGTTAAGCGCGAAGGCCAGTCCCAGACCAATCGGCAGCGCTAACGCCAGCGCGACGAATCCCGCGCGACAGCGACTCAGACCGACCCAGGCCGCCAACGGCAAAACTAAAAACCACCCGGTCAATTTCAAGGTGGCGGCCCAACCAAGTCCCAAACCCAACACGATCGACCACCCGAGGAACCCCGCTTTCCTGCCGCTGCGTCGCGCGGCTACGGCGTTGAGTAGCGCCAGGCCGCATAAGACCGTCAGCGAAGCGAGCAAGGCGTCGTAGGTGGCGTAGTGGGCTTCGGCGAAGAGGCGGGGGTGGAGCAACCAGCAGGACGCCCCGACCAAAGCCGCCTCGGGTCCAAAGCGTTTGCGCAACGCGACGGCCAACGCCCCGGCGGTCCAGGCCGCCAGCAACATTGTGCCCAGACGGGCGCGGGCTAATGGTTCACGCCAGGGGGTCAGCCCATCGCCGATTAAGGCGAACAAAGCGTAACCGGGAGGGTGGCCGTGCGGCTCTTCGCGGGCGAACGGCCAGAACCACTCCAACGCCGGTTGAGAAAACAGTTCAGCGCGGGTGTCGATTTGATCGGCACGGGGCGGCGGGCGATAGGGTTGGTCGGGCTGGACGTACTCCCGGGTCGGCGCGGTCCAACGCGCGGCGAACCCAGACGGGTCGGCCACCGCCTGGAACCAAAGGCGAACACGTTCAACCCGTCCCAGGGTGTATCCCTCGTCCCAGACCATCGCCAGACGCGGCTCGGTCCCAACCAGGATGGTCAAGGCCAGCGCGAAGGTGGCCCCACGCCACGCCCAAAGACCCACCGACGCGGGGGGGGAATCGGGGACCGTTGGCGTCGCGCAGGAGGGTGAAGCCGACGTGGTCTGACTCATGGCGCGACGTTCTCGCTGGTGGGGCAGACGGGCAACATGACCTCCTCATTTCCTTTGCATGCAACGACACGCTCAGCCGCGGGACGCGGGATGAACGGCCACTCCGTTGACCGCCTCGCCAAGATCAGCCCGAGGGATGTCCTCCCCAACAGCCCCGTTGCGCTGGAGCGGTTCGACTTGGATCGGGATGACCAGGGCGGTTTCTCGACATTCGGGGAAGAAGGGACAGCGGACGCACTCGCTCCAAATGTCGCGCGGCAGAACGGCACGATCCACCACGGTGTAGCCGCATTTCTCGAAGAAGGCGGGCGTCTGGGTGAGCGTGAAGACGGTTCGCACCCCCAAACGCGCCGCCAGATCATGAGCGGCTGCCACCAAACGACGCCCGACACCCCGCGCGCGTTGGGTTTCCTCGACCGCGACCCCTTTGAGTTCGGCATAATCGGGACCAAAAACATGCAATCCCGAACACCCCACAACCTGACCGGAATCATCCACGGCCACCATCAGTTCGCAGATCGTCTCGTAAAGTTCACGGAGTTCGCGGCGGACCATCAACTTACGTTCGGCCGCGCGGGCGATCAAATCATGGATCGCGGGGACATCCTGCACCCGCGCAGGTCTCACCTGAATCATGGGCTGTCGGCCACTTTCTCCAAAGCCAACTCCAGAAAAAATCGCGCCGCTGGACCTTCCCAGCCCGCGACCCTCGGCCATTGCGTCAACTGAACCTTCCCATCATATCATAGCGTCAGCGGGAACAGCGTTCTTCGAGGCCAGGGTCAAGGGCAGCGCTTGGTTGAGCGAACCGGTTGGAGCCATCAAGCCGAGCCGTTTCAGGGTTTCTTGCGGCGGACTCAATGGACGATTACGATCTGAGCCGAGGGTGCTTCGCCGAGGACAAGTTGGCCGCTTGGCCGGTGGTGCGTCACGGCGTCGAAGGAGCATGGGAGCATGGGCTGGTGGTCGTCACGTGGGAGCAAGACCGAACCGAACGGATCGTCTTCCAGGTGGATCGGTTCACCCCCCGGGATCGCCCGGCGCATGAGCGAGGCGAGGTTTAGAATCGCGGCGGCCTCGATCTTGATGGTCGCATTGGCCTGCCTCGTGGTGTCCGTGTCTGGTTGCGACCCGCGGGGTTCAGAGCGTCCCGACCTGGTCTGGGGCGTGTACGGCACCCGCGACGGTTGGCTCAAAAAACCCCGCGTGATCGCCATCGACGCCGACGATCAGCTCTACATCGCCGACTTGACCGACCGCATTCAGGTCTTCAACCGCGACGGCGTGTTTCTGCGGAGTTGGCGGGTTCCCCAACTCAACGTGGATGGTCCTAGTGGTCTGACGGTTGACCGTCTAGGACGGGTCCTCGTGGCCGATACCCATTTTTATCGGATTTTGGTCTACGACCGTCAGGGCAACCTGTTGTTCCAGGTGGGCGATGGAATCCAGGGCACCGAGCCCGGCCGTTTCGGCTACCCAACCGACGTGGTCATCGACGACCAAGGGTGTTTTTATATCTCGGAATACGGCGAGAACGATCGCATCCAGGTCTTTTCACCCGAAGGGATCTGGTTACGTCAGTGGGGTGGGCACGGCTACGAACCCGGCCAATTCATTCGACCCACCGCGCTGGCGTTCGACCGGTCCCAGCGTCTGTTCGTGGCCGACAGCTGCAACCATCGGATCCAGGTCTTCGACACCCAGGGAAATCTGCTGGACCTCTGGGGCAAACTGGGTGACGCCCAGGGCGATCTGTCGTATCCTTACGATCTCTGCTTTGGTCCCGACGGTCTGGTCTACGTCATCGAATACGGCAACCAACGGGTGCAACGTTTTACCCCCGACGGCCAGCCCCGGGGGGTCTGGGGGGGGCCAGGACGTCAACCCGGACGGTTCAACGGTCCCTGGGCCCTTGCGGTGGACCGCCGCGGATTCGTTCACGCCATCGACACCAACAACCATCGCGTGCAACGCTTCCGTTTCCCTTGACTCCCCCCGCGACCAACCATTCGACACACCTTCGGGAGATGACCGGAAACGGCGACGAACATCATGGGTGACGGCTTGCGACGGATGCTGGAAGGGTTCGGTTTAGCCATCGGCGCTCCGGCTTGGCTGCTGCTGTTGGTCTTGATCGTCCCCATCGTCGCCTTGAGCCGCAAAAGCCTCGCCGGCCTTGGCGTCACCCGCCGCGCCTTGGCGATTCTGGCCCGGGTCGCTGTCCTCGCGCTGATCACCCTAGCGTTGGCTGAACTGCGGACCACGCGGGTCAACGACGCCCTCACCACCCTCTTCGTCATTGATGACTCCGAGAGCATTCCGTCCAACTACCGCTCGGCGATCCTCGATGTCGTCAACCGCTCGCAGGAACGGCAACGACGGCCTGAGGATCTCAGCGGCGTCATCGTCTTCGGCAAAAACGCTCGGGTTGAAACCCCCCCCTCGCTGAAC
>Ga0209017_10000230_pt1 | contig 57310 bp, 52 predicted proteins | sample YNPBryunderm2012_FD_185812 | JGI IMG/M metagenome (GOLD analysis project Ga0209017, IMG submission 185812) | Anoxygenic and chlorotrophic microbial mat microbial communities from Yellowstone National Park, USA - YNP Bryant MS undermat 2012... ... | reverse complement strand
GCCTCTTCAGCACTTCCCCGAACCGCGGGGGGCGCGACGAGGGCGGCACGCTCGGCGTCAACGCCTTCCTCTGGCGCGGCTCGCTCGACACCCTCTCCTTCATGCCGCTCGTCTCGGCCGACCCGTTCGGCGGCGTGATCATCACCGACTGGTACTCTCCGCCCGAAACCCCCGGCGAGCGGTTCAAGCTCACCGTCTACATCCTCGGCCGGCAGCTCCGCTCCGACGGCGTGCGCGTGGCCGTGTTCCGCCAGGTGCAGGCGCGCGGCGCCTGGGTGGACGTCCCCGTGAGCGAGGACGTCGCCCCCCAGCTCGAGGACAAGATCCTCGCCCGCGCCCGCGAGCTCCGAATCCAGTCGACCCCGCAGACGGCAGGGCGTTGACTGCGCGAGCCTGAAACCCAGGCATCAAGCGGCCTCGCGCGTCAGGGCGCTGGCGCTGCGCCGCGGATCGGCTAGTCTCGCTCGCGCCATGGACACGACACAAGCGATCGCGCCCGCTGCCGCGCGCTACGACCCGGCGGAAGCAGAGCCGCGCTGGCAGAAAGCCTGGGAAGACGCAGGCTGTTTTCGCGCCCCCGACATCCCGGACGGAACCCGCCCGAAATACTACGTGCTCGAGATGTTCCCCTACCCATCGGGGCGGATCCACATGGGGCATGTGCGCAACTACACGCTCGGCGACGTGGTCGCCCGCTACAAGCGCGCGCGCGGCTTTGAGGTTCTGCATCCGATGGGCTGGGATGCCTTCGGCCTTCCGGCGGAGAACGCCGCACGGGAACGCGGCATACACCCGGCCAAGTGGACCTACGACAACATCGCCACCATGCGGGCGGAGCTCAAGCGCATGGGGCTCTCTCTCGACTGGTCGCGCGAGTTCGCCACCTGCGACCCCGAGTATTACGGCCAGCAGCAGGCGCTCTTCCTTGACTTTCTCGAAGCCGGCCTCGTCGAGCGCAAGGAGGCTTTCGTCAACTGGGACCCGGTCGACCAGACCGTGCTCGCCAACGAGCAGGTGATCGACGGACGCGGCTGGCGCTCCGGCGCCGTCGTCGAGCGCCGCAAGCTCGCGCAGTGGTTCCTCTCGATCACCCGCTATGCCGACGATCTGCTTGCCGCCCTCGATCGCCTCGAGCGCTGGCCCGAGCGCGTGCGCCTGATGCAGAGGAACTGGATCGGCCGCTCCGAAGGCGCGCGGGTTCGCTTCCCCCTCTCCCGTCCGGTCGCGGGGCTCGCCGAGATCGAGGTGTTCACCACCCGCCCCGACACGCTGTTCGGCATGAGCTTCCTCGCCCTCAGCCCCGACCATCCGGTCACGGCGGCACTTGCCAGGGAGAACGAGGAGATCGCCCGCTTCGTCGCCGCCTGCCGCACCGAAGGCACGACGGAGGCGGCGCTCGAGACGGCCGAGAAGCGCGGGGTGCCGACCGGGCTTGCCGTGACGAACCCGCTCAATGGCAAAGCCTATCCTGTCTGGGTCGCGAACTTCGTGCTGATGGAGTACGGCACCGGGGCGATCTTCGGCTGCCCGGCGCACGACCAGCGCGACCTCGACTTCGCGCGCAAATACGGCCTTTCCGTCACGCCCGTCGTCCTGCCCGAAGGCGCGGAGGCAGAGAGCTTCGCGATCGCCGACACCGCCTTCACCGGGAACGGCACGCTGATCAACTCGGGCTTCCTCGACGGGCTTTCGGTGCCCGAGGCCAAGCGACGCGTGGTCGCCGAGCTCGAGCGCCTCGGTGCGGGGCGGGCGGCGGTGCAGTGGCGCTTGCGGGACTGGGGCGTCTCACGCCAGCGCTACTGGGGCTGCCCGATCCCGGTGATCCACTGCGACAGCTGCGGCATCGTTCCCGTGCCAAAATCTGATCTCCCCGTGCTCCTGCCTGAGGACGTGGATTTCGCAAGGCCGGGCAACCCGCTCGACCATCACCCGACCTGGAAGCACGTTCCCTGCCCCCGCTGCGGCAGGCCGGCGCGGCGAGAGACCGATACCTTCGACACCTTCGTCGACAGTTCCTGGTATTTCGCGCGCTTCACCGCCCCGCGGCATGGCGCCCCGACCAACCGCGCCGCGGCCGATGCCTGGCTTCCCGTTGACCAGTACATCGGCGGGATCGAGCACGCGATCCTGCACCTTCTCTACGCCCGCTTCTTCACCCGCGCGATGCGGGATACGGGCCACCTCGGCCTTGCTTCGGGCGAGCCCTTCGCTGGCCTGTTCACCCAAGGCATGGTCAAGCACGAGACCTACCGGGGAGCGGATGGACGGTGGCTCTACCCGTCCGAGGTGGAGAAGCGGGCCGACGGCACGGCGGTGGTGCGCGGCACCGACGAACCCGTGACGATTGGCGGCATCGAGGCGATGTCGAAATCCAAACGCAACACGGTGGACCCCGGCGCGATCATCGACCGTTACGGGGCCGACACCGCGCGCTGGTTCATCCTCGCCGACAACCCGCCCGAGCGCGACATGGAGTGGACCGAGGCCGGGGTGGCGGGTGCGGCGCGGTTCGTGCAGCGCCTCTGGCGGCTCGTGCGCGGCGCTCTCCCCTCGCTGCCGCCGCCGGGGGAGCCGGCGCCGCCGGGCGAGGCGCATGCGCTTCGCCGCACCACTCATCGCACCATCGTCGCTGTCACCGAGGCGCTCGAAGGCTTCGCCTTCAACGTCGCGGTCGCGCGGCTCCATGAATTCGCCAACGCGATCGCCGACTCAGCCGAGGACACGCCTGCGGCGCTCTGGGCCAGGCGCGAGGCGCTTGAGACGATGGCCCGCCTGGTCGCACCGATGATGCCGCACCTCGCCGAGGAGCTCTGGTCGATGCTTCGGCCCGGGCACGGCCTCGTCGCGCTCCTCTCCTGGCCGGAGCACGACCCCGCCCTCGCCGCCTCCGACACGGTGACGATCGCGGTGCAGGTGATGGGGAAGCTCAGGGGAACCGTCACCCTTTCGGCGGCGGCGTCGGAGGCGGAGGTGCTCGCCGCCGCGGAAGCCGAGCCGAACGTCGCCCGCGCTCTTGCCGGGCGAACGATCCGCAAGCGAATCCATGTCCCGGGGCGGGTGGTCAATTTCGTGGTCGGCTGAGCGTCGGGCGCTGCTTGCCGCCCTGCCCCACCTTGGGGCGCTGGCCGGCTGCGGCTTCCGCCCGATCTACGCCGACAGCGCGCCCGGAGCGGCGGCGGAGACGGCGGCGGGCGACCTCGCCGCCACACGCGTTGGCGTGATCGCCGATCGCGAGGGGCAGCTGTTGCGCCGAGCGCTGCAGCGTCGCCTCGGCAGCGACCGCGGTGCGCCTGCGCGCTACAGCCTCGCGGTCACGCTTGAGATCAGGCGCGAGCAGGTCGCGGTTCGGCCCGACCAGACCGAGACCCGGAACCGGATCACCGGAACGGCGGCATATGAGCTCCGGGCGCTCTCCCCCGCGAGCGCCGAGCCGATCGCCCGCGGCAAAGTGAGGGCGGTCGATTCCTTCAATGTCGGGCGCGACCAGTTCTTCGCCGCCCAGCTCTCGGGCGAAGCGGCGCTCGAGCGGATCGCGGAGCAGCTCGCCACCGACATCGCCGGCCAGCTCGCGGCCGCCTTCGCGCGACGCCGCGCGGTCGCCGCCCAGGGATCGTGAAACCCGACGCGCGCCGTATCGAGGCCTTCCTTGCCGACCCGGGCCGAACCCGAGGCATCCTCCTCTACGGCCCGGACGGGGGGCTCGTGCGCGAGCGGGCGGAGGCGCTGGTTCGTCTCGCCGCCGGCAGCCTCGACGACCCGTTCCGCGTCTCCGACCTCCGCCGCGACCAGGCAGCGGCCGACCCGGGCCTGATCGCCGGCGAGATGGCGGCCCTGTCTCTCACGGGCGGGCGTCGGGCGGTCCGGCTGCGCGAGGCGACCGACGGGCTCGCCGCAGCGATCGAGGCGGCGCTTGCCGTTCCGGGCGACACGCTTCTCGTGGTCGAGGCCGGGGAGCTTCCCGCGCGCTCGAAGCTCCGCACCCTGTTCGAGCGCTCGCCCGTCGCCGCGGCGATCCCCTGCTACGCCGACGCCGGGGCGACGCTGCGGCAGGTGATCGCCTCGACGCTGGCAGAGGCCCAGGTGACGGCTGATCCGGAGGCCGTCGCCTGGCTTGCCGACCATCTCGGCGCCGACCGGGCGCTGACCCGCGCCGAGCTTGCCAAGCTCGCGCTTCAGGCGGGCCCCGGGGGGCGGGTGACGGTGGCGGAGGCCCGCGCGGCCGTCGGCGACCATGCCGGTCTCGGCCTCGAGGATGCGCTGTTCGCCGCGACGGCGGGGGAGATCGCCGCGGCCGACCGGGCGCTCGGCCTCGCCTTCGAGGAGGGCGCGCAGCCGGTGCAGGTGGTTCGCGCGGCGCTTCGGCACATGCAGCGGCTTCATCTGGCACTGGCGGAGGGGCTGGGCGCTCTTTCGCCGCGGGAGGCGGCGGCGCGAGCGCGCCCGCCGGTGTTCTTCCGCCACGAGGGGTCTTGGGCGCGCGCTCTCGGCGCCTGGACGGAGGACCGCGCGGCCGCCGCCTGCGACCGCCTGCTCGCCGCCGAGCGTGCCTGCAAGACCACTGGAGCGCCGGATGCCCTGATCGCCGCCCGGGCCGTGCTCGACCTCGCCCGCACCGCGCGGGGGGCAGCGCGCGAGCGCGGCTGAGTCGGGCCCGGTTGCGTCCGGGGCAGGGGCGCATCATCGCCTCTCCCTCTGGATCGGGGCGCTTCGGCGTTCCCCGCCCCCTCGCGCGGGCGGCTGATCCATGCGATGGAGGCGCGGGCCCTGGGGCTGCGCCCCGCCGGTGACGGGCGGGCCGAGCGTCGACCCTCCCGGACCTCCGCTGTTCCTTAACCGGCGGGCTGCGATAAGGCACACGTGCTGGCCGCCGCGCGCTACCCTGTCGCGGCGGGGTGGATGAGGTGGACGTCAGGGCGAAGGCCGAACGAGATGCGCGTGCTTGCGTTCACGACCGTGTTTCCCTCCGCCACCCGTCCGCAGCACGGGCTGTTCGTGCTCGAGCGCCTGCGCGCCTGCGCCCGCGCGGCGGAGATCGAGGTGATCGCGCCGCGCCCGTTCCATGACCGCCTGCCTGCGCCGCGCCGGGAGACGATCGCCGGTCTTGCCGTCGAGCACCCGACCTTCTGGTACACCCCGCGGGTGGGCAAGGCGCTCGACGGCCTCGCTCTCTATCTGTCGTCGATCGGCACCGCCCGCCGGGTCGCGGCCAGGTTCCGGCCCGACGTGATCGACGCGCATTTCGGCTACCCCGACGGCTTCGCCGCCGCCCTGCTCGCTCGCAGGCTCCGCCTGCCGCTCGTGGTGACGCTGCGCGGCACCGAGCCGCTCGTCAGCGCCGCGAGCATGCTCCGTCGTCGGGCGCTCGCCTGGGCCTTCGGGCAGGCCCGGCGGATCATCGCCGTCTCGCACCCTCTCGCCGACTATGCGCGAACGCTGCTGTCCGGCCGGCCGGGAGACCGGACGCCACCGGTGACCGTGATCGCCAACGGCGTCGACACCGTCCGCTTCGCACCGCGCCCGGCGGCGGAGGCCCGGCGCGCCCTCGGACTGCCGGCCGAGGGAAGGCTGATCGTCTCGGTCGGCCACCTGTCGCCGCGCAAGGGGTTCCAGCGCGTGCTCCGCGTTCTGCCCGATCTCGTGGCCGCGATGCCCGACCTCCGCTTCGCGATCGTCGGCGGGCCCGGTGCGGAGACGAACAACGAGGCGGAGCTGCGCGCCCTCGCGGCGCAGCCTGCGCTGCAGGGGCGGGTGATCTTCGCCGGTGCCACGCCCGCCGAGCGCGTCGCCACCTGGCTGAACGCCGCCGATCTGTTCGTGCTCGCCTCCGACTACGAAGGCTGTCCGAACGTGGTGTGGGAGGCGCTCGCCTCCGGCCTGCCGGTGGTGGCCACGAAGGTGGGGGAGGTCGAGCGCATGGTGCCCCGCTTCGCCGGCCAGCTGATCGACCGGGCCGACGATCTTCCCGCCCTGCGCGCGGCGCTCGCCGCCTCGCTTGCGGGCGGGCACGACCGGGGGGCGATCCGCGCCTGGGCGGAGAAGCACGGGTGGGAGGGTGTTGCCGCCCGCGTCCTCGAGGAATGGACGGAGGCCGCTGCGGCGGAACCGCGCCCGGCCGCCTCCCTTGCCGGATGGGGAACAGCCGCATGAGACCTCGCCTTCTCGACATCCTCTGCTGCCCGGCGTGCCGGTCGCCGCTCGATCTGCATGCGATCAAAGAGGAGCGTCGGCCGATCACCGATCCGGCCCAGGCCGCGCGCTGCGCGGGCGGGCGCGAGCGCTACGAGCGCGAGGTGATCGAGGGGTTCCTGCGCTGCACCGGCTGCCCGCTCGTCTTTCCCGTCATCGCCGGCGTGCCGCGCCTGATCCGGAACGCCTACGAGGAATACGAGTCGTTCTTCTTCCGCAACCAGGAGGCGCTCGGGGGGCTCGCCGGCACGGCGGAGATGCTAAAGCGGCTCGGCGCGACCGACCCGGCCATCTTCGATCGCCGAAGCAACGAGAGTTTCGGGCGGCAGTGGCAGGAATACCAGTACGAGGACAAGACCTGGTTCAAGGACGACCTCGCCCTGCGCAAGGGCGAGTTCCTCTACGCGATGGACCTTACAGAGGAAGAGTTGCGCGGCAGCCTCGTGCTCGACGCCGGCTGCGGCAACGGCAAGCTCACCGCCGCCGTCGCCGCCTACGGCGCCGAGATCGTCGGCATGGACCTCTCCCGGAGCGTCGAGCGCGCCGCCGAGAACGCCGAGCGCAATGCCGGGGCGGACGCGCCGTTCATCCACTTCGTCCAGGGCAACATTCTCGAGCCGCCCTTCCTGCCCGAGAGCTTCGACCACATCCACACCTCCGGCGTGCTGCACCACACGCCCGACACCTGGCGCGCCTTCGCGAGCTTCCTCGCTCTCGGCAAGCCGGGAGCGCATGTCTATGTGCAGCTCTACCGCGTCCGCGAGGCCTGGGTGGGACTCCCCAACCGGATGATCCGCGCGATCACCACCCGCCTGCCGGTGGAGGTGACGTGGAAGCTGTGCTGGCACCTCGTGCCGCTGCATACGCTCGCGGTGCGCATCGTCGCGGCGCTGCGGGGCGAGAAGACCCCGATCACCCAGGCGAACCGGCGCGAGAGGGCCGTGTCGCTGTTCGACAACTACAGCCCGCCCTATCAGTACCGCTATCACCCGCACGAGGTTGAGGCGAAGTTCAAGGAGGCGGGCCTCGAGGCCGTGAAGGACGTCACGTTCGCGAACGAGGCGCGCCACATGGTCGCCTTCGTCGGGCGCAAGCCCGAGCGCCTCGTCGAGCCGTCGACGCTCGCCCGCGCGTCCTGAGCGCGCCCCGCCCGCGCGGGGGGCGGGGCGGGGGCGGAGGCGCGCCGGCGCGAGCTGCGCTCACCCGGCCGGTGCGCCGGGCCTCAGGCGGCGAGGCGGAGGTCGCTCGAGGCCCGAGGCGCGAGCTCGGCGTGCCAGGCCTGGAACATCAGGAGGTTCCAGATGGCGCGGTCCCAGCCGCGGCCGCGATGCGCGAAGCTCTCCCAGAGCTTCCGGCAGGCGGCGGCGTCGAACAGGCCGTGGCGGGCGAGCGCCTCGCGGCTCAGCAGCGCTTCCGCCCAGTCGCGCAGATCTGTCAGAAGCCAGGCATGCACCGGCGCGGCGAAGCCCTGCTTCGGCCGGTCGATCAGCTCGCGCGGCACGCGCTTGTAGAGAAGCTCGCGCAGCGGCCGCTTGCCGATCTCGCCCGCGAGCTTCTGGCCGGCGGGAAAGCGCCAGGAGAGCTCGAGGATACGCCAGTCAAGCAGCGGGCAGCGCACCTCGAGGGAAACGGCCATGCTCGCGCGATCGACCTTGGTGAGGATGTCATCGACGAGGAAGCTCATCTGGTCGGCGAAGCACATCCGGTCGAGCGGGCCGGAACGGCCGAGCCGGTATTCGGGAGCGTCGAGCGGGTGCGGCCCGCCGCCGTGACGCGCGAACAGGCCCTCGAGGCCGAGCATCGGCGACATCAGCGCGGCGTTGAACGCCTCCGGCGCCGGCGCGCCGAGGAGCCGCGCGAGGAGGCGCATGCGCCGCGCCTGGCGATTGCCCGCGACCCCGCCGACCGTCGGGGCGAGCGCCTCCGACAGGCGCGCGCCGAGCGCGCGCAGCGGCTCCGGCAGCAGGCGGGCAAGCTGCATCAGGCGGATCGCCCCCGCATAGCGCGGCGTGTACCCGGCGAAGAACTCGTCCCCGCCATCGCCGGAAAGCGCGACCGTGACCTCGCACCGCGCCATGCGGCACAAGAGGTAGGTCGGGATCGCGCTGTCGTCGGCGAAGGGCTCGTCGAACAGGCGAGGGATCGCCTTCGTCGCCTCGAGGATGTCGGCCTTGCCGAGATAGAGCTCCTCGTGGCGGGTGCCGAGATGCGCGGCGATCGGCCGGGCGAAACGCGCCTCGTCCCAGCCCTCGACGTCGAAGCCGATGGCGAAGCTGCGCACCTTGCTTGGCGCGACCTCCGCCATCACCGCGGTGACGAGGCTCGAGTCGATTCCGCCTGAGAGGAAGGCGCCGACCGGGACGTCGGCCACGAGGCGTCGCGCCACCGCGTCCTTCAAGAGCGCCTCGAGTTCCTCGATCGAGGCGGTGCGCCCGGCCGCCTGGGCCTCGAGCCCGGCAAGCGCGACCTCGCGCAGGCTCCAGTAGGGGCGCGGCTCGGGCAGGGAGCGCGCGGCGGCGGCAGCGGCGTCGAGCCGGAGCATCGTCCCCTGCGGCAGCCTGCGCGTCGCGGCGAAGATCGTGCGCGGCCCGAGCGTGTAGCCGAGCTGCAGGAAGTCGTTCACGGCCTCGGCCGAGATCGCGGCCTCGAACCGCGGATGCGCCGCGAGCGCCTTGAGCTCGGAGCCGAACAGGAAACTGTCTCCGGCCCAGCCGTAGTAGAGCGGCTTCTTGCCGATCCGGTCGCGGCCGAGCCAGAGGGTGCGCTCGGCACGGTCCCACACCGCGAGGGCGAACATGCCGTTGGTGCGCCGCAGCGTCGCCTCGACCCCCCACTCGGCCACCGCCTCGAGCAGCACTTCGGTATCGGAATGGCCGCGCCAAGGATGGGGGCCGCCGCGGGCTGCCTCGAGCTCGTCGCGGAGGTCGCCGAAATTGTAGATCTCGCCGTTGAACACGATGACGTAGCGGCCGCACGCCGACAGCATAGGCTGGTGCCCGGCCGGCGAGAGGTCCATGATCGAGAGGCGCCGGAAGCCGAAAGCGAGACCCGCTTCGGCGTCAAGCCAGGTGCCGGCGTCGTCGGGGCCGCGATGGACGATCCGGTCGCGCATTATCTCGACCGTGCGGATGGCCGAGGCCGCGTCGCCGAACCCGCCCGGGGAGAGAAAGCCGACGAGGCCGCACATCAGCCGTCAGGGCGCGGGCATGCTGCGCCCGGTCGCGCCCCCGCTCGCTCGCTCATGCCGCAGAGCCTCTTCATCCTGTGACCCGCCCGCAGCGATGGCATGCCGGTCCGGTATTTTCGGTTAAGGCCCGGCCCACAGGCTCGAGCGCGGCACCGCAGGGCGCGGCATCGGACTCAGCCCGGCGGGGCCGGGGCGCGGCCCTCGGCGTCGAGCGCGTCGCGCAGGCGGCGTTCGTAGTGGCGGTAGTACTTGTCGGTGACGAGGTCGGTCTTGACCACGACGCAGACGTCGGTGGTGTTGAACTGGTGGTCCACGACCGCCCCGTCGCCGACGAAGCCGCCGAGGCGCAGATAGCCCTTGATCAGCGGCGGCAGGGACGCGAGCACGGCGCGCTGATCGATCGCCTCGATTGGCAGCCGGTTCATCTCGACATGGAGATGCGGCAGGGCGCGCGGGCGGAGCGCGGGCGGCGCGAGATGGTTGTGCCAGAGATAGGCGAGCGGCGCGGCGAGCGCCTCGACATCGGTTCCATGCAGCGAGGCGCAGCCGAACATCAGGTCGATCCGGTGCCGGAACACATACGCCGCGATGCCGCGCCAGAGAAGCTGCAGCGTGCCGCGGGTTCGGTACTCGGCATCGACGCAGGAGCGGCCGAGCTCGAGCACCTCGCCGTCGAACGCGACAAGACGCGAGATGTCGTATTCTCCCGCCGAGTAGAAGCGGCCGACCCGCGCCGCCGCCTCCCGGCGCAACAGGCGGTAGGTGCCGACCACGCTCTCCGGCCCCTCGCCGCGGGCATGGTCGACCACGAGCAGATGGTCGGCGACCTCGTCGAAGGCGTCGTGGTCGAGCCGAGTGGCGGCGACCTCTTCGGTCGCGCGCGCCCCCATCTCCTCGTAGAACACGCGATAGCGGAGCGCCTCTGCGGCCTCGCGCTCCCAGGCCGAGGCGGCGAGCCGCACGCCCAAGGTTTGCGACCGGATCTCGCCGAAGCCCGGGTCGTCGGCCGGCCGCGCCTCGCGGATCGCCTCGTTCCTCGTCGGCAGCGTCATCTCCTTCGACATGTCGGTCCCCTGCTGCGCGATGCCGAGGCGTCGCGTGTGCGCTCAGCGCTCGCCGGCGCCGCGCGGTGGCGGGGCGCGTCGGGCTCGGGCGAGCGGGATCGGACGGGCCGGGCGACGCGCCGCCGCCCGCGGCGGCTCGGCCCGCGGCTGGTCCTCTCGCGCCGCCTCGGCCTTCACACGTCGGCCGAACAGCTCGAGCCTTTGGCTCACCAGCGTGAAGCCGAGCCGCTCGGCGATCCGCTTGACCAACGCCTCATGCTCCTCGTCCTCGAACTCGATCACCTTTCCGGTGTCGACGTCGATCAGATGGTGGTGATGACCGCGATCCGTCGGGTCGTAGCGGGCGCGGCCCTCGCCGAAGTCGCGGCGCTCGAGGATCCCCTTCTCCTCGAGAAGCCGCACGGTTCGGTACACCGTGGCGATCGAGATCCGCGGGTCGATCGCGATGGCGCGGCGGTAGAGCTCCTCGACGTTCGGATGGTCCGTCGCCTCGGAGAGCACACGGGCGATGATCCGGCGTTGGCCGGTCATCTTCACGCCGCTCTCGATGCAGAGCCGTTCGATCCGGTTTTCCATCAGCCCTCCTCGGCGAGGTGCGCTCCGGACGGACACCCCGGCTGTCGGAACGCCCTATAGCAGAGAGAAGCCGCCCTGTCCCCTAGAGCGGGTTCTGGAGTGAGCGCCCTGGGCCCCGGCCGGTCAGCTGCGGCGCCCGGCCGCGGCGCGCGCCTTGGTGCCGAGGCCGATCTTCTTGGCAAGCGACCGGTCAGCTGCGGCGCCCGGCCGCGGCGCGCGCCTTGGTGCCGAGGCCGATCTTCTTGGCAAGCGTGGAGCGGTGCTTGGCGTAGTTCGGCGCGACCATCGGGTAGTCGGGCGGAAGCTGCCAACGCTCGCGATACTGCTCGGGCGTCATGTTGTAGGCGGTCTTCAGATGCCGCTTCAGCATCTTCAGCTTCTTCCCGTCCTCGAGACAGATGATGTAGTCGGGGTGGACGGACTTCTTGATCGGCACCGCAGGTTGCGGCCGCTCGGGCTGCGCCGGCGCCTTGCCCACGGCGGCGAGCGTGGCGTAGACCTGCTGGATCAACCCAGGCAGATCCGACACGGCGACGCTGTTGTTGCTGACATGGGCCGAGACGATCTCGGCCGTCAGTTCCAGGAGATTCGGCTCCGCTCCGTCGGCCTGCATTGCAACTCTGCCCTCTCTTGCCGTTCGCCGCGTTGTATAGACCTCGGATCGAAGCCCTGCAACACTCCTCTTTCCCGTAGGTGTCGAAATGCCAGCGAATTCTGACGAAACCGCCCCAAGACCAGCACCGGCGCCAGATGTGGCACTGGACATCACCGGCGAGATCTGCCCGATGACCTTCGTGCGCACGCGAATTCTGCTCGACCGCTCGCCCCCCGGAGCTCTCCTGCGGATCCGGCTGCGCGGCCGCGAGCCGCTCGCCAACGTGCCGCGAAGCGCCCGCGAGCTCGGCCACACGGTCGTTTCGCTCGAACCCGAGGCGCCGGGGGCGTCGGCCGAGACCGACCCCTGGATCCTCACGCTCAGGAAGACGGGGTGAGGTGTTTCGCGAGCACGAGCGCATCCTCCCCGCTCGGATAATAGGCGGGCCTGCGCCCGACCGGGGCGAAGCCGAGCGCGGCGTAGAGCGCCCGCGCCGCAGCGTTGCCCTCGGCCACCTCGAGGAACAGACGCCGCGCCGCCGCCGCCACGGCACGCTCTTCGGCCGACGTGACAAGCCGACGCGCCACCCCCTTGCGCCGGTGCGCCGGAAGCACGGCAAGCGTCAGGATCTCCGCCTCGTCGGCGGCGAGGCCGAGCAGAAGCAGCCCCGCCGGTTCGCCGGCGACGGTCGCGATCAGGGTGCGGCGTCCCGGGGTCGCGCAGAGCGCGGCGAAGGCGGCCTCGTCCCAAGGGGAACCAGCCTCGCCGATGCCCCCCTTGTGCAGCGCCGCGCACAGGGCGGCGGCCTCCGCCCCCGCCTCCGAGATAGCGACGCTCACGCGGCCGGTTCGGGGCGAAGGCCCGAGGCGGGGCGGGCCGCCGGCGGGTCGAGATAGAGCGGCAGCGGCTCGAGCGGCGCCAGCCTCCCGGCGAGCCGGGCGGCCGCCAAGGGGGCGAGATCGCGCGCCCGCGGCAGGGCTTGGCGCTCCGCCTCCGGTGCGTCCCCCACGGTGAGGGCGCCGGGCGCGATGTGGCCGGCGAGCGCCGAGGCCGCGACCGCGGCGGGGGCCCCGAGCGCCCGCGGCAGGCCCGAGGCGGCCTCGAACACCTGTACGAAGCGGTGGCCGCGTCGGCTGTCGATCAGCACCGCGACCGTCGCCTGCGCGGCATGCGGCAGGGCGAGCGCCTCGGCCGTGGTGACCGCGACGAGCGGAACGCCCGCCCCGTCGGCGATGCCGTGTGCGAGCGATAAGGCCGCGCGGATCCCCGTGAAGCCCCCGGGGCCGACCGTCGCGGCGACGGCATCAAGAGCGGGCGGCCTGATCCTCGCGTCGGCGAGCACCCGCTCGGCGAGCACGGCGATCGCCTCCGCCTGCCCCTGCCCGCCCTCGGCGTCGGCTTCGGCGAGCACGGCGTCGCCGCCGACCAAAGCCGCGCCGGTGCGCGCGAGCGAGGCGTCGAGGCAGAGGATCAGCACGGCTCAGAGGACCTTGCAGGCCTCGTCGAAGGAGAGTCGCGGATCGCGCGGTCGGGTCACGGCCATGTCGCCGACGCCGATGTTGATCAGGAGGTTGGAGCGTATGGTCGTGCCGGAGAAGAAGGCCCGGTCGACCGCGTCGTTGTCGAAGCCGCTCATCGGCCCCGCATCGAGCCCCACCGCGCGGCAGGCGAGAATCAGATAGGCCGCCTGGAGCGTGCCGTTGCGGAAGGCTGTGACCTCGGCAAGGGCCGGGTTCTCGGCATACCAGTCGCGCAGCGGCACGTGCGGATAGAGACGCGGGAAGAGGTCGTAGAACGCGAGGTCGTGGCCGACGATCGCGGTGACCGGTGCGGCCATGGTGCGCTCGACATTGCCCGGGCTGAGGGCGGGGCGGAGCTTCTCCTTCGCCTCCGCGCTCATCAGGAACAGAACGCGGGCGGGCGAGCAGTTCGCCGAGGTCGGCCCCATCCGCGCAAGCTCCCAGATCCGGCGGAGGTCCTCCTCGGTGACCCGCGCACGCGTCCAGGCGAGCGGCGTGCGCGCCTCGCGAAACAGGCGGTTCAGCGTCCAGTCATCGAGCACGGCGTTCTCCCCTGCGGAGGGGGAGACGCTACAGCGCGGGGCGTTGCTACTCCACCGCCTGCACCGCGACCACCTCGGGCACGTAGTGCTTCAGCATGTTCTCGATGCCGTGCTTGAGCGTTGCCCGCGAGGAGGGGCAGCCGGAGCAGGAGCCCTGAAGCCGCAGGTGCACAACCCCATCCTCGAACTTGCGGAACACGATGTCGCCGCCGTCCATCGCCACGGCGGGGCGGACGCGGGTGTCGATCAGCTCGCGGATCTGGGCGACGATCTCCCGATCCTCCGGCCTGACCTCGACCTCCTCCTCCGCGGCCTCAGCCGCTCCTTCGATCACCGGCTTGCCGGAGACGAAATGGTCCATGATCACGCCGAGGATCTGCGGGCGAAGCACTTGCCAGTCGGCGTCCCAGTCCTTCGTGACGGTGACGAAGTCGGTGCCGAGGAAGACCCGGCTCACGCCGGGAAGGGCGAACAGGGCCTGTGCGAGCGGGCTCTGTGCGGCGGCTTCGGCGGAGGGGAAATCGGCCGTGCCGGAGGGCATGACCTCGCGGCCGGGCAGGAACTTCAGCGTGGCGGGGTTCGGCGTGCCCTCGGTCTCGATAAACATGGCGTGCTCCGTTCAGGCTCCGCCCCGGAGGAGGCGACGGCATCGCTGTCAGGGAGCGGGCGCCGCGCCAATCCGGACCGTGCGGGTCCTCTTTTCCAGTCCGTGAATGATGTGCGCGCGCGGGCCGATAAGGTCAACCCGGTCCGGTCTGCGGCCCGAGCGGCTCAGGCCTCCTCCGCTGCGGCGAGCGCCTCTGCTTCGGTCTCGAACACCCCCTCGACGGCCACGATGGGAAGCGGCAGCCGCGCCCGCTCGGTGAGTGCCACCCAGGCGGTCTCGCCCGAGGAGGCTGTCAGCGGCAGGACGGCCCAGGGGAAGCGCGCCCGTCCCGTGCGCCGTGCGGCACGGAACAGGTCGGGCGCGATCAGCTCGAGACGTTCGGCATCGTGCTCGTCGAGGTCCTGGCCGGAGAGGGCGGAGTCGATCACCCGGTCGAACAGGGCCTGGAGGTCGCTGGACATGCGGGGCGGATGCGCACGCGCCTCGGCGCTGTCAAGCGGAGCATGTGTGTTGCCCCGTCGCGCTGCGCTTGGGCGTGTCTCCACCCTCACTCTGGCCGCTCCCGCCGGGGGCAGCCCGCCTCGCGCCGCGCCCTCCCGAGAGGATCACGCCACCGTCTCGAGTTCCTCCTCTGTCAGCGTGCCTGGGACGATCACGAGCGGGGTGCGGAGCTGGCGGTTATAGCGGCCGGTGAGCGCGCTGATCAGCGGCCCAGGCCCCTCGGCCGCCCCGGAGGAGGCGAGCACGAGGACGGAGATTCCCGGCTCCTCGGCGAGGAGCTTGAGGAGCTCCTCGCGCGGGTCGCCCTCGCGCAGATACACCACCGGCATCTGGCCGGTGATGCGGTTCACCTCCGCCGCGAGCCCCTGAAGCAGCTGCTCGGCTTCGGCGCGACGCTCCTCGCGCATCATCTCGGCGATGTTTGCCCATTCCGCCTGGCCGACCGGCTCGGTCACGCGCAACAGAGCCACGCGCCCGCCGCCGCGCAGAGCGCGCAAGGAGGCATAGCGCAGGGCGACCGCCCGTTCGGGGCTGTCATCGACCACCACGAGGAAGGTGCGGGCGCGGCGCGCCGCTGCAGGATCGTGGCCGGACGGCGTGGGTTCCGTGCTCATGGGAGGCGACTCTAGCGCCGGAATAGCACGCTGCCGAGCCAGCCGGCGGCCGCGGCGAGCAGGACGGCGGCGATGCCGTAGGCGAGCGGCTGGTCATGGGCGATCCGCCAGATCTCGGCCGAGGTGCCGGAGCGCACCACCGTCAGCGGCAGGTCGCGTGTGGCCATCACCCGCCCGTCGCGCACGAGCAGGATCTCGACCCGGTAGGGGCCCGGGATCACGGCGGGGGGCAGGAACAGCCGGGCGGAGAACAGCCGGTCGCCGACGAGGCGCACCCCGCCCGGGTCCTCGCTGTACAGGCGCAAGCCCGATTTCAGCTCGATCAGCGCCTGGCGGAAGCTCGGGTCCTCGATCTTGCCGCGCGGGCTGAGCGGCAGCGAGGCAAGCCCGAGCCGAAGCCGTCGCCGCTCCTCGGCCGAGAGGATCGTCTCCACCGGCCGGGTCGAGGCGAGGGCATAGAAGGAGGGGGCGGCCTCGAACTGCTCGGAGGGTCCGTTGAGCCAGATCCCGGCAATGCGCACCTTGCGACGCACCACCACCGGAGCGTTCGGCCCGCGCAGGGTGACGATGATGTCCGCGCCCGGGCCGGCCGCGTCGCCGGTCGCGGTGCCGAACACGATCAGCTCGGCGCCGGCAAAGCCCGTGGTCACCGCAACCTCGCGCTGGGAGAGTTCGGCGAGCAGGGTCTGGGCCGCGGCCGGCACCGGAGCGAGCGAAACGAGGAGCGCGAGCCACAGGTGCCGTGCTCGCGCAGAGAGCCGGCACGCCCTCACAGCAGCGGCCCGAGGCTGTAGAGCGCCTCGGGCCGCCGCACGAGCCCGACCAGGAGCTCGACCGCGACCGCGAGCACAAGCAGCCCGAGCAGGCCGCGCGTCTCCTCCCCGCGCAGGCGCGAGCCGAGGGCCGCGCCGAACTGCGCCCCCGCCACGGCCCCGACCATCAGAAGGAGCGAGAGCACGATATCGACGCTCTGCGTCGAGACGGCCTGAAGCACCGTCACGGCGGCGGTGACGAACACCACTTGGAACAGGCTCGTGCCGATCACCACACCGGTCGGCATGCCGATCAGGTAGATCATCGCCGGCACGAGCACGAAGCCGCCGCCCACCCCCATCATCGCCGACAGAAGGCCGATGCCGAATCCGATCAAAGCCGGGGGGATGACGGAGATGTAGAGGCGGGACTGGCGGAACCGAACCTTCAGCGGCAGGCCGTGCATCCAGAAATGCTCGTGCAGCCGGCGCCGGAGTTGCCTCCGCCGGCGCAGGATCGCGCGCACGCTCTCGGCCACCATCAGCCCGCCGACGATGCCGAGCACCACCACGTAGAACACTGCCACCACGAGGTCGAGCTGGCCCAACTGCCGCACGAGCGCGAAGGCCTGCACACCGAGGGCGGAGCCGGCGAGCCCTCCCGCCGTCAGCACAACCCCCATCCGGAGATCGACATTGCCGCGACGCCAGTGCGCGATCAGCCCCGACACCGAGGTGCCCATGGTCTGGTTGGCGGAGGTAGCCACCGCGACGGAGGAGGGGATGTCGATGAAGATCAAAAGAGGCGTCATCAGGAAGCCGCCGCCCACCCCGAACAGCCCTGACAGAAGGCCGACGGCGAGCCCGATGCCGACCACGACGAAGGCATCGACCGACATCTCCGCAATCGGCAGATAGACCTGCATGCCCTGGCTCAACTCCCCGGCGGCGCCTCTGCCCTTCGAGCGGGTGCAGTCGAACGCCGATGCGCGGAAGGAACAAGCCGAAAACGGCGTGAGCATGGCCGCGCACGGCGCAGGGCAGACGCTTTGCGGTTGCGGAACCGTGTGTTGCAGCCCCCTCTCGCCGGCGCGACTCTGAACCGTTCGCACGCGCGGAGGGAGGGTTCGGATGGACGGGATGACGAACGGCCGCAGGGGCGTGTTCGGAGCGGCGGCGATGGCATGGGCCGCGGGAGCCTCGGCTGACGCCGTGGCGGCGCCGGCGCAAGTGGGCACGCATGCCCTTGGCTTCCACCGCGTGCGCGTGGGCGAGATCGAGGTCACGGCGCTGCTTGACGGCGGCATGCAGGGAACGAACGAGGGGATCGCCCGCTTCTTCCCCGACAGCACGCTGGAGACAACCGCTCCGTTGCGCGAGCGCGCCTTCTTCGACCCGCGGGGCCTTCACCAGCCGGTCGCTGCTACCTCATCAACACCGGGCGGTCGCTCTTCATGGTCGATTGCGGCGCGCATTCCTCGTTCATCCCGACGACGGGCGGGGCGCTCGCCGCGCTGCGCGCCTCGGGTTATGTGCCCGAACAGGTCGAGGCGGTGCTTCTGACGCATATCCACCCCGAGCATACCCTCGGCCTCTCCTACGACGGCACGACACGGAACTTCCCGACGCGGAGGTGGTGGTCGCTGACGCCGACCACCGGTTCTGGACCGACCCGACGATGGAGCCGCGCGTGCCGCAGGGGCGGAGGTTCATCGAGGCGGCACGGCGCGCGATCCGCCCCTATGCGGGGCGGATCCGTACCTTCGCCATCGACCGCGAGGTCGAGGTCCTGCCCGGCGTGTTCAGCGTGCCCGCTCCGGGCCACACGCCCGGGCATGTGAGCTACCGCTTCTCGTCCGGCAACGAGACGATGCTGATCTGGGGCGACATCGCGCACCAGACGGTGATCCAGCTCGCGCGGCCACGCTGGCGCGTCGGCGTCGACGTCGACCAGGCGATGGGCGTGGAGAGCCGCCTGCGCACGCTCGAGATGCTCGCCCGCGAGCGGATCCTCGTCGGCGGGGTGCATGTGCCCTGGCCCGGCTTCGGCCGCGTTCTGGCCGACGGCGAGGGCTATCTCTGGGTGCAGCGGCCCTGGCAGCTCGGGCTCGGGCCGATCGGCTGAACGGAGAGACGGCTCAGCCGGGGGACTGCCAGGTGACCGTGAGCTCGTGCCGGTTGTGCCAGAGGTGGCGCACGGAAGCGCCCGGAATCGCCGCCGCCTCGTCGGCCACCGCATGGTCTCCCTCGCCCTGGAACTTCAGCGTGCAGACGATCCGCCGCGCCGCCCCGGCGGCGATCCAGGCCCGCAGAAGCCGCAGGATCCGCTTCGGGTAGGCGACCACGTCGCACACGAGCCAGTCCGCAACACCGTTCTCGGCGCGCCAGCGCTCGGGCGCGATCGCAAACGCGCTCTGCCGCAGCACCGTGACACCCGGCATCGCGGCGATCGCGGGCTCGAGCGGCGCCTTGTCGACGGCGATGACGCGCGCGCCGAGACGCGCGAGCGCCCAGGTCCAGCCCCCCGGAGAGGCGCCGAAATCGAGGCAGGTCTCGCCAGGGTGCGGCCAGCGGCGCCAGAGCGCGAGCGCCTCCCAGAGCTTGAGATAGGCGCGCGAGGGCGGGCCCTCGCGGTCCTCGACGAAGCGTGCCTCGCCATTCGGGAAGGGCGAGGTGCAGGCGGGGCTTGCGAGCAGAAGCCACGGCTCGAGCAGGGTGAAGGAGCCGAGCGGGGAGGCGGGCGCCGCCGCCGGGAAGGCAAGGGGCTTTGCCGAGACATGCGGAAGGCGGGCGGTGATCAGCGCCGCCCTCCGGTAGTGGGCCGGTGCGTAGGCCGCCCAGTTCCGCCCGAGCGCGCGCAGGCGCTTCGCCGCCTCGCCGATCGAGGCGATCGGGATCGCCTCGGGCGCCGTCCAGGTGTTCAGCGCCCAGGCGGCCGGCACAGGCGGGTCTGGGCTGAGCGCGAGCCGCCCGTGCCATGCCTCGACCGACGCGCCGCGCCGGGCGAGCTCCTCGGCAAGCGGCGCCTCGAACCCCTCGGCCGCGAGATAGGCCGAGCGCACCGCCATCGCGCGCGGCCGCGGGGCCCCGCCTAGACCCTGAGGAACCCGACCGCGTCCTCGACCTCGGCGATGGTCGGGGCGGCGAGAGCACGGGCGCGCTCCGCCCCGCGCTTCAGGATCGCCTCCACCGCTCCCGGCTCGGCGAGCAGCCTTCGCATCTCGGCCGCGATCGGCGCAAGCGAGGCGACGAGCAGGTCGGTCAGCGCCGCCTTGAAGGCGCTGAACGGCTTGCCGCCATGCTCAGCGAGGACCGCTGACGGGTGGAGGTCGGCAAGGCCCGCGTAGATGCCGACGAGGTTGCGCGCCTCCGGCCTTCCCTCGAGCCCCGCCTCCTCTGAGGGCAGGGGTTCGGGGTCGGTCTTGGCACGGCGGATCTTGAGCGCGATCGCATCCGCATCGTCGGTGAGGTTGATCCGCGACTGGTCGGAGGCGTCGGACTTCGACATCTTCTTCATCCCGTCGCGGAGGCTCATCACCCGCGCGGCGGGGCCGAGGATCACGGGCTCGATCTCGGGGAACACCGCCCGGCCGGTGTCGTGGTTGAACTTCTTCGCGATGTCGTTGGCGAGCTCGAGATGCTGCTTCTGGTCCTCGCCGACGGGAACGCGCGTGGCCTTGTAGGCGAGGATGTCGGCCGCCATCAGGTTCGGATAGACGTAGAGGCCGGCCGAGGCCGCCTCGCGGTCCTTGCCCGCCTTGTCCTTGAACTGCGTCATCCGGTTCAGCCAGCCGATCCTGGCCACACAGTTGAACACCCAGGCGAGCTGGGCATGCGCCGGCACGGCGGACTGGTGGAAGACGATGTGCTTCTCCGCATCGATGCCGCAGGCGATCATCGCCGCCGCCACCTCGCGCGTCGCGCGGCGGAGCTCCGCCGGGTCCTGCCAGACGGTGATGGCGTGGAGGTCGACCACGCAGAAGAGGCACTCGTGGTCATGCTGCAGCTTCACCCAGTTGCGTATGGCGCCGAGATAGTTGCCCAAGTGCAGGTTCCCGGTGGGCTGCACACCCGAGAAGACGCGGGGAAGCGTGTGCGTGGTCATGCGCTCTCTCTGTCCTGATGGAGGGGACGGGATCGGGCGGCGCGTATCCCGCGCGGCGGCGGGGCGGTCAAGGCCGCGGAGTGCGATCGCGCCGGCGACGCAGATAGGCTTTGATCTCGGCGGGGTGGGCGGCGCGCAAGGCGAGCGCAAGCGCCGCGTAGGCCGCGGCCCCGAGCCCGAGCAGGCCCGCGAGGGCGCCCCAGCGGTAGAGGCGCAGCGCGAGCAGGTCATCGAACAGCACCGCCCGCGCGCCCCACAGCGTGAGCCCCATCAGCGCGGCGGCGAGCAGAATGCGCGCGCCGCGCGACACGAGCCGCGCATCCTCGCGCCACCGCCCCTGGCGGCGGAGCAGCCAGGCGAGCGCCCCGGCATTCGCCCACGCCGCGAGCGAGGTCGCGAGCGCGATGCCAACATGGCCGAGCGGGCGCACCAGGGCGAGGTTCAGAGCGAGGTTCAGCGCCACGCAGCCGGCCGCGACCTTCACCGGTGTCGCCGTGTCGCCGCGGGCGAAGAAGCCCGGGGCGAGCACCTTGACGAGAACGAAGGCCGGCAGGCCGAGCCCGTAGGCGGCGAGCGTGCGGGCGGTCGCCACCGACGCCTCCGCCCCGAAGGCGCCGCGTTCGAACAGGACGGAGACGATCGGCAGGGCGGCCGCGATCAGCCCGGCCGCCGCCGGCAGGGTGAAGAGAAACGCGAGCTCGATCGCCCGGTTCTGCGTCTCTCCCGCACGCGCCTCCTCGCCGGTGCGCAGCTGGCGCGACAGCGCGGGCAACAGAGCGGTGCCCACCGCGGTGCCGATCACCCCGAGCGGGAGCTGCGCCACGCGGTCGGCATAGTAGAGGAAGGCGATCGCCCCCTCCGGCAGCAGGCTCGCGATGATCACGTCGATCATCAGGTTGATCTGTGTCACGCCTGCCCCGATCGCGCCCGGGATCATGCGCCTGAGCAGGGTGCGCACCTCGGGCGTCAGCCGCGGCGGGGGCAGGGCGAGCGGCAGGCCGGCGCGCGAGACCGCGGCGGCGAGCAGCAGAAGCTGGGCGACGCCCGCGGCCGCCACGCCCCAGGCGAGGCCGTGCGCCCCGCCGAGGCCAAGCACGGGGGCGAGGAACAGGCCGGCGATCAGGCAGAGATTGAACAGCACCGGCGCCGCGGCCGCGGCGACGAAGCGGTCGAGCCCGTTCAGCACGCCCGAGAGCAGCGCGACGACCGAGATCAGGAGGAGATAGGGGAAGGTGATGCGGGTGAGCTCGACGGCAAGGCCGAAACGATACGCCTCGTCCACGAAGCCCGGGGCGAGCAGCGTCATTGCCTCGGGCATGAAGAGAATGGCGAGAAGCGTCAGCACGGCGAGCGCGGCGATCAGCACCGAGAGCGCGCCCTCGGCCACCCGCCTGGCTGCCGCCGCGCCCTCGCCCGCGAGCGCGCCGGCGAAGAGCGGCACGAAGGCGGCGGCGAAGGCCCCCTCGCCGAACAGGCGCCGGAACACGTTGGGCAGTTTCAGCGCGACGAAGAAGGCATCCGCCTCCGCGCCGGCGCCGAGCCGCGCGGCGATCGCGATGTCGCGCCCGAAGCCGAGGACGCGGGAGAGCGCCGTCCAGGCGCCGACGGTCAGGACATTGCGCAACACGGAACGATCGGGGGGCGGACCTATTGCCTCAGGCGGGCCCGGCGGCGCTGCGCCGGCGCGGCACGCCGCCGCCCGGCAGGGCCGCCGCCGCGGGCTGCGAGGGAGGCTCGAGCGCGGCGAGCAGCGCCTCCTTCAATTGCGCGAGCTTGCGCTCGTTCTCGATCTTGAGCCCGAACACGTCTTTGACGTAGAAGACGTCGACCGCGCGCACCCCGTAGGTGGTCACGTGCGCCGAGGCGATCTGCACCCCCTGCTCGCTCATCGCCGCCGTCACGTCGTGCAGGAAGCCCGGCCGGTCGCGCCCGTTCACCTCCACCACCGTGTGCGTGGCCGAGGCGTGGTTGTCGATCACCACGCGCGGGGGGACGTGGATCGCGCGCATGCGCGGCGAGGGCGGGCGCGCCTTGCGGATCTCCTCGGCGATCCTGAGCCGGCCCGACAGCGCCTGCTCGATCAGCACCGAGAGGCGGGCGATCCGGTGCGGCGCGTCGAAGGAGCCGCCGGCGGCGTCCTGGATCCAGAACGTGTCGAGCGCCATGCCGTTCGTCATCGTGTGGATCCGCGCATCGACGATCGAGGCGCCCGCGACCGCGAGCGCTCCCGCCACCTTCGAGAACAGGCCCGGGTGGTCGGCCGCGTAGACGGTGACTTCCGTGACGCCGCGATCGGCGAGCACGAGGGTGCGGATCGCGAGCGGATCGCGTCCCGCCTCGCGCACGAGGCGGGCGTGGCGCACATGTGTGGCCGGGTCGAAGCCGAGCCAGTAGCCGGGGTAGCCGAGCGCCATGAAGGCCTCGATCTCGGCCTCGCTGAAGCCCTCCGCCGCGAGCGCCGCTCGGGCCGCCGCGCGGGCGCGGGCGACGCGGGCGTCGCGCTCCGGCACGTTCAGCCCGCCCGCGAGCACCTCGGCCACGCGCCAGTAGATCTCGCGCAAGAGTGTGGCCTTCCAGTTGTTCCACACCTTGGCCGAGACGGCGCGCATGTCGGCAACCGTGAGGATCTGCAGGAGCCTGAGCCGCTCGGGGCTTTGCACGAGCTCGGCGAGATCGAGGATCGTCTTCGGGTCGTCGATGTCGCGCTTGAACGCCGTCTGGCTCAGCACGAGGTGGTGCAGCACGAGCCACGACGCGGTCTCGGTCTCCTCCGCCGAGAGCCCGAGCCGCGGCCCGAGCTCCTGGGTGATCGCCGCGCCGAGCTCGGAATGATCCCCCTCGCGCCCCTTGGCGATGTCGTGCAGCATCATCGCCACATAAAGGGCGCGGCGCGACTGCACCTGGCCGATCAGGGCCGAGGCGACGGGGGCGATGTCGGCAAGCGCGCCGCGCTCGAGATCGTTGAGCACGCGGACCGCTTCGATCGTGTGCTCGTCGACCGTGAAGACGTGGTAGGTGTCGAACTGCATCTGGCCGACGATCCTCGCCCAGTCGGGGATGAAGCGGCCGAGAATGCCGGCGAGGTTGAGCGTGCCGAGCCAGCGCGCGCCGTCGGCCCGCGCGGGCGCGTCCGCCGGGCCCGAGAGAAGGTCAAGGAAGATCGCGTTCGCCTCCCGGTCCTCGCGCAGCCGCGCCGCAAGCCGGGCGTTCCGGACGAGCCCGCGCAGCGTGAGCGGGTGGAGCTCCTTGCCCGAATCGCGCGCCACCTTCAGCGCGCGGAACATCAGGATCGGCTCCTCGGCGAAGCTCCGACCCGGGGCGAGCACAACCTTGTTCTCGAGCAGGGCGAAGCCAGCCGCCTCGAGAGCGGGCGTGGTGTCAGGCTGCACGGCGGGCTCGCCGAGCGCGGCGCGCTCGATCGCGGGCTCGACCGTGAGCGTCAGCCGGCGCACCTCGCGCGCGGTCAGGAAGTAGTGCTTCATGAACCGCTCGACGCCCTGCACCGGGCCGTGCCGCGTGTAGCCCATCGCCGCGCCGATCACCGGTTGGAGGTCGAAGGTCAGCCGCTCCTCGGCGCGGCCGGTGGCGTAGTGCAGGTGGAACCGCACCGACCAGAGGAAGGCAGCGGCGCGCCGCCAGGCACGGGCCTCGTCCTCGCCGATCAGCCCGGCGGCGGCGAAGGCGTCGGGGCTGTCTGCGCCGGTGACATAGCGGGCCATCCAGAACAGGGTCTGCAGGTCGCGCAGGCCGCCTTTGCCGTCCTTGACGTTCGGTTCGACGAGGAAGGCGTTGTCGCCGAACTTCCGGTGCCGCTCCTCGCGCTCGGCGCGCTTGGCGGCGAAGAAGGCGGCCGCGCCGTTCTGCGCGCAGTCCTGCCGGAAGCGGTCGCGGAACGCATCGAACAGGGCGCGGTCGCCGTCGATGAAGCGGGCGTCGATCAGGCTCGTGCGCACGGTGGCGTCCGACCGCGCCTGAGCGATGCACTCGTCGAGCGAGCGCGTGGCGTGGCCGACCTTCAGCCCGAGATCCCACAGGAAGTAGAGCATGAACTCGACCACCTGCTCAGTGCGCGGCGGCTCCTTCCACGGCGTGAGGAAGAGCAGGTCGATGTCTGAGAAGGGGGCGAGCACGCCGCGGCCATAGCCCCCGGTGGCGGCGAGCGCGAGCGCCTCGCCGGCGGAGGAGATGCCGGGGGGGAAGACGATGGTGGTGGTCCAGCGGTGCAGGGCGCGGATCAGCCGGTCCATGCCGGCGGCGAGCTGTCGGGCGGCCGACACCCCGTCCATCCCCTGCTCGAAGCGATGCTTGGTGTCGGCCTGAAGCCGGCCGAGCTCGCGCCGGAACAGGGCGAGCGCGCGGTCGCGCTTCACGCCGCCGTCGAGGCCACCGGGCTCGGTCGAGGCGCGCAGCGCGGCGAGCTCGGCAAGCAGCGGGTCGGCGCCCGCCGTGGCCGGCGGCTCACTCCGTCCGGCGCCGTCGCCGCCACCGTCCACGCGCTGATCCATGGGCCAGTTTAGGCATGTCCGGCCGTCCGGAAGAAGGGGGAGCCGCGCTCGGTTCTCCCTGCGCGAGAACGGGCGGATCGCCCGCCCGAAGAAGACGGGGGTGGCGAGCCGCCTCGCCACCCCCGGAGAGCGCGTGACCCCAGTCGCCCCGGTTCAGAGCGCGCGTCGGCGTCGCGCGGCGAAGCCAAGCCCGATCAGGCCGGCGCCGAGCAGGCCGAACGTGGCGGGCTTGGGGATGGCGGTGGCGGCGAGCCGGAGGAACGCGTAGTCGGAGTTGTCGCGCGTGGTGTCGTTCGCGACGAACGGCGTCGTCAGCGTCAGTTCGGTGATGTATCGGTCCCGAACGGACTGTCGAAGCGGAAGATGCCGCGACGGAACGGCGTCTCCGGGGTCACCGACCCGAGCCCGTCCGAGGTGAACGCCCCAGGCGCGGTTGGGTTGGCGCTGTTGCTCAGCGTCAGCGCGTAGGTCGTGCCGTCGCCGGTGATGTGGGCCACCTCCTGAGGTGGGTCGTTCGCGAACCGGTTCTCGGCTTAGAGGAAGAGGATCGCGAGCTCGTCGATCCGCGTCGGCACCGCGAAGGTGAAGGTCATCGCTTCCGAGAACTGGATCTCCCGGTTCGCGCCAGCGGTGGCGTTCGTGCCGGGATAGCGCGCAAAGTCGACGCCAAGCCCGGTGCCGCCATTGAACGTATGGGTCGAGAGCGTCGCTGGGTTCTGGAACACGACGAGCCCCTGCGATGCTGCCTGCGCCGCATTGCCGCTCGCGCTGATGGTGACGCCGTTGACGACGCAAGCCGTCGCCCCGACGCACCCTGCCGCCGTCCAGCCGGCCTGGTTGATGATGATCGACGCCTAGGCGGCGCCGCCGGCTGCAAGCCCGTCAAGCACCGTGGCCCCGAGAAGAAATCGCGTCAGTCGAACTAACCCCTCCATCGTGATCGGGCCCTGCCCGATCGAGTGACGTCAAGACAGCTCCCGGCTGTCCGGCGCCCAGCCGATGCAACCGCTGCGACAGAGGCGAGGCGCCAGCATATTCAAGCGCTTGCTGGGGGCGCCCTGCACACCGAGCCGCAGTGTAAAAAACTCGACGAAACGATCAAATCTCGACACACGCGTGCCTGGACATGTGTGAAAGAATCCGACGCCCCCTATCCGACGCCCTCTGACGCATCCGGCGCCTTCAGCATCGCCTTCAGCCGGACGAGCAGGGCGTGCGCCTCGCGCGGGGAGAGGGAATCGGGGTCTGCCGCCTCGAGGGCGGCGAGCACCGGGGTCAGGGCGGGCGGCGGCGGGGCACGGGGGGCGGCGGCGAACAGCGGCAGCTCCTCGGCAAGCGGCGTCAGCCCGCGCGCCCGCTCCTCAAGGGCGGCGAGCACCTGCGCCGCCCGCGCCGTCACCTCCCGCGGCAGCCCGGCGAGCCGCGCGACCGCGATTCCCCAGGACCGGTCCGCGGCACCGGGGCGGATCGCGTGCAAAAACACGACCTCGCCCCGCCACTCGCGGGCGCCGAACTGGGCAAGGCGAAGCTCCGGCAGGCGCGGGGCGAGAGCGGTCAGCTCATGGAAATGGGTCGCGAACAGCGCCCGGCAGCGCAGCCGGTCATGCAGCGCCTCGAGCACCGCCCAGGCGATGGCGAGCCCGTCCCAGGTCGCCGTCCCCCGCCCGATCTCGTCGAGGATCACGAGCGACGCCGGAGTGGCCTGGTTCAGGATCGCGGCCGTCTCGACCATCTCCACCATGAAGGTCGAACGGCCGCGCGCGAGGTCATCGGAGGCGCCGACCCGGCTGAACAGACGATCGACGATGCCAATCCGCGCCGACCTGGCCGGCACGAACAGCCCGGCCTGGGCGAGGATGGCGATCAGCGCGTTCTGTCTCAGGAAGGTCGACTTCCCCGCCATGTTCGGGCCGGTGATCAGCCACAGCCGCCCGCCAGGGGAGAGATCGACCCCGTTGGCGACGAAACTGCCGCCCGCTGCCGCAAGCGCCGCCTCCACCACCGGGTGCCGCCCTTCCTCGACCACGAAGGCCCTGTCCGCGGTGATCTCGGGCCGCGACCAGCCTTGGGCCTCGGCAAGCGCGGCGGTGGCGGCGGCGACGTCGATCGCGGCGAGCGCCTCCGCCGCGTCGGCAATCCCCCCCGCTTCCCCCCGAACCGCCTCGGCGAGAGCGGCGAGCAGCGCCGCCTCGCGCGCCTCCGCCTCGGCCCCCGCGGCGGCGATCCGTGAATCGAGCTCGGCGAGCTCGGTGGTGACGAAGCGCATCGTGCCCGCCATGGTCTGGCGGTGGGCGAGGCCCGGGATCGGCGGCGGGTCGGCTTCGCGCAGCCTCAAGCCCGCCGCCTCCGGCACCTCGGCGAAGTAGCCGAGCTGTGCGGTGTGCCGCACGCGCAGAGCGCCGATCCCGGTGGCGGCCCGATAGGCGGCCTCGAGCCCGGCGACGACGCGCCGGCTGTCGTCGCGCAAGGCGCGCGCGGCATCGAGTGCGTCATCGTAGCCGGGCGCGATCGCTCCCCCCTCCGTGGCCTTCAGCGGCGGGTTCGGCACGAGCGCCCGGCGCAAACGCTCGGCGAGCGGAGGGGCGGGGTCGAGCGCCGCCTCGGCCCGGGCAAGAAGCGTCGGCCGCGGCAGCGTGGCGGCAGCGAGGATCGCCTGCACCGCGCGGGCGGCGTCGAGCCCGTCGCGGATCGCGGCGAGATCGCGCGCCCCGCCGCGGCCGAGGCCGATCCGGCCTAAGGCCCGTGCCATGTCGGGGGCGCGGCGGAGCGCGGCGCGAACGTCGTCCCGCGTGCCCGGGTCGGCGAGGAAGAACCCGGCGGCGTCGTGCCGCGCGGTGATCACGGCCGCAAGCGTGGAGGGGGCGGCGATCCGGGCGGCGAGAAGCCGCGCGCCTGCCGCCGTCACCGTCCGGTCGATCACCTCGAGCAGGCTCCCTTCCCCTGGGGTCAGGCCGAGGCTTCGTCGGGTGGCGGCATCGATCGCCATCGTCGTGCCCGCGGTCTCGCGTCGAAGCGGCGACAGAAGCGGCAGCCGCCCGGCCTGGGTCGACCGCACATAGTCGATGATTGCGCCTGCGGCGGCGAGCTCGGCCGGCGTGAAACTGCCGAACCCCTCGAGGGTCGCGACACCATAGGCCTCGGCGAGGCGTCGCTCTGCCGGGCCCGGCCGGAAGCGCGACGCGGGAAGCGCGACGAGGCGATCCTTCCACGGCGCAAGCGCCGCCTCCGACGCCTGCTCCTCGGCGACAAGCAGCTCCGCCGGCTCGAGCGCGGCCAGCGCCCCGGCGAGGTCGCGCGCAGGAAGGCTCCGGCAGGCGAAGGCGCCGGTGGAGACGTCTGCCCAGGCGAGCCCGAGCAGGCCGTCCTCGCCGGGCGGAGAGGCGGCGGCGATCCAGGCCGAACGGCCCGGCTCGAGAAGCGACTCCTCGGTGACGGTGCCGGGGGTGACGACGCGCACCACAGCGCGCGGCAGCGGGCCGCGATGGCCGCGCGCCTTCGCCTCCTCCGGCGTCTCGGTCTGTTCGACGATGGCGACCCTGAAGCCGCGGCGGATCAGGCGCGCGAGATAGGGCTCGGCGTTCGCGGCCGGCACGCCGCACATCGGCACGGGCCTGCCGGCATGCTCGCCGCGGGTCGTCAGCGCGATGTCGAGCACAGGCGCGGCGGCTTCGGCGTCTTCGAAGAAGAGCTCGTAGAAATCCCCCATGCGAAAGAACAGGAGCGCATCGGGGTGCGCCGCCTTGGCGGCGAACCACTGCGCGAACATCGGGGTCGGGGCCGGCATGGCGCGGCACGGTGGCGGGGCGGGCGTGGCGGCGCAAGCCCGTGCTAGGCTCGCGCGAGGGACGCTGGAGCAGGCGACGGGAGGACGAGGATGCGGCTTAAGGGCCTCGACCACATGACGATCAACTGCGCCGTGGGTGACCTCGCCCGGGTGCGCGACGTCTACATCGCCGCCCTCGGTCTCGCGGAAGGGCCGAGGCCGGACTTCCCCTTCCCCGGGCACTGGCTCTACCTCGACGGCAAGCCGGTGGTTCACCTTGCCGGTCGGGCGAGCATCGCCGAGGGAACGATGGGCCCGGCGAAGGGCAGTGCGGGCTTCGACCATGTGTCCTTCACCGCCTTTGGGCTCGAGGCGGCGCGGCAGCGCCTCGCCGACGCTGGGATCCCGTTCGAGGAGGCGCCGGTTCCGGGCTTCCCGCTGCACCAGATCTTCCTCACCGATCCGCTCGGGCAGAAGATCGAGCTCACGTTCTCGACCGAAGCGTGAGGCGGCAGGGGGCGCCTTCACGCCGACACCCCCTCGGCCTCACCGTGCGGGGCGCGTGACCGCGACCGATTTCACGAGAGCGACCACGGGAGAGCCGGGGGAGAGACCGAGGCGCTCAACGGCGTCCTGCGTCACCTGCGCCGCAAGCATCACCGGCCCGACGGCGACCGACACGGCCACCGTCCCGGGCGCACCCGGAGCGAGGCTCGCAACCGTGCCGCGGAGAGCGTTGTGCACGGAGAGGCCCTCCGGCAAACGGTCGGCGAGGATCACGTCGCGGGCGGGGATACGCACCCGGAGACGCGCGCCGATCGCGGCGTCGAGAACGGGGCAGAGAAGCGGGCCGGCCGGGGTGTCGAGCCGCGTCAGGCCGCGCTCGGGCAGGTGCTCGGCAACCGTGGCGTCGAGCACCGTTCCGGGCTCCGCCGCCGCGGCGATCACCGCGATGTCGGTGCGCGCGGCGACGGCGCCGACATCGCCCTCCGCCACGATCCGCCCGGCCTCGAGGACGAGCACGCGGTCGGCAAGCCGCGCCACCTCGTCGAAGTCGTGCGTCACAAGCAGGATGGGGCAGGCGAGGCGCGCGCGCAGCCGCTCGACCTCGGCATAGAGGGACAGCCGGACCGCGCGGTCGAGCGCCGCGAAGGGCTCGTCGAGCAGGAGCACGGCCGGGTCGCGCGCAAGCGCCCGGGCGATCGCCACACGCTGCCGTTGCCCGCCGGAGAGCTCGGCCGGGCGTCGGTCGGCGAGCCCCTCGAGCCCGACCGCGGCGAGCAGGGCGAGCGCCTCGGCCCGGCGCCGTGCCGTGGGCCGGTGGCCGAGCGCCGCCGCCACGTTCCCCAACGCTGTCATGTGCGGGAACAGGGCATAGTCCTGAAACACGAGGCCGACGGCGCGCCTGTGGGGGGGTAGGAACGTGTCGCTTTCGGAACAGAACCACACGGCTTCGCCCGCGGCTATCCGCCCCGCTTTCGCCCGGAACAGCCCCGCGATGGCGCGCAGCACGGTGGTCTTGCCCGCCCCGGACGGCCCGAACAGCGCCGCCACCTCGCCCGGAGCCAGCGTGAAGGCGAGGTCGAGCGGGATCGGCCCCTCCTGCCTGAGCCTGACCGCGAGTGCCGCCTCACCCATGGCGTCGGCCGATCCGTCGCGCGAGCGTGTTGGTGACGGCGAGCGCGAGCACGGACAGCGCGAGCAGCGTCGCGGCCATGATGCCGGCGCCGCGGTCGTCGAACGCCTGAACCCGGTCATAGATCGCGATCGCGACCGTCCGCGTCTCGCCCGGGATCGAGCCGCCGACCATCAGCACCACGCCGAACTCGCCGATCGTGTGTGCGAAGGCGAGCACAATGCCGGTGACGAGGCCTGGCCAGGCGAGCGGCAGCTCGATTCGCAGGAACACCTGCCAGGGGCTCAAGCCTGACACCGCCCCCGCCTCGCGCACCGAGGGCTCGATCGACTCGAAGGCGCGCTGCGCCGGCTGCACCGCGAAGGGGATGTTGACGAGGATCGAGGCGAGCAGCAGCCCCTCGAAGGAGAAGGCGAGAAGCCTCCCCGTCACCGCCTCGAAAGCGGCGCCGAGCGGGCTGTCGCGGCCGAAGGCGAGCAGCAGGTAGAAGCCGACCACGGTGGGCGGAAGCAGAAGCGGCAACGCAACGAGCGCCTCGGCCACGCCCTTGCCCCGGAAGCTGCGATAGGCGAGCACGCGGCCGAGCCAGAGGGCGAGCGGGGTGAGGCCCACGACCGTGCCGAGGCCGAGCTCGGCCGAGAGCAGGAACGCCTCCCAGTCCATTCCCGACCTAAGCGCCCGGACGCGTGAAGCCGTGGCGGGCGAGGATCGCGCGCGCCGGCTCTTCCTGCAGGAAGGCGAAGAAGCGCTCCGCCACCGGCCCGGCCCCACGGAGCAGGACCATGCGCTGCCGCAGCGGCTCGTGCCACGCCTCGGGGATCAGGGCGAAACGCCCGAGCCGCGCGATCGGCGGCGCGAGCGCGAAGGAGTAGGAGATGATGCCCCCCTCGGCGTTGCCGCTTGCTGCGAACTGGGCTGCCTGGGCCACGTTCTCGCCGAACACGAGCGCAGGGCGCAGGGCCTCCCACAGGCCCCGTGACGTGAGCGCCTGCATTGCCGCGCGGCCGTAGGGAGCGTGCTCGGGAGAGGCGATCGCGAAGCGGCTGACGCGGCCGGACGCGACCGCTGCGGCGAGACCGTCGAGCGCACCGTCGGCCTCGAACGGCGCCCCGTCCGGCGCGAAGAGAACGATCCGCCCGACGGCGTAGAGCGTGCCGCCGTCCCGCGTGAGCCCCCGTTCGGCGAGCCGGGCCACGAAGCTCTCGTCGGCCGAGAGGAAGAGCTCGAAGGGCGCTCCGCGCTCGATCTGGCGCGTGAGATGACCGCTCGAGCCGAGCGTGACGCGAACCGTGCCGTGCCCGGCCGAGCGGAAGGCGGCGGCGAGCTCCTCGATCGCGAAGTGCAGGTCTGAGGCGGCGGCGATCGCCGGCGGCCGGCTCTCCGCCCACGCCGGAGACGACGTCGCGGCGGCGGCGGCCAGGGCGAGGAGGGCGCGGCGTCGCGGCATCGTGGCGGCCTGGGCGGGGGGTCGATATGGCGGGCGATATCGAGCAGGCCCCCCTCCGTCAACCACGCCTTTTCCTGATCCGGCATGCCTGCCAAGGTGCGGCGGAAAGCGAGGATGCGTTCGAGAGGGAACGGCGATGGACGGAACGGAGGGGCGAAGCGCGCGGATCACCGCCGAGGAGGCGCTGCAGCTCCATGCCATGGGCCGGCCGGGCAAGCTCGAGATTCGCCTCACCAAGCCGCTGACCACGGCGCGCGACCTCTCGCTCGCCTATTCCCCCGGCGTGGCCGAGCCCTGCCGCCAGATCGCCGCCAACCCCTCGCTCGCCTACGATTACACCGCCAAGGGCAACATGGTGGCGGTGATCTCGAACGGCACCGCCGTGCTGGGCCTCGGCAATCTCGGCGCGCTCGCCTCGAAGCCGGTGATGGAAGGCAAGGCGGTGCTGTTCAAGCGCTTCGCCGATGTCGACGCGATCGACCTCTGCATCGACACCGAGGACACCGACGCCTTCGTCAACGCCGTGCGCTATCTCGGCCCCTCCTTCGGCGGCATCAACCTCGAGGACATCCGCGCGCCCGAGTGCTTCATCATCGAGCAGCGGCTGCGCGAGCTTATGGACATCCCCGTGTTCCATGACGACCAGCACGGCACCGCGATCGTCGCCGCCGCTGGGCTGATCAATGCCGCGCACCTGACGGGGCGCGAGCTCGGCGACATGACGCTCGTGGTCAACGGCGCGGGGGCGGCCGGGATCGCCTGTGTGGAGCTGCTCAAGGCGATGGGGATGCGGAGCGACCGGGTGATCCTCTGCGACACCAAGGGCGTGATCTGGAAGGGCCGAACCGAGGGGATGAACCAGTGGAAATCGGCCCACGCGGTGGAGACGCGCGCGCGCACGCTCGCCGAGGCGCTCGAGGGGGCGGATGCCTTCTTCGGCCTCTCCCAGGCCGGGGCGTTGACCCAGGCGATGGTGCGGTCGATGGCGCCGCGGCCGATCATCTTCGCGATGGCCAACCCCGACCCCGAGATCACCCCCGAGGAGGCGAAGGCGGCGCGGCCGGATGTGATCATCGCCACCGGCCGGAGCGATTATCCGAACCAGGTCAACAACGTCCTCGGCTTTCCCTACATCTTCCGCGGGGCGCTCGACGTGCGCGCCTCGACCATCAACGACGCGATGAAGGTGGCGGCGGCCGAGGCGCTCGCCGCGCTCGCCCGCGAGGACGTGCCGGACGAGCTCGACGCGGCGTCCGCCGCCGGCGGGCGGCGGCTCCGCTACGGCCCCGACTATATCCTGCCGCTTCCCTTCGACCCGCGGCTGATTTCCCGCGTCTCGCCGGCGGTGGCGAAGGCGGCGATGGACAGCGGCGTGGCGCGCCGGCCGATCCGCGATCTGCGCAAATACGCCCGCGACCTCGCCGCACGGCTCGACCCGGCTTCCGCCGCCCTCGATGCGATCATGGAGGCGGTGCGGGCGAACCCGCGCCGGGTGGTGTTCGCGGAGGGCGAGGAGGAGAAGACGATCCGCGCCGCGGTCGCGTTCCGCAATGCCGGCTACGGCACGCCGGTGCTGATCGGGCGCGAAGATCGCGTGCACGCGACCATGGCCGCGCTCGGCCTCGACGACCCGGGCGGGATCGAGATCCACAACGCCCGGCTCTCGGGCGCCAACGCCCGCTACGCCGAGTTCCTCTACGCGCGGCTGCAGCGCAAGGGGGCGCTCGCGCGCGACTGCCAGCGCCTCGTCAACCAGGACCGGAACGTCTTCGCCGCCTGCATGGTGGCGCTGGGCGATGCGGATGCGATGGTGACGGGGCTGTCGCGCAGCTACAGCGTCAGCCTCGAGGGGGCGATGACGGTGATCGATCCGGCACCGGGTCATCTCGTGTTCGGAATCTCGATCCTGCTCACCGGCCAGGGCACGGTGCTCGTTGCCGACACCGCCGTGCACGAGCGCCCTGGCGCGGCGGAGCTTGCCGCGATCGCCAAGGCCACGGCGGCGGCGGCGCGGCGGATGGGGCTCGAGCCGCGCGTGGCCTTCCTCTCCTTCTCCACCTTCGGCGACCCGAAAGGCTCGATCCCCGCCTCGATCCGCGAGGCGGTGGCGCTGCTCGACGCCCGCCGGCCGGATTTCGAGTATGACGGCGAGATGGCGGCCGATGTCGCGCTCGACCCCTCGTTGCGCGCCCTTTACCCGTTCTGCCGGCTTACGGGCCCTGCGAACGTGCTCGTGATGCCGGGGCTGCATGCGGCGCACATCCTGACGCGCGCTCTGCCGCGGCTTGGGCAGGTGACGGTGATCGGGCCCATCCTCCAGGGGCTCTCGCGGCCTGTGCAGATCGTTCCGCTCGACGCCTCGACCAACCAGCTCGTTCTGATGGCGGCCTTCGCGGCCTATCAGGGGCTCGCGCGGTAGGGGACGGGGCGATCTCGGCGCCAACCTCGCACGCTGCGTGGCGGGGTCTTGCGCCGACCATCCCCTTGCCGCCGCCCGCCGCGCGCGGCATCTCACCCCCATGCCAGCCACACTGCTCGACCGCCTCTGGGCGCTGCACCGGATCGGACCCGCCGGCGGCGGCCAGGACCTGATCCATATCGACCGCATCCTGCTGCACGACCTCTCCGGCGCGCGGGCGCTGACCGAGGTGGCGGAGAAGGGATACGCGATCCCCAACCCCGGCCTCGCCTTCGCCACGCCCGACCACGCCGTCTCCTCCGCCCCCGGCCGCACGGCCGAGACCTTCGCCAAGGGCGCGGGCGGGGTGAAGGCGCTGCGGGAGGGCGCGGCACGGCACGGGATACGCCTCTTCGACCTCGGCGAGGACGGGCAGGGGATCGTGCACGTGATGGGGCCGGAGCTCGGCATAGTGCTCCCGGGCCTCAGCGTGATCTGCGGCGACAGCCACACCTGCACCAATGGCGGCCTCGGCGCGCTCGCCTTCGGCGTCGGCTCCTCCGAGCTCGCGCACGCGCTCGCGACACAGACGCTTCGCGTCGCGAAGCCACGCTCGATGCGCATCCGATTCGAGGGCGCCTTCCCCGCCGGCACGACGGCGAAGGATGCCGTGCTCGCCGCGATCGGCCGGCTCGGCGCCGGTGCGGGCGCGGGATACGCGGTCGAGTGGGCGGGCTCCGCCGTGCGCGCGCTGCCCGTGGAGGCGCGGCTGACGCTCTGCAACCTCACGATCGAGCTTGGCGCGCGCATCGGCTTCGTCGCGCCGGACGAGAGGGTGTTCGAGTGGGTCGCGGGGCGCGACCTCGCGCCGAAGGGAGAGATGTGGGAGCGTGCGGTGGCGCATTGGCGCACGCTCCGATCTGACGACGACGCGGTGTTCGACGCCGAGCAGGTGATCGATGCCGGAACGGTCGCGCCGCAGGTGACCTGGGGCACGAGCCCCGAGCATGTCATTCCCGTCGATGCGACGATCCCCGACCCGAAGGACGCGCCGGACGCGACGCGCAGGCGTGCCTGGGAGGAAGCGCTCGCCTACCAGGGGCTCGAGCCGGGCCGCCCGATCGCGGGCACGCCGATCGACTGGGTGTTCATCGGCTCCTGCACCAATGCGCGGCTTTCGGACCTGCGCGAGGCGGCGGCCCTCCTGCGCGGGCGTCGCGTGGCGGCGGGCGTCACCGCCTGGGTTGTTCCGGGGTCTGTGCGGGTGAAGCGCGAGGCCGAAGCCGAGGGGCTCGACCGCGTCTTCACCGAGGCGGGCTTCGCCTGGCGCGAGCCGGGCTGTTCGCTGTGCGTGGCGGCGAATGGCGAGGCGGTGCCGCCCGGGGCGCGCTGCGTCTCGACCTCGAACCGGAACTTCGTCGGCCGCCAGGGCCGCGGCGCGCGCACCCACCTCGCCTCTCCGGCGATGGCGGCCGCCGCCGCCGTGGCGGGGCGCATCGTCGATGTGCGGAGCTTCGCGCCGTGACGCCCTTCACCACCGTCACCGGCCCTGCGGCGCCCCTGTTGCGCCCCAACATCGACACCGACGTGATCATCCGCGTCGAGCGTCTCGTCGGCACGACGCGCGCGGAGATGGGCGCTCACGCGTTCGAGGTGTGGCGACGCCGCGCCGACGGCAGCGAGGACCCCGAGTTCGTTCTGAACCGCGAACCGTTCCGGCGTGCGCCGATCCTGCTCGCGGGGCCCAATTTCGGCTGCGGCTCGTCACGCGAAGGGGCGGTGTGGGCGCTCGCCGGGGCGGGGATACGCGCGGTCATCGCCCCCTCCTTCTCCGACATCTTCGCCGCCAACGCCCTGCAGAACGGGCTCCTGCCGGTGGTGCTGCCGGAGGCGACGGTCAGGCGTCTCGCCGCAGCCGTGGAACGAGCGCCAAGCGAGGCTCTGGTCACGGTCGATCTCGAGCGCTGCGTCGTGGTTGGGCCGGAGGGCGACGTGCACCGTTTCGAGATCGACCCTGCCCGGCGCGAGGCGCTGCTCGCGGGCCTCGACGACATCGGTCTTACTTTGCGCGAAGCCGGCGCAATCGCCGCCTGGCAGGAGCGGGATCGCGCCGCGCGCCCCTGGGTCTGGCTGGCCTGAGCCCCGGCATGGCCTTTCCTGCCGAAAATGACCAACTCGTAATCCTTCCGAACGGGTCGCGGTAACCTCGCTGAGCACACTCTCTGCGTGTTCCGGGTGGCGGCCTTTCCCGGCAGGCCGCCATCCGCATCGCGGGTCGGCGGCATGACTACCTCCCAGCCGCCGGCCCGCCTCTTTATCCTCCGCGTTGTCCCTCCCCCTCGAAGTGCCCGCGCCGCCCCTGCCCGCTGCCTCGCGCGGGCGGCGCGAGGCCATTGCGTTTCCCGGGCGTGCTTGTCACCCTTGTGTCCGCTGACGAGGAGCGACGGCCCGCGCGCGTGACCAGCATCACCCCCCTGCGCTTCCCCCAGGCCGGACATTCCGGGCGCGGCGGCGACGAAACGCTGTGGGCCGTCATCGCCACCGTCGGCAGGACCGACAGGATCGCCGAGATCTACCGCTCGCGTGACGCCGCGCTCGAGGACCGCGCCTGGCGCGCGGCACAGGTGCGCGCCTATGCCCACCTGTTCGCGCGCACCAAGGAGCCCGCGCCGCGCTACTCGGTCGCGCCGATCCGGCGCGCCGACATCCCCCGCGCCTGGTCTCCCCTGCCGGCGCTCGGCTTCCTGCGCGGCCGGTTTCTCTAGGCTTGCGCCGCGGGAGGCCGTCTCCCCGGCCGCCGCGGCGGCGGCAAACTGCCGGCGCTCGGAGGGAAGACCCGGGCCGTGTGCGGGCCGCAGGGCCGTGGACGGAACGCAACGATCGCGGGGTCGTCTGCCGTTCGTGGCGCGCGCTTGCCTTCGCGCCGGGCCTTATCCCTGGGCATCACCGCCGCTCGTTCGGCTCCCGCCCCCGCGGCCCTGACGCCCGGCCCGCTCAGCCTTTGCCCTCAAAGAACTCGCGCACCTTGGCGAAGAACCCCGCACTTTCCGGCGAGGAGCGGTCGCCCGCCTTCTCCGCCTCCTCCTCGAAGGCCCGCAACAGCTCCTGCTGGCGCTTGGTGAGGTTCATCGGCGTCTCGACAGCGACCTGGATGTAGAGATCGCCGCGCGCTGCCGAGCCGAGCTGCGTCATGCCCTTGCCGCGCAGGCGGAACTGGTCGCCGGTCTGCGTGCCCGGGGTGATCGTCACCTTGGCGCGCCCGCCCTCGATCGTCGGCACCTCGATCGCACCGCCGAGCGCCGCCGTCGTCATGCGCAGCGGCACGCGGCAGTAGAGGTTCGCGCCCTCGCGCTGGAACAGCGGGTGCGGCCTGACCGTCACGTTGACGTAGAGGTCGCCCGCAGGAGCGCCGCGCACGCCGGCCTCTCCGGCACCGGCGACGCGCATGCGCGTTCCGTCCTCGACGCCGGCTGGGATGTCGACCGAGAGTGTGCGCTCGCGCTGCACGCGGCCCGTGCCGCCGCAGACCTTGCACGGGTCCTTCACCACCTTGCCCATGCCGCCGCAGGTTGGGCAGGTGCGCTCGATCAGGAAGAAGCCTTGCTGGGCGCGGATTTTTCCGCTGCCGCCGCAGGAGGGGCACGTGACGGGCGGGGCTCCGCGCTCGGAGCCTGTTCCCTTGCAGGCCTCGCAGGTGACCGCGGTCGGCACCCGGATCGTGGCCTTCTTGCCCGAGAAGGCCTCCTCGAGCGAGATCTCGACGCGCGTCTGCAGATCCGCGCCGCGGCCCATGCCGGCGGCCGAGCCGCGCCCGGCACGCCCGCCCATCAGGTCGCTGAAGATGTCGTCGAACATGTCGGCGAAGGAGCCGCCGCCCGGGAATCCGCCGAAGCCTCCGGGCCCGGGGCGCGGGCCGGCCGCCGTGCCGTCGAACGCGGCATGGCCGAACCGGTCATAGGCCGCGCGCTTCTCGGCGTCCTTCAGCACGTCGTAGGCTTCGTTCACCTCCTTGAACTTCGCCTCGGCCTTCTTGTCGCCGGGGTTACGGTCGGGGTGATACTTCATCGCGAGCTTGCGGTAGGCCTTCTTGATCTCCTCCGCGCTCGCGTCCTTCGCGACGCCAAGGGTCGCGTAATAGTCCTGCTTCGCCATCGGTGGTCAGGCGCCGGGGCTGCGCCGCCCCCGTGCCCCGAGGGACGATCGGGTCCATCGGGGGGAAGGGGCGGCGCGCATCGTCCTCAGCCGGGAGCGGTCGCGCCGCTCAGGCAGACTTCTTCCGGCTCTTCTCGTCGACGTCCTCGAACTCGGCGTCGACGACCTTCTCGTCCTTCGCGCCCTCCGGGCCGGAGCCGCCCGGCGCGCCGCCGCCGGCGTCCGGGCCGGACTGGGCCTGGCGGTAGAGGACTTCGCCGAGCTTCATCGAGGCCTGGGCGAGGGCGTCGGTGGCGCGGCGGATCGCCTCGACATCGTCACCGTCGCGGACCGCACGGAGCTCGGCAAGCGCCCGCTCGGCCGCCTCCTTCTCGGGCGCGGAGCCGAGCTTCTCGGCGTTCTCCTTCAGCGTCTTCTCGGTCTGGTGCGCGAGCGCATCGGCATGGTTGCGCGCCTCGATCGTCTCGCGCCGGCGACGGTCGGCCTCTGCGTTCGCCTCCGCCTCCTTGATCATGCGCTGGATCTCGGCCTCGGAGAGCCCGCCCGAGGCCTGGATGCGGATCTGCTGCTCCTTGCCGGTCGCCTTGTCCTTGGCCGAGACCGAGACGATGCCGTTGGCGTCGATGTCGAACGTCACCTCGATCTGCGGCACGCCGCGCGGCGCGGGCGGGATGCCCACGAGGTCGAACTGGCCGAGCAGCTTGTTGTCGGCCGCGATCTCGCGCTCGCCCTGATAGACCTTGATGGTGACGGCGGTCTGATTGTCGTCGGCGGTCGAGAAGATCTGGCTCTTGCGGGTCGGGATCGTCGTGTTGCGGTCGATCAGCCGGGTGAACACGCCGCCCAGGGTCTCGATGCCGAGCGAGAGCGGGGTGACGTCGAGCAGGACGACATCCTTCACCTCGCCCTTCAGCACCGCGCCCTGGATCGCCGCGCCGATCGCCACCACCTCGTCGGGGTTGACGTTGCGCGCGGGCTCGCGGCCGAAGAAGTTCTTCACCGTCTCGATGATCTTCGGCATGCGCGTCATGCCGCCGACGAGGATCACCTCGTCGATGTCGCCACGCGCCACGCCCGCATCCTTGAGCGCCTGCTCGCAGGGGCCGAGCGTCTTCTGGATCAGGTCCTCGACCAGCGCCTCGAGCTTGGCGCGCGAGAGCTTCACCACGAGGTGCTTCGGGCCGGAGGCGTCGGCGGTGATGAAGGGGAGGTTGATCTCCGTCTCCTTCGAGGAGGAGAGCTCGATCTTGGCCTTCTCCGCCGCTTCCTTCAGCCGCTGCAGCGCGAGCTTGTCGTTGCGCAGGTCGATGCCCTGGTCGCGTTTGAACTCGTCGGCGAGGTAGTCGATGATCCGCTTGTCGAAGTCCTCGCCGCCGAGGAAGGTGTCACCGTTCGTGCTCTTCACCTCGAACACGCCGTCCTCGATCTCGAGGATGGAGATGTCGAAGGTGCCGCCGCCGAGGTCGTAGACGGCGACCGTTCCGGCCTTCTTCTTCTCAAGGCCGTAGGCGAGCGCCGCGGCGGTCGGCTCGTTGATGATGCGCAACACCTCGAGCCCGGCGATCCGGCCGGCGTCCTTCGTCGCCTGGCGCTGGCTGTCGTTGAAATAGGCCGGGACGGTGATGACGGCCTGCGTCACCTTCTCGCCGAGATAGGCCTCGGCCGTCTCCTTCATCTTCATCAGCACGAAGGCGCTGATCTGCGAGGGAGAGTACTTCTCGCCACGCGCCTCGACCCAGGCATCGCCGGTCGCCGATTTGATGATCTTGTACGGCACCATGCCGATGTCCTTGGTCACCATCGGGTCGTCATAGCGGCGGCCGATCAGGCGCTTGACCGCATAGAACGTGTTCAGCGGGTTGGTGACCGCCTGGCGCTTCGCCGCCTGGCCGACGAGGCGCTCGCCATTGTCGGTGAAGGCGACCATCGAGGGCGTGGTGCGCGCACCCTCGCTGTTCTCGATGACGCGGACATCCTTACCCTCCATGACAGCCACGCAGCTGTTCGTGGTGCCGAGGTCGATGCCGATGACCTTGCTCATGCTGTTCTCCTTTTCCGGCGAGACCGCCCGGCCCGTCAGAGGCGCCGGCCGGCCCCCCTCTCTCTCTCTCTCTCGATATGCACAGGCTACGGCGGGGGAGCCGCAGCGGACTTCTGGCATGTATTCAGCGCAACGAGCCCCGACAAGGGGCGCAGGCGGACGCGGCTCCCGCAGCCGCCTCAGGCCTCTGTGTCGAGCGTGCTGCCCGGTTCGGCGGAGTGTGCGTGCGGGGCGGCCGGGGTGGGGGCGGGAGCGCCCTTCGAGACCACGACCATCGCCGGTTTCAGGAGCCGGCCGCTGATCGTCCAGGCAGGGGTCCAGGCCTGGATGACGTGGCCCGCGGGCACCTCGGCCGATGGCGCCTCGGCCATCGCCTGGTGCAGCTCGGGGTCGAACTTCGCACCCGCTGCGTCCACCCGGACCACGCCGTTGCGCTCGAGCGCGCCGAGCAAGGCGCGGCCGATCGCCTCCACACCTTCGCGCAGCCGGGCGACGATCTCGGGCTCTCCCTCCGCCGGGGCGGGCAGGGAGGCAAGCGCGCGCTCGAGATTCTCGGCCGCGTCCACCACGTCGCGGGCGAACTTCGTCACGGCGTAGTTGCGCGCGTCCTCGACCTCGCGCCGGGCGCGGGCGCGCACGTTCTGCGTCTCCGCCTCGGCGCGAAGCCACTTGTCCTTGAGAGACGCCACCTCCGCCTCGAGCGCCGTGATGCGCGCCGCCGCCTCCGCCATCAGAGCCTCCGGTGTCGGCTGGGGCGGCTCCTCGCGCGCGGCCTCCGCCTCTGGCCCCGCGGGCGGGGCGGCGGAGGAGGGGGGCTGGGTGTCGGGCGTGTCGGTCTTGTCCTGCATGGCGCGGCACACTTAAGGGGGAGAGGGCGCGAAGGAAAGGGCGAGGGGGCAGGGCTGCTTGCGGCGCACGCCCGAGGCGCGGCGCGGGCGGGCGGGCCACCGCGCTCAGCCGAGCAGGCGGCCGATCACCTTCGCCGTGTAGTCAACCGCCGGGATGATCCGGCCGTAGTTGATCCGGGTGGGGCCGATCACCCCGATCGCGCCGACGATCCGGTCGCGTGCGTTCCGGTAGGGAGCGACGATCATCGTCACGCCCGCCGCCTCGAACAGCCGGTTCTCCGAGCCGATGAAGATCTGCACGCCGTCAGAGGCCTGGGCGAGCTCGAGCAGTTTCAAGAGCGTCTCCTTCGCCTCGAGACGCTCGAACAGGGCGCGGATCGTCTCGAGCTGCTCGAGCGCGGTGACATCGGCGAGAAGCTGCGCCTGGCCGCGCACGATCAGTGCCCGCCCCGCGCCGGCCTGGGTGGCGAGGCCCGCCTCCACCACCTTGCCGGTGAGCTCGTCGAGCTCGGTGCGGTGGGCGGAGATCTCCTCCTCGAGCACACGCCGCGCCTCCTCGAGCGTGCGGCCGGCAAGCCGTGCGTTGACATAGTTGCTGGCCTGGTCGAGGGCAGAGGGAGGAAGGCCCTCGGGGGGCTGGATCACCCGGTTCTCGACCTGCCCGTCCTCGGTCACGAGCACGACGAGGACGCGGCCCGAGCCGAGCGAGACGAACTCGACATGCTTGAGCGCGGCCTCGGATTTCGGCGCGATCACGAGCCCTGCCGCCTGCGACAGGCCGGCGAGCAGGGCGGAGGCCTCGGCCAGCACCTCCTCGATTGACCGCCCCTCGGCCTGGCAGCGGGCGGAGATCGCCTCCTCCTCCTCCGGCGTGAGCGAGCCGCGCTCGAGCAGGCCATCGACGAACATGCGCAAGCCCCGGTCGGTCGGGAGCCGTCCGGCGGAGGTGTGCGGGGCGAAGATCAGGCCGCTCTCCTCGAGATCGGCCATCACGTTGCGTATGGTCGCGGGCGACAGCGCCATCGGCAGCCGGCGCGAGAGCGTGCGCGAGCCGACCGGCTCGCCCGTCGCCACATAGGCCTCGACGATCTCGCGCAAGATCATGGCCGACCGGCTCGGCAGGCCGACCGCACCGGTCGTGCCGGCCGCGCCCGGCGGCGCCGCCACGTCACGTCGCGTCTGGTCGCTTGCCATGTTTTCAACGTATGAACGGCCCCGGCGGGGGTCAACGCGGCCGCCCGGGCTGGAGATACCGTGCCTGCGCCGATCGCCTATCTCGTCGCCGCTCTCGCTGAGATCGTCGGCTGCTTCGCGTTCTGGGCCTGGCTTCGGCTCGGCGCCTCGGCGCTGTGGCTCATCCCCGGCATGGCCTCTCTCGCCCTGTTCGCCTGGGCGCTGACCTGGGTGGAGGCGGCCGCCGCGGGGCGCGCCTATGCCGCCTATGGCGGCGTCTACATCGCCGCCTCCCTCGCCTGGCTCTGGGCGGTCGAGGGGCTGCGGCCGGATCGGTGGGACCTCGCCGGCGCCGCCCTCTGCCTCGCCGGGGCGGCGGTCATCCTGTTCGGGCCGCGCGGGGCGTGACCGCGCCGGCGGGGGGTCGCCGAGGCTCCGGGCGGTGGCTATTGTCCGGCGCGACCAAGAACGACGCCAGACACCGGAACCGACACCGATGCGCCCCTCAGGCCGTGCCGCAGACGAGCTTCGCCCCGTCACCCTCGAGCCGAACGTCTCGCGCCATGCCGAGGGCTCCTGCTTCGTGAAGTTCGGCCACACCCATGTCCTCTGCACCGCCTCGATCGAGGCCAAGGTGCCGCCCTTTCTGCGCAACCAGGGCCAGGGCTGGATCACCGCCGAATACGGCATGCTGCCCCGCTCGACCCATACGCGCACCGACCGCGAGGCGGCGCGCGGGCGGCAGTCCGGCCGCACGCAGGAGATCCAGCGGCTGATCGGACGCGCGCTCCGCGCCGTCGTCGACCTCAAGGCGATGGGCGAGATGACGATGACGCTCGACTGCGACGTGATCCAGGCCGATGGCGGCACGCGCACGGCGGCGATCACCGGCGCCTGGGTTGCGGCGGCCTGTGCCTTCAACCGGCTGGTGCGCGCGCGCGTGCTCAACGCCTCGCCGATGCGCGGCCAGGTCGCCGCCGTCTCCTGCGGGCTGTGGCGCGGGCTTGCGGTGCTCGACCTCGACTATGCCGAAGACAGCGAGGCGGAGGCGGATGGCAATTTCGTCCTCACCGAGGATGGCGGGATCGTCGAGGTGCAGGCCACCGCCGAGCGCCGGCCGATGACGCAGCGCGAGATCGATTCGCTGATGGCGCTCGCGCGCGGCGGCTGCTCCACCCTGTTCGACCTGCAGAAGGAGGCGGTGCATGGCTGAGCGACGCCTCGACCGCGGCGCGCGTCTCGTCATCGCCACCCACAACGCGGGCAAGCTCGCCGAGATCGCCGCCCTGCTCGCGCCCTGCGGCATCGAGACGGTGGGGGCGGCCGCTCTCGGCCTTCCCGAGCCCGCCGAGACGGGGGAGAGCTTCGCCGCGAACGCGACGATCAAGGCCGTCGCGGCCGCCGCCGCCTCGGGGCTTCCGGCTCTTGCCGACGACAGCGGCTTCTGTGTGGCGGCGCTCGGCGGCGCCCCTGGCGTGCGGACGGCGGATGTGGCGACGCTTCCGGACGGCACGCGCGACTATTCCGTCGGCATGGCGCGGGTGCGGGCGAACATTGGCGAGCCGGCCAACACCTCCGCCTGGTTCGTCTGCGCCCTTGCGCTCGCCTGGCCCGACGGGGAGGTGTCGGTGTTCGAGGGGCGAGTCGACGGCACCTGGGTGTGGCCGCCGCGCGGCGAGAGGGGCTTCGGCTTCGACCCGATGTTCGTCCCCGAGGGCGGCCGCGAGACCTTCGGCGAGCTGCCGCCCGAGGAGAAGCACGCGATCAGCCACCGCGCGCGTGCCTTCGCTCTGTTCGCGGCGGCCGCCCTGCCGCGCTGATCCGCACCCCGAGCGAACCGGCCGATCGCTCGACCTCCGCGCGCCGCGGCCCCGCCCCACGCGCGAGCGCGGTGATGGGGAGAAGCGCGAGCGCGCAGGCAGCGGCCATCGCAAGGAACACCCCGGCGCCGAAGCGGCCGTAGAGAGGCCCGCTCGCCGCCGTCAGCGCGAGCGTGAAGAGGCCGGGGCCAGCGGCCGCGTGCAGGGCCTGAGCCGTCGCCCCGAGCTCGGCCGGCACGAGACGGACGATCAGCCCGGCAGCACCGAGCATAGTCGCGCCGAAGGTGAGCGCGTGCAGCACCTGAAGTGCGCCGAGGATCACAGGCTCGGTGGTGAGCGCCGTTGCCGTCCAGCGGACCAAGCCGGCGGAGGCACCGATCGCGAGCAGCCCCACCGGCCCCACACGCGCCCCCGCCCTGCGGCCGGCCATCAGGAGCACGATCTCAGCGACGACGCCGATGGTCCAAATCGCCCCGGCAAGCCCGGGAGCGATCCCGTTACGCTGCCACCACAGAACCGAGAAGCCGTAGTGGGCGGCGTGGCTTCCCTGCACCAGGCCGGAGGCGAGCAGAAGAAGGAGCAAGCCGCGGTTGCGCAAAAGCGCAAGCCCTCGCCCGCGCCCGCGTGCGGGTGGCGCCTCGAAGCGCGGCAGCGCCAGGGCGGCAGCTGCGGTCGCGGCGAAACCTCCGGCCATCGCCCACGGCACCACCTCGGCCCCGAGCCGCCCGACCGCGACCCCGCCCGCGAGCGTCCCCGCGATGAAGGACGCCGACCCGGCGCTGCGCACCCGGCCGAAATCGCACGTCCCTTGCGCGGCCGCGTTCAGCGCCAGGGCGTCGCCGAACGGCACGAGCGGAGCGGTGACGGCTCCGGCGAGCGCGCAAGCCGCAAGCAGGAGCGGCGGCGGCGCGGCGGCGACCAGAACCGATGCCAGCGTGCCCGCGGCGGCGGAGAGGAACGCCGCCTGCGCCCGGCGCCCCCAGGCGTCGGCCGCCCGTCCCGCGATCGGCCCGAAGCAGAGACGCGCCAGAAGCTGGGCGGCGAGCACGGCGCCAATCTCCTCCGCCGCGAGGCCGCGCGCGGCGAGGAAGGCCGGCAGGAACGGCAGGGCGACGCCCGGGCCCGCGAAGGCCGCGGCGTAGTAGAGCGCAAGCCGCACCCCGGCCGTGCGCTCCGCCGGTCCGCGCGTCCGCCTCGCGGGCTCGCTCGCGTCTCCGTCAGCCGCCTTCACGCGCGTTTGCCTTGGCGGCCCGGTCGGGTCGACCCAGGATGCCGTGCATGCTCCGTCTCCTCGTCGGTGTCCTCTGCGCGTGCGCCGCCCTGTTCGTGTCGCCGGAACGGCCGCGCGCCCAAACCCAGCCGTCCGCCGAGGCGACAGCGTCGCGCGGGCCGGTCCTGCTCGAGCTGTTCACGAGCCAGGGCTGCTCCGCCTGCCCGCCGGCAGACCGTCTGCTCGCCGAACTGAGCCAGCGCCCTGAGCTGCTCGCCCTGTCCTTCCATGTCTCCTACTGGGACCACATGGGCTGGTCGGATCCCTTCGCGATCCCGGCGAGCGTGCGGCGCCAGCGCGGCTATGCCCGCGCGATGCGGAGCCGAAGCATCTACACGCCGCAGATCGTCGTCCAGGGAGCGGCGGCGGCGGTCGGCAGCGACGCGGCGGGGATCGAGCGGCTGATCCGTGACGCCGCCCCGGCCGTCGCGCTTGCGATCGCCCGCGAGCCGGGCCGGGCGGACCGGTTCTCCGTCACCATCCCCGAGGTGAAGGACGCTCCCCTCCCGCTCGAGCTCTGGGCCGTGCTCTACGTCCGAACCGGCGGCGGCTTCGTTCCGAACGGCGAGAATGCCGGACATCTGCTCACGCATGTGAACGTCGTGCGCCACGCCGCCGTCGTCGCCTCGGTCGAGACGACCCCCCTCGTCGTGCGGATCGAGCCGCCGCTTGCCGCCGACATCGACAGCGTGGCGATGATCCTCCAGGGCCGCAATCTCGGGCCGGTGGTCGGCACCGGCAGGCTCGCGCTTCGCTGAGGCGCCTCGCCGCGGTTGCGAAGCGCCGCCGCCTGCGTCCAGAGTGTCGGCATGACCGGCGCCGAGACCGAGCGCCCACGCCTCCGCGCGGTGCTGGGCCCGACCAACACCGGTAAGACCCATCTCGCCGTCGAGCGCATGCTCGCCCACGCGACCGGGGTGATCGGCTTCCCCCTGCGCCTGCTCGCCCGCGAGACCTATGACCGTGTCGCCGCCCGCGTCGGCCAAGGCCGTGTCGCTCTCGTGACCGGGGAGGAGAAGATCGTCCCGCCGGGCGCCCGCTGGTTCTGCTGCACCGTCGAGGCGATGCCGCTCGAGCGCCGCTTCGACTTCGTCGCGATCGACGAGATCCAGCTCTGCGCCGACCCCGACCGCGGCCACGTCTTCACCGACCGGCTTCTGCACGCGCGGGGGACGAGCGAGACCATGCTTCTCGGTGCGGAGACGATCCGGCCGCTGCTGCGCCGCCTCGTGCCGGAGGCAGAGCTCGAGACCCGGCCGAGGCTCTCGCGCCTCAGCCATACCGGCCCCGCGAAGCTCACCCGCCTGCCGCCGCGCTCCGCCATCGTCGCCTTCTCCGCCGCCGAGGTCTATGCGATCGCCGAAGCCGTGCGACGCCGGCGCGGCGGCTGCGCGGTGGTGATGGGCCGGCTCTCCCCGCGCACCCGAAACGCGCAAGTGGCGATGTACCAGGCCAGGGAGGTTGATTTCCTGGTCGCGACCGATGCGATCGGCATGGGCCTGAACATGGACATCTCCCATGTCGCCTTCGCGAGTCTTGCCAAGTTCGACGGCCACCGCTCCCGCGCCCTGCACGCCCCCGAGCTCGCCCAGATCGCCGGGCGCGCCGGGCGCGGGATGGCAGACGGCACCTTCGGCACCACCGGCACCGCGCCGGAGCTTTCGCCCGAGCTCGCCGAGGCGATCGAGAGCCATCGCTTCGAGCCGCTCGACCATCTCTACTGGCGCAACAGCGCGCTCGACTTCTCCTCTCTCGATGCGCTCCTCGCCTCGCTCGACCGGCCGAGCCCTCGCCCCGGCCTCGTCCGCGGCGCGGATGCGGCCGACCACCTCGCGCTTGCCTCGCTCGCGCGCGACCCTCAGATCCGCGCGGCGGTGGCTACCCCCGAGCTGCTTCGCCTTCTGTGGGAGGCCTGCCAGGTGCCCGACTACCGGCGCCTCGGCGATGACAGCCATGCCCGGCTGTGCGGGCGGATCTTCCACGCCCTGCGGGCGCCGCCGCACCGTCTCGCCGCGGCCTATGTCGCGGGTCAGCTCACCGCGCTCGACAGCACCGAGGGCGATCTCGACACGCTGATGGCGCGGCTCTCCGGCGTGCGCGTCTGGGCCTATGTTGCCTCGCGCCCGGGCTGGGTCGAGGATGCCGAGACGCTTCAGGCGGCGACGCGCCGGCTCGAGGACAGGATCTCGGATGCGCTGCACGAGCGCCTGATGGCCCGCTTCGTCGACCGCCGGGCCGCGCATCTCATCCGCCGCCTCGACGCCGGCTCGGACCAGGAGCTCCTCTCGGCGGTGACGCGCGACGGCGCCGTGGTGGTCGAGGGCCATGCGGTTGGCGAGGTCCAGGGCTTCACCTTCCATCCCGACCGCGAGGCGACCGGTGTCGGGCGGCAAGCCGTGCTTCGGGCGGCGCGCCGGGCGCTCGCCTCGGAGATCCCCCGCCGCGTGGCGCGGCTTGAGGCCGATGGCGACGAGGCCTTCGCTCTGACCTCGGCCGGACGGGTCGCCTGGCGCGGGGCGGAGGTGGCGCGGCTCGCGCCGGGGAAAGACCCGCTCCGGCCGCAGATCGTCGTCCCGCCGGGGGACTTCCTCGACGGGGCGCAGCGCGAGCGGATACGCGCCCGGCTCGCCGCCTGGCTTTCCGGCGTGATCGTGCGCGGCTTCGCTCCCCTCTTTGCGCTTCGGCAGGCGGCGGAGGCCGAGCCCGCGCTTCGGGGGCTGGCGCATCGGCTCGCCGAAGGGCTCGGGATCGCTGCGGGCGCGCCCGAGCCGAACTTAAGGCGCCATCGCGCTCTTCTCCGCCGCCTCGGGGTTCGGTGCGGCAGGGAGGCCGTGTTCGTCCCGGCCCTGCTACGCCCAGGCCCCGCGGCACTGCGCGCCCTTCTGTGGGCCACCGCGCGGGGCCTTCCCGTCCCGCCGCTGCCGCGACCCGGAGCCGTGTCCCTCGCGCCCGATCCGGCCTGGCCGGAGGGCTTCGCCGAGGCGATGGGGTTCGTCCCTCTCGGCCCGGTGCTCGTGCGGCTCGACATCGCCGAGCGTGTGGCGGCCGAGCTCGCCTGGGCGACCCGAGGCGGTGCGGCCCCGCTGCCCGCGTCGCTCGCGAGCCGGCTCGGCTGTCGCTCGGAGGCGCTGCCGGCGGTGCTTCGGGCACTCGGCTTCGCGTTGCGGCCGGGCGCGGACGGGGCGTCGCTTCTGCACCCGAGGCGTCGCGGGTCGAGGCCGGCGCGGCCCAAGCCATCGGAACGCGCTGCGGAGGGGCCGTTCGCGGCTCTCGCGGCGCTGCGCGCCAAGGCATGACCGGGCGGGCGTGAGCCGGGAGCCGGAGGATCGCGCCGGCGGGGCCCGGGCGTGGCAGCGGCTCGACCACTGGCTCTGGTGCGCCCGATTCCTGAAGTCGCGCGCTCTCGCCGCCCGCTTCGCCGCCGACGGCAAGGTGCGGATCAACCGTCAGCCGACCGACAAGCCGCATGCCCGTGTGCGTCCGGGCGACGTCCTGACCTTCGGCCTCGGCCCCTCGGTGCGGGTGATCCGCGTGCTGGCGCTGGGGGATCGGCGCGGGCCGGCCGCGGAGGCGCGCCTTCTCTACGAGGACCTCGACCCCCCGGGGAGGGCGTGAGGCCGGGCGGTTCCCGAGCCCGGGCTGCCCCTGCCGGGCAACGTCGCGTCGCGACGATCCCGACTGTCAGAGCTGTCTGACGCCCTCTTGCGTCGCGGCGCGATCCGGTCCATGTACCGATATGTCCGACCGGATGGAGCGCTCTGCATGACCTATGTCGTGACCGAGGCCTGCATACGCTGCAAGTACATGGATTGTGTCGAGGTCTGCCCGGTCGACTGTTTCTATGTCGGGGAGAACATGCTGGTGATCCACCCTGACGAGTGCATCGATTGCGGCGTGTGCGAACCCGAATGCCCGGCCGAGGCGATCCTGCCCGACAGCGATGAGCGTGCAGCGGCGTGGGTAGAACACAACCGTAAGTTTGCCCAAGCTTGGCCGAACATCACCCGGAAGGGGGAACCGCCGCCCGACGCCGACGAGTGGAAGGGCAAGCCCAACAAGATGCAGTTCTTCAGCCCCGAACCTGGTCAACCCTGAACGGATCTGTGGCGAGACACGCGATCGCGGGCCTGCCATCGCGGTCGTTTTGTGCTATACTTTGATATCTTGCGGGACGGAGGCCTGACGGCGGGGTGATCCCCGCTTTGTGGCTGCGCGCATGAGGGTGATGTCGGCGCCCGGCCGATCGGCTGCGGCGGCATGGTTTGTTGTGCGCAGCGAGGTCCCGAGCCTCCGTCAGCGCAGGCAGTCAGGGTGAGGCATGGAATGAAGTCGTCACAGGCGAAGGGAACGCAGGTGAAGGCGAAGCAGGCGAAGAGCACGGCGGGCAAGCCGGCCCAGGCCAAGGCCGCAGCGGCGAAACCGACCGCCTCGAAAGCCGCTCCGGCCAAGCCGGCGAAGGCGTCCGCGCGCCCTGCGGCGGCGAAGGCCACGCCGCCCAAGGCGGCAGCGGCGAAGGATAAGGTGGCGACGAAGACGGTCGCGGCGGCAGAGGCGAAGCCTGCCGAGCCCAAGGCGGCGCCGAAGAAGCCGGCGGTGAAGGCGGCGGAGCTGCGCGGGCCAGCGCCGGCGACGAAGGCCGCCGAGGTCGGCGCGAAGAAGCCGGCGGCATCGGCCAAGGCCCCCGCCGCGCCGGCTGCGGCGCCGGAATGGTCCTCTGCGCCCGCTTCTCCCGCGACCGCCGCGCCGATGGCCTCCGCCGCGGAGACGGCGCGGGCCGACACCGCCCAGGGCACGCCCCCCGGGCCGTCGATGGCACGGCCGCCCGCGGCGAGGCCGGCAGCGCCCGGACGTCTCGCGCCGCCGCGCCCACAGCCGGCCGCCGCGGCCTCGTCCGAGCCCCCGCTGCAGTTCGAGGTCGGCGACCATGTCGTCTATCCGACCCACGGTGTGGGCAAGGTGACGGGCGTGGTGGAGGAGGAGATCGCCGGCCACAGGCTCACGCTCATCGTCATCGAGTTCGAGGAGAACCGAATGGTTCTGCGCGTGCCGGTGGCGAAGGCGCGTTCGGCGGGCCTGCGGAAGCTCTCGAGCCGCAAGGCGATCGAGGCGGCGCTTGCCACGCTCAAGGGCCGCGCCCGGGTCAAGCGCACGATGTGGAGCCGGCGGGCGCAGGAATATGAGGCGAAGATCAACTCTGGCGACCCGGTGGCGATCGCCGAGGTGGTGCGCGACCTGCACCGCAACGCCGGCCAGCCGGACCAGTCCTTCTCGGAGCGTCAGATCTACGAGCAGGCGATGGATCGTCTCGCCGCCGAGCTCGCCGCGATCGACGGCGTGGACAAGTCGACCGCCCAGGCCAAGCTCGCGACCATGCTCAAGGCGGCGTGACGCCGCGCCGCAGCCCGGGTGCAGGGGGCGGGGGCGCCGAGGCGCCTGCCGCCCCTTTCGTTTGCCGGGCAGGGTGATGGCGGCACAGCAGGACCCTGCCCCCCGGGTTGCCCGGCTCACCCACGCCCGACGTGTCTGGGCCATCGCCGCCGTGCGCGGCGACCCCATCCGCCTCTCCCGCCTGCATGCCGCTCTCGAGGATCGCGTCTGGCGCGGTGATCGGCTCGTCTACTGCGGCAACCTGATCGGCGTGGGACCCGATGTGGCCGGCACGATCCGCGAGGCGCTTCTGTTCCGCCGGGCGGTGATCGCACGCCCCGGCTTCGAGGCGAATGACGTTGTGTTCCTGCGCGGCGCGCAGGAGGAGATGCTGAACCGCCTCTTGCGGATCCAGTATGCGCCCGGGCCGGCGGCTGCGGTCGAGGCGCTGCGCTGGATGGAGGCGCACGGGATCGGGCCGACGCTCGCGGCCTACGGGACGACGGTGGCGGAGGGGCTGCGCGTCGCCGCCCGGGGGCCTGTGGAACGGGCGCGCTGGACGGCCTCGATCACCGCCGCGATCCGCGCCGCCCCCGGCCATGACGCGCTGCTCTCCTCGCTGCGACGCGCCGCCTGCACGGTTCCGGTGGATCTTGCGGGCGAGGCGCCCGGGGTGCTGTTCGTCGCCTCCGGCCTGAACCCCGACCGCCCCTTCGAGGCGCAGGGCGACGCCTTCTGGTGGGACGAACCGGGGTTTGACCGTGCCGCGGCCGGCATCCCCGCGCCTGAGGGGGAGGAGGGGCGGCTGCCCTGGGGTGGCTTCGCGCGTCTGGTCCGCGGTGGGTGCGCGCGCCATGACGGGCCGCGTGCCTCGGGCTGGGGGCTGACGCTCGATGCCGGCTGCGGGCTCGGCGGCCCGCTCGTCGCCGCCTGCCTCGCGCCGACCGGTGAGGTGCTCGAGGTGCTGGAGGCCTGAGGGCCTTGTCGCGGCAGGAGCCTCGGGCGCACCCTCAGGCGGAGCGCACACCGAGCCCGAAAAGAGAAAGGCCCCGAGGTTTCCCCCGGGGCCTTCCCCGAACCCGAGCCGCGGTGCGGCTCACTCGCTCTGGCGCTGGCCGAGCAGGCTCATCAAGAGCTGGAACAGGTTGATGAAGTTCAGGTAGAGCGCGAGCGCATCGAACACCGCCCGCTTGTCCGCGACCTCCGAGCCCTCCGCATAGGCATAGGAGATGTAGTCGGTCTTGATCCGCTGGGTGTCGTAGGCGATCAGGCCGACGAAGATCACCACGCCGAGCACGGTGACGGCGAACTGCAGCGCCGTCGAGCCGATGAAGATGTTGACGAGGCTCGCGAGGATGATGCCGATCAGCCCCATGATCAGGAACGAGCCGAGCTTCGTCAGGTCACGCTGCGTCGTGTAGCCGATGATGCTCATCGCGGCGAAGGTGCCGGCGGTGACGAAGAACACGCGGCTGATCGAGGTGCCGGTGTAGATCAGGAAGATGTTCGCAAGCGACACGCCCATCAGCGCCGTGAACACCCAGTACACAGCCTGGGCGGCCGTCTTCGACATGCGGTTCACGCCGAACATCATCACGAGGATGATGGCGAGCGGCGAGAACATCGCGATGAAGCCGAGCGTCGTCGGGATCGTCGCCGCCCCGCGCGGCGTCATCACACGGGTGTAGAAGAGCTCGGCGAGCGCCGGCGAGGAGGCGATCGCGAGCGCCACGATGCCGCTGAGCAGAAGCCCGGACGCCATGTAGTTGTAGACGCCGAGCATGTAGCGGCGCAGCCCGGCGTCCAGCCGCGCGGCGTCGACGCCGGCGGAAGGAACCGTCTGCGCGGCAGCCATCGAGCGGAAATCTGGATTCCAGGCCATCGTTCGCAAACCCCTTCGTTGAGCTTGTCCCGGCAAGGGGGCACGGACCACCCTCTCCGACCACCCCCGGTCGGGTATATGGGCCTCCCCACGGGCGAATCAATCGGATTCGCCCGCGAGGTGCAAGCGCGGCGAGGCGGCGTGGCGCGTCACTCGGTCCGCAGAAGCGGTGCCGGCCGCGCCCGGAGCGCCGCGGCCGTTCCGGCCCAACCCATCAGCATCGTCATCGCCGTGCAGGCGGCGATGGTCGCGGCGAGCGTGCCCGGCAGGAACGCCCACTCGGCGCGCATCACGACGGTGATCACGGCCCAGGACGCGGCGGTGCCGACCGCGGCCGCGATCACCCCCGCCGCCGCGCCGAGAACGCCGAACTCGACGAGATAGGCGGCGAGCACCTGCCGCCGTGTCGCGCCGAGCGTCTTCAGGACCACGGCCTCGTACACCCGGCGCCGACGCCCCGCGGCGATCGCGCCCGCGAGCACGAGCGCGCCGGAGAGGAGCGTGATCGCCCCGGTCGAGGACAGCGCCGCCCCGATCTGGCCGAGCAGGGCGGAGACCGCCTCGAGCGCCTCGCGCACCCGGATCGCCGAGACGTTCGGGAGCGCGTCCGTCACGGCGCGCAGGAGCGTCGCCTCGGCCGAGCGCGCGGCGTGCACCGTTGCGATATGGGTGTGCGGCGCTGCCTCGAGCAGCCCCGGCGAGGCGACCAGCGTGAAGTTCATCCCGAGCGACCGCCAGGAGATGTCGCGCAGCGAGGCGATCCGGAGCGTCACGTCCCGCCCGAGCACGTTGACGGTGATCGTGTCGCCGATGCCAATGCCGAAGCCCCGCGCCAGCGCGGCGTCGAAGGAGACCAGCGGCTCGCCCCGGTAGTCGGGCGGCCACCATTCCCCGGCGACGATCCGCGTGCCCTCCGGCGGGGTGGCGGCATAGGTGAGCCCCCGGTCGCCGCGAAGCGCCCAGGCGCTCTCGGGCGCCACCTGGAGCTCTTCGGCGGGAATGCCGTTGACCGCGACGATCCGTGCCCGGAGCGAGGGCATGCGACGCACCTCTCCGACCCCAGCCTGGGCGGCGGCGATCGCCTCGAAGCGCTCGACCTGATCGGACTGGATGTCGATGAAGAAGAAGGCCGGCGCCGCGTCCGGCATCGTCTCCGTCACCTGGCGCTGGATGTTGCCCTGGATCAGCGCCACCGCGGCGAGTGTGGAGAGCCCGAGGCCAAGTGAGACGAGCATCAGCCCGGTTGGCGCCCCGGGGCGGTGGAGGTTGGCAAGCCCGAGCCGAACGGCAGGGAGGGAGGATCGCGGCGCGCGTGCGGCGAGCGCCTTCAACAGCGCCGCCCCGAGCCGGAACAGCAGAAGTGTGCCGGCCGCGCCGGCGCAGAAGGCGGCGGCGAAGCGACGGTCCTGCGACACCGCGACGACAAGTCCGGCAAGCAGGGCGGCGAGCAGCCCGTTGGCGAGGAGGAGGCCGAGCCCCGGCCTGACCTCGGCGCGCGCGACGACGTCGCGGAACAGCGCCACCGCCGGTATGGCGCGCGCGCGGGCGAGCGGCCAGAGAGCGAAGGTCGCAGCGGTGAGCAGCCCGAACAGGGCGGCGATCCCGAGCGGGCCGGGATAGACCCCGAACCGCGGCGGCACCGGAAGAACGCCCGCGAGCGCCTGCGCCGCCACCCAGGGAAGAGCAAGCCCTCCGGCGAGGCCAAGCCCGATCCCCACCCCGGCGATGGCGAGAAGCTGCAGGCCATAGGCCGCGAACACGGTCGCCTGCGGCGCGCCGAGGCACTTCAGCGTGGCGATCGTGCGCCGCCGCGCCTCGAGCCAGGCGGTCACGCCATTGGCCACCCCGATGCCGCCGACGAGCAAGGCGGTGAGCCCGACGAGCGTCAGGAACAGGGCCGTCTGCTCGACGAAGCGGATCACGCCCGGGGCGGCCTGGGCGTAGGTTCGGAACCGCCAGCCGCCGTCGCGGAACGCCCCCTCCATCGCCGCGCGGAAGGCGGCGACATCCGCTCCGTCAGGAAGGCGGATCCGGTATTCGTAGCGGACGAGGCTTCCGGGCTGGACGAGCCGCGTCGCGGCGAGCGCGTCTGCCGCGATCATCGCCCGCGGGCCGAGGACGGCAGGGCTCGCCACCCGGTCAGGCTCCTCGGTGAGCGTGCCGCGCACCTCGAACAGCCCCTCGCCGAGACGAACCGTGTCGCCCGGGCGGAGGTTCAGGCGCTCGAGAACCACGCGCTCGGCGACGAGGCCGGGGCGCCCGTTTCGCACCGCAAGCGCCTCGGCAAGCGTCGCGTCCGGCTCGAGCCGGACGGCGCCGTAGAGCGGGTAGGCCTGATCGACCGCCTTGAGCTCGACGAGCATCCGGTCGCGCGCGCCGGTCTCGGCGACAAGCATCGAGCGGAGTTCGGTGACCTCGGAGAGAAGCCCGCCGCGCTCGGCGACCCAGGCGCGCGCCGCCTCGGGCATCGGCCGGTAGCCGACCGACACCTCGAGATCGCCGCCGAGGATACGCCGCCCGTCCGCCTTCAGCCCCTCCTCGACCGCGCGCGAGAGCGTGCCGACGGCGGCGATCGCGGCCACCCCGAGGGCGAGGCAGGCGACCACGATCCGCAGTGCCTTCGCCCCGCCGCGGAGCTCGCGCCGCGCGATCCGCCAGGCATTGGCCAGAACGAGAGACATCAGCCGACAACCCGGTCGGACTCGATCCTGCCGTCGGCGAGCGAGATGATCCGGCCGCAGCGCGCGGCGAGGCGCTCGTCATGGGTGATGAGAAGCAAAGTGGTGCCGAGCTCGGCGCGGAGACCGAACAGGAGGTCCATCACCGCCGCACCGGTCGCGCCGTCGAGGTTCCCCGTCGGCTCGTCGGCGAGCAGGATCGAGGGCTTGGCGACGATCGCGCGGGCGAGCGCCACGCGCTGCTGCTCGCCGCCCGAAAGCTGGGCCGGATAGTGGCGCGTGCGATGGCCGAGGCCGACGCGGGCGAGCGCCTCCCGCGCGCGGGCCAGCGCATTGGCGCCGCCCGCGAACTCGAGCGGCAGGGCCACGTTCTCCTCTGCCGTCATGGTCGGCACGAGGTGGAAGGCCTGGAATACGATGCCAACGTGGTCGCGCCGGAAGCGGGCGAGCGCGTCCTCGTCCAACGCCGTGAGGTCGTGGCCGGCGACCCGGATCGAGCCGCCCGTGGCGCGGTCGAGCCCACCCAGAAGCATCATCAGGGTGGACTTGCCGCTGCCCGAAGGCCCGACGATCGCGACCCCTTCGCCGCCCGCGACCGAGAAGGTGATACCCTTGAGAATGTTGATTTTGCCCGCCGCCGAGGCCACCGTGAAGGCGAGGTCGCGCACCGCGATCAGCGGTTCGCCGCCACGCCCCGACGCGGCGGCAAGCGGCAGGTCGGAGACGATGGCATCCATGCGCGCACAACCCCTTCAGCTATTTCTGAGATATGGCCCGGCGCTTTCCCGACGCAAACTTGCCTCCCTTGCCGGGGTGGCGCTTCTCACGGCCATGTCAGCACGTGCGCGGGCGCAAGGGGGGCGCGAGATCCGCATCCTCGCCCTCGGCGACAGCCTTACCGCCGGCTACGGCCTGCCGCGTCAGGAGGGGTTCGCCGCCCAGCTGCAGGCAGCGCTGCGGGCGAAGGGAATCGCCGCGACCGTGATCGATGCCGGGGTGTCGGGCGACACCACCGCCGGGGGGCGGGCTCGGCTCGACTGGGCGCTGGCCGACCGGCCGGATGCGGCGATCGTCGCGCTCGGCGGCAACGATCTCCTGCGCGCCATCCCCCCTGAGGCGACCTACGCCAATCTCGACGCCATCCTGCGGCGGCTTGCCGAGCGCAACATCCCGGTGCTGCTCGCCGGCATGCTCGCGCCACGCAATCTCGGACAGGACTACGTCACCGCCTTCGAAGGCGCCTATCAGCGCCTCGCCCGCGAGCACGACGTCGTGTTCTACCCGTTCTTCCTCGATGGTGTCGCGACGGTGCCCGAGCTGAACCAGCCGGACGGGATCCACCCCAATGCCCGCGGTGTCGCAGTGATGGTCGAGCGTATCCTGCCCGCGGTGGAGCGGCTGCTCGCCCGGGTGCGTGCGTGAGGCAAGAGCGGTGAGGAGGCAGCGATGGTCAGGCTGTTCGTCGCGCTCGACCTGCCGTTCGAGGTTCGGGAGAGGCTTCGCCTGCTGACCGGGGCGAAGCTTCCCGGGGCGCGCTGGGTTCCGCCCGAGAACATGCATCTGACGCTTCGCTTCGTCGGCGAGGTCGATCACGGGCGCGCCGACGACATCGACGCGGCCCTCGGCACGATCGCCGCGCGCGGCTTCTCGCTCACCCTCGAGGGGGTGGGCACCTTCCAGAGCGGGCGGAGGGTGCATGCTCTGTGGGCGGGGGTGGAGCGGAACCCAGCGCTCGAGCACCTGCGCGCTAAGGTCGAGAGCGCGCTCGTGCGTGCCGGCTGCGAGCCGGAGCGTCGCAAGTTCACCCCGCATGTGACGCTCGCGCGTCTCGACCAGCCTGATCCCGCGAAGCTCGGCGACTGGCTTCACGGCAACGCCCTGTTCCGCCTCGGCCCGGTTCCGGTCGAGCACTTCACGCTGTTCTCGTCGCGGCTCGGGCGGGAGGGGCCGCACTACACGGCAGAGGCGGCGTACGCCCTGCGCTAGGCTCAGGACTCATTGGCCGAGCCGGAGGGTGACGATGGCGGCGAGGGTGATGGCGCCGAAGAAGATGGTGGCGCATCGGTCGTAGCGGGTGGCGA
>Ga0209017_10000228_pt1 | contig 57406 bp, 54 predicted proteins | sample YNPBryunderm2012_FD_185812 | JGI IMG/M metagenome (GOLD analysis project Ga0209017, IMG submission 185812) | Anoxygenic and chlorotrophic microbial mat microbial communities from Yellowstone National Park, USA - YNP Bryant MS undermat 2012... ... | reverse complement strand
TCCAGGCTGGTTATGACATCCGCACGGTTGTAAGGGCGCACGGCTGTGCGCCTCTACCGGACACAAAGACGTGCGGACGACCATGATTTACACCCATGTCCTCCAGCGCAGTAGCCTGTCTGTTCGCAGTCCGCTGGATGGCTAAGGGTGGTTTTAAATATTTGGTACAATCCCAAGCAAACCGATCGAACGAAGGGAAAGCCTTTGATGAATTCTTTTGCTGCCACAACGGTTGCCCATCCGAACATTGCCTTGATCAAGTATTGGGGCAATCTGGACGATGAATGGAATATCCCGGCCAACAGCAGCCTCTCGATGACGTTGGGTAAGCTCTGGACACAGGTGCGCCTGGTTGCCGACCAACAGCTTGATCGCGACCTCTTGAGGATTGATGGAGCGATTGCTTCACCGGAAGCACAAGCGCGCGTCAGTCAGTTCCTGGATCAAATCCGCCGCCTGAGTGGAAAGGCGTTTTTCTGCCGCATCGAGAGCAGCAGCAATTTTCCGCGCGGCAGTGGGATTGCCTCTTCGGCAGCGGCTTTTGCTGCCCTCGCCTTAGCCGCTGCGAGGGTTTTCGGGTTATCGACCGAGCCACAGGAGTTGAGTCGCTTGGCGCGCCTCGGTTCTGGCTCAGCTTGCCGCTCGATCTTCGGTGGCTTTGTCGAGTGGATTGGCGGGCAGGATCATCGATCTTCTTATGCTGTTCCGATAGCTCCGCCGCAGCATTGGGAGCTGGTGGATTGTGTGGCTGTAGTCAGCACCGCCCACAAAGCCGTCAGTTCCCGCGCAGGACATCGTCTGGCGAAAACCAGTCCATTACAACCCTGCCGCGTCCAAAGCGCCCCGCAACGCCTCGAAGCCTGCCGCCGGGCGATCCTGGAACGCGACTTCGAGCTACTAACCCAGGTTGTGGAATTGGATAGCAACCTGATGCACAGCGTGATGATGACCTCGCAACCTCCCTTGTTCTACTGGCAAGCAGAGACCTTAGGGATTATGGAACTAGTTCGGCAGTGGCGGAGTGAGGGAGCAGCGGTGTGTTATACGATTGATGCCGGTCCGAATGTGCATGTCTTGACCCTTGCCGATCAGGCAGAGCGTGTTAGGGAAAAATTGAGCCAAATCAACGGCGTACAAACGGTCATAGTGGCGCCGGTTGGGGAAGGGGCATCTTTTGTGGAGGGGTGAATTTCCCGTAGCGGAGCGAACCAAATCTCCAAAAGTTGGCTGCAAGGCTTTAAAAGAGGATATAATCAAGCTAAAGCAACTCTATAAAAGAAGAATCAGGGTATGAATTTTGATTTACTGACTTTCATTATTGGTATTGCCATTCTGATCTTCTTCCACGAGCTAGGCCATTTTCTCGCTGCCCGCTTGCTGAAAGTGGAAGTAGAAGAATTTGGCATTGGTTTTCCGCCTCGTCTTTTCAAGTGGGCAACGATTAAGGGCACGGAATTCACGTTTAATTTAATCCCGCTGGGGGGGTTTGTCAGGATAAAAGGAGAAAATGATCCCGAGGTGCCCGGTGGATTAGCCGCTGCCAGTCCCTGGGTGCGCCTGGCGGTGATTGGCGCCGGCCCGTTGACCAACATTCTGATCGGCATCCTCCTATCGGTGTGGCTGTTCTATCAGGCAGGCGAGCCGGTCTTGGATCGGGTTAAGGTGATGGGGGTTGCGCCGAATTCGCCGGCTGAACAAGTTGGCATCCGTCAGGGGGATGTAATTCTGGAGGTGGATGGAGATCGAGTTGAATCGGTCGAAGAGCTGCGCGACTTAATTTATGCCCATCTTGGAGAGCAAATTCGTCTGGTTTACGAGCGAGAGGGCCAAACCTACACAGTTACATTGGTGCCGCGCAATCCACCCCCCGAGAATGAAGGGGCAATTGGCATTCTGATGGGGTATGACACGCGCCCGATTTCGATTTTTCGCGCCATTCCCCGCGGCATAAACGCAGCCTTTAATTATGTGCGCGTCCTCTTTTCGCTCCCTCGTCTCCTGATGAGCGGGGAGATCTCGCCAGAAGCAGCCCGTCCGGTGGGATATAAAGGGATGTTTGACCTCTATCGCCAGTTGGGCGATTCACTGGCTTTCTTCACCGCCATCACCATGTCGTTAGGGGTGTTAAATCTGTTTCCCATTCCCGCCCTCGATGGAGGTCGCATTGTGTTTGCTCTGGTGGAGGTCATTCTCCGCCGTCGAGTTCCTCCCCGTTTTGAAAATGCTTTGCACTACATTGGCTTTTTGGTATTATTAGCCTTGTTGATCTATATCAACATCTTAGATTTTGTTGATCCAGTTAAGTTACCCTTTTAGGAAAAAGGACAATGAGAAATCCGGCAAAAATTACCCTGACCCAATTGAAACAAGCCTTGCTCGATGTGAATACACCGTTGGCGGCTGCGTACTTATATCGCTTGTCTGATCTCAGTGAACAAGACCTGGCTGAGATTAAATCCTTTTGGCATGAAATTCCAGGTTGGCGCAAGCAGGCTCTGATGGAAGACATCGAAGAGATGTCGGAGAATGATCCCCTGCTTTCTTATGAAAATTTGAGTCTGTTTGCCCTTTCCGATCCGGATGCCCGCGTGCGCGAACTGGCGATTCGTTCCCTGGCTTACTATGAAGAGCCAGCTTTCCTCACCACGCTTTTGGATATCTTGAAAAATGATCAATCCCCCGAAGTGCGCGCAGCTGCAGCTTTTGCCTTGGGAAAATTTGTCTTTTTGGGTGAGGTTGAAGAGTTAGCTGCAGAACGCTTGCGCGAAGTGGAAGATCGCCTGATCCAGACCTTTACGGGCAATGACACGCTGCTGGTGCGCCGCAGCGCTCTTGAAGCCTTGGGGTTTTCAAGCCGCCCCGAGGTAGAAGCCTTTGTCCGGGAAGCTTACTACTCGAACAACCGCGATCTGATCGCCAGCTCGCTGGTTGCCATGGGGCGCTCGGTGGATAGCGAATATACGCCCCTGGTCGAAGCGATGTTAGATCATGAAGATCCTGTTATCCGCTACGAAGCCGCCCGAGCCGCGGGTGAATTAGAAGCGGGAAGCTGTCGGCGGCGCTTACTCGAATTGGTGGATGATCCCGATTTAGATGTGCGGTTGGCCGCCATCTGGTCGCTATCCCAAATCGGTGGTGAAGGGGTGATGGACAGGCTCCTCGACCTTTATGACACGACCGAAGATGATGAGGTCCTGGATGTGCTTGAGGATGCCCTCGATAATCTAGCTTTCACCGAAGGCGAAGGCTTTTTTGGTTTGTTGGATGTTGAGGAAATGATCAAAGACAATGAAGAGGGGGAATTTGACGATTATCTAGACGATTGGGATGAGTTTGATGATCTTGAGGACGAAGATGAGGACTGAGGGTACCTGCGATCTTCGTTGACGGACGGATGAGTCATTCACGGCTTTGGGTTTTTTCGTTAATAATCTGGCTAGTATTGAGCGCGGCTTGTCCGCTCCAACAAGGGGAAGAGAAAGTCGATTGGAATTGCCTGCTGACCTTTCGGTTTGCTGAATCCCTGACGCTTAAAGGTAAAATCCTAACTCAAAATCCTCCAAAAGAATTGAACCTGGTTCTTGTTGCCGACTCTCAGATGGTTGTGCAATCGTTATCGGTTGATGACCAGGGAAATTTCGAATACCTGCAGAATTTTCAACGATTTCCGTTGCGGCCCTTTGTGCGGGTTGAATACTGGTTGGAAGGCGTTCTGCAGAATGGGACGCCGTTTACGACCTCCAAAAGAGAGTTTCTCTATGAAGACAATCGATTCCCATGGAAGACCCGCTCACAAGCGCCGTTTCGGGTTCACTGGCGTCAAGGTGATTTGCAGTTTGCCCAAACAGCCTTGAATGTGGCAAGGGAAGCTCAGGTTGCAATAAAAAAAATGTTTCCTGTGGAAGAAAACCGCCTCATTGACATTTATATTTATGAGACGCCAGGAGAGTTACGTCAGGTGTTCCAAAATGCCAATCCGAGTTGGGTAGGCGCACATGCTGATCCAGACCTGGACGTAATCCTGATCTCCGTCAGCGAGGGGCTGGATCAACGTCTTCAGATGGAACAACAGATTCCCCATGAATTGATGCATATCTATCTTTATCACTATCATCCGACAGCGTATGCCAATCTCCCTCCCTGGCTGCAAGAGGGATTGGCAACGGCTGTGGAGTTCTATCCCAACCCGGAGTATTACCCGCTGCTCGAAACTGCCTGGAAAAATCAATCTTTGTTGAGCATAACCGATCTGTGTCAGAGCTTCCCATCAGAAGCGGCTCGGGCGTACGTGGCTTATGCTCAATCTGCGGCAATTGTTCAATATCTGATCGATCAGTATGGGATAGAAAAGATTCGGAAGTTAATTGACGCGTACGGAGAACAAATGGAGTGTGAGGCCGGTTTCTATCGCACGTATGGATTCTCGCTGGCTCAGCTTGAAGTAGAATGGCAGAAAGCCCGCTTTGGTGAGACAAATTCAACCCAAGCGCTGGCAAATCTTGCCCCGTGGGGAATCTTGCTGATTTTCGTCCTGTTTCTGCCGCTGGTTTTCTCCTGGCGTTTGCTCTCTCACTCTTCTCGGAAGGAGGTTGCATGACTGAAGAAACACAAAAACGATTGCACGCCATTGTCGAGGGCACTGTGCAAGGCGTGGGCTTTCGTATGTTTGTGGCTCGCTTGGCTGCGGATTACCACCTGACCGGCTGGGTGCGAAATACGTGGGATGGAAAGGTTGAAGTGGTCGCCGAGGGGGAGGAAGAGAAGCTCAACCAGTTCGTCATCAACTTAAAGGTCGGGCCACGCGCCGCTCATGTCACCAATGTACAGGTTCAATGGTTGCCTGCCAGTGGTGAATTTGCGGACTTTCGGATTCGTTCTACCTTTTGATTGCCTTAGCCAAAGGCGATGCCGCGTTCTTTAAGCGAGGCGTAGCGGTTGCGACCAACAATAATATGATCGAGCACCTCGATATCCAGCAGTTGACCGGCCTGGATGATGGCGCGGGTGAGCGATATATCTTCGCCGCTAGGAGTTGGATCGCCGCTGGGGTGGTTATGGATGACAATGATTGCCGCGGCGTTGAGGCGCACTGCCTGGCGAAAGATCTCCCCTACCCGAACCTGCGCCGAGTTCAGCGAGCCACGCACGATTGAGTGAATCTCTAAAACACGATTGCGGGTATCCAGGATCAGCACCCGCATTTCTTCCTGCTCCAGACCGCTCATTTCATGGTCAACGAGCATGAAAGCATCCTCTGGGCTGCGAATGGTCGGCCGCTCGTCTGATTCGAGGCGCATGCGGTTACCCAGTTCGATCGCCGCTTTGATCTGGGCGGCTTTTGCTGGCCCAATGCCATGTTGAGCGCTTAGCTCTTGAAAAGAGGCGCGATGAAGGCCTAAAATGCTGTGGAAATCCCGCAGCAACCGTTGTCCGATCTGCACGGCATTCTCGCCAGGGAGACCGGTGCGAATTAAGATCGCCAGTAACTCTGCATTGCTCAGGGCGCTGGCGCCTTTTTCAGCCAGTCGTTCGCGCGGGCGATCGGTTTTGGGTAAATCTTGAATGCGAAACGTGACATTTGACTCGCTCATTGGTTCTTTCCTCAATTGGCATCAAGGTTGCATAGGGTATTCTGTCAGGACTTGCGCGGTGTGAAAGCTTAAGAACATGCTATAATCGAAACGTTTTTAAAGAGCTGATGGAAATCAATACTTTTCGGAATGTGATATTGATCCTCACCGCTTGGGGTGGCGCGTTTCTGGCGGCCTTGTGGTTGAGTCTGGTCATCTGGACATATCGGGACATTCGCCAGCGAACGCGAGACCGCCTGGCGCGCATTTTGGCCATCCTCGTTGTAACCGTTTTGTTTTTACCTGGCCTGGTGATTTACTGGATTCTCCGTCCTCCTCGCACTTTGGAGGACGAATATCAACAGACTCTCGAGGAAGAGGCGCTTCTGCAATCCATCGAAGAGGCAGTTTTATGTCCTGGCTGTGGGCGAAAAGTCGAGGCAGATTGGATGGTCTGTCCTTCCTGTCATACCAAATTGCGCAAACAGTGTCATCAGTGCCAGCGGTTGCTGGAGTTGTCATGGAATATTTGCCCCTATTGTGCTACTCCTGTGATCGGAATGCGCAAGGAAGAAAAAGACCTGTGAGACTAGATGTCTCACAGGTCTTTTTTGGGGCATCAGGCGCGTTTGTAGTTTAAGGCATTCCAACCGGCGTAAACACCCACATCGCCAAGTTCCTCTTCAATGCGGAGCAGTTGATTGTATTTGGCAACGCGGTCAGAGCGCGCCGGGGCGCCGGTCTTGATTTGTCCCATATTTAGGGCTACGACCAAATCGGCAATGGTGGTATCTTCGGTTTCACCCGAGCGATGGGAGGTCACCGTTCTCCAGCCGGCGCGGTGGCAGGTCTCCACTGCTTCAATGGTTTCGGTGAGCGTACCGATTTGGTTGAGTTTGACCAGGAGCGCGTTTGCGACCTTTTCGCGAATACCTCTACGCACACGTTCGGGATTGGTAACTAATAAATCATCGCCCACGATCTGAATGCGATTACCAAGTTCCTGATTCAGGTATGTCCATCCTTCCCAGTCGTCCTGAGCAAGGCCATCTTCCAGAGAGACGATCGGATACTGATCAACCCAGGATTTCCAGAATGCCACCATTTGTTCACTGGTGAGTTTCTTTCCTTCGCGGCGCAAATTGTACAGGCGGGTCTCTTCCTCGAAAAGCTCGGAAGCCGCCGGGTCAAGGGCAATCCCGATTTGCTCACCAGCTTTATAACCGGCTTTTTCGATGGCAGCCAGAATAACCTCGATTGCCTCAGCGTTAGCCTTGAGGGCCGGTGCGTAACCGCCTTCATCGCCGACCAGGGCGGTGTAGCCACGTTCTTTGAGAACAGCTTTGAGTGCCTGATAGATCTCGGAGCACCATTGTAGCCCCTCGGCGAAGGAGGAAGCCCCAAGCGGCATGATCATGAACTCCTGGGCATCGGTTGATTGCCAACCGGTATGCGCGCCTCCATTAAGAATATTCATCTGAGGGACGGGTAAGAGATGGGCATAAACCCCGCCAATGTAGCGATAAAGGGGCAGGCTAAGGGCGTTAGCCGCTGCTTTGGCAACCGCCAGACTCACACCCAGGATGGCATTAGCACCTAGCTTGGACTTGTTGGGCGTACCATCCAGCTCGATCATTGCCAGGTCAATACCACGTTGGTCAGTGGCATCCCACCCAATCAGCAAATCAGCGAGTTCTTCGTTGACGTGTTCAACTGCTTTCAAGACGCCCTTGCCATTATAGCGGCTCTTATCGCCATCGCGCAATTCCAGAGCTTCATGAATGCCAGTAGATGCGCCAGAGGGTACGGCTGCCCTGCCCCAACTGCCATCCATCAGTGTAACCTCCACCTCCACGGTGGGATTGCCGCGCGAATCGAGAACCTCGCGCCCGACAATGTCTTCAATCATCGTATCCATACTTCACCTCATTGAGAGAATTTAAAATCTACCTGTTAGCAGCATATTGCTGCCGGCAGGAATGGTTTTGCGAAAATCAGTCTAAGTATACCCCGTTTTATTCCGTAGAGACCAGTTCGGTGGTTGAAACTGGTTTTTGACCATCTCCGTTCTCCTGGACATCTCTGGAGAAAGTGTGTATCTCCTTCCTGCCGAAAGCTCGTTCTCGCACAGCCTCGATGAAAGCGACAAAGAGAGGGTGCGGACGGTTCGGGCGCGAGAGGAACTCAGGATGGAACTGCGTGCCAAGCATGAAGGGGTGATCGGCCAGCTCAGCGATTTCAACCAGTTTTCCGTCTGGAGAGATGCCCGAAAAGACCATTCCATGTTGGGAGAACAATTCGCGATAAGCGTTATTGAACTCGAAGCGGTGTCTGTGGCGTTCATAGATAATACTTCTGTCGCTAAATCTGGCATAAGCCTGCGCCGCTTTGGTATTGGGCACCAAACGGCAGGGGTACAAACCCAGCCGCATGGTTCCGCCCATATCGGCGATATCGCGTTGGTCGGGCATTAAGTCGATCACCGGATGCGGAGTCGAACGGTCAAACTCGGTCGAATTGACATGGTCGCTCTCCAAAACGTGACGGCCGAATTCCACAGCCATCAGTTGCATGCCCAGGCACAAGCCTAAGTACGGTACTTTGTTTTCACGAGCATAGCGTGCGGCTTGAATTTTCCCTTCCGTGCCACGGCTGCCAAAGCCGCCAGGAACAATAATTCCATCGACTTCGTTGATCACTTCCCAGCCTTTTCCTTTTTCGAGGTCTGAGGAGTGCACCCAAGCCAGATCGACTTCCACCCCCAAGTGTAAGGCGGCGTGCTTGACTGCTTCGCGCACGCTGAGATAGGCGTCGTGGAGTTCGACATATTTCCCTACCAGAGCAACTTTAATGGTGGGTTTGGAAGCACGCACCTTTTCGATCAACGCATTCCATTCGCTCCAATCTGGCTTTTGGCGGGCTTGTAACCCTAAGCGGTTCAGGACATAGTCCCCGGCGCCCATCTTCTCAAGAATCAGAGGCACTTCGTAGAGGATTGGGGTGGTGACCATAGGGAAAATAGCTTTGCTTTCTACGTCGCAGAACAAAGCGATTTTATCCACCAGGTCGTTGTCCACCGGATGATCAGAACGTGGTACGATTATATCGGGAGAAATTCCGATGGAGCGCAACTCTCGCACCGAGTGTTGGGTGGGCTTGGTTTTCAATTCACAGGTGGCTTCGATGTAAGGCAGCCAGGTAACATGGATATAGAGGGTGTTCTCGCGCCCGATGTCCTTGCGCATTTGGCGAATCGCTTCTAAAAAGGGCAGAGATTCGATGTCGCCGACCGTGCCACCGATTTCCACTAAAACGATCTCGGCGCCGGTGGTCTTTGCCACCAAAGCAATGCGCCGTTTAATCTCATTTGTGATATGCGGGATGACTTGAATCGTGCCACCCAGAAAATCCCCCCGCCGTTCTTTGGCAATGATTTCGGCATATACCTGACCGGTGGTGACATTACATACGCGGTTCAGACTAACATCGATAAAGCGTTCGTAATGCCCTAAATCCAGGTCTGTCTCTGCCCCATCATCAAGGACAAAAACCTCTCCGTGTTGATAAGGGCTCATCGTTCCTGGATCAACATTGATATATGGGTCGAGCTTTTGAACGGCGACTTTGAACCCCCGTTCTTTGAGCAAACGCCCAATGGCAGCAGCAGTAACGCCTTTGCCTACCGAGCTGACGACTCCGCCGGTGAAAAAGATGTATTTGGGTTGAATAATTTCTTCCATATAAGACATCCCTCAAACCAATTGGCATCTACCGTTGGGCAAAAGATGTGGGGAGGATGCGAAAACGCTGCCTCCCCACGTGTGTCTTCTTTCTGTATGGCAGGTTGCATGGGCTTAACCCACCAAGTTTTCCAGGTCTTGGGCGGCGCGACGCATTTCGAGAAACACCAGTCCCAATTTCGCATTCTGACGCGCTAAAACGGTTAGAACTGCTTCCTGTCCAACCGCAGTCAAGATCACAAAACCGTTTGAGCCGCGGATATACACCTGTTCGAGCCCGCCGCGTTGCAATTCAATTGAAATGCGCTCGCCTAAACTCAACATGGCAGCCGACATGGCAGATACCCGGTCTTCTTCGACTTCGGTGGGCAGGGCAGAAGCGATGATCAGACCATCCACAGAGACGAGGGCAGAGGCTTCGATCTCAGGCGATGCGGTCTGCATCGCTCGCAATCTGGCTATCATTTTTTCGGTACGCGATTCGATCATAAGCCTCTTCTTCTTTCAGAGTTTACCATACTTCCCTTTTATTCGGGGGTGCGATTTGACCTTCACAGTCTTTCTGCTCCATGTTAAACTATTCTTTTGATTTTTTGGGCGCCGAAAATGGGTCGGTTTCTCTGGGTTGTTTTGGTTTGTGGGATGGCTCTGGCTTTGAGCGTTGTCCCTGCGGTTGAGGCAGGAGAGGTCAAAGCCATTGTACCGCGCATCGAGATCAGCCAACCGCGTCCTGGTCAAGCGCTTCAGGGCAGTGTGCGCATACTCGGCAGTACCAACATTCGCAATTTTGGACACAGTGAATTGGAGTTTGCCTATCAGAACAACCCTACCGATACGTGGTTCCGTCTGGCGGAAAGCGACCAGGGTGTTGTCAATGAGGTTTTAGCGGTGTGGGATACGACTACCATCACCGATAATAACTATCAATTGCGGTTGACCGTAACAACCAAGGATAACCAGAAACATATCTATAAGGTTGAAGGATTGCGAGTGCGCAATTATACGCCGATTGAAACCGATACCCCGCAGCCCGCACAGCAAAGGGAGGAGGTGGAATCTACCCAGGAGCCAACTTTGCCACCTCTTACACCAACTCCCTTACCAACGAATCCGCTCACCTTACAAGAAGGTGATCTCATCCGAAGCGCTCTGAAAGGTGTGGGGATGGTTGCCATTGTGTTCCTGCTAGGGACGTTGCTGATCGTTTTACGTCAGCGACCTTCCTAGGTTTGATTCTGAACGTTGATTTAAAGATGTTGAACGCCCGTGAGCCGTTTCTGGTTATCGGATTGGGAAATCCCGGCAAAGCGTATGCCCAAAGCCGCCATAACGTTGGTTTTATGGTTTTAGATTGCCTGGCTGAGCGCTATGGAGTTGCTTTTACCCGCTATGAACAGAAAGCTTTTGTGGTCAAGGTCGCATCCGAGCAGGGAGCCTTGATTTTTGCCAAACCGCAAACCTACATGAACTTATCTGGCCAATCGGTAGGCGCGTTAGTGCGCTTTTATAAGGTGCCGCTGGAACAAATACTGATTGTCTATGATGACATTGACCTCCCCTTTGGCAGCCTCCGAATGCGGCCAGGAGGCAGCTCAGGAGGACATAAGGGGATGCAGTCGATTATTGATCGCCTGGGCAGTCAAGACATTCCCCGCTTGCGCATTGGTGTAGGACGTCCCAGCGGTTCTAAAGCGGCCGCAAACTATGTGCTGAATGAGTTTAGCGGGCGCGAGAAGCTCGATTTACCCCTGATCCTCGATCGAGCTGCCCAGGCGGTTCAGGATTGGATTCGTTTCGGTCTGGCGGAAGCCATGAACCGCCATAACCTTAACCTTCTCGCTGGTGAAACCTGAGCATTTTGCGCTTTGAAGATCATGATGACGTTTGATCCCCTTTTTCAACAGATCGCAGACATTACCCAAGAGTTGATTGCCTCTATTCAGGAACAGCGGGGTCTGTTGCGGTTATCCCTGCAACGCTCGGCTCGATTGCCACTGGCGATCGCTTTAGCTAGGGCTCTGCAGACCTCGGTTTTTTGGATTGTTGACCGAAACGATCGGGCGTTGGCGATGCTGGAAGAAATGAATTTATGGGATTCTGATCTGGTTCATTTTTTATTTGCCGAGCCCAGCGTATTGTTTTATGAAAAGGCAGCCTGGAGTGAGACCTCGCGCAAAGAACGCCTTACCGTCTTGACCTATTTTGCTGCTGCTCAAATCCCTGGGGCAAAAACGATTGAGACACCTGCCCTGGTCGTCGCTTCTGCCCGCTCGGTGATGACCCGTACCCTGCCGCGCCGCGAATTTCTTAAGGCCATCCGCATTTATAGGCCGGGGATGGTACAGTCTATGGAGAGCATCCTCCAACAATGGAGCGAGATGGGTTACGAGCGGGTCAATACGGTGGTGGATGTCGGTCAGTTTGCCCGGCGCGGCGGGATTTTAGACATTTGGCCATTGGCTTCGCAGTTCCCTGTGCGGCTGGATTTCTTTGGCAATCAAATTGAAACCATCTTGCTTTTTGATCCGCTCAGTCAACTCACCAATCGCCAGAAGGGTGAACTTTCCTCCATCGTCGTGCCGCCAGCCAGGGAATTTCTGCTCAATTCCGAGTTCCTAGCACAGCTTGAAACTCCCGATGAAGCCTGTGAATTTTATCTACCTTACTTACATCCTTATCCAGCGAGTGTTCTGGATTATTTACCGGAACGGTCTCTGGTGATTTTAGATAATGCGGATTTGGTGCGCCAAACGGCGGCTGAAATCGAAGAACAAGCCCTGGAATTGCGTCAGACTGCCCTCGCTGAAGGGATCATCGCCGAGGATAGTCCTACTCCTCATCTTTCCTGGTCGGAAATTGAAGATGCTTTATCTCTTCGGCGGGGGATCCGGTTTAGCTGGGAGGAGGATGAGACCGCAGAAGAAAAGGTTATAAACATCCAACAGGCATTTCAGCCGCAACCACGTTTTGGCGGGCGACTCAAATCTTTTATTCAGCACCTGGAAGGGCTGGATCAAAAACAGTCAACGATCTGGGTCGTTTCTAGACAAGCCTCGCGGTTGGAAGAATTGTGGCATGAGCTGAAACAGGGCAAGCAAGAGCAACGCAATGGTGTACACTTTGTCCGCGGTAGTTTAGCCGAGGGATTTCTCTTTGCGACAAGGGATCAGAGTGCATTCCATGTCTTCTCCGATGGGGAAATCTTTGGCATTCGTCCTCCGGAGATTCGCCACCGCAAGAAACTGGTTGTTTCCAGCCCCGAAGCCCAATATGCAGATTTGCAGCCTGGGGATTATGTCGTTCATGTCGATCACGGTATCGGGATTTTTGTCGGTTTGGTGACGCGCACGATCGATCAGGTGGAACGCGAATATCTCTGCATCGAATATGCCAACCAGACGCAATTGTTTGTTCCGGTTTATCAGGCCGATCGAGTCACCCGCTACGTTGGAGCAGATAAAAAAGCGCCTGCCCTGAGTCACCTTGGAACGGCTGAATGGCATACGGTAAAAGCGCATGTTCGTGAAGCGGTGGTCGAGGTTGCCCAGGACTTGCTCGACTTATATGCCAAACGATCGGTTGTCGAAGGGCACGCCTTCTCACCCGATACCCCCTGGCAAGAAGAACTGGAAGCCAGTTTTCCGTATGTGGAAACTGAAGACCAGATTCGGGTGTTGCAAGAAGTGAAAGCCGATATGGAGTCGTCGCGCCCAATGGATCGCTTAATCTGCGGGGACGTTGGTTATGGCAAGACCGAGGTTGCGCTGCGAGCAGCCTTTAAGTGTGTGGTTGATGGCAAGCAAGTGGCTGTCCTGGTGCCAACAACCATCCTTGCTCAGCAGCATTATGACACCTTTCGACAGCGCCTGACTGCCTTTCCGGTCGAAGTGGAAATGTTATCTCGTTTTCGCACCCCTCAACAGCAGCAAGAGATTATCCGCAAGCTTGCCGAGGGAAAGATTGATATTATCATCGGCACACACCGGCTGCTATCTAACGACGTGGCTTTTAAGGATTTGGGACTCCTGATTATTGATGAGGAACAGCGATTTGGGGTCATTCACAAGGAAAAGCTAAAGAAAATGCGCGCCGAAGTGGATGTCTTAACGTTGACGGCTACACCAATTCCGCGCACCCTCTATCTGGCTTTGTCGGGAGTGCGTGACATTTCAACCATTAACACACCCCCTGAGGAGCGCGTTCCGATTCTCACCCATGTCGGCCCATATTCACCAGAGTTGATTCGCAAAGCCGTGCTGCGTGAGATCGAGCGTGGAGGCCAGGTTTTCTTTGTCCATAATCGCGTCCAGACGATCGAGGCAATGCGTCGCCATCTTGAAAAACTGCTACCCGAAGCGCGCATCTGTGTTGTCCATGGGCAAATGCCTGAAAAAGAGCTGGCAGAACGGATGCACCAGTTCACCCAAGGGGAAGTGGATGTGCTTTTATCGACCTCGATTATCGAATCCGGATTGGATATCCCAAACGCTAATACCTTGATCGTTGATCGCGCCGATACCTTTGGCTTGGCGCAGTTATACCAATTGCGCGGTCGGGTCGGTCGTGGAGCTCAACGCGCTTATGCTTATTTCTTTCGCCACAAGCGCCGTCCTCCAACTCCGGTGGGTCAACAACGTTTGGAGACAATCGCCGAGAATACGCAGTTGGGGGCTGGTTTTTCCATCGCAATGCGCGATTTGGAAATGCGCGGCGCAGGGGATATTTTAGGAACGCGCCAGTCGGGGCATGTTAATGCGGTGGGTTTGCATCTCTACACGCGCTTACTGACGGAAGCAATCCGCCGTTTAGGCAAGCAAGAGGGCTTGCCGGCTTTGCGCTTGCAATCTTACGAAGGGGAAGGGTGGAGCAGCGTGACTGTTGACTTACCTCTCCCGGCAGCCATTCCATCCAGTTATGTGCCGGATAAATTGATGCGTTTGCAGTTATACCGGCGCATTGCGGATTTGAAATCACTGGGCGAGATCGAACGTCTGAGCGAGGAGTTTCGGGATCGCTTCGGCGAACTGCCGCAAGAGGTTCAGGGTTTGCTCTATCAAATGAAAGTAAAACTGCTGGCTCAGCGAGCCGGTTTGGCTTCAATTAACGTCGAAAACCGACAAATTGTTTTGAGGTTTTCCGAGGGTGTTCAACCCGTTAGGGGCAGATTTCTGCATCCAGCAGCTCGTTGGGGCAAGACCGCGATTTGGTTTGCCTATCAGCATGTGGAAAACTGGCGTGAAGCGCTTTTGGAGATCTTAACCGAGCTTCAACATAGCGTGATAGAGCCAACTCTCATGGCATAATTCAGGTGTCTGCAATGAATACACCCAAATCAATTCCGCTTAGCAAACGAATTTTTGATCTCCTGGCAAGCTCCTTTTTGATCGTGATTCTTTCGCCTGTGTTACTTATCATTGCCTTGCTGGTTTGGCTGGTGCATGGTTCGCCGGTGATCTTTCGTCAACAGCGCCCTGGTTACAAAGGCAAGCCATTTATCTGTTATAAATTCCGCACCATGAACGACCACCGGGATGAACACGGCAATTTGTTGCCAGATGAGCAACGTTTGACCGGCTTGGGCAAATTTCTGCGCTCAACCAGCTTAGATGAACTGCCAGAGTTGTTTAATGTGCTTAGGGGCGAAATGAGCCTGGTTGGCCCACGCCCGTTGCTGATGCAATATCTTGATCGCTATTCACCCGAACAAGCCCGTCGCCATGAGGTTTTGCCCGGCATTACCGGTTGGGCGCAAATTAATGGACGCAACGCTTTAAGCTGGGAGGATAAATTTCGCTTCGATGTATGGTATGTAGATCACTGGTCGTTCTGGCTCGACCTCAAAATCCTTGCCTTGACCGTATTTAAAGTGCTGCGCCGGGAGGGAATCAGCCGCGAGGGGTTTGCAACTGCGCCGGAGTTTATGGGCACTGTGCAGGCAAGTGAAGGAGAAAGCGAGGCAAAACCTCCGTATGGATGAGAAATTCCTCTACCGGTTAATGTGTCGTATCCGCTTTTTTGAAGCGTTGGTATTGGAAAAATTTCCCACAGGCGTCTTTGTCGGTACGACCCATACGTGTCTTGGACAGGAAGCAAATGCGGTTGGAGTGATTACCAACCTCCAGGCGGAAGATATTGTTTTCAGCAACCATCGTGGCCACGGGCATTTTTTGGCGTATGGGGGTGATCCGCGGGCTTTGTTTGCCGAGTTGATGGGGAAAAAGAGCGGTGTGTGTGGTGGGCGGGGTGGTTCACAACATCTGCACTGGAAAAACTTTTATTCCAACGGCGTGCAGGGAGGGATTGTGCCGATTGCCAGCGGGATGGCACTGGCAGAGAAGCAGAAGCAAAGCGGTGCGATTGCCGTGGCTTTTCTCGGCGATGGAACGCTGGGGGAGGGAGTCATTTACGAAGCCTTTAATATGGCGAGCAAATGGCAGATTCCCATTCTATATGTGGTTGAGAACAATCGCATTGCTCAGACCACCCCCATCGAATTGAGCCTGGCCGGCTCGATCGCTACTCGTTTTCAAGCCTTTGATATTGCCTGTGAAGCGTTGGACACCAGTGACGTTGTGGAGATTTTCGAGACAGCCGCAAAGTGGATAGATCAAATTCGCCAAACGCAAACGCCTGGGGCATTGATTATCCATACCTATCGTTTTGGCCCTCATTCGAAAGGGGATGACACCCGGTCGGCAGAGGAGATCGCCTATATAAAGGAACATCGTGATCCGCTAAAGATCCATGCCAGGCGTTTAGCGCCTGACGAGCGGGAGGTGATTGAAGCTGAGGAACGGGCATTGATTGAGCAAGCCTATCGGTTGGCGTTGGAGGATGAATATCCTGTGCCGGAGGAGGAAACCCTCACCCCCGGCCCCTCTCCCACAGGGAGAGGGGAGTCATCCCTCACCCCCGGCCCCTCTCCCATGGGGAGAGGGGAGCAAGCCCTCACCCCCGGCCCCTCTCCCATGGGGAGAGGGGAGCAGACCCTCACCCCCGGCCCCTCTCCCATAGGGAGAGGGGAGCAGGCCCTCACCCCCGGCCCCTCTCCCATAGGGAGAGGGGAGCAGGCCCTCACCCCCGGCCCCTCTCCGATGGGGAGAGGGGAGCAGACCCTCACCCCCGGCCCCTCTCCCACAGGGAGAAGGGGGGAGGAGAAGGGTGGGAAAGAAAAGCCGCTCACCGTTCTGCAAGCTCTCAACCTCGCCCTCCATCAAGCTCTTGCTGAAGATGAGCGGGTGTTTCTCTTCGGTCAAGATTTACTCGATCCGTATGGGGGAGCCTTTAAAGTCACGCAAGGGTGCTCAAGCCGTTTTCCGCAAAGGGTTTTTCCTACGCCGATCTCCGAAGCTGGCATGGTAGGAATGGCATCTGGCATGGCGATGCGGGGGCTGTTGCCGCTAGCGGAGATTATGTTTGGGGATTTCCTGACCTTGATTGTCGATCAGGTTATCAACCATATCGCGAAATTTCGCTGGATGTACAACGATGCTGTCAAGGTACCCCTGGTCATCCGTACTCCTATGGGAGGTGGGCGTGGTTATGGACCGACCCATTCTCAGTCGTTAGAAAAGCTCTACCTGGGGGTGCCGGGCATACATGTTGTGGCGGTGACACATTTCGGAGACCCACAGGACTTATTGCACCAAGCCATCTTTCGGGATGGAGAGCCGGTTCTCTTCATCGAGCACAAGAGCTTATACCCGCTGTCGATCTGGGACGATCAGGATCGTGACCTGGAACGCGAAGTTGGTTGGACGGCATTGGGCTACCCAACCTATGCCTTGCGACTACGCGCCTCGCCACCTGCGCATCTAACTTTGATTGCGTATAGCTACATGGCAGAAGTTGCCCGCCAGGCGATGATTCAACTGGCCTACCAGGCAGAGATCTTTTGCGAACTGGTTGTCCCAACGCAATTGAGGCCTTATGATGAGAGAATGCTCACAGAATCGGTTCAACGCACCGGGAGAGCGCTGGTGATCGAGGAGGGTACGCTGAGTTTCGGCTGGGGAGCAGAAATCCTGGCGAGGATTGCCGAACAATCCTCCGTAAACCCTATCCGGGTAGGTCGGATTGGGGCTGCAGAACATCCGATTCCCGCTTCTCCGCTGTTGGAAAGAGCCACCTTGCCGAACGTGGAAGACATCTTCTATATGGCGCGGAGTCTGCTGTAGGTCAGTCGTTTGCTCTCGAGGATATCATGAACGAGCTGATCAAACCGATTCTCTTTCCCCTGATCAACGCCAATGAACCAGAAATGACGTTGGCGTCCATTGAAGTACAACAGGGGCAACAAGTTCAGGCGGGACAGGTTTTGGGAGTTGTTGAGACAACCAAAGCTACGGCAGAAATAACCGCTGAAAGTGCTGGCTATGTCTTCCTCGTCTATATTCGGGCCGGGGAGGTCGTGCGAGCTGGCGAGCTCTTTGGGGTTCTCTCTTCAGAGCCGAATTTTGATCTTCAAAGCCTGCCGCTTAAGGCGGGGATGACCAACGTCATAACGGAGGAAAAGTCACAAACCGAGGCTCGTCTTACCGAACCGGCGAGACGCCTGGCAGAAGAATTTAAGATCGATTTAAGCCGTTTGCCGAAGGGCGAATGGATCACCGAGCAACGCCTGCGACGCTGGTTAGAAGAAGAAAACTTGCAAGCTGAAAAAACGATTTCTCCAACAGTTGATACCTCAGCGGTTTTGGTCTTCGGTGGAGGAGGTCATGGAAAATCACTGATCGAGTTGATCCGTGCTGGCGGACAACAGGCTATTGCCGGCATCATTGATGATCACAAACCTCTGGGCAGTCTCGTTTTGGGAGTGCCGGTAATCGGACGCAGCGAGGATTTAACCCGCTTTTATCAAAACGGCTACCGTCTGATGGTCAATGCGGTTGGTGGAATCGGTGATATTTCGCAGCGCATAGCTGTTTTCGAGCGCGGCAGGTCGGCTGGCTTCTCTTTCCCAACGGTTATCCACCCAACAGCTTTTGTTGAGGCAAGTGCTACTTTGGGTGAAGGCGCTCAGGTGTTTGCTCACGCTTATGTGGGTAGTGATGCCAGGCTCGGCTTTGGTGTGATCGTCAACACGGGGGCGATTGTCTCACACGACTGTGTCCTTGGCGATTACGTCAACTTATCGCCAGGGGCGATTTTAGCGGGAGAAGTGCGGGTGGGGGAAGCGACCTTAATCGGCATGGGAGTAACCGTTAATTTGCAGGTCAGGATTGGGGCTCATTGTCGCATTGGGAATGGGGCAACGATCAAGCAGGATGTACCGGATCGAACCATTGTACGCGCCGGCACAATCTGGCCAGCATAGACCCAAGCCGATCTTAAAAGCACTTGACGAGTGTGAAATGACCCTGTGGTAACCAGAATTAACGTTAGAATCAAAACGTGCAAAACTTCAGTAATATCTCCTTGCCCGAACAGTTGCGAGCGCTTTTTTTGGATGTCACCTTTGAAGACCTATCCTGGGACTTGCACCATGACTTTATCGCCGCTCGCATTCTCGAACGAGGCAGCCTGCAAGATATCAAATGGTTGCGAGGACATTGGGGAGACATAGCCTTGCGAGATTACATCCTGAACCGCCGGGGAAAAGGATTAAATCCCCGCCAAATGCGCTACTGGCAGTTGATTTTAGACCTGCCCGCAGATCAGGTGGATCAGTGGATTGCGCAATTCCACAACAGTGTCAGGGGAAGGAGAACCAAAAATGAACTTCTTTCTGGATGGATTATCTTCCCGTCAAATACGGGTGATCAGGCAACTTGCGCCGCTGGTAACCAGTCAGAACTTCTTCCTGGTCGATGGAACAGCCATAACGGTTTACCTGGCTCATCGACAATCGTTAGATTTGGATTGGTTTTGCCAAGATAAATTTGACCATCCAATGGATTTTGCTCAACAATTGAAGCACGCTGGCATTGCGTTTACATCAACCCAGTTGCCGAGGGAACGCTACATGGATCAATTGACGATGTCCAGGTGAGTTTTTTGCGGTTTACTTATCCTTTTCTCGCGCCTTTGGTCTACTGGGAGCAGTTTGGTATCTGGCATCATTGCAAGATTTAGCCGCCATGAAATTAGCTGCCATTGCTCAAAGAAGCTAGAAAAAAGATTTTTATGATCTCTACGCCTTGGGTAAATTTGTTTTTTCGCTTGAACAGATGTTAGCGTTTTATCAGCGCAAGTTTGCAAACGCCGATATTGGGCCTGTTCTTTGTGGAGTAGTTTATTTTGATGACGCCGAAGCCGAAACCGATCCCATTCTGCTTAAACCAGTGGCATGGGAGGAGGTTAAGCAGTCAATCCGAGCATGGGTTAAGCGAATTTGAATTAGCCAAATGGCTAAAAACTATCTACAGATTGCGTGGATACCTGCAGAAGAATGAGAAAGATACTGAGGACGGGAGCAGAAGATTCCAACAGAATTCTTAGATTTTTGCTCCACATTCTCGGATAAAATCTGCGCTGGAGGTGAACCGATGAATACTTCGATGTGGATTAAGGCTTTGCAAATTATTCCCCATGTGGAAAAAGCCGAGTGGGATAGACTGGATGTAATCTCCAAGTGGCTGATCTCTACCCGCGCCGCCGTGCTGATCATGACGTTTTTGAGCGGAGCTATTGCAGGAATTCTGGCTTATCAACAAGGAGTTTTCCAATTTTTGCCCTGGTTTTTAGCCACCCTGGGCATTGTCTTAGCCCATGCAACCAATAATTTACTCAACGATTACACCGATGCGGCGCGCGGCGTCGATGAGCAAAACTATTACCGCGCTCAATACGGGCCGCAGCCGCTCCTTCATGGCTTGATGACCAGACGACAGCACTTAACCTACTCGGCGGTGACGGGGGGATTAGCCCTGGCAATTGGTATCTACCTGATTTTCTATCGGGGTGGATTGACCCTGCCACTTTTATTAGCTGGCGCTTTCTTTGTTCTTTTCTATACCTGGCCGTTGAAATATATTGCTCTTGGTGAGCTTGCAGTTTTGATTGTTTGGGGGCCGCTGATGATCGGTGGCGTTTATTACGTTGTTAGTGGGATCTGGGATTGGAACGTTGTGCTTGCCAGCCTACCCTATGCGTTGGGAGTCACGGGGGTTATTTTTGGCAAACATATCGACAAACTAGAGATGGATAAGGCTAAGCGCATTTACACCCTGCCGGTCATTCTGGGTGAGCGACTCTCGCGTTGGACGGTGGTGGGTATGCTGGTGGCTCAGTATCTCTCGGTCATCTATCTGGTAGTAATTGGCTTCTTCTCCCCTATCTTACTGCTTGTTGTTTTTGCCTTGCCGGCCTTTTTGCGTGTCCTTTCGATCTTTCGTGCTCCAAAACCACAAGAGAAACCCCAAGACTTCCCCGACGTTTGGCCGAATTATTTTGTGGCTGCCGCCTTTTTCCATAATCGTCGTTTTGGGTTGTTTTATTTAGCGGGTCTGATATTAAGCTTGGTCGTTCGACTTTAACCAGCAGCTTTGGAAACCCTGCTTCCGCTATGCCGAGTTTGTCGGAAAGATGACTTCTTCCCGACCGGCTAAGCGTTCTTGAATGCGCTGCACCACGATATTAAGATGTTTTGGGCGATGGACATAATCGAGGTCATCAGTGCGAATGGTCAGGACAGGACACACATCAAAGGTTTGCAACCAATCGTCGTAGAAACTTTCTAGTAAGCGTAAGTAATCGGCGGTAATACCGCTCTCGATATTGCGTCCGCGTTGCTGAATGCGGTTCAACAAAACCTCCACCGGGGCTTGGAGGTAAATCAACAAGTCCGGTGGAGGCAGTTGGTTTACGATGAGATCGAAGACCGTCCGATAGGATTGATAATCCCGTTCGCTGAGGTTGCCCATCTGATAAAGGGCGCGAGCAAAAATGTAGGCATCTTCGTAGATACTGCGATCAATAATCACCGATTGAGGCAGTTGCACCATTTGCAGATATTGTTGGGCGCGATGCCCAAGGAAAAAGACCTGCAAATGAAAAGCCCAGGCGCGCATATCGGCGTAAAAATCTGCCAGGTAGGGATTATCAGCGACCGATTCAAAGGCAGTGTACCAACCTAAGCGGGCGCCGATCCGCTCTGCCAGCGAGGTTTTGCCGGTTCCAATGTTGCCAGCAATCACCACCAAACGTTTGGTCATCGCTCAACATTCGCTATAGCCACAGGCATAACATTTCCGACAGCCCTCCTCGTTGACGACAGCAGCCTGCCCACATTCGGGACATAAATCTCCGATTTGCATGCGGGTTGTCTCGGACGAGGAGTTAGATGGCGACTCAGGTGAGCTTCCGATCGTCCGTTCAGCATCCAGCTCCAGCTCCAGGGTCGGCATCTTTGGATATGAACTCTCTTCATGATCTTCTTTGTTTTCCAGATACTCTGCCAGAACCTGGGCAACGCCATCGGGGAGAGAACGGACGCGGTTTGGTCCAAAGCCCAGGGAACGCCCGCCGCCAATGCCGCTCAATTGCCTCCACACTTCTTTGAGTCGTTCACGGGGTGGAACTGGAGAGGCAAGCCGCAAAATGTAGGAAATCAATCTGCCAATGGCTTCAGAGACGGCTGCTGTATCCGATCCGGCTTTGGCGGTGTTGATAAAGACTTCGAAGGGTTGATTGCCACCGTTTTCGTTGATGGTGATAAAGGCTTTTCCTAACGGCGTATTGATACTATAGGTGTATCCATGCAAGGCGCGTGGGCGGGGCTTTTTCTGTTCCTGCCAAAGGGCAATTTGTTCTGCGCTATAACTGCTGCCTTCCTCTTGGACTTTTCTCTTGGCGGTTGCTTTGGTTTCCAAAACGACTTTTTCGCGGGAACCGGTGACGTATACGGTGATACCCTTACAGCCTAACTGCCAGGCAAGCTGGTAGGCGATCATGACGTCTTCTACCGTTGCGTTGGCTGGGAAATTGATAGTTTTGCTCATGCTGTTATCAACAAAAGCTTGCATTGCGGCTTGCATCCGCACGTGTTCTTCGGCGGTGACATCGGTAGAAACAACAAAAACACGGCGGATCCCTTCTGGCACTTCCTGCAGATCTTGACAGGTGCCGTATTCGATCACGTGATCAATGATCCGCTTGCGAGTCTCCTCATTCAGTCCCGCCTCGATGAGTGCTTTTTCAAAGAGGGGACTGGTGTAGTGGAGTTGCAAATCTTTGCCGTTGTCATTGACGTGGCGGATATAAGCAAGAGCAAACACCGGTTCGCAGCCATATCCTTCGCAGCCGGCGACGGTGGCTATGGTGCCGGTTGGGGCAACAGTGGTTTGGGCTGCATTGCGAATGCCATATTGGCGGATGCCAGTAACGATTTCCTGCCAATCAATAGAAGGTCTATTCCAGTTGCGGGTGTAGGGGAAGAGGGGCGTTGGGGGTTTCCAGGTCAAGTTTTCAGGGTCATAGATGCTCCCTTTTATTGCCAGAAATGGTCCGCGCTCCTTTGCCAGTTGGATGCTGGTGCGCATGGCATGGAAACGGATAAACTCCATCACCTGTGAGGCAAATTCCTGTCCCTCAGGTGAGCCATAACGAATGCCAACGTGGTACATCAAATCGGCTAGACCCATGATGCCCAGACCGATGCGCCGAGCTTGCATGGCTGCTTCACGCAGTTGGGGTACGGCTGGTACATAGGCGTTGGCATCCACAACATCGTCTAAAAAGCGAGTAGCCAGTTCGACGTTGTGTTGCAGTTTCTCCCAATCCACCTGACGATCAGGCGCAAAATGCTGGGCAAGGTTGATGGAGCCCAAACAACAATTCTCGTAAGGGCCTAGCCACTGTTCGCCGCAAGGATTGGTGGCTTCAAGCGGATATAGGTGGGGGACAGGGTTCGTTAGATTGGCAGCATCGAGGAAAAGTACGCCGGGTTCACCGTTATGGTGAGCCTGGCGAACGATCTTTTCAAATAATTCGCGTGCCTTGACCACTTTATACACTTTGATTGGAATGCCGGCCGCTTCGGCTTGTTCCAGGGTACCATCGAAGTCTTTGTACTCTGGGGCTGTGACGTCTGGAAACCGCAATTCCCAATCTGCGCCTTGAATCACAGCCTTCATAAAGGCGTCGGTAATTCCCACCGAGATATTGAAGTTGGTAATCGCGTTTTCATCTGTTTTACAGGTGATGAATTCTTCGATATCTGGATGATCGACTCGTAACACGGCCATATTTGCGCCTCGGCGTGTACCACCTTGAGCCACCTCGCCAAAGGCTTTGTCGTAGACGCGCAGGAATCCAACCGGGCCAGTAGCCTGCCCGGCAGAGGATTTAACCAGCGCGCCTTTGGGTCGCAAACGGGAAAAGGAGAAGCCATTACCTCCGCCTGTTTGCTGGATTAAGGCGGCATCGCGCAGCGTTTGGAAGATGCCAGTTGAGCGCCGCCCCATATCATCACTGATGGGCAGGACAAAGCAGGCTGCCAGTTGCCCAAGAGGGGTGCCAGCGCCGGTGAAGGTCGGTGAGTTTGGGAAGAAGCAGCGGGAGGTTAATAGCTCATAGTACTGAATAGCAATGCCTATCACATCTTCGCCCCATTGTTTTTCAACCTGGGCGACGGCATAAGCAACCCGCCAAAACGTCCCTTCGACGGTCTCTGCCGGAGTGCCATCTGGATTGCGGCGCACATAACGGCGCAGGAGAACCTGGCGAGCGTTTTCAGTTAGCTCGACTTTTGGTAGCCCTTCGGGCATCGAAGGGATGGGGAGGAGGGTAGAAGATTGTTTGGATTCGGTCAACATTGTAGCGACTCCTTATAGATAAAATAACGATAAAATAAAACGGGTACCCCCTTTGGCATCTTACCTTGACGCTCAACTCTCAAGGAGATGATCGATTTCGTCTCGAATCGATCTTAAGTCGGAAAGTCGTAAATAAACGATGGCGTAACGGATATAAGCGATTTGATCTAGTTCTTTTAGACCAGCAATCACCATATCCCCCACCACGCGGGATGAAACTTCTGCTCGTCCCATAGCTTGAAGGTTGGCTTCAATCTCCCCAACCAAACGTTCAATATCGGCAGCAGAGACCGGCCGTTTGGCGCAGGCGATGCGAATGCCCCGCAACAACTTCTCCCGATCGAACTCTTCTCGTGTTCCATCGGCTTTGATAATTAAGGGGGTGGCAAGGATAGGGCGCTCATAAGTGCTAAACCTTTGCCCACACTTTTCACATTCGCGTCGCCGACGCACACCACCGCGAGAATCGTGGGAAGTGTCTATGACTTTTGAGGTCGTGTTTTTACAATAAGGGCATTGCATCGTTACGGATAAATAATTAGAACAAATGTAACCCCTATAGATGGGAGTATTCTAATTGTTTGGGGTCATATATTGTGCTGTCGGGATTTTAGCACAGGTCGGTCAATAAAGCAAGAGTTAATTGTGATTAATAAGATTAAAATTTTTGGGGCAACATCCTTGCTGCCCCAAAAGCGCCAACCCCTCTCCACGCGAGGGCAAAGATGGAGAGGAGTGGGCATGAAACCCGAACCGCTGCTGGGAGGAGGAGACCAGCAGCTTGTCGATATTAGACAAGTCGTAATTCCAGCCTATTTCAAACGATCGCTTGTCGAACGGTTACGCAAAAAGGTCGGAATGTCTAGATCTTCGGTGTTGAAAGCGCGTGGCTGGAAGTCGCGCCGTTGGCTTTGGCTGGGTGGGGCACTTGGCGCCGGCCGTTCGGACTTGGTTTCGCGGCTCATCACCTCACCAGCATAGCGGTTTGGGGTGGATCGTTCAAAACCCGTGGCGATCACCGTAATTCGCACCTCGTCTTTCATATTTGGATCAATCACTGCTCCAAAGATCAGGTTGACGTCAGGATGAGCAGTGCTTTTGATGATCTCGGCTGCTTCATTGACGTCATGCAACGTCAAATCGTTCCCGCCGGTCACGTTAAACAATATGCCTCGGGCACCATCGATGGTAATATCCAGTAACTGGCTGGAGATGGCTTGCTCCGCTGCCACGCGGGCTGCACCTTCTCCTTTGCCAGTTCCAACTGCCATCAAAGCGGCGCCGCCTTCGGACATAATGGTGCGTACGTCGGCAAAATCCAGGTTAATCAAACCCGGCACGGTAATCAGTTCCGAAATGCCTTGCACCCCTTGTCTGAGAACGTCATCAGCTAGCTTGAAGGATTGCTGAACGGTAGCTCGGCGATCGATAATTTGCAATAAGCGATCATTGGGAATAACGATTAGGGTGTCGGCCTGTTCTTTTAGTTTGCCGATTCCCTGTTCAGCGGTTTGAATGCGTTTTGGGCCCTCAAAAGAGAAGGGGCGCGTCACTACACCGATTGTCAAAGCACCGCATTCTTTGGCGATTTGAGCTACAATTGGCGCCGCTCCGGTTCCGGTGCCACCTCCCATACCGGCGGTGATAAAAATTAAGTCAGCACCTTTTAGGATGTTGTAAAGATCCTCGGCAGATTCTTCGGCGGCTTTCCGCCCGGTCTCGGGATCGCCTCCCGAACCCAGGCCGCGAGTCAGCTTTTCGCCAATGCGCACGCGAATTGGGGCCTTTGAATTTAGCAGGGCTTGTGCATCGGTATTGATGCCAACAAATTCCACACCTTGCAAGCCCTCGTCGATCATGCGGTCGACGGCATTACAGCCACCGCCGCCTACGCCAACCACTTTTATCTTGGCAAAAGATTCGAGCGAATTCGGTATTGGATTGGTACTCATAAAAAATCCTCCTCATACTTTAGAAATATCGTCGTTCGTTATCGGCATACTCGCTTAGGGGAGTAGCCGTCGTAACCATTCTTTCAGGATTTCCCAAGCCTGATGGTTGCCCGACAAGGGCAAGGAACTTTTCTGCGGCTCGGTGGGTAAGAATTCATTGTAGAGAAAGGCCCATTTCAACAGGCCTACCGAAGTGGCAAAAGCCGGAGAGTTCAAGCGATCGGTCATCCCTACCAAACCTTCGGGGCGGGCAATCCGCACTGGCACACCAAAGATGCGGTTTGCCATTGTGCGCATCCCCGGCAGGAGACTGCTGCCACCGGTCAAGACAATGCCAGCCGGTAGCAAACCGTCGTACCCCGATCGTTTCAGCTCTTGGAGCACCAGGTTGAAAATTTCTTCAACCCGCGCCTCGATGATATTGGCAAGCAATGCACGGCTGATTTCTATCGGTTCGTTTTCACCAAAGGGCTTGATTTCAAAGGTTTCGTGCGCGTTTACATCCGCTTGAATTGCGTGACCATGCTGAATTTTGATCTCTTCAGCTTGAGACATGGGTAAGTGCAGTCCCTGGGCAATGTCCGAAGTGATATGATTGCCACCTACGGCTAAGACGGCTGTGTACCAGACATCTCCTTCACTATACAGGGCAATATCGGTTGTGCCCCCGCCAATATCGCAGACCAATACTCCCATTTGGCGTTCGGTCTCTGTCAGGGCAACCTCCGCAGAGGCAAGCGGATTGAGAACAAACTGAGATACTTCCACGCCAGAGAAACCGACGCATTGGCGCAGGTTTTCGGTTGAAGCGGCTGAGGCGGTGATGATATGGGTTTCGACCTCCAGACGATAGCCATGCATACCAATCGGCATACGAATCCCTTCCTGTCCATCTACATTAAATCCGCGGTGAATGACGTGAATGATCTCTCGATTGTGGGGGATTGGGATAGCGCGAGCCGACTCAATCGCTCGCAGGATGTCATCCTGATCGATCACGCGTCCACTGATACCAACTACACCGCGACTATTGGTCGAAGAGACTTGCGATCCGGCCATACTGACCAGGGCCGCATTGATCTCCATCCCAGAGGTGCGTTCGGCTTTTTCAATGGAACGTTTGACTGCTTGAGAGGCGGCAGCCAGGTCTACAATGACGCCCTTCTTGATCCCTTGCGAGGGTTCTATACCAACTCCCAGGATTTGCAGTTGACCAGGAGACTCTTCACAGCCGACCAGGGTACATATCTTGGTCGTACCAATATCAATTCCAACAACGACTGGACGTTCGCTTCTCATCATTATCGCTCCAATCGGTAATACGGTGCATGGACGTATTCAATGCTAATCAGTACCGGTTTTTGTTCTTCTTTCTTGATGATTTTCTTAACCATCAATTCGTAGATCTTCATTTTGAGACCGAGATCTTTCGACGCTCCAACATAAACTGTCCATCCGCGGGGATCTCGCCAGCCAAGTCCGCGTTCACCATCGTAGAAAAGAACTGCACCTTCTGGAATCGCTGCGCTGATGGACAGAATGCTCGAAACCAGATCGATCGGAAGCAAAAGCTCCCGCAGTTCGTTCTGCAACTCAGTTGGGGCAGGTTGGGGAAAGTTGCTGGCTTCGATCACCAGTTTGGGTAATCTGGCGTTCTCACCGCGGAGCGGAAATGCAACCCCCTCTGCATCGACCAGTAAGGTGCGGTCGTCTTGTTTCCAGACAAAAATTGGTTTGCGTTCCTCGACCTGAATGGTGACCTTATTGGGGAACTGCAGGCTCACTTCAACGCTCCGAAATTCCGGGAATTGGGTGATAATCTGTTCGCGGAGCGTTTGCGGATCAACGGTAAAGATTGGATGATTTTCTAGATTTAACTCAATCGAAACTTCTCTGGCACTGATGCGTTGCAACCCTTGAAGATTTACAGTATCGATCCTGAACACAGGGGCTGTCCAGAGCAAATAGAGCAAGGCTAACAATGCCAGGCTTAGAATGGCGGATAGCAATCGCCAACCTACCTGAATCTGGGGGATGCTCGGCAAGCGGATTTCAGTGCCTGGGACGCCGAGCGGCACATCTAGCCGCCGCCCGGCCTTCACCGAGCGCCGCGGAGTTGCCATGGGTAAGCCGGCGATTGTGCCGCGCATCAGAACTGGAACGCGGCGGGCTTCCATTTCAGCGATTCTTTTTCGTCCCGTTGCAGAGCTCCGTAAGCGCGATTTGCTACGCTCTTTTCCTGTCCAGGAATTTGCGTTTAGTGAAGAGGTCTTAATGAAGGGCGAGGACGTTGGTTTGGCTTTCACTTTCCTCTACTCTCTCTTTGATAACGATACAAATTCCTGGCTTTTTCTGCTTTCCGAGCGAGGGCTAACTCAATCAACCGGTCAACCAATTCTGGATAGCTGACTCCAACAGCATTCCAGAGTTTCGGATACATGCTGATGCGGGTGAAGCCGGGGATGGTATTGATCTCATTCACAAACAGTTCGCCGCTATTTTTGTCCAAGAGCATATCTACACGAGCCATTCCTGCGCCGTCAATCGCTTTGAAGGTGCGAATGGCTAATGAGCGAGCGTATTCGGCTAGCTGAGGTTCCAATGGGGCTGGGATGAGCAATTGAGAGCGATCATCGTGATATTTTGCGTCGTAGGAGTAAAATTCGTCGGCCGGGATGATCTCGCCTGGGATAGAGGCCTCAACTTCTTCATTACCCAACACGCTTACTTCGATTTCCCGAGCGTTTACCCCGCGCTCGACCAAGATCCGCCGGTCATAGCGGCTGGCGTCTTTTAATCCAAGAAGTAACTCCTGGCGATTGTGGCATTTACTCACCCCCACCGAGGAACCGAGGTTGGCCGGCTTTACAAAAAGCGGATAGGGGGCAATGCTTTCGCTTTCGGCGATTGTCTCATCGAGACTGTTCTCAACTTCTTGCCGGGTGAAGACCTTCCAATCGACCACCGGGATATTGTGAGCTCGCATGACATCTTTAAAAATCCCTTTATCCATGCCAACCGCCGAGGCGACTACCCCGGAACCGACATAGGCGATATTTGCCAGTTCAAGTAATCCTTGGATGGTGCCATCTTCGCCAAAGGTGCCATGCAGCACGGGGAAGACAACATCAACCGAACTCAGGTGGCTTAAGAGTTCATGGGATTGTTCCTTGTTCAAGAGGTAAATACTGTTGCGGGTTGGATCTGGTAGCAGGGTGGCAGGAGTGCAGGAAGTCAAGTCACCCGCATTAAACCCTTCAAGGACATTTTCACCGCTATACCATTGACCTTCATGAGTGATGCCGATTTGAATGACTTCGTATCGCTGAGGGTCTAAGGCGGAGAGAATCGAGCGGGCTGATAAGAGAGAAATCTCATGTTCCCCAGAAACACCGCCGAACAATACAGCTACTTTCAACTTTTGATTTCGATCACTCATTTTGAACCTCGATTGATGATTTGATTGGAGTTTGGGAAGCCAGCTCAGGAAAATTGCCCAGCGGTTGGATTTCAAGTTCCAGGTCGATCCCGAATTTAGCAACGACAGCTTGACGCGCTAATTGGATCAACTGCCAGACGTCACTGGCTGATGCATTCCCCAAATTGATAAAGAAATTCGCGTGGAGTGGGCTGATCATCGCTTCACCAACGGTCATTCCTTTCAATCCGGCTGCTTCAATAAGCCGCCCGGCAAAATCACCTGCAGGGTTCTTGAACATTGAACCTAAACTGGCGCCTGGGGGTTGAGTTTGGCGACGGCGCTGGTTAAACTCATCCATCTTCGTTTTTATTTTTATCGGATCACTCCGCTCAAGTCGCAAGAGAGCCGATAAAACGACGGCCTGATTGGGATAAGTTTTCAGGCGACTCGATCGATAGCGATATTCCATCTCTGCCACTGTCCATTGCTCTTGCACGGCGCGGACTTGATTGTTATCCCATTTGCGATGCAAGATTGTGACCATGACCAGATTGCCAGCCATATCGCCGTCGAAAGCGCCAGCGTTATTGACAACGGCGCCACCTAATGTACCTGGGATACCACAAGCCCACTCTAATCCGCTTAAGCCGAGTTCCGCAGCCTGGCGGGCGAGGTGACTGAGATTTACCCCCGCGTCTGCCCAGACGATCGCCGGGTCGTCGCTAAAATCAAAGCGAACTCGGGCACGTCCCCGAGCCCGGTTGATGAGCACCAAACCGGCTAATCCCTCATCGCTGATCAGGACATTAGATCCACCACCTAAAAGAACATAGGGAATTTCGTTTTCCCAAATGTGGCTGATGAGCTGTTTCAGCTTAGAGGATGAATTGACTTCGATCAAGAATTCAGCTCTACCTCCAATGCGCGCCGCTGTATAGCGGGAAAGAGGAATTTGATGCTGAAGCTCAAGCCCAAGTTGATGGGCGATTTCTTCCAGCCACTTTGCGTAGAGAGAAGATTTGGGAGAGCCTAGAGTTGGAGCTTTCATGCGACATCCTCCCGCAACTGCTCCAGCGAGGTTACCAGGCGGCGACTGAGTTGATCCGCGTCCCCGGCGGAAAGGATGATGACAACCTGATTTGGCGCCAGGTTCTCCAAGAGGAATTGCTCCGCGGCTTGTAGCTGGGGGATGAAGAAATGTCGCTCTGAGCGGATTTCTGTCGCCAGCTTTGCCATTGAGAATCCCTCAGGAGGTTGTTCTCGGGCGCCATAGACATCGAGCACAATAACGGCATCAGCATCGTGAAAAGCAGTGCAAAAACCATCCCAGAGGGTCAGGGTGCGCGAATAGGTGTGGGGTTGCCAGACAGCCCACAGGAACTGGTTGGGAAAACGGTCACGAGCAGCCGAGAGAGTGGCTTTGATCTCACTGGGATGGTGCGCATAGTCGTCAATGACCGTCACGCCGTGGCTTGTTCCCCGAATCTGAAAACGGCGTGCCGTACCGTGAAACGTTCCTAAGGCTTGAGCAACGTCTTCGAGAGATAAGCCCAATTGATGACTCAATGCCATAACTGCCAGAGCGTTACGCACGTTATGAATGCCGGGGATGGGCAATTCGACCAGCGCCAGCGGTTGTCCTTGCCATTTCACCTGAAAAGAATAACCACCGACTGGGTTCTTGGCGATCTCATCGGCCAGATAGGTTGCCAAAGAGGCAGCAGATGAAGGTTTCAAAGCATATCCAAACCACGCTAAGTCAGCCCCGAGATGCTTTACCAGGCGTTGCACACCCTCGTCTTCCACACAGGTGATTAATGCGCCGCCGGGTTGAATTTGGGAGACGAACTGTTCAAAAGCAGCCTGGAATTGATGTGGGGTAGGATAACAGTCGGGATGATCGTATTCAATATTGGTCAGGATGGCATATAGTGGATGTAATCCCAGGAACATTCCGTCATATTCATCGGCTTCGATGACGAAATAGCTTCCCCGACCGGCACGGGCATTGCGCTGCAGGTCGAGGGATATGCCTCCAATGACGTACGAAGGATCCAAGCCTAAGCGAGATAGAACCCAGGCAGTCATAGCAGTGGTGGTTGTTTTCCCGTGCGTGCCGGCAATCGCAATCGCTTGCTGATCGCCCATCAGATAGGGGAGAAACTCGACCCGTTTGAGGATCGGGATTCCGGCAGCTTGGGCAGTTTGTAGTTCTATGTTATCCTCTGCGATTGCAGAAGAGCGGATGACAAGCTGCGCGCCAAGCACATTCTGGGGCCGATGTCCAACGGTGACCTGAATCCCTTCTTCCATAAGTTCCTGGACGAGAGGCGACCAGGCGCGGTCAGAGCCGCTCACCTGAAACCCCCGTTCATGAAGAACGCGGGCGATGGCAGAAAGACCACTGCCGGCAATGCCGATGAGATGAATGCGAGTGCCTGCTTCGAGCATCAAATGAACACCACCAAGACGAATAGTGCGAACAGAATCACCGCAAAAAAGATGGTCGGGATGCCCAACCAGCGCGGCGCCAGCAACGGTAACAAGTCCTGAGCCGCCTCATAGCCGGGAAAATCCGCTTTTGGCGGCAGAATGATCTTCGGGAAGGGATAATTTGACTGCTCAAGGAAATACCAGATACTCCCGATGATCAAGAATCCATTCAACAAGCCCAACACAAAACCCAGAAGTACGTCGGATAACTTATCCCGTGCGAATTTACCGCCGCTCAGCTTGGGAATGTTGGGGGTTTGGTAGCCAAAGAATACCAGCAAAAGGACAACAATCGTCCGTGTCCAGAAAACGGGCGTGCCGTTTTTGGTGTCTAAAAAGGCACGCACGGGGGGGACATAACGCTCCAAGACAGCAAGGATAAAGAGGGCTAAAATTGCACTAAAGGTCACCAGCACTTCCTTTGCCCAGCCGCGCATCCCGCCGATGACTCCAAAAATGATCACTAAAAGCCAAAAGGCTGCAGCTAAACTGATCATGTTCGTCCTCTACTTTCCATGGCAGCCCGCAAGACGCTCTCGGCGATGGTGTAAGCAGCGAAAGGTTGCACAAGGCTTTGTAGGGCTGCTCGCATCTCGGCGAGCATGGACGGGTTGCCGAGCAGGGTTTGAATTTCGGACAACAATTTCGTGGATAGCTCGCCATCGGCAAGGATGCGCGCCGCTCGTTTTTGGGCTAAGTATTCCGCATTGACTTGTTGGTATCGCCAGGCATAGGGATAGGGGACCAGGATAGCGGGTAAACGGAATTGTGGCAATTCGCCAAGCACCGATGCCCCAGCCCGACAGACTGCTAAATCTGCAGCGGCGAAAGCGGCGCTCATTTCCTCGTGGAGATAAGGGAAAGATCGATAGCGCGCAAATTGTTCTGCAGGTAGTTGAGTTTCTAGCTGGGATTGGTGACGTTGTACCTCATCCCAATCCAGATGACCGCTGATATGGATAACCTGCGTGAATAGCAAAAGCTGAGGTAAGATTGCCATCAAAGCTCGGTTGATGGAGCGAGCGCCTTTGCTGCCACCGAACACGAGCAAAACAGGCATTTGTGGGTCGAGTTGGAAAATCTGGCTGGCTTTTTCTTTGCGTTGGGGGTCGAGCGCCCATTTCAGATGTTCGGCTCGAACAGGATACCCACTCACGTTCAGCCGAGCGGTGGAGGAGAAATACTGGCGGCTTTCTTCGGTGGTCACGTTAATCCGATCAGCAAAAGGAGAGACGACCTTCAGAGCAAAAGCTGGTTCTATGTCGGGAACATACAGCACAATTTTGGGTCTGCTGGTTTTCGGCAACCCAAAGCGGGCGGCAACAGCCACTGGAAAGGCTAAATAGCCGCCGGTGAGCAGGATCACTTGCGGTTGAAAACGGTTCAGGATTGTTCGGGAAGCGCGAATGCCACGTCCGATTTGAATTGAGTTGGCGGGCAAGCGTTTCCAGCCAATCCCATGCAAGCCAGCGGCCGGAATTTCCTGATACGGGATGCCCATGCGACGGACGATTGGCGCCTCCATACCCCCAATTCCACCGATCCACAGGGTGTCGATCTGTTCAGCAGGGGGAAAGTGGAGGTTGTTTCTCATTTGATAGGCTTCCCGTAGAGGATTATCCTCGTTCTTTAATGCTTGAAACACGGCGAGGGCGGGATATACGCCGCCGCCGGTCCCACCGGCGCAAATTAACCATCTTACTGAAGAGATCATCCTTTGGTTCCTTATTGCTCTCCGAGCGAATACCTACATTCAAAATGGTGGCGATGGCAAAGATGGATACAACCAGATTCGATCCGCCGGCGCTGATAAACGGCAAAGCATTGCCGGTAAATGGGATCAGATTAACAATTTGGGCCATATTGATCAAGGCTTCCATTACGATCCAGCTCGTCATGCCGGCTGATAGCAGCATTCCTAATTGGTCAGGAGCACGCTGCGAAATGGCTAAGCCACGCCATAGAATAGTCAAGTATAACCCAAGCAAGGCGGTTGTTCCAACCAATCCAAATTCTTCGCCGACGATGGCAAAAATGCTATCGGACTGTGGGGTGGGTAAGCCGGTGCTTTTGGTCACACTGTTCCCTAAACCCACGCCAAAGATTCCCCCTTTGTAAAAAGCCTCTAGGGCACGTTGTACTTGATATGGGGCGAGGGTTGGGTCGGCGATGCCTTGCATCCAGTTCAGGACGCGAGCCCGACCGGTATCGGTGATGAGAATAATCAGTATTCCCAAAACGAATACTCCCAGAACCAGCAGGAGAATTTGTTTCCAATCACCGCCGGCTAAAAAGAAAAGCATGCCACCGATCACCAGTATGGTCAGGACCGCGCTGTAATCAGGTTGTAGCAGGATAAAAGCACTCATAATGCCCAGGATCAGGATGAGCGGGACTAAGCCCAGGGTTATATTCTGTAGCGTATCCTTTCTTTTCTCCAGCCAGAAAGCGACATAGACTACGGTAACAAATTTCGCCAACTCGGCTGGTTGATAGGAGCCGCCAAATAAGCCTCTTCGCGCGCCAAATCTGCTTTCACCGATAAACAATACCAAAAAGAGCATCAAGATGACCACAATGGCAGCCGGAAATACAAACGGCTTCCATGTTCGATAATCGACAAGGACAATGAGCGGTGCAGCAAGCAGGGCAATGACCAGCGCCAAAACCTGGCGGAGAAAGATGCTGTAAATGGAAACCAAATTGCGCGTGCCGCTGAAATAAAACGAAAGCTCCGCACTGGCGGAATAGATCATCATCAACCCAAACAGCAACAGCGCCACGCAAACCAGGATTAATGTTAAGTCCATGCGGAGAAACGTCTTGCTCTGTAGCCACTGACGGGCTCTATTGGGCGAGTTTGGCTGACCCGGCTTTACAAATTCAGTACCCATTTTCGGAAACACTCACCACGCTCCTCAAAATCTCGAAATTCGTCAAAACTGGTGCCGCCTGGAGATAAAAGTACCACATCTCCCTCGCGGACGACCCCTTTCGCTGCCTGCACAGCATCGAATAGCTTGGGGCAAACGGTGATTGGCAAACGGCGTTGCCGATCGGCTTCTTCGACGGCCTGGCGAATTTTCTCGGCTGCCTCGCCAAACAAGATCAGGTGGCGCACTCGATGAGTGACCAACTCGGCAAAAGCCTCCCAGGGCAGGTCTTTATCGCGTCCTCCAGCTAGTAAAACGATGGGTTCCTGAAAGGAACGGAGCGCTGCCATGCTACGTTCAGGGGCGGTGGCGATGGAGTCGTTATACCAGGCTGCACCACCCCAGTTACGGACAAATTCCAGGCGATGGGGGACGCCGCGAAAATCTCGAACTCCTTCACGACAGGCTTCAAAAGGCAAACCGGCAGCAATGGCGATGGCACAGGCAGCGACAACGTTTGCAAGGTTGTGAAAGCCACGCAAAGCGATCTCTTCAATTGGAAAGAGCGGAGTCCAATCGTTTTGCTCAGCATAAAAGATGGTGCCCTGGTGGACAAAGGTGCCATTGGTTGCTTGAGGTGGATCGATGCCAAAGGTGAGCAGACGAGCCGCCGTTCGATTCCGCAGATTCCAGGTAGTCGGGTCTTCGCGATTTAACACAGCCACATCGGTGCATGTTTGATAGGCGATCAGGCGCGCTTTTGCTTCAATATAGGCTTCCATCGTGCCATGACGATCTAAATGATTGGGCGTGATATTGAGAAGGGCGGCTACCTGCGGCGAGCGGGTCATCAATTCCAACTGGAAGCTGGAGAGCTCTAGCACCACCAGGTCTTCAGTCTGGATTTCGTCCACCTGATGGATCAAGGGTGTACCGATATTACCGCCGACCCACACCTTTTGATAGGGTACTTTGGAGGAATGGTGCTGAACTGCAGCTTGGGCAATCCGTCCGACCAGAGTGGTAGTGGTCGTTTTGCCTGCAGAGCCGCTGATCCCGATCACGGTGGCTGAGGTGACTTCCAGAAAGAGTTGCGAATCATTGGTGATTCGGATGCCACGTCGTTTCGCTTCGGCAATCAATGGCAAAGACAGTGGCACACCACCGGAGACACAGAGCAAATCCACTCCTTCCAACGCTTCGAGTGGGTGGCCGCCTGTAATCCAGCGGATGGGTAGGTCTGCCAAAGCTTGTCGGGCATTCTCTAGAGCCTCCGTGGGTTGGCGGTCGTTCAGGGTGACCGTTGCCCCGCTCTCGACAAGGAAACGCGCCACAGCAATCCCTTGCCGCGCTGCGCCAACCACCAGGGCGTGTTTCCCCTGCCAATCTTTGCGAGAGACCGGCTCAGCTTTCATTGTCAAACGATCAACCTCCACAAGGTACAATCGAAACCACCTCTGCTACACTAACGCTAACGCGATGCCAATCATGGCTGCCAATAAGCTAACCAACCAGAACCGTTGCACCACTTGTGTCTCGCTCCAACCAAGCAACTCGAAATGGTGGTGAATAGGCGCCATCTTGAACACCCGCCGCCCTTCACCGGTTTTGCGTTTGGTATATTTGAAATAGGTGGTCTGGATGATGACACTTAGGGTTTCACTAACCGGAATAATGGCAATAATGGGTAACAGGATCCACTGTCCGGTCATCAGGGCGATCACAGCAAGTGTGGAACCGAGAGCCATAGAGCCGGTATCACCCATAATCAGCTCAGCAGGGTGAACGTTAAACCACAAAAATCCGAAAATAGCGCCAACCAGAGCAAAACAAAAACGGGCAATGTAAACCTGACCTTGCAGAAGGGCGATCCCGCCATAGCAAGCAAATGCCGTCGCACTGATTAAGCCGGCCAGACCATCTAAACCATCGGTGAAATTAACTGCGTTTGACATACCCACAATGATAAAAACCACAATCGGAAGGTAAAAAACACCCAGCTTTAGGCTTCCTTTGATGCCCGGTAAAAACATTTCGGGAACACGCAGAAAAACCTGTAAACCGATCCCGGCTCCCAAAGCTAAAACCACCTGTCCGAGAAATTTTGCCCGCACACTTAGGCCGCTCTTGCGTGTCGAACCAACCAGACCTTGCCAATCGTCGATGGTGCCCAGGATGGCAAAGCCGATCATTACGGCGATTGGCAGCAGGATCGAACGACCCAATAGAGTCAGGCCGCGGATCGGAGCCACATTGAGCAAAACGGTAACCAGCGTAACGGGTAGGATAAATAACCAGCCCCCCATTGTGGGTGTTCCCATTTTGGTTAGGTGTCGTTGTGGTCCTTCGAGGCGAATCGCTTTGCCGGCATTGAGGGCTCTCAAGACGCGCAAAAGCGGCGGCCCCCAGATCACCGTCAACAAAAAGGTCAAGCCTGCCAGGGCAAGGGACATAGGAGCCTGGCTCATTCGTGCATCTCCAGAGCTGAAACAATCCGATCCATGCGCATTCCATGTGAGCCCTTCACCAGTACGATATCGCCTTCATGCAGTTCTTTCTGTAGCAGCGGAATCGCTTCTAGGGCGTCCATGAACTCCTGGATGTTTTCTTTTCGCATTCCTGCTCGGCGGGCAGCTGCAGCAATGATCTTGCCTCGTTCTCCTACCGTAATAAGCCGATCAGCGACTTCTGCAGCCCTTCTACCCACCAGTTCATGCCCCTGGGTTTCGTAGATTCCCAATTCCAGCATGTCCCCTAACACAGCAATCTTGCGCCCATCCAGATCGGCTAAAAGATTCAAGGCAGCCAGGGTTGACTCTGGGGCAGCGTTGTAGGAGTCGTCCAGGATGAGCGCGCCCTGTTCAGTCCGTACAACTGCCAAGCGTAATTGAATGGGGGTAGATTGCAACCCTTCGATAATCTCTTGCCAGGTCAGGTTGTCGTTTAAGCCGACCGCAATTGCACGTAAGGCTGTATGGACCGAATGACGGCCCAAAAGCGGCACGCGCAGGTGCAATATTTCATTCCGATAGTGAACGCGGAAAGAGATTCCTTCCAAACCCTGGCTATAAATTGCATCTGCCCACAGGTCAGCTTGCGGGTCTAACCCGTAAAAAAAGACTTTTGCCTGGGTCTTGTGGGCCATCTCGCGCACATACGGGTCATCAATGTTGAGGATCGCAATTCCTTGCGGAGCAGGGGGGAGCGCCTGAACCAGCTCACTTTTGCCCTGGGCGATAGCTTCCTGGCTGCCGGCCCGCTCTGCGTGAACGGTACCCACATTGGTGACCACACCAACCTGAGGGAGTGCAATCTCGCAGAGAAAAGCTATTTCTCCTCTGACATAAAAGCCCATTTCCAAAACTGCCCGTTCATGCGCCTCGCTCAAGCGCAAAATGGTCAATGGCAGTCCAATCTCGTTATTGAGATTGCCGGGTGATTTCAGAGTGAGATAGCGGCGACTCAACACTTCGGCAATCAATTCTTTTGTGGTGGATTTTCCTACGCTGCCGGTGATACCAATCACTTTCAAGTTGAGTTTACGCCGCCAAAAGCGAGCGGTGTCTTGCAAAGCTTTCAAGCTGTCATCTACCAAAAGACAGAAGGGGGGTTGCGGAGGAGCTGAGCGAAGCGGCAAACTGCGCAGATCTAGGATCGGGGCGTTGGTTTCGATTTGCCGTTGAATCAGTGCCAGATGGGCGCCGCGTTGAAAGGCATCTCGAACAAAATTGTGTCCATCCTGCCGTTCGCCTGGCAACGCAACAAATAGAGCCCCTGGGATAACCAGCCGCGAATCGACAACCGCATCGGTAATCGGATGACCGGCGCTCTCAAAGCGCTGATGGGTTAGGGCCTCTAAAACCTCTGCAACCGTCAACATGTCAAACTGCCTGTCCTTTAATGTGTCGCTTTCCGATAACGATCGGGTGGGATATTCATGAGCAAGGCAATCTGTTCAACTACCTTGGGAAAGATCGGAGCGGCTACTTCAGAACCCCAAATGGAGGTTTTTGGCTTTTCCAACCAAATGTATACCAGGAAACGCGGGTCGTCCACTGGCCCCCATCCGGCAAATGAAGCGTTGGTCTCACCGCTGGTATAGCCTGCACCTGGAATAGCGATTTCACCGGTGCCGGTTTTGCCGGCCACTCGATAGCCCTCCACCAGAGCTGAAGAGGCCTCCGCTTCGAGGGATCGGGCGAGCATTTCGGTCAAAGTGTGGGCAGTTTTGTCTGAGATGGGAATTGAACTCACCGATGGGGTAATCATAAATTGTTCTCCATCCTTGATAATTGCCCGCACGATATGAGGACGCATAATTTTTCCGTCGTTTGCCAGGGCAGAGATGGCGGCGGCCATTTGAATTGGGGTCGCCGAAACGCCTTGCCCGAAGGAATTGGTGCCGATTTCGGATTCAGACCACAATTGATCCTGAGGCAGTTTTAGAATACCCGCTCGCTCGCCATCTAAATCGATTCCAGTGGTATGACCAATGCCAAAAGCCTGCAGATAAGTGTAGAAGTCCGCTGCGCCAAGTTGGGTTGCTACCCAAGCCAAACAGACGTTCAGCGATAACTGCATACACCCCTGCATCGTTTGTTTGCCATGTCCGGCGCGATCCCAGTTATAAATGACCAGACCGCCAACTTCAATTGCTCCTTTATCCAGGTAAGTGGTATCTTCTGTCACCACCCCTTTATCCAGGGCAGAAGCCATAGTAAGGACTTTGAAAACGGAGCCGGGTTCATACATGGCGCTGATGGCTCGATTGAAGACAAATTGGCCTTTTTGAGAGATTGCCTCGTAATCCCAATAGCGGCTGATATCGAGGCGCGGATAGGAGGCCATTGCCCAAACTTCACCGGTTTTTGGATCCAAAACAACAATAACACCGGTTTCTGATTTTGTTTTTTGGATGTTTTCTTCCAGGATCTTTTCGACCGCTGCCTGAAGCTCCCGGTCAATGGTCAAGATCAAACTGGCGCCTTCCGGAATGGGAGGAAAATCTTGCACTAGGCGCGGATCATTCGGTACCCAAAGTTTCACCGGGCTGCCGGCGAGCATCTCGTTGTATTTAGCTTCCACGCCAAAGTAACCAAGCGGCAAGGCTTGTTGCGTATAACCAACAAACCCCAATACATTGGAAGCGAGTAAGGGCTCTGGATAGATTCTTTTCATGTAAGGCTGTAAGACGAGACCGCGTAAGTGTCTGGCGAGGCGGGCTTTCTCGGTGCGTTCGAGGCGGCTATCGGCATCTCTGATCTTTAAAAAATTCTGTAATTGATCTACCTTTTCTTTTTCAATCCCTTTTGCTAGCGGCAGATAAACTTGTTGAGGATTGGGTGGGTTTTCAACCGTCACCTTGACCTTGTAGTAATCTAATCCAAAATAGACATTGGAGGTTAAAGCAATCGTATGGGCATCATCGGTCTCTTTATTTACCGCGCGATAATCGATGCCCGCCTCATACACCATTTCATTGCCAGCTAACAACTGACCTTTGCGATCGAAGATCAAGCCGCGTGGGGGGTGAATCGTCCAAACAGAACCCAAATGGCTTGCCCGCACTTCCTCCAGGATTTCACCCCGTTGATGATCCATTAATAAAGAAACATGCTGCCCGAAAATCAGAGCAGCCGATACGGTGAATAATGTGCCGAGGAGGATGTACCGTGAACTAAAATCCTGGCTCATGGACTGCTACCCCTTTCAGAATTTGCCCAGGCATCTAACTTCGACTTAAGCCAGTCAAGCAGAGACTGGGTGTAGATGGGAGGAAGGGAGTAGGACACGCTTTGAGCTTTCCTGGATGCGGAAGAGACCGGGGTTTGATCCAGGGGTACGTAACCCGGCACGATCAGGTAAATTCCTTCGTCTGGTTCGATGCGTCGAAAACCCATCTCAATGGCGCGCTTTTCCATCATAGCTGATGATTTGAGAATCCCCAATTGGGTGCGGAGATGGGCATTGATCATTTCGACTTCGGTGATCTCATTTTCCATCATGATAATTGCTCTGCCGAGCGCCAGGGTGCGGGCGGTTACATCCAGGTAGAGGGAGGCAGCCAGGATGACCCCAAGCAGAATGACCAAAATCAACATCCCCGTGCTGATTTGTTTTCGCCACGGTGTCGTTGAATAAGCCTGTGCTAACCTGCGCAGCGAGTTCATACTCCATTCACCTTTGCCTTTTTTTAAAGACCTTGCAAGTGTCATGCCATCACTCATTCGCAGCCAGTTTTTCAGCGACGCGCAGGCGAGCGCTCCTTGCGCGGGGATTGGACGCCACTTCGCTTGCTGAAGGGCGGATAGGCTTAGGGGTCAGGACTTTCAAGCGAGCGCGGTGACCACAGGTGCAAATTGGCTGCTTCGGTGGGCAGGTGCAATTCCGCGCTTCGATTTGAAAGTAAGTTTTGACCAAGCGGTCCTCCAAAGAATGAAAAGATATGATCGCCAGGCGACCAGAGTCATTCAGGGCCATCGTAGCCTGAGGCAAGACGTTCTCCAAAGCCTCTAGCTCAGCGTTGACAGCAATGCGGATGGCTTGAAAGGTTCGAGTGGCGGGGTGAATGCCACCGGATTGACGTCTCACCACGCGAACGACCACCTCGGCTAACTGCAAGGTGGTCAGGATGGGACGAGAAGCGACGATTGCCCTGGCAATCTGTTTGGCGAAGCGCTCTTCTCCATAGAGGGAGAGTATCTTCGCCAGTTCATCCTGAGATAAGTTGTTAACCAGGTCTGCCGCAGTGTGGGGCTGGCGGCAGTCGAAGCGCATATCCAAAGGCGCTTCGGAACGGAATGAAAAACCACGTTCGGGTGTATCAAGTTGCAGAGAGGATACACCCAAATCCAGGAGAATGCCGTCCACCGTACTCCAACCTAGCCAGGCTAAATGCTGAGAAAGGTCGCGGAAGTTTCCGTGAACCAGCCAATAGCGCCCTTGGTAGGCTTTTAGAGTTTGGTCAGCGATTTGCAAGGCAGAGATATCCAGATCGATGCCCAACAATAAACCATCCGGCGCGCTGGCTTCCAGGATGCCTCGGGCATGTCCGCCGCTTCCAACGGTGGCGTCAACAAATCGCTGCCCTGGGCGTGGTTGCAGATAGGTTAAAACCTCATGGTAAAGTACAGGTTTATGCACGGCTGCGATTGGTCGTTAACTGAAAGTCAATAAACCGTGCGACATCGGTTTCAGCTTCGTCAAGCACTTGCTTATGTTTTTCCCAATTCTCTTTGGACCAAATTTCAAAAAAGTTTCCCACACCAACAATGACGATTTCGGAATTCAGATTAGCCTTTTCGCGTAAGTATTGAGGGATCAAAACCCGTCCGGTGCGATCGACTTCGACCTGTTCGCCATTTGAAAACAAATAACGCCGTAAAAGGCGGGCATTGGGATCGGCATAGTTTTGGTCGTTAATCTGGTTAGCCCAACTCTCAAAGACCTCAGCCGGCATGACCAGCAGGTTCAGGTCAAAACCTTTGGTGATGATCACCTCACTGCCCAGCAACTCGCGATATTTGGCAGGGATGGTCAATCGCCCTTTTTGGTCTAGAGAGTGAAAGTATTGCCCTAAGAACATCTGTTCCTTCTATCCGATTAAACCGCAACGCCGGAACTTATCCGGCGTCCCACTTGAACCCACTTTCCTGCACAGTTAGACACATTGTAGCGTAAAATTGAATGAAAATCAAGGGGTTTATCCACTCAATTTTGATTAGAATTTTTTCCTTGAAGGGCGGGTTAAAATTCGGTGATTTTAGACATCACGATCGACGGCGTCGGTGAGAATATTAATCCTTTTTTAATCCTTAATAATCAGGTTAAATCATGTATAATTTATTAAGGTATCTTGCCGCAACTTTGAGCACGGCTGTCATCTCTTTCCCTCTGCGGCAATGGCTGTAGGAATGATCTCAGTGTTTGAAACTGTGCTTGATGTACCGGTGTTCTTGTTCGGGTTAGGCAGTGCTTATTCATTCACAGTGAGTGATCTAGATTCGGTGAGCGAAGAATAGGATGGATAAGACGTGTACACAAGCACTGAAGCTTGTCATTTATTTGTTGTCATACCATTATCACGGGTGTTTGGTTTTTTGAACACTTAAGAATGATCTAACTGACTGGGGTCTAATCGAACAGCCGTTGTCCGCACGGAAGGATAACGGCTGTTTTGATTAAGTGTATGGAAAAATCGGTGCGAACGGTTACAGCGTTAAAAGCGCAAAAGAACAACCCTCAGCGGATCAACGTCTTTTTGGACGGCCAATTTGCGTTTGGTTTGTCCCGCCTGGTCGCAGCCTGGTTACAAGTCGGCCAAACACTGACGGAGGAACGCCTGGAGCAATTGCTGCAGGAAGACCGGCGTGAGAGCCTTTATCAGCGTGCCCTGCGCTATCTTTCGTTTCGACCACGCTCGGAGCAAGAGATGCGTCTGTATTTGCTGCGCCACGAACAAGACGAACAGGTAAGAGAGCTCGTTTTAGAACGCTTGAAGGAAAATGGTTGGTTAGATGATGGACGCTTTGCTGCTCAATGGGTTGAGAACCGCGCTGCTTTTCGGCCGCGTGGCAAAAAAGCTCTTGCGTTTGAATTGAAACAGCGCGGGGTTCAAGCTGCCACCATCGAGCAAGCTGTTCAAGAGCTCGATGAAGAAGAAATGGCTTATCAGGCTGCACAAAAGGTCTTGGAGCGCTATAAAAACCTGGATCGACAAACTTTTCGGCGAAAACTGTATGATTTGCTCATCCGCCGCGGGTTTTCTTATGAAGTTGTTCTACCGACTATCCACCGTTGCTGGCAAGAGAACCATCAAAACACTGGAATAGAACAAGAGGACGTGAAGGATGGTTGAGTGGATAGTATCGATAATGTTATTTAGCGTAGGTCTGGCTGGCGGCTACCTTCTGCGGGAATGGATTAACCACCGTAGAATCCAACAAGGGAAAGAAGAAGCCGAACGACTGATTCGCGAGGCTGCCCAACGCGCCAGTGACATTGAGCTGGAAGCCAAAAATAAAGCTCTGGAACTCCGCCAACAGGCAGAAGCCGAGATTGCCCGCCGCCGGAATGAATTGAATCGGGAAGAGGATCGCCTGCAAAAGCGGCGAGAAGAGTTGGATATTCGCGCTGATCGGCTGGAAAAACGCGAACAGGCGTTAAACAAGCGTCAAAGTGTAATTGATAAGCGGGCGAATGAAATCGAAAAACTGTATGCAGAGGAATTAGAAGAGCTGCAACGGATTGCCAACATGACCATGGAAGAAGCCCGCAATGTGCTCCTGGCTGAAGCGGAAAAGGAAGCGCGAGCTGATATGGCGCGCATTATTCGCCAGATTGAAGCCGAAGCCCGTGAAGAGGGCGAGAACCGCGCTCGCAAATTGATCACCGCGGCGATCCAACGGGTTGCCTCTGAACATGTAGCAGAGGTCTGTACGTCTGTCGTGCCGCTGCCTTCGGACGAGATGAAAGGGCGCATTATTGGCCGCAATGGACGCAACATTCATGCTTTTGAGCAAGTCGCCGGGGTTGATGTGATTGTCGATGATACTCCCGAAGCGGTCACGATTTCCTGCTTTGATCCCATCCGCCGTGAAGTAGCCCGTCGAGCTCTGGAAAAACTGGTCTTGGATGGCCGAATTCACCCTGCCCATATCGAGAAAATCCTTAAGAATGAACAAAAAGAGGTCGAGCGCGATATTATTGAGGCGGGCGAGCAAGCGGTTTATGATGCAGGGGTACCTGGCCTGCATCCAGAAGTGATCAAAATGCTTGGTCGGCTGAAGTATCGTTCTTCCTATGGGCAAAACCAGTTGGCTCATGCGGTTGAGACAGCTCGCCTGGCAGCGGTTTTAGCGGCTGAGTTGGGGGCAGATGTCGAAATCGCCAAGGCGGGTGGTTTACTCCATGACCTCGGCAAGGCGATGGATCACAATATGGAGGGAACCCATGCCCTCTTAGGGGCAGAGTTTGCCAAACGACATGGTGTCCATCCTGCGGTGGTGAACATCATTGCTTCTCACCATCATGAGGTGGAGCAAGAGAACGTTGAGGCAGCCATTGTTGAAGCGGCGGACGCTATCTCGGGCGCCAGACCGGGAGCAAGGCGCGAGTCTCTCGAACAATATCTCAAACGGGTGCGCGCTCTGGAGGAGATCGCCAATTCGCACAAGGGAGTCAGCCAGAGCTATGCCCTTCAGGCAGGCCGAGAAATTCGCATCTTTGTCAAACCAGAAGAAATCGATGATTTAGAGTCGATTCGCCTGGCGCGCGATATCGCAAAGAAGATCGAAGAAACGATGCAATATCCAGGACAAATAAAAGTCACCGTTATCCGTGAGACGCGTTCGATCGACTATGCCAAATGACCCGTGATCTGCCTCGAGCGATTGATTCCGAAGAGTTGCCCACGAACCCTCGGGTCGCTGTTCTGCTCTAAGGTTATTCTTCTTGTCGAGATTTGCTCACCACTGAAGCCAGGGGTTATGAATTCGTTCCTGGGCGACCGTGGTTTCATTCCCGTGACCGGAGAGCAATCGAGTTCGATCGGGAAGGGTTAAAATCTGTTCCCGAATGCTGTTCATCAACGTCTCGAAATCGCCGCCAGGCAGGTCGGTGCGTCCAATGCCCGACTCAAAGATCACATCTCCACAAAAACATACCGCGGCTGATGGGACATAGAACACCACATGGCCTGGAGTGTGCCCTGGCGCGTGGCGCACTTCCACATCAACATCGCCAATTCTCAAGATTTGACCATGTTTCAGAAGGAGATTCGGTTCAGGAATGGCATCCATGTGAAAGCCAAAGAGTTGAGCTCCTCCCTGAACATGCCAGAGTGGGAGATCGTCGGCGTGCAAAGCAATGGTTGGGCGGGAAGCTAACGATTTGATGATCCCCGCTACCCCGCCAAGGTGATCGAAGTGAGCATGGGTCAACCAGATTTGCTCAATTTGCCAACCGTTTTGCTCGGCGAGTTGAACAATTTTCTCTCCATCCCAGGCTGGGTCAATTGCCACGGTTCTCTGGCTTTGAGGATCATGGAGTAAATAAGCATTGGTTTGAACCGGTCCTAACACCATTCGTTTGATGACAATCATTTTGCTCCTCTTGAATGATAGCGTTAAAGCTCATCGATTGGATTCGGTAGGAAGGTTTTTCTTTTGCCTTTTTTTCCAAAGTTTACCAAACAAATCTGTGATCGAGTCAAAACTCAGCCAGGAACCGAGAAAGGCACCGATGGCACCCATCCAGCGTGCCGCGGCGCCGCTCAATCCCAAAAGATTCACTGCTCGAATATCAATCCGTTGGGCAGATAAAGCCCGTCGTTCTTCCTCTCCGCCCGGTTTTGGTTTGAAGATCAGGTGGAGCCAAACCATGCCGCGATAGGTGCCAACTTGCTCCGGACGTACGCTCCAGGCGAATTTTACGCTCTGCGTGGGTTGCAATGCTTCCCTGATCTCTGAATTGGGTTTGACATCCAGTCCGCTGATATCCAACCGCCCCTCCGCAAAGACGTAATGCGTTTCGTAGAGATTTGGAATGGCGATTTTCTCTCCCTGGGTCTGATGCCCTTGAATTATCGCCGTGGGTGTGAGGTTACCTTTAGGATCGAGTTCAAGAGTCAGGAGGATTAAGTCGCTATCGCCGACTCGAATGATTGGCGGCCATTCTAGAATCAGCAAACGTTGTTCGGGGATTTGCTCCGCTGGGGTGGGGATGGGAGTGGAAAAGGGCACTGTGGTGTAGGTAGCTATGGATGAGTAGGGAGGTGGAGCCTGGCTAGCAGGAGGCACACAGGCGCCGAATGCGCTGACCAGCAAGAGCCAGGTGAAGCCTCGAAAAAGCCCCCTTGTCCAGCGTTGGTATGTTGCCTCACATCCAGTGAAGCTCATTTGGAAATGCCTCGTGGAGAGCTGGTAATTGCATATCGTGCGGAAAAATGCGCATCTCGCGCCGTTTTTGTTCAAAAGGGAAGATACCCCAAAGTAGCAAGAGCAACGAAATCAAAATCAGTAACCACCCGATCCAAACGCGCACCGGCAGCCGTTTCATAAAAAAATTATAACATCCTCCGCCGCACCTTGCGTTTATAATTCAACCATGCAATCTGACAATAGCGATTCTCAGTTCGTTCTGATTGAGAGAACATTTGCACAGGCTGGGTTTAGAAGCCTCTGCCTAAAATTTTATAAAAGGAGAGAAAGGTCATGGACGTCAATAATTTGCTCTGGTTTATCATCATTGGCTTTGTTGCCGGCTGGATTGCTACCCGTTTGATGCGGAAATCCAATATTGGTCTGGTGGGGAACATCGTGGTAGGGGTTTTGGGGGCAGTGATTGGAGGCAACATCTTCAATTTCTTGCGCATATCTGCCAGCGGTTTGCTTGGCTCGCTGGTTACGGCTGTGGTTGGAGCGGTGGTGCTTTTGTACTTGATCAGTCTGGCGAAGAAAATTTAGCCAAGCCGAGGTTGACTTGAGGATCCAAAGATGGCTTAACTTTCACGCTGCGGTTTTGGTCTTGATCGGCTTAATGTTTCTGCTCTATAGCCCGCTGATTGTAGCGTGGCTGGGCTTAACTCAGGTGGTGCAGGATTCTCCAGGATATTGGGCGATGGTTTCGTTTGCCCGCTTGTTTGGAATGGGGTTGCTGGCATGGGGCGCAACGCTCTTAAGTGTCCGCTCATTACTGGTTCGGGCTGAAGTAGAAGAGCGTGCCCTCACACCTCTCCTCTGGGTGGTTACTAGCGCAGATTTTTTAGGGGCTTTCAGTGCTGCTATTCAAGCGGCATCCGTTTGGGGGATGCCAGCCAGTTGGGTGATCAGTCTGGGTTTTGGGGTTTTCGGGATGGTCAGTCTGGTGTTGCTGATTTTTCAAGGAAGGGCTTCAACCAGATGATTATCTCAAAAGGGCAGGCAGTCCAGGTTGAAATCCTGACCGCTACGGGCTGGAAGGAGTATGCTTTGCTGGATAGTGGCAACGGCTTGCGTTTGGAACAATACGGTCGTTTCCGCATCATTCGCCCGGCCGCTCAGGCCATGTGGCGACCGGCGTTGGATGCAACTGCGTGGCAGGCTGCCCAGGCTATCTTTCATCCAAGCGGTGGGGAGAGCGGTGGTCAATGGCATTTTCCAAAAACACCATTGCCAGATCATTGGCAGATGTCCTACCGAGAGCTGAAGTTTCAGGTTTTTACAGGTGCTTCGCGGCATGTGGGGGTTTTTGTGGAGCAGTCGCCACAATGGGATTGGATTATAGAAACCATCCAGGCTAGTCGTCAGCCGCTCCAGGTTTTAAATCTGTTTGCATACAGCGGCCTGGCTACCCTGTCGGCGGCTTTGGCTGGAGCAAAAGTAACCCATGTTGATGCCTCTAAAAAAATTGTGCAACTTGCTCGTCAGAACCAGGCTCTTAGCGGATTGACTGACAGACCGGTGCGCTGGATTGTGGACGACGCCTTGAAATTTCTTAAACGGGAAATTCGGCGCGGCGTTCGCTATGATGGCATCATTCTAGACCCGCCGAAGTTCGGTCGCGGGCCCAAAGGAGAGGTATGGGAGTTTTTTGAACTGCTTCCCAACCTCTTGGACTTGTGTCGGCAAGCCTTGAGCCCCCATCCGCAATTCTTTGTGTTGACGGCTTATGCTGTACAGGCTTCTGCTATCAGCCTGTACTATGCGGTGCAGGAACTCCTCTCGTTTCGCCACGGTGCATTAAGTTGCGGCGAACTGACTTTAGCAGAACAATCGGCCGGGCGGCTTCTGCCGATGGCAATCTATGTTCGCTGGCGGGCGTAGATTCCCTTCCTAGCCGAAGCGTTGCTCTTTCCACACGTCAGCTTCGTTGTGGTAGCCGGCCTGTTCCCAGAAGCCCAACCGGTCGTAGGCGGTGAATTCCAGACCGCGAAGCCACTTTGCCCCTTTCCAAAAGTAAGGGACTTTGAGATCGTCCCGCCCAAGGATGTACCCGATAACGCCCCGCACAGGATAACCATGATCGGGGGTAAGAGGTTGACCGTTATAGTGCGTGGCGAGCAGAAAGTTATCTTGCAGCACAACTTCCAGAGGAAGATTAGCGGTAAAGCCGTATTCGGCATGTTGGATGACGTAACGGGCGGAAGGTTTGAGCTTGATCAGGCCTTGCTCCACGAGTGTACGGACGGATACGCCTTCCCAGCGGGTGTCAAACTTACTCCAGCGGGTGACGCAATGGATGTCCATAACGACTTCCGTGCGGGGCAATTGATTAAATTCCTCCCACGTCCAGGTAACCGGTTGCTCGACCTCGCCCCAAACGCGGAAATCCCAGGTTGCCGGGTTAAAGGTGGGAACGGGTCCATAATGTAAGACTGGGAACTTCTGCGTCAGGGATTGACCAGGGGGTAAACGACCCTGACGGGCGTAGTTTTCTTCTTCTTCGCGACGACGAAAGAAACTTTCAAACATGGAAACCTCCGATTGCCTGCATTATATCAGATAGTCTTTATCGCATTAATCCAATTGCAAGGATTGGCCTGGAGAGAGGACATGCACTTGAGCGGAGGTCTCGGATTCAACTCGATTTTTCCAGTCCTGGACGTCCTGGGCGATGAGTTCCCAGGTGTTATAGTGAATTGGAATGACCTGTTTGGGTTGAATAAGTTTAACGGCGCGCAAGGCATCGCTTGGGCCCATCGTAAAATTATCGCCGATTGGGAGCACGGCAAGATCGATGCCTTCTTCGCCGATCAAGCGCATATCGCCAAACAAGCCGGTGTCGCAGGCGAGATAGAGTTTTTTCCCTTCTAAGGTGGTGATCAGGAAGCCGGCTGGATTGCCCCCGTACGAGCCATCCGGTAAGGCAGAACCATGTAGAGCTTGGGTCAGTTTGAGATAGCCGAATGGATGGTTAAAGCCACCGCCAATGTGTTGCGGATGGGTGCGCACGCCTTGATTGCCCAACCAGTTGGCGATCTCAAAGTTGCTGATTACCAGCGCATTGTTTCTTTTGGCAATCGATACCGTATCGCCCACATGATCCCCATGTCCGTGGCTGACCAGGATGAAATCAGCCTTTAATTCCTCTTCTTTGACCGGGGCAGCGGGATTACCGCTAATGAAAGGGTCAACCAGAATGTGATAGTTGCCACTTTGGATTGCCAGACTGGCATGTCCGAGCCAGGTGATCGTTGTCATCTTTTTCCTCCTTTATAGAATAATTGTAGATTTCTTGGATTGACGATGGTGATCGAATACGGTCTAACAGTGCTCACGGTATTCAGTTTGACTCCTGTGCAAAAAGGCTGTTTCACTAAAGAGCTTGCAACGCTCACGGAGAAATGTTCTTGAACGGCTCTGTTTTCGCAGCGCTCGCCACGGCTTTTTTCGCAATTGGATCATCTATATTTTATCCGAAAATTCCGTAATCGATCTTTCTTATTTCAATGGTTGTCGGTATAATGTTTTCAATTAATGAAAATCGGTCAACTGAGGCAAGGTGTATGGATTTTCGGGATCTCATTCAACCAGGTCTGAGGCGTGTGGATACCTATCTGGTCGAGGAGGAGCATACGGCAAAGCACGTTGGCAGTGGGTCTTCACGCGTGCTGGCTACGCCGTGGATGATTCTTTTCATGGAACGCACCTGTCATCGCTGTCTGGCAGAACGGTTGCCGAGCGGCTATTCCAGTGTTGGGACAGCCGTAGATATTCGCCACCTTGCGCCGGCGAGGGTGGGTAGTACGGTTGAGGTGCGGGGCGAGGTTTTAGGCGTTGATGGGTTGAGAGTCTTCTTCTCTGTCGAGGTGCTTCAGGGGGATGCAATTATCGGCAATGGGAAACACGAACGATTTATCATTGACGAGCAACGATTTCTCAAGCGCCTTGAGGAGGCAAAATGACATGCGGGTTCTCCTGGACGGCTGGCAGTTGATTCATGACCCGCTTTCTGCGGCAGCCTTTCATCTTCTGGAAATCCTTGAAGCCCTACAGCAGGATGTAGAACTGATCCTTGCCCTCCCTGCTGAGAAACCCCTCTGGCTTGCGCCAGAGATTTCCGTTTTTGTCCTAAAGCGTCCTTTTTCCGCTTTCAATCACCTGCGCTGGGTGCAGGTGGATTTGCCAAACATTGCGCGGCGAATTGAGGCGAATGCTATTCACACGGTTCATGGTTTTGCACCTCTCTTTGCCTCGCAGGCTTTGTTCTACAGCCCGACCAGACTCGCTGAGGAGCGCCCAAAAAGACGCCTGACTTTATGGGAACGGATCGATGAGGCGTTTGGCTGGGGTGGGGTGAGCCGGGCTATTTCGCTTGATCGCAATGCGGTTTTTGAGTTGGAGCGATTATTAGAGGAAGACTGGGCAGGGGAAAGCGCACAACCGAAAGCGATGGTTTCCTGCCTAGAGACGAAACTCCAGACCGTCCCAGGTATCCCCTATTTTCTCTATCAAAGCTTTGGCGATTGGAGGCATGTGCAACTATTACTGGAGGTCTGGTCGAAGACAACTGCCCATCTGGGGGATCAGGTTATCTTGGTTATTATCTGCTCCGATCATCACGAACAGGAACAGATCGAGACCCGCAGCGCGACGGAGTTTTTGCAAACCCTCCGCCTTTATGCGGGTGTATCCCCTGCTCAATGGATATCCTTGCTAAAAAATGCGCTGGCTTTGGTTCAACTGGATGGAGAACCCCTGTGGGGTGGCCTTGCCCGGCGAGCATTGGCTTACGGCGTTCCGGTGGTGGGTTTTGAGCATCCTTCGCTGGGCGAGGCGGTAGGTCCTGCGGGGTATCTCGTACCATCCGACGATCAGCGAGCGCTATCGGCGGCGCTGATGACCCTGGTGGTGGAGGAGGAGGTCCTGTCGGGCTTACGGGCTAAAGCCCGCATACGGGCGAAAAACTGGCAGAGAGAAAATTTCCGCAGAGGAATGTTACGTCTGTACCGCCAGGTGATAGTCCATTCGGTGTGATGAGCGTTTTCACATTCGCATAGCCGATCTTTGCTTGCTGTTAAGCCTGGCGGATGGGGTTTATTTTCCCCTTAAGATGCGCGTCCCAAACAAGCCAAGCAGAATACCTGCTAGTAAGAAAACTGCTCCCACAATCCCTAAAAGAGGGGAAGAAGACGATGCGCTTGGCTGCGGTTCCTCGGCTAAGGATTGAGAATTTTTTTGCGCCCCAAAGTCAAGGTATGTTTCATCACCGGCGTTCAGTTTGAGGGTAATGGTGTTGATGGTTGTGGGATTATAGCCGCCTGGAATAGCAACCGAGATGGTGTATTCCCCCTCTGGCAAATCATTGAAGCAAACCGGATCGCTACCGCTGCGTGACTCGGCTGTAAAAGCTGCTTTGCCGGACCTTTCTGAAAGGCTGATGGCGCCACCAGGTATGGCGGTTTCCGTCTCTTGACGCAGAGCATCACCATTTACATCATCGTAGAGCAGAACGCAGATAATCCCGGTGCCTGGTACCGGAGTTGGGGTAGGGATTTCCGGGGTGGGGGTAGGACTTGGCCCTGGGGTAGGGGTTTCGATGGTGGGTCCACCCAAGCCAAGCAAGAGCTCTTGCCCTACGATGATATTATCGCCGGTTAATTTATTGAGACCGCGTAATTCCTCAATCGGTACTCCCGAGATCAGGGAAATACGAATTAGGGTGTCTCCTGGTTGAACAATGTAGATTATTCTCCCATCCGCCCCAGGTGTTGGAGTGGGAAAGGGAGTAAGCTGTGCAGGAAAGGATGCACTGGTCAGCGACGGGATTGCTAGCCATCCTAGAAGAAGCAGAATCAGGGCAAATAGCCAGGGCTTTTTCATGGGAGAGATTATATCATCAGAGCGATTTGCGTTGCGTAAGTGTCCAAAGGGCAAACAGGGCAAGCAGGTTAAACCCTACTGCGACGGCGAGGTTGGCGAAGATGCCTAGCCGATAGAGCGGTGCAGCTAAGAACGCTCCAAAAGCCCGGCCGAGCGAGTGACTCGCTCCGGTTGAAGAGAGCATGGTTGCCCGGTTTTCGGGCAAAAGCTCACTCATCAATGGGATACTGCTGACCAGGGTGAATTCAAAAGTAATATAGAACAAGGACAATCCGATAACGGCTGCAACGGGCGACCCGCCACCTTGAGTCAATCCAAACGCGGCAAGGATATTGAGCAGAATGCCAATCGTCACTGTTTTCGGTTTCCCCAACTTATCCACCAGCACTGCAACCAGGAACTCCCCAGCCAATTCCGAAATTCCGATGATTGCTGTCGTTACGCCTAAGGCAGCAATTTTTAACTGAAAAGTATCTTCGAGCCAAACCCCGAAGATCAGATTGATGACTTCGTTGGCAGCACTGATTGCCAGTCCAATGGCAAGGCCGTTCAGGGCGATACTTGAAGTTAGAACGGCGATGAAGCGGTGCGGCTCGTGCGGCAATTTCGAAGGCTTTGGCTCGGCAGCGATTGTGGCCATCAGCCCAATCAGGAGCCCACTGCCTAGAAGGGCAAAAACCGCAAACGGAGATCTCCATCCAAAATAGGTGATCAACAGACCCACGAATGGAACCCCAAACAGGAAAGAGAGAGACCAGCCCAGTTCCATTAGAGCCATCACACGGCCGCGGGAGGCATAATTGACTTTGTCGCCAATATATGCCAATAAAGAGGGGTCGAACAGGTATTTGCCCAGCATGGTCAGCAAAATGGCAAGGGCGAAAACGGCGTAGGTTTGCCGAAAAAGGACAAAGACACAACCCAGAATAAACAGGCTGACCCCGCTTACCATACCGGTTTTCCGCCCGCGGCTATCCCCAATGCTGGCAATCAGCGGAGCCAGTGCGCCTAGCACAGCGCGAATGGTCAGGATAAGCGACATCTGTTCCAGAGAAACACCGAGTGCAGTGCGAAAAACCCCTAAAAAGGGATACACCATGCGGTACATGGTATTGAGCAATATGCGAGTAAAAGTGAAGAAAGCCAGCCGCCGCCCCGAGATTGGAAAAGATGGGTTGGTCATGCTTTGAGTTGCGCGGAGGAGGCAGAATAGTCGCTTGAGAGCGGCGTAAGATGATAGAGCAAATCTGCCAGGCTCCAACACGCTCCGCTGAGCAGAATGACCAAAGCGAAAAAGATGTAACGTAAAACCCCAGCCTGGCTGTTCAGGATTGGCATTTGGGGATGAAGAATATACTCTGCGCTGGCGAGAGCCCAAAAAAGTCCCCCGGCGAACAGGAAATTCACCAAGCCGCTGAGGCGCAGGTTGGCAAACAGAGAGGTTGCCACTTGAAAGATCAGCCCGATAATGGCGAAGTTGAGAGGAATGCGAAAGCGCGGTTCGGCGAGAAAGAGTCCATTCCAGCTCACCTGCATCACCCATAAAGACATAGGCAAGAAGAGCAACCAGAAGATCAATGCGCTGCGTTGTAGAGCAATCGAGCAGGTGAGAAGGGGTATTTTGCGGTTTAAGAAGCCGAAGACCCCGATTGCTCCGCTTAAGCCAAAACCGATCAACGCTGCCCACACCCAGCCGCCGTGAAAATAAATCAGCCTTGCCTGGCTGCCGAGCGTTCGCTCAGGCGGGGCAAGGATAGCGATGAAGATGGCAATCAGGATCAGAAAGACGGTGCGGATAATGAGGCGAGCAGATTTCATCGAGTTCGCTTTCCCAAGAGAGATTTTCAATCGAAAAACGCAAGGATAAATAATTATAGCTTAAGAAACCTCCTGAAATTCACCCAGTTTCTAATGTACTAAAGCGATTCAGGTCGGGCGTCAAAAATTCTCAGCGAAAATTGGAAACGTGGGGCAGATTGTAACAACCTACCATCACAAGTCGTATTGATAATTTGCTGAGAAAACCGTCCCCGAATAGACCACGAATAAACGAATAGAAGCGCTATTCGTGCATTCGTGAAATATTCGTGGACGGTTTTTCCCGCCAAATAGAGCCTTTGGTAGGTAATTACGGCAGATTTCAAATTTGCTCTACGTTTGAATATTCGGAGAGGCAATGGGTGATGTGCCTTTTTGGCGTGCAGAAGTCCTACTTCCAGATATTACCCAATAGAGCGCGGAAGTGTTCCATCCTCAGTGTCTTTGCAACCTTTTAGAAGCCTTGGCAACCGGATTCTTGTCGCTATCCCTGCATGATGAAATGCGCTATAATGAAATTGAGCAGTTGGAATGTTCAGGAAGCGATCTTTTATGCCAAAGAAATCCTCATCTTCCCAAAATCGAACGACGTCGAAAAAAACTTCCCCGAAGCCAGACAGAGGAGGGGTCAAGTCAACCCCAAAATCTCAGGTAAAAACCACCTCTGAACCGCGGTTTGCCTGGTTAAGGAGCCTTTTCCGAAAGCCTCCTTGGCGGACCGGTAAGCAACAAGCTCCTCGGAGACCCACAACGCTCAGCCAGAAAGTTAGCTTGCCAAAAGAGGGATTGTCGCTGGACCAAAAGCTGGATTTATTGGGAGTGATCTTTTTCGCCATAGGGGTTGTGACTTTGCTGAGCATGGTCTCAGTCTCCCAGGGTTGGCTGACCAATGTGCTGGTTGAGCTCTTGCTGATTGCCTTTGGCTGGGGAGCGGTGATTTTGCCGCTGGTGCTGATGGTTTTGGGAGCGTGGTTGATTTTGCGCCGTTTTGAAAGGATTCCAACCCCAACGCTCGAACGACTGGTAGGCGTCTTTCTCTTATACATTAACGTCCTGGTCATCTTCCATTGGCTTGGGGTTCTTTTTGGGATGAGCGAAGCTCAGCAAGATCGCGCAAACGTTCTGTTTGGGGGAAAAGTCGGGGCTGCTTTTTTTAACTTATTGGAAGATGGTTTAGGCTTGATCGGGGCGACCATTGCCTTGTTTTCCTGGACAATCATTTCGTTGATCTTCGCTTTTGATATTCGTCTAGCGCAAGCCTTAAGCGGCCTGGCTCACCTTGGGACGCGATTCCTGGATTGGTGGGATGAACGCCAGGCTGGAACAGAAAACGGATCACCGCGGCAACCCGAGAGCATTGTTCCCGCGGCTTCCTCTCCATTGTCCTCCTCTCCATCCGTCTCTTCGATTTACCCGAGCCAAAGGGCGGGACAGGGTGATTCTGCAGCCCTGGCGCAAAGCACAAAGGATGCAGGCGACCGGGCAGTGAACTGGCAATTGCCCAGCCTGGCGGAGATTTTGGAAACGGGCGGAATCGTCCAGAATTCAGAGGAGATTGATCAACACCGAGCCCGGGTGATTGAGGATACGCTCATTTCGTTTGGCGCACCTGCTCATATTGTGGAAATTAACCGCGGTCCGGTGGTCACCCAATACGGCGTAGAGCCGGATTTCGTCGAAACTCGGAGTGGCAGGATGCGTGTTCGGGTGGGCAAGATTGCCGCGTTAGCGGACGATCTGGCATTGGCGCTCTCTGCGCGCAGTGTCCGTATCCAGGCTCCAGTGCCAGGCAAAGGCTATATCGGTATTGAGGTACCTAACGACCAACCGGCTCTGGTGCACTTAAGGGATGTTATTGAGAGCGAGGCTTTTCAACGCTTGCGTTCTCCCTTGCGGTTCGGATTGGGTCAGGATGTCAGTGGTCGAGCAGTGGCAATTGATTTGGCCGCGATGCCGCACCTGCTCATTGCCGGCACCACAGGCTCAGGGAAATCGGTATGCGTTAACGCTTTGATTACGTGTCTGTTATTGCATAACACGCCGGCTCAATTGCGCTTGATTATGGTTGATCCGAAACGGGTGGAACTTTCGAATTATAACGGCATTCCCCATCTGTTGACCGCGGTGGTGGTCGAACTGGAGCGGGTAAGCGGGGTGTTGCAATGGGTGACGCGGGAAATGGAAGGCCGTTACCAAAAGTTAGCCAACGCTGGTTGTCGCAACATTGCTGAGTACAACGCAAAAGCATTCCAAAGAGGGGAAAAACCCCTCCCCTATCTGGTAGTGATCATCGATGAATTGGCAGACTTGATGATGCTTGCTCCCGAAGAAACCGAACGCTCTCTCACCCGTCTTGCCCAACTGGCGCGCGCAACCGGCATTCATCTGGTGATTGCCACCCAACGTCCTTCGGTAGATGTGGTAACCGGCTTGATCAAGGCAAACTTTCCTGCTCGGATTGCTTTTGCGGTCGCTTCGGGTGTTGATAGTCGTGTCATTCTCGATCAACTCGGTGCTGAAAGGCTATTGGGCCGCGGCGATATGCTCTTTCAAGCTCCGGATGCGGCTGCGCCGATTCGTCTGCAAGGGGCGTTCGTTTCTGATGGAGAAATTCAACGTTTGGTGGAGTTTTGGCAGGCTCAGAATAAGCCCACCGAAAGCCCGGTGAGCGGCGAGATTGCCGCTTCTCTTCCCAGCGGTATCCCTTTGAAGCAAATGCCGCTTTGGGATGATCTGATGGGTGAGGAAAGTCAGGATCCATTATTCCCGGAAGCGGTGGACCTTGCCAGGCGACAAGGGCGGGCGTCGATTTCCATGCTTCAACGGCGTTTGCGCATCGGGTATACTCGGGCGGCGCGTCTGATCGAAACAATGGAGGAAAAAGGGATTGTCGGTCCGCCGATGCCTGGTACGGGGACGCGGGAGGTCTTAGATTACGGTGAGGCTGCCCCGCCGGCGGGGGAAGAATAAGTCCCTCACCCC
>Ga0209017_10000227_pt1 | contig 57634 bp, 48 predicted proteins | sample YNPBryunderm2012_FD_185812 | JGI IMG/M metagenome (GOLD analysis project Ga0209017, IMG submission 185812) | Anoxygenic and chlorotrophic microbial mat microbial communities from Yellowstone National Park, USA - YNP Bryant MS undermat 2012... ... | reverse complement strand
CAGTTGCTGTTCAACTACTTCAAGCAGATGTTCGCCCAGGTGACCAACCCTCCGATTGATCCCATCCGGGAGGAGTCGGTCATGTCGCTGGCCAGCTTCATCGGCACGGAGCGCAACATCCTGGACGAAACTCCCGAGCATTGCCACACGCTCAAGCTCGAGCACCCCATCCTGACCAACCGCGATCTGGAGAAGCTGCGACGCGTCTCCTGGGGCGATTTCCTCGCCACCACGCTGCCTGCTTTGTTCCGCGTGGGAGGAGGAGAAAAGGAGCTTCGTCGCGCGCTGGACGGGCTTTGCCGGCGCGCCTCGCTGGCCATCCGCAACGGCTACACCCTGATCATTCTTTCCGACCGCGGCTTCGACGAGGAGTATGCTCCGATTCCCAGCCTCCTGGCGCTCACCGCGGTGCACAACCATCTGGTGCGCGAGGAGACGCGGACCCAGGTGGCGCTCATCGTGGAATCCGGTGAGCCGCGCGAGGTGATGCACTTCGCCTTGCTGCTCGGCTATGGCGCCAGCGCCGTCAATCCGTACCTGGCCGTCGAGACCCTCGAGGACCTGCACCGCCGCGGCTGCCTGCCGCCCGGCCTGAGCTTGGAGAAGGCTCTGGCCAATTACGTCAAGGCCGTCAACAAGGGACTGCTGAAGGTCATCTCCAAGATGGGCATTTCCACTCTGCAGAGCTACCAGGGCGCCCAGATCTTCGAAGCGGTAGGCCTGAACCAGGACCTCATCGAAAAATACTTCACCGGTACGCCCTCGCGCATCGAGGGCGTCGGTCTGGATGTGCTGGCGCGCGAGGCGGCGCTACGCCACGCCCACGCCTTCGAACCGGAGCGCGACGACGAGCCCGAGCTGGAGGTGGGCGGCGAGCTGCGTTTCCGCGCCGGCGGCGAATACCATCTGTTCAATCCCTTCACCATCAGCAAACTCCAGCACGCCGTCCGCCAGGACAGCTATGAAACCTATCGGGAGTACGCGGAGGTCATCGACAACCAGAACCGCCGCCTCTGCACGCTGCGCGGGCTGCTGGAGTTCAAGTTCGCGCCGCAGCCAATCCCGCTGGACGAGGTCGAACCGGCCTCGGAGATCGTCAAGCGCTTCGTCACCGGCGCCATGTCCTTCGGCTCGATCTCGCGCGAAGCCCACGAGACGCTGGCCGTCGCCATGAACCGCATCGGCGGCAAGTCGAACACGGGCGAGGGCGGCGAGGAAGAGGAGCGCTTTTTCGACGAGCGGCGCAGCGCCGTCAAACAGGTGGCTTCCGGGCGCTTCGGCGTGACCACCGGCTACCTGGTCCACGCCGACGAACTCCAGATCAAGATTGCCCAGGGCGCCAAGCCGGGCGAGGGCGGCCAGCTTCCCGGCCACAAGGTAGACGAGATCATCGCGCGCGTGCGCCATTCCATCCCCGGCGTGCAGCTCATCTCGCCGCCGCCGCACCACGACATTTACTCGATCGAGGATCTGGCGCAACTGATCTATGACCTCAAGAACGTCAATCCGCGGGCGCGCATCTCGGTCAAACTGGTTTCCGAATCGGGCGTGGGCATCGTGGCGGCGGGCGTGGCCAAGGCCCATGCCGACGTGATCCTGATCAGCGGCCACGACGGCGGCACGGGCGCTTCGCCGCTGACCGCCATCCGTCATTCCGGCACGCCCTGGGAGCTGGGGCTGGCCGAGACCCAGCAGGTGCTCGTTCTGAACGATCTGCGCAGTCGCGTCCGCCTTCAGGTGGACGGCAAGATGCAAACCGGGCGCGATGTGGTGATCGCCGCCCTGCTCGGCGCCGAGGAGTTTGGCTTCGCCACCGCGCCGCTGGTGGCCATGGGCTGCGTGCTGATGCGCAAGTGTCATCTGAACACCTGCCCTGTGGGCATCGCCACACAGGATCCCGTGTTGCGGAAGCGCTTCCAGGGGCAGCCCGAGCACGTCATCCGCTACTTCTTTTTCGTGGCCGAGCAGGTGCGCGAGCTGATGGCGCGCCTCGGTTTCCGCACCGTGGACGAGATGGTCGGGCGCGTGGATCGCCTGGAAATGCGTCGCGCCGAGGATCACTGGAAAGCGCGCGGCGTGGATCTCTCCGCCATCCTGTACAACCCTGCCGTGCCCTCGCGCGTCGGTCGCCGTTGTCTGCGCGCGCAGGATCACGGCCTGGAGCAAGCGCTCGACCACCAACTGATCGAGCGCGCCCGGCCGGCGCTGGAGCGCGCTGAACCGGTGGAGTTCGAACGCGAGATCCGCAACGTGCACCGTTCGGTCGGCGCCATGCTGAGCGGCGAGATCGCGCGCCGCTGGGGGTCGCGGGGGCTACCGGACGACACGATTCGCATTCGCTTTACCGGATCGGCCGGCCAGAGTTTCGGGGCCTTTCTGGCGCCGGGCGTCACGCTGATTCTGGCGGGCGACGCCAACGATTACATCGGCAAGGGACTCTCCGGCGGGCGGCTCATCGTGATGCCGCCGCCGGGCTCGCGCTTCCGTCCCGAAGAAAACATTTTGATCGGAAACGTTGCGCTCTACGGCGCCACGGGCGGAGAAGCCTTCTTCAGCGGCGTGGCCGGCGAGCGCTTCGCGGTGCGCAATTCAGGCGCTACGGCCGTGGTGGAGGGCGTCGGCGACCACGGCTGCGAGTACATGACCCGCGGGCTGGTGGTCGTGCTCGGGCGGACGGGACGCAACTTCGCCGCAGGCATGACGGGCGGGCTGGCCTTCGTGCTGGACGAGACCGGCGAGTTCGCGCGCAGCCGTTGCAATCGGACCAGCGTGGATCTGGAGCCGCTGGCCGATCCCGCGGACATCGAAAGCGTGCGCGCGCTCATCCAGCGTCACCTGGTATTGACGGGCAGCCCGCGCGCCGGATGGGTGCTGGAGAACTGGGCGGACGTGCTCCCCATGTTCGTCAAGGTGTTCCCGCACGATTACCGGCGCGTTCTTGCGCAGTCGCGTCCCGCCGTCGCCACGCCTGTGTTCCTGCCGGCTCGAACCGAAGCGCAGCAGGTGGTGCATGGGTAAGCCCACGGGATTTCTCGAATATTCGCGCGAAACGCCCGAGCGCCGGCCGGTGGCGGAACGCATCCGCGACTTCTTCGAAATCGAGCTGCCCTTGCCCGAGGAGCGGGTGCGCACCCAGGCGGCCCGCTGCATGGACTGCGGGGTGCCTTTCTGTCACACGGGCTGCCCGCTGGAAAATCTGATCCCGGACTGGAACGACGCGGTCTGGAACGGCCGATTCGAGGAAGCGGCGCGCCTGCTGCATTCCACGAACAACTTCCCCGAAATCACGGGCCGCATCTGCCCGGCGCCGTGCGAGACTTCCTGCGTGCTGGCCATCAACCAGCCCGCGGTGACCATCAAACAGATCGAAAAGTTCATCGCCGACAGGGCGTGGCGCGAGGGGTGGGTTCGCCCGGCGCCTCCCGACACGCGCACCGGCCAACGTGTCGCCGTCGTCGGTTCCGGTCCCGCAGGACTGGCCGCTGCGCAGCAGCTCAACCGCGCGGGTCACTGGGTCACGGTATTCGAAAAAGCCGACCGCATCGGGGGGCTGCTGCGGTACGGCATCCCGGATTTCAAGCTGGAAAAGCACATCCTGGACCGGCGGCTCGCCCAGATGTCCGCCGAGGGAGTCGTCTTCCGGACCAATGCCTGCGTGGGCGGCAACGTCCCCATCGAAGACTTGCGCCGCGAGTTTGACGCCATTGTGCTGGCCGGCGGCGCCGAGCAGCCGCGCGATCTGGATGTCCCCGGCCGCCATCTGCGCGGCGTGCATTTCGCCATGGACTTTCTCACGCAGCAGAACCGCCGCACGGCGGGTGACTGGATTGATCCCGAGCAGGAAATCCTGGCCACGGGCAAGCACGTGGTGATCATCGGAGGCGGGGACACGGGAGCCGACTGCCTGGGCACGTGTCATCGCCAGCAGGCGACCTCCGTTCACCAGCTCGAAATCATGCCCGAGCCGCCGCCGGAGCGCTCCCCGGAAACGCCCTGGCCACTGTGGCCGCGCCAGTTGCGCATCGAAAGTTCGCACGAGGAAGGAGGCGTGCGCTTGTGGTCGGTCAGAACGGTGGAGCTGGTGGGCGACCATCAGGGGCGCGTCCGCGGCTTGCGAGCCGTCCGCGTCGGCCCGCCGCCTTCGTTGGCGCCCGTTCCGGACAGCGAATTCACGCTGGATGCCGACCTCGTGCTGCTGGCCATGGGCTTCACCGGCCCGGTGCGCCACGGCCTGATCGAGCAGCTCGGGCTGGAGCTGGACGAGCGCGGCAACGTGCGCACCGACGGCAATTACATGACCTCGGTCCCGGGCGTGTTCGCCGCCGGCGACATGCGGCGCGGACAGTCGCTGGTCGTCTGGGCGATCCGGGAGGGACGCATGGCGGCGCGCGCCGTGGACCGCTGGCTGCGGTCGCGCTGCTGAGCGACAGCGCCCTCAGCGAATGATGCCCTTGCGCACGGCGTAGAGTACGATTTCCGCCGTGTTGTGCAGGTTGAGTTTCTGCATGATGTGCGTGCGATGGGTCTCTACCGTATAGGGGCTCAGGTTCAACAAAGCCGCCACTTCCTTGTTGCTCTTGCCCTCGGCCAGCAATTGCAGCACCTGCTTTTCGCGGTCCGTCAACAAATCGTAGGAATCCTTGAGCCCGCGCTGCTGCAAGTAGCGCATGTAGTCTTCCAGGAGCTTCTCGGAGATGGCCGGGCTGAAGAACGGCTTGCCCTGGGCAGCCACCTGGACGGCGCGCACCAGATCTTCCTCGGCGGAGTCCTTGAGCAGATAGCCCTTGGCGCCGGCCGAAAGCGCGCGCAGCAGGTAGGACTCGTCCGAGTGAACGCTCAGGATGATCACGCTCACGTTCGGGTTCTGCTTGACGATCTGCGCCGTAGCCTCGATGCCGTTGAGCTGCGGCATGCCGATATCCATGACCGCCACGTGAGGCCTGAGCTCGGCGGCCAGGCGCACGGCCTCGCGCCCGTCGGAGGCTTCTCCGACGATCTCCATGCCCGGGGCGCGCTCCAGCAGGAAGCGCAATCCCTTGCGCACGACCGCGTGATCGTCAGCCAGCAGAACCCGAATGTTGCTCATGGGAAGACTCGACGCCGCGCAGGGGCACTTCGACCGTCAACAGGGCGCCCCGGCCCGGCTGCGAAAAGATACTGACCTTGCCGCCCAGTTCGCGCACGCGCTCCTGAATTCCGAGCAGACCCAGACCGCGGCCCGCGGCCTCCTCGGGATCGAAACCGACGCCGTCGTCCTGCACGGTGAGGATGAGCGAGTCCTCTCGCCCGTGGATCGTCACGCGGATCTGGCTGGCGCGGGCATGACGGGCGCAGTTGGTCAGCGCTTCCTGCACCACCCGGTAGACGCAGGTGCGCTGGCGCTCCGGCAGGTTTTCCAGGGCGCCGTCCATTTCCACGCTCACCGGGACGCCGTAGCGCCGCGAGAACTCGCGCGCCTGCCACTGCACGGCCGGCGCCAGGCCCAGATCGTCGAGCATGGAGGGCCGCAGGCCCATGGCCAGATCGCGCACCGTGCGCAGCGCGTTTTCCGAAAGCCGTCGTGCGTCTTCCAGCCGCTCGCGGAACTGCTCCTCGGGCGCCTGGCGCAGCTCGTCCAGATTGTGAAGCTCCATGCGCAGGGCGGTCAGCATCTGGCCCACCTCGTCGTGCAGTTCGCGCGAGATGGACTTGCGCTCCTCCTCCTGCGCACGAACCAGTTCCTGCGAAAGGCGTCGCAATTCCTGTTCGGCCCGTTCGGCCCGGCGCCATTCCTGCTCGGTGAGCCGTTCGAGCGCGTGGATCCGGCGGATGCTGATCACGGAAACGATCACGCCCAGCAGCAGGGTCGCCGCCAGCATCCTGCCCAATTGCCGGGGAAGTTCCGCGTGTTTGCGGTCAATCTGGCCGCGCTGGCGCTCCAGGCCGGCCTCGTTCAACTCGCGCAACTCCCGGGCCAGCTCGAGCACGGCGTTGCGGCGGGGCAACACCTGCTGGCGCAGGAACAGCGAGCTGAAGGCCAGCTTCTGCCGCGGCGTCCATTCGAACAGCGGGTCCAGCGAGTCCCAATAGCGATCCAGCTCCTCGCGCAGGCTTTCCAGCTTGGGCGCGTCCTCGGCGCTCACCGTACCGCGCAGCTCGTCCAGCTCTTTCATCATCGAGGCGCGGATTTCGAGCAGTTGATCGCGGTAAAGGCCCGCCGTCAGGTGCGAGGGATCCAGCAGGTAATCGCGCACCAGGACGCCGGACAGGTGCACCTCGTTGCGCAGTTCGTTGAGCGTCCGCGCGCTGCGTTGGTAGTGATCGTAAAGCGACCAGATTTCGGCGTAGATCTGGCGGGTGGTGCGCAGCATCGCCAGTCCGGACAGCGTGATCAGGACCAGCAAGGCGCCGAAACCGATGACCAGGACGGGACCGGTGCGACCTTTCATCCGCGCGCTCCGCTGCTACCCTCATTTTCGCCCCGGAGTCCCCGGCCGCGGGGATGGACCTGGCGCCTGCGCCGGCCTATGCTGAAACCGTGCTGGTGGTCTTCTCGGATCTGGACGGCACGCTTTTGGATCCCGCCCGTTACGATTTCAACCCGGCGCGGCCGGCGCTGGAGGCCCTGCGGCAAACGGGCGTGCCGTTCGTGCTGGTCAGCAGCAAGACGCGCGCAGAAATGGAGCACTGGCGGCGCCGGCTCGGCAACAGGGAGCCCTTCGTGGTGGAAAACGGCGGCGCGATTTACGTACCGCAGGGCTACTTCCCGTTTGCCCTGCCCGGCGCGGTGCGCCGCGAGGGTTACGATGTCATCGAGTTGGGGAAGCCCTATGCGGAGCTCGTGAAGGCCCTGGACGAGGCGGCGGCAGAGACGGAGACGCCCGTGCTCGGCTTTTACCGCATGACCGTGGGTCAGATCCGCCGCCGTACGGCGCTGCCGCTGACTCTGGCTCGGCTGGCCAAGCAGCGGGAATACGACGAGCCTTTCGAAATTCGGGGCACGGCGCGGCCCGAACCCTTGCTGGCAGCACTGGAACGGCGCGGTCTGCGCTGGACCCGCGGCGGCCGCTTCTATCACGTGCTCGGCGACAATGACAAAGCCGGAGCGGTAGACATGCTGATCGGGCTTTACCGGAGAGTGCACGCAAATCTCCGTGTGGCAGGATTGGGGGACGCCCGGAACGACGTCAGTTTTCTTCGACTCATGAATGAAGCCTTCGTCGTGCTCAGCCCCGCGGCCCGGGAAATTCAGGACGCGGTGCCCGGAGCCCGCATCACGAGTGCGCCCGGCCCCCGGGGATGGAACGAGGCCGTGCTGAGCCTGCTGCACGCCTCCCCCCGATCAGAGATGGTTCCATAGCGACTTCTCCTCGCCGTCACTGGCGTGGGCCGGCTCCGCAAGGCGGCGCTTCAAAGCCTCGTGCGCGCTCAACCCGAGAGCGATGCTCCCGGCCAGCACCAGCCCGCCCACCACGAGCAAGAACGCCGCCAGGAACACGGTGCGCGCGAAATTCAGATGGTCCGCCGCCACCACCACGGAAACGAAAACGATCATCACGCGCACGGCCATGGCGAGCTGTCTGGGATGGGACAGATTCTCGTTGACCGCCCAGATCAGCGTGCTGCGAGCCAGATACTGGGCGAGCCACACGCCGGCCAGCAGGATCAATCCGGCCGCCACCAGCTTGGGCAGCAGAAAGATCACGCCTTCCACCATCTTCGTGGTCAAGGCGGTGTTGAAGGCGTTCAAGCCGGTGAGCAGGCCCACCAGCAGGATCAGCCAATAGATGACGCCCGCCACCAGCGGAGCCGTTTCCAGCGGACGGCTCCGACCGAACAGGGAAGACAAGCCGCTCTCGACCACGAAACGATCCAGCCAGGCGGTCTTGGTCAGACGGAGGAAAACAGCGCGCACCACAGCGGCGATCAGCCAGGCGGCCACGAAGATGACCAGCGCCGCCAGCAGCGGCGGCACGTAAGCGGTCGCGGTGGCGGCCAGCCGGTGCAGGGATTGCTCCAGAATCTCGCGCAGCGTCCCGATCATGCTTTCACCTCCACGGGCGCAGGCTGGGCGGGCGCTTCCACGGCTTTTCCCGTGGCAGCCCAGCGCGCCGCCAGATAGGGCCTGGCGGCTTCGAACGCCAGGCAAAGCTGCTCGATTCGATCCTCCACTTCGGAAGAAATCATCGTTTCGGTTTCCATCACGAAGGAGGCCACACGGCCCAGGTACAGGGGCGTCAGGGAACGCAGCAAGTGGGCACGCTCGACGGGCATGCGGCGATGAGCGCAGGCGAAATCCATGACGATCCGCGCCCACAGATCGTCCGCCAGTCGCCAGCCCCGGGGGTTCTGTTCGGCCTGGCGGCAGACCGCAGCCAGGGCCTCCAGGTTGCTCTTTTCCAGCGCCAGCGACCAGATCTCGCGCAACTCGCGGTAGCCGGTCAACAACGCTTTCGTCATCCTTTCCAGGTTCACGGGGACGGGATCCAGACCGACGTCGAAGCGAAAGCCGAACAGATCCACGGGGCGGCTGCCTTCCGCCTTGCGCCACACGTGCTCGTACTCGCGCATGAGCGTGAAGACGCTGCCCACCACCTGTTGCAGCATGGCGGTGAGATCGGCGGCGGGGTCCTTGGCGTCGTGCAACTTGGCGCCCAGGAAACTCTGGCAAACCTGGTAGCCCTCGGCGATGGCGATGGTCGTCATCCAGATGTCAATGCCGTAGCGCGCCACATCGGTTTCCCAGTCGTTGCGTTCCAGATAACGCATCAGCAGACGCCGGGAAATGCCGAAGTCGCCCCCGATGGGCTGGCGCACGCGCAGGCCGTAGAGGGCGCGGGTCAGCGGATAAACGATGCTGTTGGTAATGGTGCCGTCGTATTTGTGCCGGTGATAGTAAGGCGCCACGAAATCGTAGCCGGCATGGAGCACGGGCCGCACCAGCAGATCCACCCACTCGGGCGTGATCGAGCGCAGATCGGCATCCACCACGGCGCAGGCCTTCGCGCCCAGCTCGCGGGCCATGGCGAAGATCATGCGGAAGGCGCTGCCCTTGCCCGGTATGCCGTGATAGGGCAGCGAAAGCCGGTGCACGGGCAGCAGGGGCGTGCTCAAAAGCAGCAGGTGCGGATCCTCGATCGAGGCTTTCAGGACCGCTTCCTGCGTGCCGTCGCGCGAGCCGCCGTCGGAGTTGATGATGACGGAAGACAGTTGGGGAAAGTACTTGGCCAGCCCGGCCTGCGCGGCGCGCACCACGTGCCCGATTGTGCGGGCATTGTTGTAACTGGGGATGCCGATTACGATGTCGGCCTGTTTCAATTGGCCGATGGCACGGCGCGCTTCCTCGGTCAGCATACGGCCCAATCAATCTGACTCAGACGGCCGCGGCCGCGTGGCGCTCGATGCTCTGCACGGCGTCGGCCTCGACGGCCTCCAGCAGACAGCGGAAGAAATCGGGAATGGCGGAGATGACCCGGTTCCAGTTGGGGATCTGGGGCGGCCCCAAGGGATCTTCCAGATATTCCTCGGCCGCTTGCCGGAGGCTGCGGGCGAAGGTGGCCACCGCCAGCTCCTCGGCGTGACGGTCGAAGTGCAGACCGTTGAGGAGCGCATCCGCGTAGTAACGGTTGATGGTGTCCTCGGCCAGACGTACGTAGCGCACCTGCAGGCTGCGGAAGTGGTCGCGCGTGAAGACCAGGCCCTCGCCGGCCATCGTGCGGAACAGCGACTTGGCCACGTCCACGGTCATCTTGCGCAGGCCGGCGTTGGGATCGTCCGGCGACAGCGACTGATGTTTGTGCTCGTAGTTGTCGGCCAGATCCACCTGGCAAATGCGCGAGAGGGCGCAGTTGCGGTAGACTTCGGCGAGCACGCCCACTTCCAGCCCCCAGTCGCCGGGGATGCGATTGACGCGCGCCAGATTGGCCTTCATGGCGAACTCTCCGGCCAGCGGGTAGCGGAAGCTGTCCAGAAACTTCAGGAAGCCGGCGCCCGGGGCCATGCCCTCCATGGCCCGGATCAAGGGCGTGACAAAAAGCCGCGTCACGCGCCCGTGCATGCGATCGGTGACGCGCGCGTAGTAGCCCTTGCAGAACTCGAAACCGAGGTTGGGGTTGGCCACCGGATAGCACAGCCGCGCCAGCATGCGCCGATCGTAGTTGACGATGTCGCAATCATGCAGGGCGATCACGTCACAGTCGCCCATGGCCAGGATGAAGCCGTAGGCCAGCCAGCACGAGCGGCCCTTGCCGTCGGGCCCGGCCGACAGGCCGTTCCGCTCCAGCAAGCGGAACAGTTCCTGAATCCGCGGGCTGTCAATCCACAACACGGTGACCGGTGCGGGAAACTCTTCGAAGAACGAGCAGGCCCGCCGGTACTGTTCGACATGGGCGCGCCCCAGGGCCACCACCACGCGCCGCAGGTAGCGCACCCGCCTGAGCTCGTTCGCGATGCGCCACATGGCCGGCGTCTCGAACTCCGAGTACAGCGCGGGCAACACCAACCCGATGGGGCGTTCGGCCGAGAACCGCTCGAGTTCGTTCTCCAGGCGCTCCAGCCCGTTGGGATTCAGCCGGTGAAGCGTCGCCACGACACCCGTCTGGTAGAAGTCGGCCATGGGGCTCACCTCCTGCTAACCAGCGTACCGGCAGGGGTGCGGCCCGGCTATACCGCCAAAGGGCGACTCAGGCGGGCAAAGGCCGGTAGAGGAGCGGCCCGGGACGGGGGACTCACGCCCCTTCCAGGCTCTGGCCGACCAGAGACAGGAACTCCTCGCGGGTGGCCCGGCGCGTGCGAAAGGCCCCCAGCATGGCGCTCGTTACCGCCCCGGAGTGCTGCTTCTCCACCCCGCGCATCATCATGCAGAAATGCCGCGCCTGGCAGACGACACCCACGCCCATAGGATTGAGGACCTCTTGCAAAGTCTGCGCCACTTGCTGTGTGAGCCGCTCCTGAAGCTGCAACCGGCGCGCGAACATGTCCACGATGCGCGGGATCTTGCTCAGACCGATGACCTTTTCGCGCGGGATGTACGCCACGTGCATCTTGCCGTAAAACGGCAGCAGGTGGTGCTCGCAAAGGCTGAAGAACTCGATGTCGCGCACGATCACCATTTCGTCGTACTTGACCGTGAACAGGGCGCCGTTGATCACTTCCTCGAGCTTCATGCGGTAGCCGCTGGTCAGGTACAGGAGGGCTTTCTCGATGCGCTCGGGAGTGCGTTTGAGGCCCTCGCGTTCCGGATCCTCGCCCAACTGGCGCAGCACTTGCTCCATCAGGGCGGCCACCGAACCCGGGGCGCGCTTTCGAGGCAATTCGTGCAGGACGGCTTTGACGCGGGATCTCACTCCTGCTCTTCCTCCATCATCTCAAAACTGTTGCGCCGCGTCTCTCTCAGACGGAGGCGCAGCAGGCGCCGGTCGGGCGTAAAGGCTTCCGGCCAGCCCTGCTCGAGGCGCTGCCATATCAGGGCCAGCAAGTTTTCGGAGGTGGGTGGGGCGCCCCTCAGATCGGGCATTACGGCGTTCAGGTCACGATGGTCGAGCGCAGCCAGGACTCTGTCGCGCACGAGCCTGTCGAGGCGCGCGGGATCCAGCACCCGGCCGGTTTCCTGGTCCACCGGCCCGCGAACGCTCACCTCGAGGATGTAATCATGGCCGTGGCCGAGCGGGTTATTGCACTTGCCGTAAACGGCCCGGTTGGCTTCTTCGCTCAGCGCCGGGTTGTGCAGGCGGTGAGAAGCAGAGAAACGGTAACGGCGCGTGACCGTCATGCCGGCGCTCCCTCGCAGTCGACAAAATAATCTTCGGTCTCATAGACGCGAACCGCATGCAATCGCCGCCGGGGACCGTTCACGCGAGGCTCGAGCCTGCGCCAAATCTCGCGCGCCACATTTTCCGCCGTCGGGACCACGCGATCGAACGGCGGGACCTCGTGGTTCAGGAACCGGTGATCCATGGGTTCGACCACTTCCCGCTGCAAGATTTCCTTGAGGGCTTTGAGGTCGACAACCATGCCGGTCACCGGATCCGGCTCGCCTTCCAGCGTGACTTCGACGACCCAATTGTGCCCGTGCCCCAGCGGATTGGCCGCCTCACCGTAAACGGCCCGGTTTTGTTCGTCGGACCAGTCCGCGCGCCGGCAGAAATGGGAGGCGGAAAATTCAGCCCGGCGCGTGATGCGCATTTTCGGCACGTCGAGTCCCCCTTATTGTGATGCGGTACGGCGCCCCGAAGATCCGGCGGCTTGCGCCGCCGTGGCGGAGCTGCTCTCTTGTAGACTACTCACGAATAAGGAGGTCATTCCATGCGGATCAGCCGCCGCCAGCTTCTGGCGAATCTCGGTTGGGTCGGCGCACCCCTGCTGGTGCGGTCCGGTTTCGGCATGGTGTGGCGGGCGCAAGCCCGGTCGGCGGCCCGGGTCCTGCTCGATCCGGAACGCCGCCGCGCGGTGATGGATCGCCGCCTGCTCGGCGCTTTCCTGGAACATCTGGGACGGGCCGTGTACGGCGGAGTGTACGATCCCGGTTCCAAGCTGGCCGATCCCAACGGTTTCCGCAAGGACGTGATGGCGGAGATCCGCGAGCTGGGCGTGCCCATCATGCGCTATCCCGGCGGCAATTTCGTATCGGGTTACAACTGGCTGGACGGCGTCGGTCCCAGGGACAAGCGCCCCACGGTGCTGGATCGCGCCTGGAATTCGATCGAAACCAACCAGTTCGGGACGAACGAGTTCATTGCCTGGTGCCGGCTGGCGGGAACGGAGCCCCTGTTGGCCGTCAATCTGGGCACCGGCACCGCGGAGCAGGCCGCCGCGCTGGTGGAGTACTGCAACGTGGACAAGGGGACGCGCTGGAGCGAACTGCGCCGGCAGCACGGCTTTCCGGAGCCCCACAACGTGCGTTACTGGTGCCTGGGCAACGAAATGGACGGGAGCTGGCAGATCGGCCACATGCCGGCCCGCGAATACGGGCGCAAGGCGGCGGACGCGGCTCGCCAGATGCGCGTCATTGACCGCAATCTGCAACTGATCGCCTGCGGCTCCAGCGCTCCCACCATGCCCACTTACCTGGTCTGGGATCGCGAGGTGCTCGAGGAATGCTACGACGTCGTGGACGCCATCTCGCTGCATCGCTATTTCAGCAATGCCGCGGGCGACAGCCGGCGCTTCGTGGCCTTGAACCTTTCCATGGAGCGCCAGATCCTCGAGATCATCGCCGTGTGCGATTACGTGCGCGGCCTGCGCAGGGCGCGCAAGCGGCTCTGGCTTTCCTTCGACGAGTGGAACGTCTGGTACCGCGAGCGCAGCGGCGACGGCAAGCGCCAGTTCGCGCCGCGCCTGCTCGAAGAGATGTACAACCTGGAAGACGCCCTGCTGGTGGGCGGTTGCCTGAACACGCTGCTGCGGCAGGCTGAACGCGTGCGCGTGGGGTGCCTGGCCCAGATCGTCAACGTGATCGCGCCGCTCATGACCAACGAAACCGGTCTGCTGCGACAAACGATTTACTATCCCTATGCATGGGCGCTGAGGTATGCGCGGGGCGCCGTGCTGGATCCGCTGACCGACTGCGAGACGTACGAAGCAGCCGAAGCCGGGACCGCACCCTATGTGGACGTTGCCGCGACGTGGGATGAGAGCGTGCGCCAAGCCGCCGTTTTCATCCTCAATCGCGATCTGGAGGCCGAGCGGGAGCTCCGACTGGAGTGGCGGACGCCGCCCGCTCGGGTTCTGGGCTGCGAAACGCTGACGGGCCCGGATCTGAAGGCCGTCAACACCTTCGAGCAGCCGAAGCGCGTTGTCCCGCAGGCCTGGGAAGCGCCCGCCCCCGGCGCCCGGATGATTCTGCGACTGCCGCCGCGCTCCTACACCCTGCTGCGCTTGGGATTCGACTGAGGTCTCTGCTAGCCTGAAAGAAAGATGGGCGCGCACCGCGGGGAGCGACCGTGCGGATGAAGGTCGAAACAGGCTTGAAGCTGGGGATTGCCGGCTGTCTCGTGCTGCTGGCCTACAGCGTCGTGTCCGCACTGCGCACGCCGGTGGTGAACGTCAACGACACCGCTCCGGACTTCACCATCACCACCGATGACGGGCGCACCATCTCGCGATCCAATTTCGGCGGGCGCCTGCTGGTGCTGAATTTCTGGGCGACCTGGTGCCCGCCATGCATCGAGGAGATGCCGTCGCTCGACCGCTTCCAGAGGCAGTTCGCGGCTTCCGGCGTCGTCGTGTTGGGCGTGAGCGTGGATCGCGATGCCGGCGCGTACCGCCGCTTTCTGGAACGCGCGCGCGTGTCGTTTCTGACGGCGCGCGATCCGGAGGCGCGCATCAGTTCGCGCTACGGGACCTTCAAGTTCCCCGAGACCTACCTGATTGACCGGCGCGGACGCGTCCGCGAAAAGATCATCGGCCCCGCGAACTGGACGGAGGCGGCCATGGCGGAGCGCGTGCGCCGCCTGCTGGAGGAATCATGATCCCGGAGCAAGCCCGCAGGGAGTTGGCCGCGTTGCTGGGACCGCGCGGCTATCTGGATCAAGCCGAAGATCTGGCGCTGTATGAATACGACGGCAGCCCGGATAAAGGCCGGCCCGATATGGTTGTCTTTCCGCGCTCCACCGAACAGGCGGCGGGCGTGATGCGCATCGCCGGTCGCTACGGCGTTCCGGTGACGGCGCGCGGGGCCGGCACCGGGTTGAGCGGCGGTTCGGTCCCGGCCTGCGGAGGCATCGTCATCGCCTTCACGCGCATGAAGCGCATTCTGGAGCTGGATCCGGACAACGAGCGCGCCGTGGTGGAGCCGGGCGTGGCCAATCTCGACGTGACGCTGGCCGTGCAGGGCCGCGGCTACTTCTTCGCACCCGACCCCTCGAGCCAGCGCGCCTGCACCATCGGGGGCAACGTGGCCGAAAACGCGAGCGGCCCGCACACACTGGCTTACGGGGTCACGACCAACCACGTGCTCGGGCTGGAGATCGTGCTGGCGGATGGAACCGTGGTCGAGCTGGGCGGCAAGGAATTCGATCGTCCGGGCTACGATCTGACGTCGCTGATCGTGGGATCGGAAGGCACGCTCGCCCTGGTGACCAAAGCCGTGCTCCGGCTGATGCGGCTGCCCGAACACGTCAAAACATTACTGGCCATTTATGATTCAACCGAAGACGCCGGGCGCACGGTAAGCGAGATCACCGCCCGCGCCATCACGCCGGTGGCGCTGGAGATGATGGACGGCGTCATGCTGCGCATGGTCGAGGAAGCGACCGGCGCCGGCTATCCCCAGGACGCCGCCGCGGTGCTGCTCATCGAGCTCGAGGGCCTGCGCGAGGCGGTGGAAGAGCAGGCGGTTCAGGTGGAGCAGATCTGCCGGGCCTGCCGCGCCCGTGAAGTTCACGTGGCCCGTTCCGCCGGTGAACGCGAGCTGCTGTGGAAGGGGCGCAAGAACGCGTTCGGCGCCATCGGGCGCGTCAGCCCCTACTATCTGGTTCAGGACGGCGTGGTGCCGCGCACGCGACTGCCCGCGGCGCTGCGCTTCATTCACGAGGTTTCCGAGCGTTACGGGCTCGTGATCAGCAATATCTTTCACGCCGGCGACGGCAACCTGCATCCCATCATCCTCTTCGACGCCCGACAGCCCGGCCAATTGGAACGTGCCCGCGCGGCGGCGAATGAAATCCTGAAGCATGCGGTGGATCTCGGGGGCACGATCACGGGCGAGCACGGCGTCGGACTGGAGAAGATCGAGCTGATGCCGTACCTGTTCAGTCGCGACACGCTCGAAGCCTTTGCCGGCATCCAGCGCCTGTTCGATCCGCAAGGGCTGCTCAATCCCGGCAAGATCCTGCCGCCGGAAATTGCGCCGGTCGTCCTGCATCGCCGCCCGGAGGCCTGATGCTGTCGAGACGACAATTCCTGATGTCGGCGGCCGTGGCCGCGCCGGCACGACTCACCGGACGCCAGCGCGTGGACCGCGCCCTGGCCGGCGCCGACCTCGACCGTCCCCCGTTCAGCTTCTGGTATCACTTCGGCCTGGAAAAGGAGCCCGGCGAGCGCCACGCTCGCGCCACCCTGGATTTCCATCGCAAGTTGCGAACCGACCTGGTCAAGGTCATGTCGGATTACCCGTTTCCCAAGCCGCCGGGACCGTGGTGGGAAGTGAGGGCTCTGACCAATCCCTTCCCGCAACAGGTGCGCGCGCTCCAGCTCATCGGCCAGGCGCTCCGGGGCCGGAACTACTTCGTCGAAACCATTTTCAATTCATGGAACCAGGCCGAAAAGATCTCCTCGCCCGCCGAAGTACGGCGCCTGATGCACGAGAAGCCCCAGGCTTTGCTGGACGCCCTCGAAGCCATCAATCGCTCGCAGATCCATCACGCGCGGCTGGCCCTGCGAGCAGGCGCCGCGGGAATCTTTCTCGCCATCGCCAATGCGGACGAAAACGTCCTCACGCGCGAAGAATACCGCAGGTTCAGCGAACCCTTCGATCGCGCTTTGCTGGAAGCCGTGCGGCAGGCGCCGCTGAACATCCTCCACCTACACGGCGAGCGGGTCTATCTGGACCTGTTTTACAAAGGCTGGCTGGCGCGCGTGATCCACTACTCCGTGCACGCCACCGGCGTCGGTTTCGATCAGGTGCGGCGCAGCTACACGGGCGTGCTGATGGGAGGCCTCGACGAGCGCCACTTCCGCAAACTGAGCGAGGACGAGCTGCGTCAACAATGGCTCCAGGCGCAGCAGGCCGCGGGGCGCAGGTTCATTCTGGCGCCGGGATGTTCGGTTCCCAACGACACAACGGATGACGAATTGATGCGACTGGTGCGTGTCCTGGAAGCCTGAGGGCGTCCCTCAGCCGCGGCGCAGCCCTGCCGGCAACCTGAGAGCGGCCAGCCGCCGGCGCGCGCTCTCCGCTCCAAGCATTCCCTCCTCAGTGACCAGGGCCTGGAAAAGGTCCAAGGGCGTCGCTTCGAAGTACCAGTTAACGGCCTCCACTCCCACCGGGGGCGAGGACAGTACCTCAGTCGGGTCACGGGGCGGCTCGGCGGGCAGCTCGTATTCATCGGGCACGAACTTGTCCGTGGTGACGAGGGCATAGACGGGGACCGCGCGCTCGCGCGCCGCAAGCGCCAGGGGCCACGTGCCGATCTTGTTGATCACGCCATCGCGGGTGACGGCGTCCGCTCCGACCAGCACGATGCGCGCTTCCGAAGCGATCTGACCCAGAGCGGCATCCACGAAGAGCCGGACGGGAATTCCCTGCGCCGCGAGCTCGCCGGCCAGTGCGACGCCCTCGCCCGCAGGTCGCGATTCGGTCAGGTACACGGAAAAGCGCTTGCCTCGCAGGCGCGCCCTGCGCAAGGCGTTAAGGACCGAGGAACTGCGCGAGTGCGAGGCGACAACGTCCCCGTCGTGGACAAGCGTGGCGGCGCGCTCGGCCACAACCTCGGCCGCGGCTTCGAGCCGCGCAAGGAATTCCTGACAGGCGGCCGCCGGATCGCCGGATTTCGCGAGCACGGCGCCGGCCAGATGCAGCATGGGCGCCATGCGCGGCTGGGCTGCTACGAGCGCACGCAAAACGGCTGCGATCTCGTCCGGCGTGCGCTCCGGGGCCCATTCCGCCAGCGCCCGGGCGGCCCCCGCCGCCAGTTCCGCCGCGCCGCTGAGGTTATCGCGGCGGATCTCCTCGATCCAGTCCGGAATCACTACGCGCGCATCACCGCCGGATAGACCTTGCGGATCGCCTTGACGATGTCCTGGCAATCCTGCTCGGTGAACTTGGGGTCCATGGACACGCCCGCAAAGCGCCCCAGGATATCGAGCGTGCGCGGGCAGGTCTCGGGCCCGTACTTGATGGTGGCCCCGCGTCCCACGGTGAAGGAGGGCCACTTGGGATGAACGGTGACTTTCTTCATCACGTGGGGCAGCGTGGGCAGGATCACGGAGCCGCTGGGAGGACCGGCGGGAACACCCTCGGCCTTCATGGCCCGCAGGAACTGATCGCGGCGCTCGCGCGTGCCGAAGTCAATGAACACTCCCGCGCCCAACTCGCCCGCCGGATCGGGCTGGCGGCGGAAGCGGATGCCCGGCAGATCGCGGACGCCCTCATACACGCGGCGCGCGTTACCCCGCACGGCCGCCACGATCGAATCCAGCTTGCGCAATTGCGCCAGCAGCACGCCGGCGGTGAACTCGTTGATCCGGAAGTTGGTCCCGAAGAACCAGTCCATCTTGGGCTGGGTGATGATCCGCTCGTGGAAGGGCCGCAGGCCGCCCAGGTCGTGGAACCGGACCGCGCGCTCGAACAGCACGATGTCGTTGGTGACCACGGCGCCGCCCTCGCCCGCCGTGATGGTCTTGTTCAACTGAAGGCTGTAAATGCCGATGTCGCCGTGGGAGCCGAGCGGCTTGCCCTTGTAATCGCCGCCCACGGCCTGGGCGCAATCCTCGAGCACGCGGATCTTGTGCTTGCGGGCGATGCGCAGGATGGGGTCCAGATCGGCGGGCGTACCTTGCAGGTGCACCACCATGATGACCTTGGTGGCCGGCGTGATCTTGCTTTCGATGTCGTTGGGGTCAATGTTGAACGACTCGTCAATTTCGGCGAAGACCGGCAGTGCGCCGGCGTGCACGATGGTGTTGAAGCAGGAGTGCCAAGTCCAGGCGGGCAGGATCACCTCGTCGCCCGGGCCGACCTCCAGCGCAGCCAGTGCGCATTGCAAAGCGGCGGTGCCCGAGGTGACCGCGAGCGCGTACCGGGTCTGCATGCGGGCGGCGAACTCCTTCTCGAAGGTGGCCGCCTTCATGGGCGGTTGGGTGCCCCGCCCCCACCAGCGGAAGGGCCGGCCCGTCTCGAGCACTTCAAGCAGTTCCGCGCGCTCCTTGTCGTCGTAATACTGCGGACCCCAATAATCGGCGTGCAGCGGTTTTTCGCGAACCGGCCGCCCGCCCTCCAGGGCCAGTTGAGCATCGGCCTGCCCGGCCCCGGCGGCGGCCGCGGCGGCAGCCAGGAACGTTCTGCGATCCAGCATGGGGCTTTCTCCTTCCTGACCCAGCATAGTCCGAATCCGCCCGCAAGGCAAATGGGCGCTGGCGCGGGACCTCGCCTCTCGCAGTACAATGCTCGCGATGAGAACTTCTGCCTGCTTTCTGATCGTGGCTGCTTTCGGCGTCGCGCCTGCCGCGGAAATCCGGCTGGGCATCGTGGGAACGGATACTTCCCACGTGATCGCCTTCACGCGCATGTTGAACGACCCGAGTTCGCCCGAGTATGTGCCGGGCGCACGCGTGATCGCCGCCTTCAAAGGCGGCAGCCCCGACCTGCCGGCCAGCCGCGACCGCGTAGAAAAGTTCGCCGACGAGCTGCGCACCAAGTTCAACGTGGAAATCGTGCCCGACATTCCGACTCTGTGCAACAAGGTGGACGGCGTCCTGCTGGAAAGCGTGGACGGGCGGGTGCACCTGGCGCAGGCCCGCCAAATCATCGCCGCACGCAAGCCCATGTTCATTGACAAGCCGCTGGCCGCTACCCTGGAAGACGCCCGCGAGATCGCCCGGTTGGCGCGCGAGGCGGGCGTGCCGTGGTGGAGCTCCTCGAGCCTGCGTTACAGCGAAATCGTGACGGCGCTCAAGACGCCGGAGGCCACGGGCGTGATGACCTGGGGGCCCGGGCCGTTCGACGAACGCCATTATCTCGAGCTGGCCTGGTACGCGATCCACCCTATCGAAATGCTCTACGCGCTGATGGGAACGGGCTGCGAGGAAGTGACGCGCATTTCGGGGGCCAACGCCGACGTGATCGTGGGCCGCTGGAAAGACGGCCGCCTCGGCGGCGTGCACGCCATCCGTCCCTACTCGGACTACGGCGCCGTCGTCTTCGGGCCCAAGAAGACCTTGCGCAGCACGCCCGAGATGAAGACCGGATACCGGCCGCTGGTTCAGGAAATCGTCAAGTTCTTCCAGACGGGCGTGCCGCCGGTGCCGAACGAAGAGACGCTGGAGATCTTCGCCTTCATGGACGCGGCGCAGCGCAGCAAGGAAGCCGGCGGCAAGCCCATGACGCTGCGCTGACGGGCGCGTTCCTGACCTAGAATCAGCACGGAGGTTCTCATGCGCAGAACGATCGGGTTGACGCTACTGCTGGTTCCTTGCCTTCTCGTTGCTCAAGAACGGAAGCCGCTGGAGTTGCCATCGCCGCAGACCGAGGGCGGCAAGCCACTCATGCAGGTGCTCAAGGAGCGCAAATCCTCGCGCGATTTCAGCTCCAAACCTCTGCCGCCGCAAGTGCTTTCGAATCTGCCATGGGCGGCCTTCGGGGTGAATCGGCCCGACGGTCGCCGCACCGCGCCCTCGGCCCGCAACATGCAGGAGATTGACATTTACGTCGCGCTGCCCGAGGGGCTGTTCCTCTATGACGCCAAAGCCCACCGCCTGAACCCCGTGGTGGCTGAAGACCTCCGCGGCGCTACCGGAACGCAGCCTTTCGTGGCACAAGCCCCCGTCAATCTCATCTACGTGGCCGATTCTGCGCGCATGGGCAGCGGTTCCGAGGAATCCAAGAATTTCTACGCGGCCGCCGACACGGGTTTCATCGCCCAGAACGTCTATTTGTTCTGCGCCTCGGAGGGTCTGGCCACCGTGGTGCGGGCCTTGGTGGACCGTGAAAAACTGGCGCCGCGCATGAAGTTGCGTCCTGAGCAGCGCATCGTGCTGGCGCAAACCGTGGGTTATCCCGCAAAATAATAGAGATTTTCCGTGGAACTCACCCCGGAACAACGCGCGATCCTGGAAGGCGCCCGCGGGCCGTACCTGGCGCAATGCATGCGGTGGCTCGTGGAATGGGGCGAGGTCATGGGCGCGCGGCGCCTGGTTCGCTGCGACAACACGCACGTGCTGTTGTGCGTGCCCAATCTGGTGGCCCGCGGCGCCTCGCCCAGAACCCTGGAAACCTTCGCCGAAGGCCTGAAAGAGGCCTGTCGCCATCCGGTCGCCTCGCACTGCGTGGCCACGGTGCACACCCTTTTCGTCACCCTGGACCCGCTGGACGTGCCCGAGAACGATCCCGGACAGGTCCGGGTGCAGCGCGAAATCGCGGAGATGGCGGCGCGCGCCGGCTACCTGACCACGTTTACGTGCGCGCCCTATCTGGTGGGCAACGTGCCCCTCAAGGGCGAGATCTGCGCCTGGACGGAATCCTCGGCGGTGGTTTACGCCAACTCGATCCTGGGCGCACGCACGGTGCGGCACGGCAACGAAAGCGCAATTGCGGCCTCGTTGCTGGGCGTCGTGCCCGAATTCGGCGTGCTGCTCGACGAGAACCGTCGCGGTACGCTGCTCGTCGAGGTGCAGGCGGAATTGCGCCACGCTACCGACTGGGGCGCCCTCGGCTACTTCACGGGAAAGATCGCAGGCCTGGGCATCCCGGTCTTCGACGGCCTGCGCCGGCTCAGCCAGGACGAAGCCAAGCAGCTTTGCGCAGCGCTGGCGACTTCGGGAGGCGTGAGCATGTTCCACATCGCGGGCGTCACGCCCGAGGCGCCCACGCTTGAGGCCGCTTTCGGCGGAAAAGTCCCGCACGACCGCGTCATTTTTACCGAACGCGACCTGCGCGACACTTACGCTTCGTTGCGCAACGCGACGGGCGATGAGATCGAAGCCGTGATCCTTGGCTGCCCTCACGCCTCACTGCGCGAGATCTCGCGCGTGGCGCGATGGCTGGAGGGCAAGCGCGTGGCGGATGGCGTGCGGCTGTGGATCAACGCCGCTCGTGTCACCCGGTGTGCAGCCGACGAGATGGGTTTGACCGCGATCATCGAGGCCGCCGGAGGGCGCATCCTATGCGACACCTGCCCCACCAACATGCGCATGGCCTGCCGGCGGCTTGTGACCGACGGCTTCAAACAGGCCCACTACGCGCGGGGGATGACAGGCGCGGAAGTGATCGTGGCCGACACCGAGGCCTGCCTACGCGCCGCGCTGACCGGGAGGTGGATGGGCGATGGCTGAGACGATCCGGCTGCGTGCTCGCGGCGTGGTGCGAGGACGGGCGGAAGGAGCGGCGTTGGTGGCCGACGCGACGCTCTCGTTCTGGGGCGAGGTGGATCCGGTCTCGGGCAAGGTGATCGGCAAAGGACATCCGCTGGAAGGCCAGTCCCTGGCCGGGCGCGTGCTCGTGATTCGCTCGACTCGCGGATCGTCCGCCACTCCCATGGTCTTGAATCTGGCGAAGCTGGAGGGCGTGGCGCCCGCGGCCTTCATCAACCAAGAGGTGGATAGCCTCGCTGCGCTGGGTGCGATCGTGAACGGCATTCCGATGGTCACGGACCTGGAGCGCAGCCCGTTCGAGGTCATCCGAACGGGCGACTATGTGGTCGTGGATGCGACGGAGGGCATGGTCGAGATCCGGCGGGCGGAAGCTCAGGCATCGGGCGGCGGATAAGGCACGCCCAGTTGCTCCAAGTACGTCTTGAAGCGCGTGGGGTCGTAGCGCAGCTTTTTGAGCTCGGGACGGAAGCGCTCCATCTTTTCGCGATTCAGGTGAATCGGGGGCAGCGTTCCTTCGGGGATGAGGGATTTCCACTTCGTTTCGCGGGTCTGCTCGGCGAAGTACTCTTTGGCGCGGCGGAGCAAATCCGGATCGAGCAGCAAATCCAGAGCGGTGAGGGCCTGTGCTTTGGCGCCCGCGGTGGCGCCCTTATGCGCGATGGGAGTGGCCATGGCGATGCCGCTCGACCAGTGGTGCCCGATCATGCCCGGAATGTTGCCGGGGAAACGCAACACCACGGTGGGGACGTTCCAGGAGACCTCGGCGATGTCGTCCGATCCGCCGCCGCGCTCACCGCCGGGAGGCCGCAATTCCGCAATCTCCTTGCGCAGTCCCTGCACTTTGGCCTTCAACGCAGCCTGCGCGGCTCGCGCGAGCTTTTCGTCAGCTTCGGACCATTGAGGCATACCGACGCGGCGGATGTTGGCGTAGAGCGCCTCCGCCAGCGGGCGGTTGAAGTGCCCGGGCCAGGTGGCGGCCAGCACGCGCTCGCTCATGGTAGTGCCGGTCATCTGGGCCGCCGCGGCGGCGATCGTGGTGCCGATCTGGTGCAGTTCGCGGATGCGCTCGTAATCCCACTCGCGGAAGAAGTACCAGACGCGGGCGCGCGGCGGGACCACGTTGGGCTGGTCCCCGCCTTCGACGATCACGTAATGGGAGCGATGTTCGGGCCGCAGATGCTCGCGCCGGTAGTTCCAGCCGATGTTCATCAGTTCCACGGCGTCGAGCGCGCTGCGACCGGCCCAGGGTGCGGCGGCGGAGTGCGAGCTGCGGCCGATGAAGGTGTACTCCGTCGAAACCAGACCCGAGCCTTGGGGGCCGTACGAGGTTCCGAAGTCGCTGGCAATGTGGCAGCTCAGCATGGCGTCCACGTCGCGGAACAGGCCGGCCAGCACCATGTAGGTGCGGCTGGCCAGCAGTTCTTCGGCGACGCCGGGGTACACGCGCAGCGTGCCGGGGATCTTGTAGCGCTCCATGAGTTCCTTTACGACGATGGCGGCGGTGACATTGACGGCCATGTGCGCGTTGTGACCTTCGCCATGGCCGGGTCCATTCTCGATGAGCGGCGCCTGGTAAGGCACGCCTGGCTTCTGCGAGGTCTCAGGCAGCCCGTCAATGTCCGCCATGAAGCCGATCACCGGCTTGCCCGATCCCCAACTGGCCACGAAGGCAGTGGGCATCCCGGCCACGCCGCGCGTGACCTGGAAGCCGTGTTTTTCGAGCAGCGCCGTCAGGTAGGCCGAGGTCTCGAACTCCTGAAAGCCCAGCTCAGCGAAGCTGTAAATGGAATCCACGATCTGTTGCGTCAGCTCGCGCCGGGCCTCGACCCACTCCAGCGCTTCTTTCTTGAGTTGCTCCCGGGAAGGTCCTGAAAGTTGCGACAAAGCCAGTGGAGCGCACAGCAGTGCCGCTAGCTTCCGACGGTTCATGCCCGGATTCTAGCTGATCGCAACCGGGACGCGCTGGAGGCCTGGATACAAACGAAAGCAGCTTGTCCGGCAGCCTGGGCTATCATAGGCGGGCAGGCGATGCTTACCCGGTTGCTGATTCGCAATTTCAAGAAGTTCCGCGAAGTCGAGATCCCTTTGGACCATCCCGTTGTGTTCATCGGTCCGAACAATTCGGGCAAGAGTACGGCCTTGCAGGCATTGACGCTTTGGCACGTGGGGGTCCAGCGCTGGGTCGAGCGGCGGGGTCGCGCCGTCCCGGAGAAGCGTCCCGGCGTCACCATCAATCGTCGGGATCTGGTCGCCGTGCCTGTCCCGGATGCGAACTTGCTGTGGCGCGATTTGCACGTGCGCCAAATGGAGCGCGCGGGCGAGAAACTCAAGACCCAAAACGTCCGCATCGAGATTTTGGTGGAAGGGGTGACGGGCGCCACACCGTGGCAGTGCGGCCTGGAATACGATTATGCCAACGAGGAATCCCTCTATTGCCGCCCGATGCGGTTCAACGGGCAGCGCATGCCCGTGCCGGAGGAGGCCGCCGCCCTCAAAGTCGCGTTTCTGCCGCCGATGTCCGGACTGGCCGGCCAGGAAGTCCGTCTGGATGCGGGGGCGGTCAACGTCCGCATCGGGGAGGGCCGCACGGCGGAAGTGCTACGTAACTTGTGTTATCAGATCATCAGCGACGGCGAAGCCGCGCCTCGCTGGAAGGCGCTCGTCGGCCATATCCGGGACCTGTTCGGCGTCACCTTGCGGGAGCCGAAATACGTGCCCGAAAGAGGGGAAATCACGATGGCCTACCGGGAGCAAGGCCGGCGCTACGATCTGGACATCTCCTGCGCGGGGCGCGGCCTGCATCAGGTCTTGCTGGTGCTGGCCTACTTGTACGCCAACCCGGGCGCCGTGCTAATGCTCGACGAACCTGACGCGCATCTGGAAATTTTGCGGCAGCGACAGATTTACCGTCTTCTGGTGGATTTAGCCACCCAGCAAGGCAGCCAGGTCATCGCTGCCAGTCACTCGGAAGTGCTGTTGAACGAAGCCGCTGACCGCCATCTGGTCATCGCCTTTCTCGGACGGCCGCACCGGCTGACCGATCGCGGCAGTCAGGTGCACAAGGCTTTGCGCAGCCTGGGCTTCGAACATTATTACCAGGCTGAAACACAAGGCTGGGTGCTGTATCTGGAAGGCTCCACGGATTTGGCCCTGTTGCGCGCGTTCGCCGAGGTCCTGGATCATCCTGCCCGGACGCCGCTGGAGCGGCCTTTCGTGCACTACGTGCAAAATCAACCGGCGCGTGCGCGTGACCACTTTTTTGCGCTGAAAGAAGCCAAACCGGATCTGGTCGGCGTGGCGCTTTTCGACCGGCTGGATTCCTGCCCGCCGTCCGAGCCCGATCTGCTCATGCTGATGTGGGAGCGGCGGGAAATCGAAAACTACCTGCTCGATCCTGAGGCGCTCTTGCGCTGGGCGGAGGATCGAATGGGGCCGCTATTCCGAGAGGCCATGCAACAGTGCATCAACGATCTGATTCCGCCTATCGCTCTCAAAGACCCTATGGATCCCTGGTGGTCCGACGAGCGAGCCAGTCAATTTCTCGAGCGCGTCTTTCGTGAATTTACCGCCAGGCTCCGCCTGCCCAACGTAATGGACAAAAGCGACTATCACGAATTGGTGCGGCTGTTGGCTCGCGAGCGGATTGTCCGCGAGGTGATCGAAAAACTGGACGCCATCTGCGCCGTGGCGGAACGGGCGCGTTCCCTGATCGAGAACGAGCAACCGTGACCCCGCTCAGATCAGCTCGGTGCGATTTTCGATGGTCAGTTTCTCGTTGCCGGCAATGTATTCGGCCTGCATGCGGATGCGGGGCATGGCGTCGGTGATGAACTTTTCGGCGACGAGCCGGCGAGCCGGATCGCGCTGCGCCTGATCGAGCAGCAGGTGCACGGCCAGGCAATCGCACGCCATATCCACCAGGCGGCGCGACATGTAATCGGTGTACTCGCGATCGTTGAGCGCCTTCAGGTGGGCTACCGAGGAGGCGAGTTTCTCGCGGGCCTCGCGAGCCAGCAGCGCCAGGCGGGCCAGCTCCGGCCGGTAGTCGCGCTCTCCCTTCAACGCCAGGTACTGGCTCAAGGCGCCGCTGAGGATGCCGCCCAGCGCACCCACCACTTGCAACTGCGTGGTTCCTTCGTAGATGGTGGTGATGCGCGCATCGCGCCACAGGCGCTCCACCGGGAACTCGCGCATGTAGCCGGGACCGCCATGCACCTGAATGGCGTCGTAAGCGACGCGCACGGACATTTCCGAAGCATAGGCCTTGGCCATGGGCGTCAGCACCGAGGTCCAGGCCGAGACCTCCTTGAGGCGCGTCCGCAGGGCGGGATCGCGCGAGCCTTCCTGGCGCCGCTCGAGGATGCGGCGCAAATCCATCAGCCGGCCGGCTTCATACGTGATGGCGCGAGCGGCCTGGATCTCGGACTTCATGCGCGCCAGCATGTCGTAGACCTGGGGGAACTCGATGATGGGTTTGCGGAACTGCACGCGCTTCTGGGCGTACTTGCGGGCCTCTTCGTAAGCCGCCTGCGCGATGCCCACCGCCTGGGCCGCCACCGCCACGCGCGCGCCGTTCATCAGCGACATGACGTATCGGATCAGTCCCATGCGCCGCTGCCCGACCAGCACCGCCGGCACGCCGTTGAATTGCAACTCGCAGGTGGGCGCACCGTGGATGCCCAGCTTGTTCTCGATGCGGCGCACCACCAGCTCCGGGCAGCGCTCCACCAGGAACATGCTCAGCCCGCGCCCGTCCACGGTGCCTTCTTCCGAGCGCGCCAGCACGAGACTGACTTCGGCGCAGCCATTTGTGATGAAGCGCTTGACGCCGTACAATCGCCAGGTTCCGTCCGGCTGCTCGACGGCTTTCAGGCGCACGGATTGCAAGTCGGAGCCGGCCTCCGGCTCGGTCAGGATCATGGCGCCGGTGACTTCGCCGCGCGCGAACAGCGGCAGGTATTTTTCCTTGAGCGGTTCGTCGGCGAATTCATAAATCGTTTCGGCGATGTCTTGCAGGCCGAAAAGGTTCATCAGGCTGGCGTCGGCCTGCGAAATCATCTCGGTGGCCATGGTGTAGAGCACGCCGGGAAAGTTCAGCCCGCCGTAGCGACGGGGCAGCGTGAAGGCCATGAGACCGGCCTGCTTCAACACCTTCAAAGCCCGCTCGGTTCCCGCCGCGTAGCGCACCTTGCCGTCTTCGAAATGCGCGCCTTCACGATCCACCTCGGCCGCCAGCGGCGCGATCTCCTGCGCGGCGATGGCGCCCATCATATCGAGCACGGCGCGATAGCCTTCCCGCGCTTCCTGCCAGGAGCCGGGCGCGTCCTCGTACCGGCCGGCCTGCGCGTACCCATCCTCGAGCGCCTCGACGATCTCCTCCAGATCCAGGTGCTCGAAGTGCCATTGGATGTCGGGGTTGTCGGTGAAGTAGTTCTCCACGGTCCGGCCTCCTAAAGTTTGCCCCGGAGCGCTTTGATCAATTTGGGAATCACCTCGCGCACGTCGCCCACGATGCCGTAGTGCGCCACGCTGAAGATGGGGGCCTCCGGATCAATATTGACGGCCAGGATCTTGGCGGATTCCTCCATGCCGGCGCGGTGCTGGACGGCGCCGGAAATGCCGCAGGCGATGTAAAGCTTGGGGCGCACGGTGGTGCCCGTCTGGCCGATCTGGTGATCGGCGTGAATGAAGCCGGCGTCCACGGCAGCGCGCGAAGCTCCCACGGCGGCGCCGAGCACCCCGGCCAGCTCGTGAATCAGGCCGAAGTTCTCTTTGGAACCCATGCCGTAGCCGCCCGCCACGATGATGGCGGCCGAGCGCAGATCCACGCGCCTGGGATGGGTGCGGCGTTCGAGGATGCGCACCTTGAAATCTCCCGGCTCGGGATTGACGGGCACTTCAATGTAGACGCCGTTGCGCGCCTCCACCGGATCGGGCACGCGCATGACGCCTTCGCGCACGGTGGCCATCTCAGGCAAGTGATCGGGACTGACGATGGTGGCGATGATGTTACCTCCCCAAGCCGGGCGGATTTGCAGCAGTTTGTTCTGGTAGACCCGGCCGCCCGATTCGTAGGAGCCGATCTGAAGGTCGGTGCAGTCGGCCGTCAAGCCGGTCTTCAGAGCCGAGGCCACGCGCGGGGCCAGATCGCGACCCAGCGGCGTCGCGCCGTAAAGAACGATCTCAGGCTTGCGCTCGCGAATGAGACTGGTGAGTGTGCGGGCATAAGGAAGAGTGGTGTACTCGGCCAGGCACTCGTGATCGGCGCCGTAAACGATGTCCGCGCCGTGAGCGAACAGGCGATCGGCCAGCGGACGGATGCGGTAGCCGAGCAACACCGCGGCCAGCGGGACGCCCAGCGCGCGGGCCAGTTCGCGCCCCTTGCCCAGCAGCTCCAGGGACACGCCCGCGATCTGGCCGTCCTCGATCTCGGCGAAGGTCCAGACTTCTCCGTGTTGCGACATCGTTCCCGATTCCTTCCCGGCTAGCCGAATGTCCTCTCCTCGATCAGTTCGCTGACCAGCTCCTTGATGCCCTTGTCGTCCGGAGTGAAGAACCGCAGGCTGCGACCCTTGAGGACGACGCTGTCCACCTTCTTCACTTTGGTGGGCGAGCCGCCCAGCCCGATGCGCGCCAGATCCGCCTGAATTTCCTCGGCGCCCCAGGTCTCGATGTAGAGGCCGCGGGCCTTGAGATCGGCCAGCACTTCCTCCACTTCGCAGCGACGGCGGCGCGCCTCAGCCTCCAGCTCGAATCCGCAGCGCGCATGGCGGTACTTGAGCAGCCGGCGAGCGTTGGGCCACCGTGGACGGTTCGCCGTGCGAGGCGCCGTAATCAGCAGGGGCAGCTCGGCCTCAACGATCTCCTCGCGCCGGCCCAAGTCCCGGCGCAGGCGCATGCGGCCATTGCTCAGCTCGAGGGCTTCGACGACGTAGGTCACCTGAGGGATGCCCAGCTTCTCGGCAACCTGGGGAGGCACTTGAGCGGTGTCGCCGTCTATGGCCTGCCGTCCGCAGACGATGAGGTCGAAGGGCATGAGGTGGGTGGTGATGGCCTGGGCGATCGTGTACGACGTGGCCAGCGTGTCCGCCCCGGCGAAGCGGCGATCGCTCAGCAGGATGACGCGGTCCGCGCCGCGGCAAAGCGCGTCGCGCAAAATGTCGGCGGCGCGCGGCGGTCCCATGGTCATGACGATCACCTCGGCGCCGTAACGGTCCTTGAGTTCGAGCGCCATTTCGAGGGCATTCAGGTCTTCAGGGTTGAAAATGGCCGCCAGAGCCGCCCGGTTGAGCGTGCCGTCGGGCTTCATGACCTCGCCGGTCACGTTCTTGGTGTCCGGCACTTGTTTGGCAAGGACAATAATCCTCACGGCCGCAGCAATGTCTCCTTGTTGGTACCGGCGTGGCGCCGGCCCGCCGGCGAATGGACAGGCAAGACACTCAAGCTAGCAGAAAGCGCCGCCTCGTCGCAACGCCGCCTTCCCGCTCCGACGAAGTGATATCGTAATCGCGTATGCAGCCGACGCGTCGCTCCGTGCTCGGACAGGCCGTTGCGCCCCTTCTGCTCAAGAGCGCCCAACGGCGACGGCCCAACTTCGTTTTCATCTACACCGACGATCAGCGCTGGGATGCGGTGGCGGCCCTGGGTCGCCAGACCTGGCTGAAGACACCGAATATGGACCGTCTGGTGCGCGAGGGCGCCGTGTTCCGAAACGCCTTCGTGACCACCTCGCTGTGCTCGCCCAGCCGCTCCTCGTATCTGACCGGCCTCTATGCCCACACGACCGGGGTGACCGACAACCGCAACACGAGCCTCATGCGCGACAGCATCCCGACCATCGGCACGCTGTTGCGGCAGGTCGGCTACACCACGGCCTACATCGGAAAGATTCACGTGCCGGCTTTTTTCCAGCGCGAGCACGGGTTCGATTACTACGCCAGCTTCCCCGGTCAGGGAGTTTACTTCAATAACACCTTCATCGTCAACGGACAAAAGACTCCCACCGAGGGCTATATTACCGATCACATCAACCGCTTCGCTCTGGAGTTTCTCAAGCAGCGGGACCCCGGAAAACCTTTCGCACTGTTCGCAGGCCACAAAGCCGTGCACGGACCCTGGGAGCCCAAGCCGGAGCACGCTCACCTGTTCGATAACGAATGGTTTGCGCTGCCCAAAACCTGGGACGACACCTACGACGGGAGACCTCCCTATCTTGCCGTGCGACGGAAGTCCTGGCACGGCATCGAAGGCTTGCTTCAGGCGCTGCCCAAATTCAAGATGCGAACTTACAGCGAGTGGCAGCGCCGCATCTCCGCCTGTCTCGTGTCGGTAGACGAAGGTGTGGGCCAGATTCTCGATTTCCTGGCGAAAACCCGCGAGCTGGACAACACCGTCATTATTTTCACTTCGGACAACGGTTATTTCCAGGGCGAACACGGCTTGCAAGACAAGCGCGCCATGTACGAGGATTCGATCCGGGTGCCTTTCCTGGTGCGGTATCCTCCGCTGATCCGACCCGGCACCCGCTTCGATCCCATGATTCTCAACATAGATCTCGCGCCCACGCTGCTCGATTTGGCCGGGGCGGAAATTCCCCGCCCCATGCAAGGACGCTCGTGGAAGCCCGTCCTCGAAGGCAAGGACCGCCAAGGCCGTTCCGACTGGCTCTACGAGTATTTCTGGGAAAAATCTTATCCCTTCGATCCCACGCAGTACGGCATCCGCACCCGCCGGTATAAGTACATACGTTACCCCGACGTGGGCAACACGGATCCGGAATACCCCATGCCCAACGAGCTGCCCTACGAAGAGCTCTACGACCTGGAGTCAGACCCTCTCGAGATGCGCAACCTGGCGCGGGACCCCGCCGCCTCGGACCTGCTCGGCCAGATGCGCGATTTGCTGAAGCGCCGTCTCGAGGAGTCCGAGTACCCGGGCGGCTTCCGATAAGCCGGTCAGTCCTTCAAAATACCGTTTACTCCGGCATAGAATGGGGGCATAATCAAGGGTGTCATGTCCTTCCAAGTCGGGGAACGGGTCGGAGATTACGAAATTGTGGGGGTGCTCGGAACCGGCGGCATGGGGCAAGTTTACAAAGTCCGCAACGTGATTTCCGAGCGCCTCGAGGCCATGAAGGTCTTGCTGCCGAATCTGGAAGGGGATCCGGCGCTGGCGGATCGCTTCCTGCGCGAAATCAAAGTGCTGGCGGCTCTGGATCACCCCAACATCGCTTCTTTGCGCACTGCTTTTCGCAGCGGCAACCAGCTCGTCATGGTCATGGAGCTGGTGGAAGGGGTCGGCCTGGACGAACGCGTGCGGCAAGGCCCCATCCCCATCGCCGAAGCGCTCGATTACTTTTGCCAGGCGCTCGGCGCGCTCGACTACGCGCATTCGCGCGGCGTGATCCATCGCGACATCAAGCCCGCCAACCTCATGGTCACGCCGCAGGGGGTGCTCAAACTGATGGATTTCGGCATCGCCAAGCCCGCCGGGGACCGCCAGCTTACGCGCACGGGCACGACGCTGGGATCGCTCTATTACATGTCGCCCGAACAAGTGACGGGAGGCCCGCTCGATGCGCGGTCCGATATTTACTCGATGGGCGTCGCGCTCTATGAAGTCCTGACCGGCACGCGGCCGTTCAAGGGCGACAGCGAGTTCAGCATCATGGCCGCACACCTGGAGGGTCAGGTGGTTCCACCGATCCAGGTCAATCCTCTCCTGGGGCCTGTGCTGAACGAGATCATCATGACGGCGATCGCCAAGGACCCGGCGCAGCGGTTCCAGTCGGCGGCAGCGTTCCGCAACGCGCTGGTCCAGGCGAAGGAGTCCCTGAGCGCCGGCGCTGCTCCACTTTCAGCGACGCGCGCGATGGCTCCCGCCCCGCATCCGGCTGCGGCAGGCGCGCCTGTGACACCGCGTACCGCCCCGCCACCCTCGCCTCCAGTCCCCCAGGCTGCGATGCCCTTACCGCCCGGTCAACCGCCTCCCGTCGCTCCCACCGCTCGCACGCACCGTGGGCTGTACATGGCGTTGGGCGTCGTGATCGGTCTGGCGGTCCTCGCGCTTGCCGCTACGCAATTGCCGCGCTGGCTGGGCGCTGGGGCCGCCCCGGCACCTCAGGTGACGACCGGGGGTGAAACCCCGGCGCCGGCCGAAGCAACCGTCGGAGCCACTGAGCCCGCCGAGCCCGGCGCTGCGCCGACGACGCTGCCGCCCGAAGCTCCCGTGACCGGCAGCCCTGCCGCCGAAAGGGCGCCGGAAACGGCCGCACCCCGGCGGCCGCGATCCACGCCCGCCCCGTCAGCCGCCGTTCAGGAACCCGCTGCGGAACAGCGTGAAGCCCCGGCGCCCGCGCGGGCCGCGGAGCGAGTGGCTGAACCGGCAGCCCCGGCTGCACCTCCGGAGCGCCGTGCGCCCGCAACCGACCCACAGGCGCTTCAGCAGCTTCAAGAGCGCATGGTGATGCTCGCTTCGCGCGCCGGCGCCGTGCGCTCGAGCCTGGAAACGTTGCAAAGGCAGCAGGCGGCCATGGGACTGAACCTGCGCGGCGACATTCTGGCCTCCTGGAAACGCATGGAACACTACATGGATCAGGCCGAGGCCGCCCTGAACCGGGGCGAGGTCGCCGCCGCCCAGCGTCACCTGGAGGCAGCCGAGCGCGAAATAGACCGGCTGGAGAATTTCCTCGGGCGCTGACTGCGCAGCCGCGACGCAGCCGGCGGGCTGATACTCGCAGCTTCCGCTCAGCGATCCAACAATCCTTGCAGCCTCCGGCCCGGTCGCCAGATCGTCTGATCGCGCTCGGGCCCGGTCGAGATACAACCGATCTCTACGCCGATCTGCTCCTCGAGGAAGTCGAGGTAGTCCCGGGCACGCGAGGGGAGGTCTTCGTAACGCGTGAGCCCGAAGGTCGAGCTGCGCCAGCCGGGCAGCATTTCGTAGACCGGCTCGACGGCGCTTATGGCGCGGTGGGTGGCCGGCATCTCGTCAACCGGCTGCCCGTTGAGTTTGTATCCCACGCAAACGGGAATTTCGTCGAACTGATCCAGCACGTCGAGCTTGGTGATCACCAGGCTGTCGAAGCCGTTGATCATGGCGGTGTAGCGCAGCAAGGGGACATCGAACCAGCCGCAGCGCCTGGGCCGGCCCGTGACTGCGCCGAATTCCGCACCCACGCGGCGCAGGGCCTCGCCCCGTTCATCCAGCGCCTCGGTGGGAAAGGGTCCACCACCCACCCTGGTCACGTACGCTTTGGAAACGCCCACCACGGCGTGGATGGCTGTCGGCGGCACTCCGGCGCCGATGGGCGCGCCGCCGGCGCAGGCGCTGGAAGAGGTGACGAACGGGTAAGTCCCGTGGTCAATGTCGAGCATGGTGCCCTGCGCGCCTTCGAACAGCAGGCGGCGGCCCGAACGGATCGCCTGGTTGAGCAGCTTTGCCGTGTCACAGACCATGGGGCGCAACCGCTCGGCGTACTCTTCGTACCGGGCGCGGATGGCGGCGAAGTCGATCGGTTCGCCGATGCGAAAGGCCGTGCGGACGACCTCCTTGTCCTCGGCCAGCGCGTCGTAGAGCTGACGGAAGTTGTCGCGATCGAGCAGATCGGCCATGCGGATGCCGCGCCGGGCCACCTTGTCCTCATAGCAGGGTCCGATGCCGCGCGACGTGGTGCCGATGGCCAGCCGTCCGGGCCGCGCCTCGCTGATGCGCTCGAGCATCCGGTGGAACGGAAAGATGACGTGGGCGCGATTGCTGATGAAGAGGCGGCCGCCCACCTCGATGCCGGCGCTCTCCAGCGTCTCGATCTCTTCCAGCAGCGCCGCCGGATCAATGACGAGGCCGTTGCCGATGACGGCCAGCTTGCCGCACAGGATGCCGCTGGGCACGAGCTTGAGGATGTACTGGCGGTCCTGGATGCGCACCGTGTGGCCGGCGTTGTGCCCGCCCTGGTAGCGGATCACGATATCGAAGCGCTCGGCGAACAAGTCCACGACCTTGCCCTTGCCCTCGTCGCCCCACTGCGCACCTAGCACGACGATGTTACCCATGGATTGCCTTCCATTCTCCGGCGCGGCGCGGCCCTCTCCGGCGTGCCGATCTTGGGGGACTTGAAGCTACTTATTGTATCAACCCGCCGGAAGCCGGGTCGAGCGATACTGGTGGGTGCAGGATGCTTCCAACTGCGTTGTCGCTGGCCGCGTGGGTCACTGCCTGCGGGATCTTCCAGCCGGGCCCGCAACCGCGCGCCGCGGATGCCTGGCCCGTCCTGGTTCTCGAAGTTACCGGCAACCAGAATTACTCGCAGGAGCAGATCCTGGCGGTCGCCGGCCTGCGGCCCGGCCAGATCGCCGCCCCCAAAGACTTTGAAGCCGCGCGTGACCGGCTGGCGGCAACCGGCGCTTTCCAGACGATCGAATTTCGTTTCGGACCTGCGCCCGGCGGGAAAGCGTATGCGGTCAGCTTCCACGTGGTCGAGGCCGGGCCCTTCTTTCCGGTTCGCTTCGAGGATCTGCCCCTGACGGATGAGGAGATCAAGGCGCATCTGCGCGCGCTGGACCCGTTGTTCGGGGATCGTATCCCGGCCACCGAGGACCTGCTCGCCCGCTATGCTCGCGCTATCGAGCAACTACTTGAGCAAAAGGGCAAGCGGCAGGCGGTGCGCGGGCGGCTCACGGCCGAGGGCACGGAACCGCTGGCAGCGGTCTTCGGTCCCGCCGCTCCGCCTCCCGTGATCGCGGAGGTCCGATTCACGGGCAATCAGGTGATCCCGACCACCGCGTTGCAGCGGGCCATGCACGCCGTAGCGGTGGGCGTGCCGTACAGGGAAAAGACCTTCCGCCAGTTGCTCGAGGCCAACGTGCGCCCGCTTTACGAAGCCCGCGGGCGGGTTCGCGTGCGCTTCCCCGAAATTCAGGTAACGCCGGCCGAAGGCATCAAGGGCGTCGTGGTGACGGTAAGTGTGGACGAGGGCGAAAGCTACAAGCTGGGCAGCTTCCACGTGGAAGGGGGACCGATCGAAGCCGCAGAGCTGCTGCGAGTGGCCGAGCTCAAAGAGGGTGAACTGTTCGACGGCGCGCGGATCGCGGCTGCGGCTGAGCGGATCCGGAAGCGCCTGCTTCGCGACGGCTACATGAGGGCGGAGGTGAAGACATCCCAGGCGGTGCAGGAAGCGAGCCGTACGGTGGAGGTGACGTTCCGGGCGGAGGCGGGCCCGCAGTACGTTTTCGACCGGCTGGTCATCCGCGGCCTGGATCTGATTGCCGAGGCGGCCATCCAGCGCCTGTGGACCCTGAAACCCGGCCAGCCCTTCAACGCCGACTACCCCGACTATTTTCTTGCCAGGATCCGTGAGGAGGGCGTCCTCGAGAATCTGCGCAAGGCCAACGCGCTGCTGGAGACCGATGACGCGGCCCGCAGGGTGCGCGTGACGCTCGAGTTTCGCTGAGGCCCGCCGGACTGCCCGCTCGATTTGATAAGCTCTCTCCGGTTATGAAGAGAGCGCTGATCTGTGCAGTGGTGACCGTGTCCTTCGGGGGCGCCGAATCCATCCCACGTCCCGAGCACCCGCAGCCGCAATTCCAGCGGGAGCAGTGGCTGAACCTGAACGGCGTCTGGGAGTTCGAATTCGACGACGCCAACGTGGGGCTCAAGGAGAACTGGGCGTCCGGCGGGAAGAAATTTGGCCGAACCATTACAGTACCGTTTTGTTTCGAATCGCCGGCAAGCGGCATCGGCGATCCTGCCTTCCACCCCTGGATATGGTACCGGCGGAGCTTTACAGTCCCGGAGGCCTGGCGCGGCAAGCGCTTGTGGCTGCGCTTCCAGGCGGTGGACTACCGCGCCTGGGTCTGGGTCAACGCCCAGTACGTGGGCTTCCACGAAGGCGGCAGCACGCCCTTCGGCTTCGACGTGACGGAGCGGCTGAAGTCGGGCGCCAACGTCGTCACCGTGCGCGTAGAGGACCCGCCCACCGATCGCTCGATCCCCCGCGGCAAACAGTACTGGGAAGTGAAGTCGCGCGGCATTTTCTACACGCGCACCAGCGGGATCTGGCAGACGGTCTGGCTGGAAGCCCTCGAAGAAACCCACCTGGAACGCGTCCGCATCACGCCCGACACCGACGGTTCCGTGCGTTTCGAGGCGTTCATCGCGCAGCCGCGACCGGGTCTGGAGCTTCACGCGCTGATCCATTCCGGGGGCAAGACGGTGGCTTCGGCCATGTCGCTGGCCGAGGGTTCGCCGACGACGGTGACGGCAGGAGTGTCCAACCCGCGCCTGTGGTCGCCGGCCTCGCCCCATCTTTACGACGTGACCTTCGAGTTGCGCCATGAGGGCAAGGTTCTGGATCGCGTGTCTTCCTACTTCGGATTCCGCTCCGTGGCGGTGGAAAACGGGCGGGTGGTGCTCAACGGGCGTCCGATCTATCTGAAGTTCCTGCTCGACCAGGGCTACTGGCCGCAAAGCAACCTCACCCCGCCCTCCGACGAAGCCATCCAGTACGACATTCGCGTGGCCAAGGAGATGGGCTTCAACGGGGTGCGCAAGCACCAGAAGGTCGAGGACGCGCGCTTTTTGTACTGGGCGGATCGCATGGGTTTTCTGGTCTCGGGCGAGATGCCGAACGCCTACGTGTACCATGCGGCGTACGTTGACCGCTTCACGCGCGAATGGGTCGAGGCGCTGGAGCGCGACTACAACCACCCCTCGATCATCATCTGGGCGCCCATCAACGAAAGCTGGGGCGTGCCCGATCTGCGCGAGCCGCGGCAGCAGCAGCACCTGAAGGCGCTCTACGCGCTCACCAAGTCGCTCGATCCCACGCGGCTGGTGATTGGCAACGAGGGCTGGCAGCACACCGACCAGACCGACCTGTTCGCCGTGCACGATTACGCGCGCACGGGCGAGCTGTTGTTCGCCCGCTGGAATCGCGATTTTTCGCGTCCCGGAGCGCTGCTGCCCCCCAACAGCCCTGCCTACCTGATCCCCGGTTACGCCTATAACGGCACACCGCTGTATCTCTCCGAATTCGGAGGCGTGGCTTACATCCCGCCGGGCCACCAGGTCCCCAAGGACGCCTGGGGGTACGCGGGCATCGAGAAGACCGCCGAGTCGGCGCTGGCGAGGCTGCGCGGCCTGTGGGAAGCCATCGCCAGGCTGCCTTTCGCCGGCCTCTGCTACACGCAGTTGACGGACGTGGAACAGGAGATCAACGGCCTGCTGACCTACGATCGCAAGCTGAAGTTCGACAGCAAGGCGATACGGGAACTCAACGAACTCGTGCGGTGAGAGCCATGGCCATGGATGTTTCCTGGGTGGGATTGTTCGTCGTGGCCCTGGGCGCCGCCATGCAGGGCAGCTTTGCGCTGCCCCAGAAGTTCATTCGTGGCTGGGCCTGGGAAAAGATGTGGCTGACGTATTCGATCACGGCCATGATCGCGCTTCCCTGGGTGCTCATCACGGCGGCGATTCCCGAGGCGTGGTGGGCCTATCCCGGCGTGGCGGGCGGCGTGATCGCGCGCACCGCGCTGTTCGGCGTGGGATGGGGCGTGGGGTCGGTGTTGTTCGGCCTGGGCATCGCCCGGGTCGGCATGGCCTTGGCCTTCGCCATCATCATCTCGTTGACGGCGGCGGTGGGATCCATCGTGCCGCTGGCCGTGCTGCACCCCGACCAGCTCGCCACGCGACGCGGCCTGCTGTTGTTTGCGGGGCTGGCCGTGGTGGTGATCGGGGTGGCGCTTTGCTCGCGCGCGGGCGCGATGAAAGAGGTCGCCACGGGGAGGCCGGTGACCGCACGCGGCGGCTTTCGACGCGGGCTTGCCATCTGTATCGCCTCCGGCATCGCCTCGCCCATGATGAACTTCAGCTTCGCCTTCGGCGGGCCGATCGCGGAGGAAACCCGAAGGCTGGGAGCCGGCCCGGCGGCGGCCAATTTCGCGGTTTTTGCCATCGCGGTCACGGCCGGGTTCCTGATCAACGCGGGCTATTGCATCTATTTGCTGGCGCGCAACCGGAGCTGGGGCTCGGCTGAGGCGGGCCGCGGGGTGCGTAATGTTCTGCTCGCCGTGGCGATGGGGGCGCTCTGGTTGTTCGGCTTCTACTTCTACGGTTCGGGCGCCGCCTGGCTGGGCAGCTACGGACCTATTCTGGGATGGCCGATCTTCATGACCGTGATGGTGCTGGTGGCCAATTTCTGGGGCCTGGCCACGGGCGAATGGAAGCAGGCGCCGGCGCAGGCGCGACGTCTGCTCAAGCTGGGCATTGCCGTCTTGATCGCCGCCCTGATCGTGATCGGGGCCGCGGCGCAGGCCTGAGCGTGCGAGGCCCGGCAACGGGGCCGCATCGGGCTCTGCTATAAACGAGAAAAGGAAGCCCGATGCAGAACGTGCTGGCGATCCTGCTGGCCGGGGGCGCGGGTGAGCGTCTGTATCCACTGACCCGCCACACGGCCAAACCGGCCGTGCCTTTCGGCGGTCATTACCGGATCATTGACTTCACCCTATCGAACTGCATCAACTCCGACGTCCGTCGCATCTTCATCCTGACGCAGTACAAATCGCTGGAGCTGACGCGGCACGTACGCGAAGGCTGGAATATCCTTTCGGCCGAACTGGGCGAATACATCGAGATCATCCCGCCCATGAAGCGCATCCACGAGGACTGGTATCTCGGCACCGCCGACGCCGTTTTTCAAAATTGCGAAAGCATTCTTGCCGAAAACCCGGAATATACCCTGGTGCTTTCGGGCGACCACATTTACAAAATGAACTACCGGGAAATGATCGAATGGCACCAGCGCCACAACGCGGAAATCACGCTGGCCACGATCCAGATGCCGCCCGAAGAGGCCAGCCGCTTCGGCGTAGTCGAGATTGCACCCGACTACCGGGTGGTGGGTTTCGAGGAAAAGCCGCAGCACGGCAACCCGACCCGGTCAATTTTCAACCCCGAGATGATCAGCGCGTCCATGGGCATCTATGTATTCAACGCCCCGGTGCTGGTGGAGGCCGTGACCCAGGACGCAGCCGACCCGACGTCCACGCACGATTTCGGGCGCGACGTGCTGCCCAAGGCGATTCACAACTACCGCGTCTACGCCTACGACTTCGTGGACCTGAACAAGAAGGCGGCGCGCTATTGGCGGGACGTGGGGACCATTGACGCCTACTACGAAGCCAACATGGACCTGGTGGCGGTGACGCCCGAGTTCAACCTCTACGACGAGCTCTGGCCGCTGCGGACGCGGCCCTTGCAACGTCCCCCGGCGAAATTCGTGTTCGCGCAGGAAGGGCGACGCATGGGCGTGGCCATTGACTCGATCGTTTCCGGCGGTTGCATCATCTCCGGGGGACGTGTGGTTCGCTGCGTGCTCTCGCCCGGCGTACGCATCAACAGTTATTGCGAGGTGGAAAGCTCGATCCTGATGCACAACTGCGAAGTGGGCCGTTACAGCCGCATCCGGCGGGCTATCATCACACCCAACGTGAAGGTGCCGGAAAACAGCGTGATCGGCTACGATCTGGATCAGGATCGGGCGCGGGGCTACTTCGTGACCGACTCGGGCATCGTGGTGGTGACCGACGAGCAGGCCTCATACACCAGCAGCGTGCGCCAGTCGGGCTGAAGGGCCTGGAGGCCGGCCCGGCCGGCCGCGAAGAGTTCTTTGATCAAAAAGGAGAAGCGAATTCATGGAAATCGTACGAGTCATCGGACGCGAAATTCTGGATTCCCGCGGGAATCCGACCGTGGAAGCAGAGGTCTGCCTGGCCGACGGGAGCGTGGGACGCGCGGCTGTGCCTTCCGGCGCTTCCACCGGTGAACACGAAGCTCTCGAGTTGCGCGACGGAGACAAGAAACGCTACCTGGGTCGCGGCATCACCAAAGCCGTCAGTCACATCAATGGGGAGATCGCGCAGGCGGTCTGCGGCCTGAGGGCCGACCAGCAGGCGGTCCTGGATCGCAAACTCATCGAGCTGGACGGGACGCCCAATAAGGGCCGCCTGGGCGCCAACGCGATTCTGGCCGTCTCCCTGGCGGTAGCGCGGGCGGCGGCCGCCTCCCACAAGCTGCCCCTGTACCGGTACCTGGGCGGCGTCGGGGCACGCACCTTGCCGGTACCCATGATGAACATCCTCAACGGCGGCGTCCACGCCGACAATTCGGTGGACGTGCAGGAATTCATGATCGTCCCCTTCGGCGCGCCTTGCTTTGCCGAGGCGTTGCGCATGGGCGCGGAGATCTTCCACACTTTGAAGGCCGTCCTCAAGCAGCGCGGTTACTCGACAGCGGTGGGGGACGAGGGTGGATTTGCCCCGAATCTGAAATCCAACGAGGAAGCGCTGGAGCTCATCCTGGAAGCGATCAACAAAGCCGGTTACAAGGCGGGCGAGGATGTCGCGCTGGCGCTCGACCCGGCGGCCAGCGAATTCTACGATGCCGGCCAGGGCAAGTACGTCTTCAAGAAGTCCGACAAGAGCGAGCGTACGCCCGAGCAGATGGCCCAGTTCTGGGCCGAGTGGGTGCGGCAGTTTCCCATCGTCTCGCTGGAAGACGGCATGGCCGAGGACGACTGGGAGGGTTGGAAGACGCTCACCCAACTGCTGGGGGAGAAAATTCAGCTCGTCGGCGACGACATATTCGTGACCAATGTAAGCCGGCTGGCCCGCGGCATCGAGCAGGGAATCGCCAACTCCATCCTGATCAAGCTCAACCAAATCGGCACGGTGACCGAGACTCTGGAGACGATGCAGTTGGCCACGCGGGCCGGCTACACCTCGGTGATCTCGCACCGCTCGGGCGAGACCGAAGATCCCTTCATCGCCGATTTCGCCGTGGCCACCAACGCCGGCCAGATCAAGACCGGTTCGGCCAGCCGGAGCGACCGCATCGCCAAGTACAACCAGCTCCTGCGCATCGAGGAGGACCTGGGCGCGGCAGCGCTCTTCGCCGGGCGCAAGGCTTTGAAGCGATGAAGGTCGGCCGAAAGCACAATAGATTCTGAGGAAGGGGCCTATGTACAAACTTGTCCTGCTCCGACACGGAGAGAGTATCTGGAACAAAGAGAACCGCTTCACAGGCTGGACGGATGTGGATCTGTCCGAGCGCGGCATCGAAGAGGCGCACGAGGCGGGCCGCATCCTCAAGCGCGAGGGATTCACGTTCGACCTGGCCTTCACCTCGGTGCTCAAGCGCGCCATTCGCACGCTCTGGATCGTTCAGGATGAGATGGATCTGATGTGGATCCCGGTGGAGATCTCCTGGCGTCTGAACGAGCGCATGTACGGCGCGCTGCAAGGCCTGAACAAGGCTGAGATGGCGGAGAAGTTCGGCGAACAGCAGGTACTGCTGTGGCGCCGCAGCTACGACATTCCGCCGCCGGCCCTGGAGAAGAGCGATCCCCGCTGGCCCGGGCATGACCCGCGTTACCGTGATCTGCCCGAGGAGTTGATCCCGGTGACCGAATCCTTGAAAGACACGGTGCAGCGGTTCCTGCCGTACTGGCACGAAGCCATCGCGCCTGCCGTCAAGTCGGGAAAGCGCGTCCTCATCTCAGCTCACGGCAACAGCCTGCGGGCCCTGGTCAAGTACCTCGACCAGATCTCCGACGAGGACATCGTGCACCTCAACATCCCTACCGGGATGCCGCTGGTCTACGAGCTGGATGAGGATCTGCGGCCGCTGCGCAGTTATTATCTGGGGGATCCCGAGGCGGTGCGCAAGGCCATGGAGGCGGTGGCGGCGCAAGGCCGCAGGCGCCAGCCGCAGCCGGCCTGACCGGCGCCCACGAGGCCGCCCGGGACGGCGGGCGGCCTCACCAGCCTGGACGGCGATAGACTTCCCGCCCGTCCACCACCGTGAGCAAGGCCTCGATGTCCTTGATTTCGTCTTCGGGGCACTCCAGATAATCCTTCGAAAGGACCACAAAGTCGGCCAGCTTGCCCGGCTCAATGGATCCCTTCAGATTCTCCTCGAAGCTCAGGTAAGCCGCGTTGAGCGTCCACAGGCGGAGGGCTTCCAGCCGGCTGATTCGCTGCTCGGGGTTGAGCGTCGAGCCGTCCACTGTGCGTCGGGTGATCGCCATCCACATGCCGAAGAAGGGATGATAAGGGTTGATGGCCTTGCGCGAGTCGAAGCGGATCATATGATCGGAGCCGCCGGCCACGATGATTCCCTCATCCAGCATCGAGCGCAAGGGAATGAAGTGTCGCATGCGCGAGGGGCCGAAGACGTCTTTGAGGGCCGGGCCGTCGAAGTGATGCCAGGCGGGCTGGCAGTCGAACAGCACACCCATTCGCACCGCGCGCGCCCGGGCTTCCTCGTTCGGGAAATTGCCGTGACTGACCGTAAAGCGCCGCGGGCGAATGGGACGCTCGCGATCGGCGGCCTCGTACGCATCCAGTAACAGGTCCGTGGCGCCGCCGCCGGCCGTGTGAGCGGTCATCTGCCAGCCCAGCCGGTTCGCGGTAACGGCCATTTCGAACAGGTTCTCTTTGGGGACGTAAAGTACGCCACGGTAATCCGGGTCGTAGTAGCCGTAAATCGCGGTGTTCTCCCCGTAAGGTTCGCGCAGGTAGGCGGTGCCGATCAGGATGCCGCCGTCCACGATGGTCTTGATGGAACCGACGCGCACCCATTCGTCCCCAAAGCCTGTCACGAAGGGGATGCGCATGATCTCCTGCCGCAGTTGCTCGGGTTTGCCTTGCGCTCCGATCAGGAAAGTTACATAAGTGCGTACGGTAAGCCGGCCCGCCTGCCGCAGCTCCTGATACGCGCGGAAACCTTCGGGGCCCTGGCCGCGATCAATCGTGCTGGTGATGCCCGCTTCGTTGTACTTCTTCTGCATGTTTTCGATCGCCCAGAGCAGGTCGCGATGAGTGGGCGGGCGCGTGCGACGCAGAGGTCCCAACAGACCCGGCGCGCCCAGGATCAGGCCGGTGGGCTCGCCGTCGGAGTCCTTGATGATCTTGCCGTTGGGCGGCTGAGGCGTATCGCGCGTGATGTTCATTTTCGCGAGCAAGGCTGAGCTGAGTACGGAGGCATAGCCGTTGTCAGCCAGCACCAACCGCCCGGGCGCGGCCTCGTCCAGCTCGTAGCGCGTGGGATAGCGGCGCTCGCGCAGGCGCGTGGCGTATACCTTGGGCACGAAAATCAGGCGATCGGCCGCAAGCCGGGCGGCCTGTTGGCGGATATAGGCCTGCACGTCGGCGATCGTGTTCATCACGGGTACCGGACCTTCCTGTTCACTCAAAGCCGCACCGGACGGATGCGTGTGGCTGTCAATCAGGCCGGGCACCACGCAACGCCCGCCGAGATCCACGCGCCGGGTCAATTGGCCGGCGTATTTCAGAATTTCTTCGTTGGAGCCGACCGCCAGAAAGCGATTGCCGCGGATCGCGAGCGCCTGAACCAGGGGCCGACCCTCCCACATCGTGATGACTTTGGCGTTGTAATAGATGACATCCGCCGGCTGGGCCGTGGCGGCCAGCGGCAGCAAACCCAGCAGCCAGATCTTTCCGGACATGGTCAGTATCCTCGTTGTTTGTCCACCACGTTGATCAGGGGCAGCCCGTGCACGTAGCGGCGCACGTTTTCCGCGAAAAACTCGATGAGGCGGCGTTGACGTTCCGGGCCCCAGCCCGAAGTGTGCATGGTCATGACCACGTTGGGGCAGTCGAAGATGGGGTGGTCCGATGGCGGCGGTTCCTGGGGAAAGACGTCCAGGCCGGCGCCCGCGATCCAGCCTTCTTTCAAGGCGCGCACCAGCGCCATGTCGTCGAAAAGCTGGCCGCGAGAGAGGGCGAGAAAGTAAGCCGTCCGCTTCATGCGCCGGAAGACCCGTTCGTTGAACATGCGGTCGGTCTGCGGCGTGTGAGGCGCCGCCGCCACCAGCACGTCCACCTGGGGAACCATCTCGTCGAACCATCCGGGATCGCGTAACTCGGCCACAAACTCAGGCCTGGGAATGGGCCTGGCATCCGTGCCCACGATCCGCATGTCGAATCCGTAGTAAGCGCGACGGGCTACCGCCATCCCGATGCCGCCCATGCCCACGATCCCCATGGTGCGGCCGGCCAGCTCCATGTAATCGGCGGACTTCGGGCTTCCCACGGGCTTCCACTGGCGCTGGAGAAACTGCGGGAAGTAATATTTCGTGATTCCGCGCGTCAGGCACAGCAGCATGCCGATGGCGGTCTCCGAGATTCCGGGGGCGAAAATGCGGGCGCAATTGGTGACGACCACGGGACTGGAGCGCAGCCGCGCATCCATCCATTCGACGCCCGCTGCCCCGGCCTGGAGCCATTGCAGCTTCGGTGCGTAATCCAAGTCGGCCCCGCTGAGGCTGCCGTAAACCACTTCGGCTTCGGACAACTGCCGCCGGAACTCCTCACGGGTGCGTGCGATTACGATCTCCACCCGGGCCGGCGAGGCGGCTTCCTGAATGCGGCGCACCTCCTCGGGCTCGAACGCATACATGGTGACGATGCGCAACGGCTCGCTTTGTATCCTGGCTTCCTGAACGATGACCGACGGAACGACCACAGGCTCGCGGGCCGCGGCCGCGACAGGTGCGGCGCTCAGGAATCCCCGGCGGGAAATGCTCTCGCTCGACACGGCTGCACCTCCGGTGAAGGCAAGAATAGCACGGCGACCGCCGGTGCGTTCAGGGCTTCGGATAGACGTGCAGATTCTGGCTTGTGGTCCTGCGCCATTCCGATAAAGGCGGAGCGCCCAGCTTCTCGAAGACCTCTGCCAGCTCCCGCCGCAGCGCCTCCAGCGTTTTCCGGTACGCCGGATCGCCGATCAGGTTGTGCGTCTCGCCGGGATCGGCTTCCAGGTCATACAGCTCGCTCGGCCATTCTGCGGTCCGCTCGACGTACTTGAGATTCTCCGTCCGGACGGCACGCACATAGGCGTACTCGAAGTACAGCCGGTTGTTCCATGCGACCTTGTGCCCGGCCAGGAGCGGGACAGCGCTGCGCCCGACGCGTCGGCGATCCGGCGGCGCTCCTACGCCCAGATACTCCAGAATGGTCGGAAAGAAATCGTAGGCCGACATCATTTCCTGGATCAGCAGCCCCTCGCGGATGCGCCCGGGATGGTTCCAGATCATCGGCACCCGGATGGATTCCTCGTACATGTTGAACGGGATCGTCCCGTTGCCCTTGCCCCAGACCCCGTGGTGGCCTGCGTTCCAGCCCTGATCGGCAGTAAAAATGACCAGCGTATTCTCCCGCAGCCCGAGCTCCTCCAGGCGCCGCAACACGCGCCCCACGTTGGAATCCACGCCGGTCACCAGCGCACAGTAACTTCGCATCGCTTCCGTGTCGTCGTGCAGCTTGCGCAATCGCGGGTTCTGTCCGGGATGCATCGGCCGGCGCGGGAAACAGCGGAAGCCGGCCTGGGCATAGGGAGCGCGGTACGTTTCCGGCTGGTAGTCATATGGGGTGTGCGGAGCGTAATACGGAACCATGAGAAAAAAGGGGCGCGAGCGGTGGCGCTCGAGGAACTCCAAAGCATAGTCGGTAAGAATGTCCTCTTTGAATCCCCGGATTTTCTTCGGCTCACCTTGAACGACAAAGGTCGGGTCCCGATAAGTACCTCCTCCGCCGGGTACCGTCACCCAGTAAGTGAATCCGGCCTGCGGATGTTCGTCGTTCCCCATATGCCACTTGCCGCACATGCCGAGCGTATAGCCGGCTTTGGCCAGCAGTTCGGTGAAGGTCAACAGTCCGTGCAGGAAGCGGCGCGACTTCGGGCCGAAAGTATCTTCGGGTATCAGGTAGTCCTGCACGCCGTGGTGGGAGGGAAGCAGGCCGGTGAGGTAGGTCATCCGGCTTGGCGAGCAGACCGGGGTGGCGGCGTAAACGCGGGTGAAGCGGGCGCCGGCGGCGGCGAGCTTGTCCAGATTGGGCGTGTGAATCTCGTCGCAGCCGTAGGCGCCCATGGCCCAGGCGCCGTGATCGTCGGTCATGAACAGCACCACGTTCGTGCGCGCCGCAAGCCGCGACGCCAGCACGGCGGGAACAGCCAGGAATTCACGTCGGCTCAGATCGGGCATGGCGTAGCAATTGTACAATGAGCGATACCTAGGGAGGCCAAAATATGCCGCTGCCGTGCGGGTTGAGCCGGCGACGCTTTCTGGGCGGCCTGGCCGCGCTCGCCCCGTGGTCATCCCAAGTCCCCGTGCGAGCGATTACCAAGCGACCCGGGTTCCACTGGTTCGGCTATTACGACAAGCGCCAGTTCGATCCCACCGGGCGCTACGTGCTCGGAATGGAGGTGGATTTCGAGCATCGCTCCCCCCAGCCGGCGGATCGGGTCCGGCTCGGCATGATGGATCTGAAGGACGGAGACCGCTGGATTCCGCTGGCGGAAACAAGCGCCTGGAACTGGCAGCAGGGTTGCATGCTCCAGTGGCTGCCGGGCTCCGACCGTAAAGTGATTTACAACGACCGGCAAGGCGACCGCCACGCGTCCGTCATCCTGGACGTTCGCTCGGGGCGCAAGCGCACGTTACCGGCGCCGATCTATGCCCTGAGTCCGGACGGGCGTTGGGCCGTGACCACCGATTTTCGTCGGCTGGCACACACCCGCCCGGGTTACGGCTACAGCGGGATCCCGGATCCCAACCGCGACGTGGCGGCGCCGGAGGATGCCGGCATCTGGCGCGTGGATCTGCGCACAGGCCAGACGCGGCTCATCATCTCGATTGCGCAAATCGCCCGCATGCCCAGTCCCCCGTCTCACCCGCAACTGGATGGGACCGGCGCCACGCACTGGTTCAACCACTTGCTGGTCTCCCCGGACGGCCGGCGCTTTATCTTCCTGCACCGTTGGAAGGGGGGCGCCGCCGGCAACCGCTTCCTGACCCGCATGTTCACCGCCGATCCGGACGGGAAGAATCTTCACCTGGTGGACGGTTTCGGGGGCGTGTCTCATTTCATCTGGCGGGACGCCCGGCACATCCTTTCCTGGGCCAACCGCCCGCCCTTGGGCGGCAAGTTTTACCTTTTCGAAGACCAGAGCGATCGCGTCGAGCCCGTGGGTCCGGACGTCATGACCCGGGACGGCCATTGCAGTTACTTGCCCGGGAATCGCTGGATCCTGAACGATACGTACCCGGACAAGGAGCGGCAGCAGCACCTGTATCTCTACGACACGGCAACGGGCCGGCACATCCCGCTGGCCAGTTTCTATTCGCCGCCCGAGTATGCCGGCGAGTGGCGCTGCGATTTGCATCCGCGCTTCAGCCCCGACGGCCGTTTCGTCACGGTGGACTCCGCTCACCAAGGCGGTCGGCAGATCTACCTCGTGGACCTGCGGCCCGTGATCGGCTGAAGACTCATCCCGGGACGGCGGGCGGCTCCGCTATACTACGACGCTGGCCGCCATGAGGAACTATCTTGCCTTCGATCTGGGCGCGGAGAGCGGCCGCGCCATGCTCGGCTCGATCCGGGACGAAGTCCTCACGCTCGAGGAACTGCACCGCTTCCCCAACATCCCCGTTCGCCTGCCCACGGGACTGTACTGGGACACGCTGCGCCTGTTCCATGAGATCCTTCAAGGGCTGATCGCGGCCTGCCGGGGTCGCAAAATCCAGCTCGCCGGAGTCGGCGTGGACACGTGGGGCGTGGACTTCGCCTTGCTGGGCGCCGACGGGGCCCTGGTGGACAATCCCCGACATTACCGCGATTCGCGCAACAACGGCATGCTCGAGCGCACCTTCGCCGTCATCCCGCGCGAGGAAATCTTCGCCCACACCGGCATCCAGTTCATGCAACTGAACACGCTCTATCAGTTGCACGCCCTGAAACTGGCGAATTCCCCCGCCCTCCAGGTGGCGCGCACTTTCTTGATGATGCCCGACCTGTTCAACTACTGGCTCACCGGCGTCACGCGCTGCGAGTTGACTGACGCCAGCACTACGCAGTTCTATAACCCGGTGAAAAAACGCTGGGCGTTCGAGCTGCTGGAGCGACTGGGACTGACCTCGACAATCCTTCCTGAAATTGTTCCGCCTGGAACGCTGCTCGGCCCGCTGCTGCCCCATGTGGCCGAAGAAACGGGCGCCGGGGAAGTGCCGGTGTACGCCACCTGCTGCCACGACACCGCCTCCGCCGTGGCCGCCGTGCCAGCCGAGGGCGATGGCTGGTGCTACATCAGCTCGGGCACCTGGTCGTTGATGGGAGTGGAGCTGGCCGAGCCGATCATCAACCAGCGCTCGCTGGAACTGAACTTCACCAACGAGATCGGCGCCGCGGGCACGGTGCGCTTCCTCAAGAACATTGCCGGCATGTGGCTGTTGCAGGAGTGCCGTCGCGCCTGGGATCTGGAAGGCCGCGAGTACTCTTACGACGAACTGGCGCAACTGGCCGCCGCTGCGCCGCCGTTCACGGCCGTCATTGATCCGGACGCTTTCCTCGAGCCCGGCCGCATGCCCGAGAAAATCGCCGATTTCTGCCGCCGGACAGCTCAACCGGTACCGGAGCCCCCAGGTCCGATGTGCCGTACCATTCTGGAGAGCCTGGCGCTGCGCTACCGGCAGGTGCTGGAGAGCCTGGAGTCCCTGCTCGGACGCCGGATCGAGCGCATTCACATCGTGGGCGGCGGTTCGCGCAACCGGGTCCTGAACCAGTTCGTCGCGGACGCCACCGGGCGTCCCGTCATCGCCGGCCCTGCGGAGGCGACGGCGGCCGGCAACGTCGCCGTCCAGGCCATCGGCGCAGGCTTGCTCGAGGATCTCCGCCAGGCCCGGGACCTGATCCGCCGTTCCTTCCCGCTGACGGTTTTCGACCCCCAACCGCAAGCGGACTGGGATACGGCCTATCAGCGATTCTGCGGGCTGCGACCGAAGGAATGAGACCCGGAGCGCATCCGTTTCGCGAGCCGGCCCGCCAGCCGGCCGGCTAGATCCTCGCCGCGGGAGATATTTCGCGCGTGGTGATCACGCGATCAATCATGCCGTACTCGAGCGCCTGTTCTGCGCTCATGATGTAATCGCGATCCACGTCGCGCGCCACCTTGTCCGCAGGCTGTCCGGTGCACTCGGCCAGAATCTGGTTGATGATCTCGCGCATGCGGAGAATTTCTTTGGCGTAAATGTCAATGTCCGCCGCCTGGCCGGCCAGCCCACTGGCCGAGGGCTGGTGGATGAGGATTCGCGCGTGCGGCAGGCTGTAACGTTTGCCCTTGGTGCCCGCCGCCAGCAGCACGGCTGCCATCGAGGCCGCCTGACCTACGCAGATGGTCACGATGTCCGGCTCGACAAAGCGCATGGTATCGAGGATGGCCAGTCCCGCCGTAATGGAACCGCCAGGCGAGTTGATGTAAAGATTGATGTCCTTCTGGGGATCCTCGGCGGCAAGGAACAGCATCTGCGCAATGACCAGGTTGGCGACCGTGTCGTCAATCGGCGTGCCCAGAAAGATAATGTTCTCTTTGAGCAGGCGGGAGTAAATGTCGTAGGCCCGTTCGCCGCGTGCCGTCTGCTCGATCACCATCGGGATCAGCACAGAATTGCGCTCCATGGTCAGCCTCCTGCGCCGACCCGATGCGTGCGCGGGCCGGCTGATTCAAACACGTTTGGCGACATTCACGCTCGCCGGACGCCGGGCCTTGTCCAGCGCCTTGCGTTTTTCTTCCAGGGCCCGGACCAGGTCGGCGATCGTCGTCCGCTCCAGATATTCCATGATACGGGAACGCAGATCCTTCCAGACGTCGTGCATGGCGCAGGGAACGTCGTCCGTGCACTCGGCCAGCCCGCTGACGCATCGCTCGTAATCGGCCAGCCCGTCCAGCGCCTCCACGATGTGCACCAGGGCAATCTCCGACGGAGGTTGCCGCAGCGCGAAGCCTCCGGTGGGGCCCTTGCTCGATCGCAGCAGCCCCTTGCGCGCCAACTGTTGCAGAATCTTGGCCAGGAAATGGGCCGGAATGTTTTCCTGTTCCGCGATCTGCTTGACCATCACGTATTTGCCGTTGGGCGCCTGCGCCAGATGCATGAACGCCCGGATTGCGTATTCCGAAGAGCGAGAGTAAATCACCTGCTATCCCCTCCTGGGACTTGGTTGTCTCTATTCCGGTTACGGAATAGGCCAATGGTCAGTATCAATGACAACAGCCTCGCGGCCCCCCTTGGATTTGATGATAGCGGGATCTGAAAGGCTTCACGCCGGCGGGGAGGGTTTCACGGAGCCAGCACCCGCTCGGCCCAGCGCCCGAATACCAGACTTGCCAGTTCCTCAAGCCGCTCCGAGTGAGCGTAGGGATCGGGCGGGACCGGTAACGTGGCGATGTCCGTCCGATTCTCTTCCTCCGAGCACCAGTCGGCGATCATCTCCGGCGTCACCTCCAGGTGAAACTGAACGCCCCACACGGAATCGCCCAGCCGGAAAGCCTGATGGCGGCAGTGCTCCGAGTACGCGAGCCATTCGGCGCCCGCGGGCAGATCGAACGTTTCGCCGTGCCAGTGAAAAACCGTTTCGGGTTGCCGCAGGCCTCGGAACAGCCAGTCGCACGAGGCGGCCTCGGTCCAGTACACCGGCCCCCAGCCGATCTCCTTCACCGCGTTGGGGTATACGCGCGCCCCCGCGGCTTTGGCGATGAGCTGCGCTCCCAGGCACACGCCCAGTACGGGCTTGCCTGCCTGGCACGCGGCCTCGATCAGACGCAACTCCCGCCGCAGCCACGGGAGATCGTCGTTGGCCGACATCGGCCCGCCCATGAAAATCAGGCCGCCTGCCTCCTGCCATGGCGCCGGCGCTTCCGGATCCGCGAACCAATCCACATACCGGTAGCGAAGCCCGTGGTTTTTCAAAGCGCCGGCGATCAGGCCCAGATGTTCGAAAGGAACGTGACGAAACACGAGTGCTTCCATGAACCCCTCCGAGTCGCTTCATGCTCCGCCGTCGCCGCTACGGCCGAACGCCGCGCGCCAACTGAAAGTGGCTCAGCGACGAGGCGTACTGGAACAAGCCGCGGTACAAAGCTTCGGCCAGACGCTGCCGGTATTCGGGCTGCTTGAGCAGGCGTTCTTCGCGAGCATTGCTGAGGAAGGCCACCTCGACCAGCACCGAGGGCATCTGCGCGCCGATCAGCACCACGAACGGCGCTTTCTTGACGCCGCGGTTCTTGCCCGAACGCAATCCGCTGTAAAGCGCCCTCTGGATGCTGGCGGCGAACTCCCGCGATTCCTGCACCTTTTCTTTCCGGGCGATCTTCAACACCAGATCCTGCAATTCGTGGATGGAGCGGGTGCTGGGCGCGTTCTCCCGCGCAGCCACTTCCAGGGCGTCCGGGTCGGTCGTGAAGTTCAGATAGAAAGTCTCCGGACCCGCCGCCGAACGCAGGCGCGAGGAGTTGGCGTGGATGGAAAGAAACAGGTCGGCCTTGGCCTCGTTGGCGATTTCGGTGCGCGTCTCCAGCGGCACATACGTATCGTCCGTCCGCGTGTAGATAACCTCGGCCCCCATGCGCTCGGTGATTAGTTGACCTAACCGCAACGCGACGTCCAGAACGATGTCCTTTTCCTGTAACCCGCTCGGGCCGATGGTGCCTGTGTCGTGCCCCCCGTGGCCGGGATCCAGGACGATCCTCCCCACCTTCAAGCCGAGGGCGCGGATCAATGACCGGTTTCCCCGGCTGTCCCGCTGGGCCGAGCGCCCCACCAGCGGCGCCGGCGGCTCGGCGGAACGTGCCGCCTCCGGTGCGGCAGGCGGAGCGGCAACCTCGGCAACGACCTGCGGGGCCTGCGGCCGGGAGTCGGCCGGCAGCGGAGGGCGAGCAGCGGGCGGGGGACCCGCGCCGAGCGCCGGGGGATCCAGAGGCGTCTCGGCGGGCGTCGTTTCGCTCGTTCGCGTGACGGCCGGCGCCGGCCCGCCCGGGGCGCGAACCTCGATCATCAAGCGATCCGGGTTGGCGAGCTGGGATGCAGTGAACTCGGCCGGACACGCCAGATCGATCACAACGCGAGCCACCCCAGGCTTGGTCAAGGCGACGCGAATTTGTTTTACTACGCCGTCGTCCACCGGGATCACTTGGACCGTCCGGCGGTGCTCCCGCGCGGGTAAGGTCCCGGGCAGATCGAAAAAGATCCGGTCGGGATTGGAAAGTCGCCCGGAACGGTACTGAACGGGACCGTCGGTTTCCACAGCGATCCTGGTCGTACCGCCCAGCGACCAGAAACGAACGGCCCGGATTTCCTGCTGTGCGAAGCCGGTGCTCCCGGTCAGCAAAATGGCAACCAGCCAGGGGATCCGCAGCATACCCCAGCCCTCCTGACGCAGTCCCGTCATGGCGCCGGCCTCGTCTGGATGTGCCAGCGGCCCTTGGAATCCACGTATTCGACGATCTTCGGCGGCGCCGGCGTCGAGCCGGTGGCTGTTTGCTGCGCCGCGACTCGTCGCTTCTCGCCCAGTTTCTTCCCCACCCGGTAAACGTAGTCGGTAGTCTCCGGATAGGGCGGAATATCTCCGTAACGGAAAACCGCGCCCTCGCCGGCGTTGTAAGCCGCCAGCGCCAGCCGCTTGTCACCCCCGAAGAGTTCCAGAAGGTACTTCAGGTATCGTACGCCTCCTTCGACGTTCTCCCAGGGATTGAACGAGTCGCGCACGCCCAAACGCCGGGCGGTCTGCGGCATCAATTGCATCAGACCGACAGCGCCCTTGGGCGATACGGCCCACGGGTTGTAGCCGCTCTCGACCTCGATGACCGCGCGCACCAGCAAGGGATCCAGTTCGTAGCGTGCGGCCACCTGCTCGATGTAATCCTGGAGATCCAGCGCCGGCGAAGGCTGCCGCGGCCGGATCACGCGCGACGGGACCGGAACCGAGCGGACAGGTTTCGGGGCCGCCACCGGCGCGCGCACGAGCCGTCCCGTGCGCGGGTCGGCGCGGACCGCAAGGCTGATCCTGTACGGACGCTCCTCGGAATTCGCCCGCACGGGCGAGATCGCCGCGGCCAGCGCCAGGCTCCCGAGGATCAAACAAGAGCGCATGTCTTTGTTTTATCTGATTATACTTCCGGCGCGGCTCGCTGCCAAGCGCGATTTCCGCGGCTCCCCGAACCTGGCGCGCACCGGTGCTATCATTTTCTCATGAGCCGAGCCGGGTTCGTCCTGGTGGGCGGCCGGAGCTCGCGCATGGGCCGCGACAAGGCCCGGTTGCCTTACCGCAACGGGATGCTGGTGGAGCACATCGCTGCCCAAGTGGAAAAGGCGGCCGGATCCGTCTGCCTCGTGGGCGCGCCGGAACGTTACCGGGACCTTCCCTTCCGGGCCATTGCCGACGTGCATGTCGGCGCGGGGCCTGCGGGGGGAATCCACGCTGCGCTGGCCGCCAGCCCGGCTGAATGGAACCTGATCGTGGCGTGTGACCTGCCCGCACTGGAAGCCGGTTTTCTCATCGAGCTGTTGGAGGAAGCCGAGCGCGTAGGCAGGCCCGGCCTGATGCCCGTCAGTCCGGACGGCCGCCCGCAGCCTCTGTGCTCCGTGTATCATCGCTGCTGCCTGGCCGGCTTCGAGCGGGCCCTGCGCAAGGGGCGGCTCAAACTTCATGCCATCGTCGCCGAGCTCGGCCTTCACGCCCGGCCCGTAGCGGAGGCGCGCTGGTTCCAAAACATGAACACGCCCGAGGACTGGGCGGCCATCGCCGGAGCATGAGCGAGTCGTACCCCCATTACATCGAATTCCGTCACGTCTATAAGACGTTCGACACGCCCGTTTTGGTTGATGTCAGCTTCCATGTGGACGCCGGAGAAACCGTGGCCATCATCGGGCGCAGCGGCGTAGGCAAGTCGGTCACGCTGGGTCACATCATGGGATTCCTCAAGCCCGACTCGGGTCGCGTCATCGTCGCCTACGAAGACATCACCGACTATCCGGAATCCGAGCTGCGCCGCATTCGCAAGAAGGTCACCATGGTCTTCCAGTCGGGCGCCCTGTTCGACTCGCTCACCATCGGCGAGAACATCCTGTTCTCGCTGGAGCTGCGCGAAGACTATGATTACGGCAACAAGCAGGAGATCGTGGACGGGCTGCTGAAGATGGTGGATCTGCTGGAGTATCGCGACATGTACCCGTCCGATATCTCGACCGGTTACAAGCGCGCCGTGGCCATTGCGCGGGCACTGGCGGCGCAGCCGGAGTGCATCCTCTACGACGAGCCCACCACCATGGTGGATCCTCTCATGTCGGACCACCTCTCCAACCTGATGCTGAAGCTGAAACAGCAACTCGGCCTGACGTCCGTCGTCGTCACGCACGACCTGGAGCTGATGCGCAAGGTGGCCGATCGCGTGGTGGTCCTGCACGAGGGCCGGGTGATTTTCTTCGGACCGGTCCACGAGTTGGAGAACTCTGACCACCCGCACATTCAGGAGTTCCTGGCGCTGGATCGGGTCTGAGAGGCGGTCCCCGCTGCCGGCGCCCCGGGAGGGCAAGGTTGGCGCGGCCCGAGCCGACAAGTCCGATCGGCGCTCCGGGGGTATCGAGCGGATCCCTGTGAGGCGGCCTCGCGCCGCGGCAGACGGGCTTGTCCCGTCGGGGGCGCCCAGCGGCTCAGGGCGGCCGAAGGGAGGATTGGGCGAATTTGCGCTGGCTGGCGGGGGGCTGGGGGAAAGCACCCACCCGGCCCGTTGAGATTCACAACGGTCAGACGCAACATTAACGGATTAGTAGCTCTTGAGGTCTGGAGAACTGGTTGCTACATTTCTTCACAGATTTCGTGTACCGAAGGAGTGGCCCATGCCCGGTCCTTACGGTTGGTTGTTCGATCCCCGGCTATGCATCGAGTGTCGCGCCTGCGAAGCCGCTTGCAAACAGTGGAACAGCGTCCCGGTCGGCGTGAACGTTCGCTACCGGGTGGTCCGCATACGTGAATACGGATCCTGGCCGAACGTCTCGACCGTGCCCGTTTCTTCGGCCTGCAACCACTGCGAAAACGCGCTCTGCGCCCGGGCTTGCCCGGTGAAGGCTTACGTGCGCCGCGCCGACGGTATCGTGCTGCTGGATTCGAGCCGCTGCGTGGGCTGCGGATTCTGCGATCAATTCTGCCCGTACGGGGCCCCGCAGATGAACCGCCGGAGCCGTCGCATGGAAAAATGCACCATGTGTGCAGACCGCATTGATCGCGGCTTGCAGCCGGCTTGCGCCAGCATCTGTCCCACGGGTGCGCTGACGTGGGGGGAGTGGGAGAAGATCCGCGATCGGGGGGTCGCCTCGATCTCCGGCGATCCCACTCCGAACACGACGCGGCCCCGCATCCGTTACGTACACGCTCCCTGAAAATCGCGAATTCCCTGGAGGAGGTGGACCATGCGATCAACGCGACGCGATTGGCTCCGGATGGCGGGCGGCGCCGGACTGGCATCGCTTCAGAGCCGCCTGCTGGCAGGGTTCGAAGATTGGTTCCAACCGGCGACGACGGCGCCCGATGAGCAGGTCCTCATCACGGCCTGCGGCATTTGTGACTCGGCTTGCGGGATCCGGGCTACCGTCAAGGACGGGGTTGTGCGATTCCTGGAAGGCCTGCCTGACGATTTTCAAGGCCAGGGGAAACTGTGCGGCAAAGGCGCTGCCGGGGCAGGATTCCTCTACGATCCCGATCGCCTCAAGTACCCGATGAAGCGCACCAACCCGCGAAAGGGCTTGAACGAGGATCCGGGTTTCATCCGCATCAGTTGGCAGGAGGCCCTGGACACCATCGCCGACCGCATCAAGTTTTACACGGCCCGGTTCGGCGCGGAAAGCCTGCTCTTCATCACCCGGCCCAGGCCCGACCTCTGGGTACGCTTCATGAAGGCCCTGGGTGTGGTCAACCGGGTGGACCACAGGGACGAGTGCTACCAGACCGATATCGTGGTGCAGAAGTACACCACAGGCGGCAAGTCGTGGTGCAACGATTTCGAGAATTCCCGCTACCTCCTGCTGTTCGGTTTCGACATGCTCACCAAGACCAAACTCGTTCACAGCCACGGCATTCTTGCCGCCAAAGAGCGCGGGGCCAAGATTGTCTTCTTCAGCCCGCATTACAACACCACCGCGCGCATCGCCGACGAGTGGTATCCCATCCGGCCCGGTTCCGACCTGGCGGTCGCCTTGGCGATGATTCACGTCATCGTGACTGAGAATCTCTTCAACCAGGAATTCGTGGACCAGTTCACCAACTTCCGGCAGTACGAAAAGGAAATCCGTGCGCACTTCGCCCAGTACACGCCGGAATGGGCGGAGGGACTCTCGGACGTGCCCGCGGAGGCGATCCGCCGCATCGCACGGGAGTTCGCCACCCAGGGACCGGGGATCGTGCCCCTGCACAAAAAGAGCCTGGCGGCCAACTACATGAACGCCACGCAGCTCGCCCATGCCATTTCCATCCTGAACATCCTGGCCGGGACCGTGGATCGCCCCGGCGGCCGCTACTTCCCACGCACGGTTCCCATCCCCGGCGTGGACGCGATTTATCCTCCGCCCGCCTACCCCAAGCCCGTGGGTCGCAGGGTGGACGGCACGGACAAGCTGCCCTTGGTGCGGGAAGTGGACTCGGGTTCGTTCAGCACCCTGGCCGACGGGATGCTGAAGAAGTATCCCGGCATGATCAAGTTCGCGTTCTTCAACATGTACACCGTCCTCGGGTTCCCCTTGCCCGCCCAGATGGAAGAAGCCCTCAAGACGGTAGAGTTCACCGTGGTCATGGACACGCTGCCTACCGACACCGCGCTGCTGGCGGACATCGTGCTGCCTTCCATCACTTATCTGGAAGCGTCCGACCTGGTTCCGCGCGAGTACAACGCGAAAAAGCCCCAGGTGGTAGTGCGCCAGCCCGTGGTGGCCCCCATGTTCGAGGCCAAGTCCATTGGCTGGGTGGCCATCGAACTGGGCAAGCGCGTAGTCCCGGATTACTTCCGGACCCCAAGCGGCGACTGGATCAACCCGGCCGCACTGCTCGACGAGAAGGTGAAACGCGCCGGCCTGGGATCCAGCTTCGCCGAGTTCAAGTCGGTGGGAATCTACACCAAGGAGCAGCCGTTCACTCCCAGGACCACCTTCGCCACGCCCAGCGGCAAATGCCAGATTTACGTGCCCGAATTCGCCGCCAAGGGCTACGATCCGCTTCCGGTCTGGAAGCCGAAGGCCGAGCAGCCCAGCGCCGAATACCCGTACTACTACCTCACCTTCATCCCTGCGATCCACCGGCGCAACAGCACGCAGAACAACCCGATTCTGCATGAGATGATGCCCACCAATGCGGCCATCATCAGCCGGACGCTGGCCGAGCGCCTTGGAATCCGGGAGGGCCAGATGGTGCGCATCCGCTCGCGCGTGGGCACCATCGAGTTGCCTGCCCACATCACGGAAACCCTGCGTCCGGACTGCGTCATGGTGGCTCACGGCTTTGGTCACCGCTCCCGCCTGCTGAGTCTGGCAGCCGGAAAGGGGGTCCGCGACAGCGACGTGATCCCGTCGCGCACAGTCGAGGAATTCGTCGCAGCTGGCAATTTCGGCGGCGCCGCCTGCATCATGGACGCCGTCGTGAACATCGAACCGCTCTGATCGCGAGCACGGTGCGGCGCCTGCATCGCCGCAGGCCCGCCGGTGCACAGTACGTATGCCCTTACCCGCGGCCCCTTGGTATGC
>Ga0209017_10000225_pt1 | contig 57806 bp, 49 predicted proteins | sample YNPBryunderm2012_FD_185812 | JGI IMG/M metagenome (GOLD analysis project Ga0209017, IMG submission 185812) | Anoxygenic and chlorotrophic microbial mat microbial communities from Yellowstone National Park, USA - YNP Bryant MS undermat 2012... ... | reverse complement strand
GGAAGCTTTCTTGTAAGCTGGGAAGGCTGGGTGCGGGCAGAAGTGAGAGGCCTGTGGCCAACGACATTCACGCGCATTCATCCCCAGGGAGCTTCGACGGCCCACTACCCACTCAGCACGGCCGTGGCCAGGGTTTCGATCGCCCCCGGGTTTCACGGGGTGCGTGGCACTTTTTGAACAATCTGCGGCATTCCCGGGATTTTTACCGGTCAGAGGCTCGGGAAGGCTGAGCAAAATAATCGGTTTTTGTTGGGCTTCCTGTCGCGGGTGCTCACAAAGTGAAATGCGCCCGGTTTCACGCTCCGCCGGGTTTTCCCCGTGGGGCCAAACGCGGCTTCCGGCACGATACGACCGAAGTCGTGGCAAGCTGGGGATGCAGGGATCATGCGGCTTTGGCAAGACTACTGGCAAAACTTGCAAGCGCCTGCTGTCTGGAGCCTGGAGAAGGGTTTCTGGGATGGAAGGAAGAAGCCTTCGCTTTGCAGAGCCTTCGGAACCATCGCCCGCTGGTTGGCTCTGCTGCAGGCCCCGTGCGGGGTCCTGCGCGTGTCGATGCCGGGATGCAGAAGGGGAGGAGCTGCGGCGACGGGCGAACTTTCCGCGGGTGCTGCTGTTGGGGGTACCCGCCGTTGGGGGTACGTTGTGATGCCTGCCCCTTTTTGCCGACCGGGCGGTCGTTTCCCCGAGCTCATCGGGGCCATTGCACACCGCTTCTGTCTCTGATGGCGCGACAGAAACCAGGGCGGCAGTTTTTGCTTGGAGGGCCCGCTTGAACCGCTTGGCCCGAAAGCCGGCAGGCCAGGGCAGGGGGTGGAACGTTGAAAAAACGGGCCATCAAGTCGGCTGGAGCGTTGGGAGACGGGGACAAGGTGGGGATTGGCGATGCACGAGGGCGGCGGGGTACTCCCTGGGCTAGGGCCCCCCCGGTTGTGTCGGTGCCTATCGGTTTCCGGGTGAGCAAGGAGGCGGGCAATCTCAGAGGTCGCGAGACGTTTAGGCTCCATTGCCTCCGAGCGGCTACGGGGATTCTTGGGGCGAGAAGGTGGCTCCTGCCCATGGGGTTGGGCCTGTTCGATCAACGGGTTCGTGGACAGTGATCGGGCATTTCGTGGCTTTCGCCCTGAACAAATCGCGCTATAGTTAGGTCGAAGCTAAAGAGCGACATGCAACAGAATCCTGCAAAGCGACTTGGCACCCGCTGGGGCGGCTGGATCCGCCTCAGCCTCTGTTTCAGTGGGGCGGTGTTGGCGGGGCAGATGCTGTGGGCACAGGCGGCTTCGCCCGCCGAGTCGGCCCCGGAAAAGCCCATTGTCCGACCCCGGCTCAAGCCCACTCCGGCCGAGGGCCGCATTGCCTACGTGGCTGCCCGCCTGTTGGAGGGTCAGCACTATACCCGTCAAGAATTCGACGACAACGTATCCTCGCGGTTTCTGGACCGGTATATCGAGTCCTACGATCCGCAGCACTTGCACTTCCTACAATCGGACTTGCGGGAATTCGAATTCTACCGGCATCGGTTGGACGATTACACGCTGCGGCGCTACGACACCACGCCGGCGTTCGAGATTTTCGACCGTTTTTTCGAGCGACTCCAACAGCGTGTGGCTTACGTGGAAGAACTGCTGCGCACGGAAACCTTCCGGTTCGACACGGATGAGCGAATCCAATTGGATCGGCGCAAGGCTCCCTATCCTAAGGACCTGAATGAGGCCCGCAAGCTCTGGCGAGACCGACTCCGCTACGAGTACCTGCAGGAAAAGCTCAACGGCGAGAAGCCCGAGCAGATCGTCCAAACCCTGCTGCGCCGCTACCAGCGCAACCTGCGCATGTTTGCGGAATGGGACAATGCCGATGTACTGCAGGTGTATTTGAACGCGTTGGCTCACGTGTATGACCCGCACTCGGATTATATGGGCAAGCAGCAGATGGAGAACTTTGCCATGGGCATGAATCTGGCGCTGGAGGGAATTGGGGCGGAGCTAACCTCGCCGGATGGCTATTGCACGATTCGGCGGCTCATCCCGGGTGGTCCGGCCGAGCGCAGTAAGAAGCTGAAGGAGAAGGATCGGATTGTGGCCGTGGCCCAGGGCGACGGCCCCTTCGTGGACGTCGTCGACATGAATTTGAACAAGGTGGTTCAACTCATCCGCGGCCCCAAAGGCACCACAGTGCGCCTATTGGTGATTCCCGCCGATGCCCCGGACCCCTCGGTGCGCAAGGTGGTGACCCTGGTGCGCGACCGTATCCGGCTGGAAGATCAGGCCGCCAAGGCACGGGTGGTGGACTGGCCCGACGAAGGGGGCGCTACGCGTCGCATCGGCGTCATTGAACTGCCTTCGTTTTACTCCACGATGGACTTTGCTGGCACGGAGGATCGATCCGAACACCGCAGTTGTGCTGCGGACGTGGCGCGGTTGATTGAGAAGCTGAAGGCCGAGGGGGTCGAAGGACTGATCCTGGATCTTCGGCGCAATGGCGGTGGCTCGCTGGAAGAGGCGATCCGGATCACGGGCTTTTTCATCCCGCGGGGCCCGGTGGTGCAGGTGCGGGACGGCGATGGCCGTGTTGTGATCAAGGAGGATCGCGATCCGCGCATGCTCTGGGAGGGGCCGTTGGTAGTGTTGACCAGCCGGTTCAGTGCTTCGGCCTCGGAAATTGTGGCGGCGGCCCTCCAGGATTACGGCCGGGCCGTGCTGGTGGGAGACGCCTCCACCCACGGGAAGGGTACCGTGCAGGCCCCGAGTCTGCTGCGCAACTTCATGCGGCCCAGCGCCACCCTTACCAACGATCCCGGCCTGCTCAAGTACACCGTCAGCAAGTTCTATCGCGCCAATGGCGAATCCACCCAACTGAAGGGTGTGACCCCCGATATTGTGCTGCCTTCGGTGTTGAATGTCTCCAAGGACATCGGTGAGAGCGCGCTGGACAACCCCCTGCCGTGGGACGCCATTGCCAGCGCCAAGTACGAGCGACTTGACTGGGTAGCGCCCTATCTGGAGGAGCTGCGGCGTCGCTCCGCCGCCCGGGTGCAGAGTTGTCCGGACTTTGCTTATGTGCGCGAGGACGTCGAGCAATTCCTGAAAATGCAGGAAGATCGGTCCATCTCCCTGAACGAGCAGGCCCGCTTGCGGGAAAAGCAGGAGCAAGAGGCACGGCGCAAGGCGCGGGCCAGGGAACGCCAGGCCAGAAACCAACCCGAGATTCCTGTCCGTGAATTGACCTTAGCCGATGTCGACAAGCCCGGTTTGCCCCCGCCCCTGAGCCGCACGAACCGGCTCAGCCAGGCTTCTTCGGATCCTGGCGGGCCGGTGGGAACCAACGACCTCATGGTGGCCAGCCGAACGGCCAGCGCCTCGAGCGGAGACGCGGAGCCAGCCGCACCCCTCGATGAAGAGAGCGATCCCTTGGCACCGGACGAACCGCTTCCACCTGCGACCGATTTCGTCCTGCGCGAGGCGGAAATGATTCTGGTGGATTACCTTCGGCTCTGGCCCAAGGAACGGTCCCTGACCGCTCGAAAGGAAACGCCGGCTGCTGTGCCGGCTGCACCGTGATCCCGCTTATGAAAGCCCTCGTTCTGGCTCTGACGTTGGCCGTGGCAGTGGCGCTGCCGGCGTCTTTGCCCGCCCAAGGAGCCGCTGCCGTAGTGGCCAAACAGCGCGCCCAAGAGTTGCGTGACCAAAACAACGTGCGTCAGGGAGTGCCTTCTCCGGCCGCGCCGGTGGTCTCTGCGCCTGCGACGGGGGGTGCGACCGCGCCCACCGGTGGCGGAGCAGCCACGCTGAAGCCCTTGGAGTCCGCCCTTCGGGCCCTGGCCGGGCAGCCTACGGTGAATGCATCGGCCAAGGAAGCGCTGGTACACCAACTTTTGGCCGCCGCGCGCGGGCCGCAAAAGCCGCCGCGCAGTGCGGTGCAGGGGGTCGTCGACAGTCTGGCGGCCTGTTTGAGCGGGGCCACGTTGGAGGAATCCGAACTGCAGCGTCTGGCGACGAACCTGTTTGCTCTCATGAATGCCGCCACCGTTTCTCAGGACCGGCTTCGCCAAATCCTGGATGATGTCCAGGCGATCCTGCAAGTGGGCGGGGTGCGCCGGGCCCAGGCGGTGGGTGTGACGGGCCAGCTCCGACAGATCGTCCAATCCCTTCAGCAACCTGCGACTCCGTAGCCGACCCCGACTCCTGCTGCGCGGGCATTCACTGAGCTGGGCCGGCCGGTCTGGCCGGTGCGGGCACCCGCGCTACCAACGGCGCCCCGCAGGCCAGGCAGAACCTGGAATGAGGCGGACAGCGTTGCCCGCAGGCAAGGCATTCCAGGTGGGCGTGGACGTAGCGATGGTGGATGACCAGGTTCCGAATGTACGGGATCCAGGTGAACAAGTAGGCGAAGATGAACACGGAGTCCCGTTGCCGGATTGCGTAGATCAGCAGCAGGAGGGAACCAACCAGGCTCAGCCACCAGAAGGCCGGGGGCACCACCACGCGCTTGAGTTTCTCGGTCGCGTACCACTGCACGAAGAAGCGTGAAAAGAAGATCAGGTTGCCCGTCCAACCGATCACCTTCCAAACGCTCCAGCGAATGCCCAGAAACTGCCCGCCCGGAAACAGCAATTGCTCCAGCCAGTCCATGGAAGCAGTGTAGGCCGGTGTGACCCTTGCTCCAAGCACCGCATGGCCACGGGGCCTGCGCGGCCTTGGGGAGTTGCGACCCGAAGTTGGTGAAGGAAAACCGGGCTGCCGGTCCAAGGTTCGTCGATTGCGCTCAGGGGTAACGTTCGGGGGTTGGCGCGGCAGTGGTTCGGCCGGTTCCCAGCGGCTGATGGACCAGGACAGCTCGCCTCGGCGCTGTCCGCAGCAAGGGGGCCGGCGTAAGAAGAAACCGGCAGAGGTCCGGCACGGCCCGGCCCTACATAAGATGCGCCGGGGTCCGTGGTTTGCGGAGCTTGGGCGCGTCGTTTTGATTTGGCCGGTCAGGGACGCGGCCCGGGGGCTGACTGGGCCGGTTGGGCGGCTTCCGGGCCGGTTGCGGCCGGAGGCGCACCAGTGCCGGGCGCGGTCAACACGCGGTAGCGGTCCAGTATGGGCTGAAAGTCGGGGTGTTGGCGGGCAAATTCGTTAAGTTGTCCCAGAAAGGTGCGCGCCAGAGGGATGGTCACCTTGTCGTAGAGGGCCATCATCTGGCCTACCTGAGGTTCCAGGAGGGCAACGTCTTTGCGGAGGGCCACGTATTGACGGAGCAGGTACAGGTTCAATGCTCCGGTGATCATGATCAGGATCACCAGGGTGGCTTGGAGCTGGACCCGGAGAGTGGCTACCGCTTGGATGAGGTCGGTAGATGTCCCTGTGTCTGGGGCAGGCGTGGCAGGCTTGGCTTCAGGCATTTCGTTCATGGCTGGAAACAAAGTTCAAACCGGGAGAGACGGGCGACTTACCGGCCGGTAGCAGTGCCGGGGGAGTTGGCCGGACCGGGCTTGAGCCCCACTGAGATCAGGATGGGATCGATGGCGCGGTTAGTCTGACTGTAAGCGATGGCGTCTCGGGCCAACGCGTCCAGGGTTACTCGCACGTTGTTGATTCGGTTGGCCACGTCCTGTAGGGATCGGGCCTTGCGGATCATCTGGACGTTCATGTAGGTCAGCCCCAGAGTGCCCAGGGCAAAGACCAGTAACACCACCAGCAGTGCCGGTGTCAGCGCGCTTTTTTTCATACGCAACGGCTGCACTCTAGCCCTTTGGTGCTTCGACTCCAAGCGATTTTCAGGCGTGTTCGGCGCGGCCGGGCCGGGCGGGGACCGGCTGCCCAAGGGGTCAGCGGGACGGCCGTCCATGGACTGCCGCAGCCCAGTGGGCTCCTCTTTGGACCGGTTTTAGGGGTGTTTTCGGATTGCCAGCAGGGGGGCGCTTCGGCAGGATAGTCACTGAGGTCCAAAGCGGCGTTCGGAGGGAACATGACACAGCGGCAGCAGGCCCGACCTGGCGGGGCGAAGGCGCGGATTCTTCTGGTGGACGACCACGCCGTCGTTCGCTTTGGCATCGCCCAGCTCATCAATCGTCAGCCGGACCTGGAAGTGTGTGGGGAAGAGGAAAACGCCGGCGCGGCACTCTCGGCGGCGGAACGACTCAAACCGGATCTGGTGATTGCGGATCTGTCGTTGAAGGACAGTAGCGGACTGGAGCTGGTGCGGAATCTGAAGGCGCGGTTTCCGACGATGCCGATTCTGGTGCTGAGCGTGCACGACGAGTCGGTGTATGCGGAGGTGGCCTTTCGTGCGGGGGCGCACGGGTACCTGATGAAGGACCAGGCGCTGGAGAAGGTATTGGAGGCCATTCGGCGTGTGCTGGGTGGGTCCGTGTACGTGAGTGACGCCATGGCCGTCAAGCTGCTCCAGAAACAGTTGCAGGGGCACGGCGTTTCCGGGACGTCCCCCGCCGATCTGCTCAGCGACCGCGAACTGGAAGTGTTCGAATTGATCGGCCGCTGGAAGACTACGCGGCAAATCGCCCAAGAACTTCACATCAGTGTCAAGACCGTCGAGTATTACCGGGAACAGATCAAACGAAAGCTGGGCCTCAAGAACGCTGCCGAACTGGTGCAGCATGCCACGGCCTGGGTGGAACGAACCGCTTCCCAGCGTCCGCCCGGATAGGCCCCCGGACCGGGGCGGGTGCACGGGCCGACCGATGCAGGGCTTTCGACTTGCCGTTGCAGCCGGCACGCTCTGCTGCGGGATGGTTGCGTGGGCGGGGTGGGCCGGAGGCCTGGCTGTTTCGGACCCGGGTCCAATACGGGCGGCGCGGTCGGTGCACCTGGGCTGGATGAGTCCTGCTGCAAATCGGTTCTACCTGGAGCTGGCGGTGGATCGTTCCGTGCCGGGCTCGTATTTCATGGTGTGCGGCTGGCATGTGGGTTACTTCGGTGTGCAGGAGCTGGCAGACGGGCGCAAGGTGGTTTTGTTTTCGGTCTGGGACGACGCCCGCGGCGACGATCCCGATGCGGTGCCGCTGGAGCACCGGGTGGAGGTGCTGGCCCAGGGCGAGGGGGTGCGGATCCGCCGTTTTGGTGGGGAGGGCACTGGCGCTCAGGCCATGATGGACTGGGAATGGCGGCCGGGGCAGACCAACCGATTTCTGGTGGCTGCCATGGTGGAGGGGGAGCGCACCCGGTACACGGGTTACTTCTGGTCCGCGCAGCGGTCCGCGTGGCTTCGGCTGGTGACGTTCCGAACGCGCAGTGGGGGCCGGCCGTTGACGGGGCTGTACTCGTTCGTGGAAGACTTTCGTCGGGATGGCCGGAGCGCAGGAGAAGAACGGAGGGCCCGGTATTTCCGAGGTTGGGTGCGTTGCGAGGACGGCTCGTGGTTCTCATTGCGCCGTGCCCGCTTCACAGCTTCGGAGGCCGAATGGGAGTCACGCGACAACGTGGATGCCGGCGTGGTGGACGGCCAGTTTTATCTGGCCCCCGGCGGAGCTGTGCACAAGAGCCGTGAGTTGGGATCGGTGCTCGAGGTGCTGCGAACGGACACTGCGCCTCCGGCAGAGCTTCCGAGCGAAATCGCTGGTCAAGATCCCAGCGCTGCACCGTACCCGTAGCCATGAGGTTCGAGTCCGCTGCGGCAGCAACGTCCAACCAGGACTGCAGGACCTGTGCTGTGACAGGTCAGGGCATGCAAGAGGCAGCTCGGGATTGTGGGCCCGGGCGGCTTTGCCTACGTGTGCGGGGCACGGCCGACTCGGCCGCTGCGTCATTCGTGTCCTGTGGTCCTTCGTCAACTCTTTTCCCTCCATGCAAACTATCAAGGATAGCCGGCCCGTTCTGGTTTGGTTTCGACACGATCTACGCTTGGGTGATCAACCGGCGCTGTTGGCAGCGCAGGCCAGCGGCAGACCGGTCATCCCCGTTTTCGTATGGGCGCCGGAGGAAGAAGAGCCTTGGGCGCCTGGAGCAGCGTCGCGCTGGTGGCTGCATGGTTCCTTGGCGGCGCTGGATGCCGCGCTGCGGCGCCTGGGGTCGCGACTGATCTTGCGGCGCGGGCCCGCAGCCGGGGCGTTGGGTGAGCTGGTGCGGCAGACGGGGGCCGTGGCGGTGTACTGGAATCGGCGCACCGAACCGCAAGCACGGCAGCAGGAAATCCGTGCGGAAACCGTGTTGCGGGCCTCCGGGGTGGAAACGCGCAATTTCACGGCCCATCTGTTGTTCGAGCCAGAATCGATCCGCAGCCGCTCGGGGCGACCGTTTCAAGTCTTTACAGCCTTCTGGCGTGCGTGTCTGAGCGGGCCCAGGCCGGCCCCGCCCTTGCCTGCTCCCACGGAACTGCGCGCGCCGCCCGAGTGGCCCGAATCATGGAGCCTCGAAGACCTGGAGCTCCTGCCCAAGCCGGACTGGGCAGCCGGGCTACGTGCCACCTGGCAACCGGGCGAAGAGGGGGCTTGGAAGCTTCTGGATCGTTTCCTGGAGCAGGTGGGAGAACGATACGATGAATTGCGGAACCAGCCAGCCGTGGGCGGCACCTCCGGGCTTTCGCCGCATTTGCATTTCGGGGAGATCTCGCCGCGCCAGATCTGGCACCGCTTGGCCGAGCGGGCCCGCGCGGAAAGGCGTGCGCCATCGAAGGGGTGCGCCTCAGCGTTTTTGCGGCAACTAGGCTGGCGGGAGTTTGGACACCATCTGTTGTTCCATTTCCCGCATACGGCCACCGAGCCGTTACGACCGGAATGGAGGCGATTTCCGTGGCGCACGGATCCCGCAGCGTTGCGCGCCTGGCAGCGGGGGCGGACCGGCTATCCAATTGTGGACGCGGGGATGCGGCAGCTTTGGACGACGGGTTGGATGCACAATCGGGTCCGGATGATCGTGGCGTCGTTTTTGGTCAAGGACCTGCGGTTGGACTGGCTCGAGGGCGCACGCTGGTTCTGGGACACCTTGGTGGACGCTGATCTGGCCAACAACACCCTCGGCTGGCAATGGAGTGCTGGTTGCGGCGCTGATGCAGCCCCTTATTTTCGGATCTTTCATCCGGTGTTGCAGGGCCAAAAGTTCGATCCGGAGGGGGCTTATGTCCGCCGCTGGTGCCCCGAGCTGGCACGCCTGCCGAATCGTTGGATTCACCGTCCATTCGAAGCGCCGAGCGAGGTCCTGGCTGCGGCGGGGGTCCGATTGGGCCGGGATTATCCGCTGCCGATTGTGAGTCATGCTGCTGCTCGAATGGCCGCGCTGGAGGCCTGGCGCAGGTTGCGGGGCTCACCCCCGGCTGCAGACCTTCCGAGGTCGCAAGCTCCTGAGGACGCCTGAGGCAGGCGTGCCGTTCCGCGGCCGGGTTGCCGTGCGGTGAAAAGCATTTGCCCTGGCCGGGTCCTGTGGTTTGACTGGGCTGGTGCTCTGGTGGGTTTTGGTGGAGCGGGAATTACAAGCGGCGGCGCGCCGGGTGGGCACCTGGTGGTGGCGCACGGCGGGGGCTTTGGGCCTGTCGGTCTTGGTGATGGTGCTGGCGCTGCCCCCGATCCTGAGCGAGCCACCAGCGGCACAGGGGGAATGGCTCTTCCAATTTCTTCTGATGGCCGTGTGGCTTTGCTGCTGGCTGGCCGGGGCGGTCCTGACCGCCGAGAGCGTGGCTCGCGAGCGTGAGGAGGGCACGCTGGGGCTGTTGTTTCTGACCGAACTGAGTTCCGGTTCGGTGGTGGCGGGCAAGATGGCGGCCGGTTCGTTGCAGGCCCTCGGGGCTGTGGTGGCGGTGACACCGCTGCTGGCCTTGCCGATGTTGTTGGGTGGGGTGGAGTGGGGGGAATGGTTGCGGACCGCGCTGGTTTGTCTGGTGACCATGTGGGTTTCGCTCAGTTTGGGCCTGCTTTGTTCGACCTTCCTGCCCCGGGCGCAGAGCGCGGTGTTCTTTACCTTTGCAGGGTTGATTTTCGTGACCGTGGTTCTGCCGCTTGCGGGGACGCTCGTGATCGGGGCACTGGGGTTCCCAGTGGACGAATTGCCAGCCCTGTTGACTCCGGTCGGAGGCGTGTTTCTGTCCAGGGATTCGGCTTATCGGGCCGGACCTGGGTGGTTTTGGGCCTGGGTGGCGGTGCAGTTCGCCCTTGGCCTTTGTGCCCTATGGATGACGAGGGCCCGGCTGACAAGGCTCTGGCACGAAACGGCCGTGTCCACGCGCGCGATCTCGCTCCACTCACGTTGGCGGAGCCTGCCATGGCGAGGCCTGCGAATAGTGCAAGATCTCCGGGCCCGCGCGCAGTGCCTGGACCGCGCCCCTTACGCGTGGCGCCTGTTGCGTTCCCGTGCCGACCGGCTGATGCCATGGGCTGTTATGGCAAGCTTGGAGTGTCTGTGGGGCTGGATTGCGTATGGGTTCGACGAACCTGAGCTAGCCTGGGCTCTGATCCTTTTCCTTTTGCCTTGGTTGATGAAGGGGGTTTTGTTGATGCAATCCACCTACAGTTTGGCCGAGGATCGGCGCAACGGTGCCGCAGAACTCGTTTCCACCACTGCGGTGGGGCCGGAAGGGCTGTGGCAAGGGCACCTGCTGGCTTTGGGGAGAATCTGGCTCTGGCCGTCACTGGTCCTGACCATCGCCATGGCTTTGATTTGGTGGCGATGGGTCATTCAGCATGAGGTGTTCGACCTGCCTCTCTTTGGGTGGACGGTTTTGCTTTGGACCGACATGCTGGGCTTGGCTCTGGTGGGTACTTATCTGGCCTTTTCAGGTCGTTCGGCCGTGATGTCGATGATTTTGACCGCATTGATCATCTGGGGGATTCCGTGGTTTATGGCCTTGGCATGGGGATCGGCCACGTTTGTGGCTCAATTTTTTGACCTGATAAGTCCAGATTGGTCAGTGGATCCGGCGATCGAGCTTTGGGTTTACCACGCCTTTCGAGCCGGGCTGGCCCTGATGGCTGCGGGTTGGGCTTGGTGTTGGCTGCAGCGTTGGCCGCAGACCAGGCGGGGCTCGGTTCTGTGAGGCCGTGGGCAGACGGCCCCCGGGCTGGCCGGCCCGTCAGCGGTGTTCCGCGGGCGGCCGGGCCGGTGCAGTCTGGTTTCTCGGTGGCGCGCTGGATTGCCAGACCCAGCGAAAAGCGGTCTACTGCAGTCGATGGGCTGGTGGGTTTGGGTGCATCGGGAGCTGCTGACGACGGCTCGCCGTCCGGCCGCATGGCGTTGGCGGTTTTTCTTTCCGGCGCTGTGCTTGGGGTTGATCTTACCCTATCTCATCCAAGAGGGGTTTTGGAAACGTCAGCCAAGCGACCAAGGGCGGGGTCTCTTCTTCATTTGGGCCCAGTGTGTTTGGGCGGCGTGTCTGGGGGCTGGGGTGTTGACGGCGGATTGCATCAGCTCCGAGCGCCGAGCGCAAACCCTTGGGTTGTTGTTTCTGACTGACCTGAAGCCGGGTGCGGTGCTGGCTGGAAAGCTGTTCGGCAAATCGTTGACCGCCATCGCCACGCTGATGGTGGTTTTGCCCCTGCTGACTTTGCCGATGTTGTTGGGCGGGGTTGGGTTGTCGAGCTGGGTTGCGTGGTCCCTGAGCTGCGCGCAAACAATGTTCCTTTCGCTGAGCGTGGGGCTGATGTTCTCGACGTTGCTGGTGCAGGCGCCCTCCTGCGTATTGGGCACGCTGGGGGCAATGGCGGGCTTAGCCATGGGACTGCCCGTTGTGAGTTCTCTTGTACAAGAGGCAGGGGGTCCAGAATGGTTGGCTCGGGCGGTGCTCTCGGTCTCGCCGGTGACAGGGCTGGAGATCAGCTTCCAGTCTTTGCGTAGTGGGTGGCTGGATCCCTGGCTCTGGTGGCATCTGGGAGTGTTGCATGGGCTGAGTTGGCTGGCCTTGGGCACGGCGGCCTTGCGGCTGGGTCGAATCTGGCGGGAAGGGCCCTTGGCCAGAGGGCAGGACATGGCTGGGGCCTCGAGGATCTGGTGGCAACGATGGAGGATCGATCGCAACCCTGTCAGGCGCCGTCGGTGGTTGGACAAGGCACCCTTTGTGTGGCGGGTTTGCCGGTATCGCGGCTCCGTGCTGGAGCCTTGGCTGGGGTTAGTGGGTTTGGGGGTCCTCAGCGGGCTCGGGCTCTGCTTGATTCGGAAGGACGGGTCGGTTGGCGTGTGTGTTTTCTTCCTGATGCTCTGCGTGTTTCTCAAGGTGCTGGTGGGTGTTCGCGCACCCCATTTCGTTTTTCAAGACCGTCAGCAGGGTGCTGTGGAATTGGTGGCGGTAACGCCCTTGGGCGTAACCGGCCTTTGGAAGCAGCATCTCCTGGCCCTGTTCAAAATCTATGGCTTCCCGGTGCTGGGTCTGATGGCCTTGGGGCTGCTTTGCTGGGCTGTGCTGAAGGAGGTGCCCTATGTGGAAGAGCTGGCCTCTGTCGTGTTGCTGGCAACGATCTTTCTGCCGCTGGACACAATCACATTGGGGCTCTTGGGGACGTGGTTGGGACTGGCCTGTCGCTCCGAACTTCAAGCCATCTTGTGGGGTTTGGGGCTGGTGCTTGTTTTGCCTTGGTTTCTGTTTTGGATCGTGGTGGAGGGCCTGACCCTAGGGGGGGTAGTCCTCGATGGGGACCTCATTATGGATTTGATGCTGGTGATTGGGCTGGCGGTGGATGAGGCGGCAGCGGGGTGGGCGTGGAAGAGTCTTACGAGCCGGGCTGCCGAAGCGGCCGCATCATGAGAGGAGGGCAACCGGCGGCCACTCCGGAGTTGGGACGAGAGGCCCGGCGACTGGAAACACGCTCAGGCCGGCCGCGACTGAGAATGAGGAATGGGTGCCTGGCAACCGGACTTGTACAGGTTGGATGGGCCGGGCTTAGGGGGCGGTAGGCCCGGTTGAGCCCAAAGGACCGTAGGCCTGCTCGATTACCTGTCGGAACCGATTTTCTTCGGGGCGGACGATGCGCATTTCCCGCTGCGCATTTTCAGGGGAGTCACTGGCGTGCGCGGCGTTGACCATTACGCTCGAACCGAATTCGCGCCGGATGGAGCCCGGGGGGGCCTTGGACGGATCGGTGGGGCCGAGGACGTCCCGAATCTTGGCGATGGCCTGGAAGCCCTCGTAGACCAAGGCGATGCATTTTTCCGTGCCCGGCTCATGCCACTGCTCGCGAGGGCATTCCGAGGGTGCCCGGCCGGACATGAAGCGGACAATGTTTTCGAATTGGTTGTCGGCGTACAACGGTCCCAAAAGCTCGCCCAGGGCCGCTTCGGTCTCCTGGGGCAGAGCAAAGCCCAGTTCCGTTTCCAGTGCCGCTCGTGCCCGCCCGCCCACCATGCCCTTCAGCTTGGTCCGCAACACTTCCCGCACCGGCCCGTAGAACTCCACCGCCTCGGCCACGCTCATGCGATGGACCTTGATGGCCACTATGTAAAGCCCGGTGCGCGAGAAAAAGTCGATCACATTGCCCGGCCGGCCGGTGGGGAAGCGGAAATTGTCGGGCTTGAGCAGGACGAGCGTGCGTTCCGGCGTTTGTCCCGGCGGATAGGCAATGACATTTTCCAACAGGCCACCGTCGCTGTCGGAGTATCTGGCCCATAGCTTCAGGTGGGCTTCGGCTTGACGGGGGCTGACCGGGGCCAGAACGGCCGGCTCGAAGTACTGGACCCGGCCGGCGTCATCCAAAACCAGGTCTCCGTAAGTGTCACGGATGGTTTGGCCCGCGTGACGATTTCGTTCGAAATAGCCCACCACTTCGCCGAGCTTGCGGGTGGCTTCCGGGCCCTGAAAGACCAGCAACATCACGCGCCGACGCCGGCCGGTGCGGGCGTCAGGTGTTAGATGCCGACGCACGTAATCCTGCAGGAGCTCCTGAATGAAAGGTTCTTGGGGATCCTCCGGGGACGGAATCTGCGCTGCGTACTCCTCTGCCAGGGCAGCAGAGGGGGCAAACATTCGCGCGGCCACAAAGTCCAGCCCGGTTCGCGCAATGAGTCGGCTGAGAATGCCGCCGGTGCGGGACTTCAGGAGCGAATAGGGGGTGATGAGTGCGTAAGTAAGCTCGGTACTCATGTCATTCGGTGGGATGGGGCAGAGGGGACGAAGAAGAGGATGTTTGGGCGGCTTTACCGCCCAACATCTTGAACATCACCGTGCCACAGGTGGGGCACTTGCCCTTGATCGCTTTCCGGCCGTTTTTCATGGTTTCTTCAACGGCGTCGGCGATCTCTTTTTTGGCTTTGCATTTGATGCAGTAACCTTCTGCCATGGGAAATCCCTTCAGTGCTCCGGCACCCAACCACGGGGCCGGATTGTGTTTTGAAGGTAGCCGCTGTGGAGGGTAAGCGTCAACGCCAAAGGCAGATTCTGGGGATCCTCGGCCTTCATAAGTGCTTGCATGACAACGCCTTGAATAGGCGGCGCTGTCCCGAAGCCGGTCAGGTCGCCGGGTGATTTTGCCGCCTTGGGACCTAGTTCTCGAGCAATCCGGTTCCCCTAAAGACGCGGGCGACTCCCAACCGAAGTGGCCTTCCTAAGTGGGGTCGCCTTCGGAGGGGCCGGCTGCGGCAGGGGGTGAGCTTTCATTCAAGGGTTTGGTTCTTCGTTCTCTGGCATCTCTAGATGGAGAGGGGACCGGATTATACGCCGACGGGCGCTTTGGAGGCAGGCTCGGACATCGCGGGTGTGGCCCGGTGACTGGACCGGTGGGTAGGCTTCCCAGCGTGCTGCGGTCTTGCACCAGTAGCCGCAAGCTGAATCCGCTGCTGGGTAGGTTATTAAACCCCGGCATTCAGGTCATCTGCGAAGTACATGGGCGGCTACCCTCACGAGGGTGTGGCTGTTTTGAGGGGGCGGCCGGCCCGCAGTGTTATCGCCCCTTGTGGCTACGGCATTTTGCCTGCGTCCGGGGACTGTGCGTGAAGGCCAGGTCCTTGGACATGGCCAGGCCAGCGCCTGCGACCGGGTTTTCCCGGGTGCCTCCTTGGGTCCCAAGTCCTGCGTGAAACACCCCGCGGGCGCTGCAGGCCTGCGCCGTCGGCCACGGCTGGACGGCCTGAGGTAGAGCAGCGTTGGTTGTCCGCGGCGTAGCTGCCTCGCCCTGTATTGCGTTTGCTCCCAGTGCAATCGCCGTACCGCGGGGAGCCCGCCGTAAGGCAGGGACACCGGGCGTAATGGCTTATTTGCTCCCGGGCTTGACGGCGGGGATGGCAGCCAGGTCTGGCGGCAACTGATCGGGCGGGAAGGTTTCCACATGGAGGCGGAGAAGGCTGAAAAAGGGCACGCCAAAGCTGACGGAACCGCCGGACCGGTCGACCAACACCGCTACAGCCACAACCTGGCCGCCGGCAGCCCGGACGATCTCCATGGTCTCCTGCACCCGTCCTCCCTGAGTGACCACGTCTTCCACCACGGCCACGCGTTCGCCGGGATGGATGCGAAAACCGCGCCGCAGCGCAAGGCGGCCTTCCTCTTTTTCGGTGAAAAGGAAACGACAGCGAAGTTGTCGGGCGACCTCCTGGCCGATGACCAAACCACCCATGGCCGGCGCGACCACCGTGGCCGGGTTCAACGGTTTGATCTTTTCCGCCAGAGCGGCCCCAAAGCGCTCCACCACGGGCATTTCTTGGAGGGCCAGGGCACATTGGAAGTACTGACGGCTGTGCAAGCCGCTGCGCAGGATGAAATGGCCTTCGAGCAACGCGCCGGTTTCACGGAACACCTGCAGAACCTCTTCAGCCGTCATGGCCGCGCAGTGTTTTCGGCTCCGCGTAAGGAATCAAGCTCGATTGCCATCACGCCCGGCGCAGGACAAACGCTGCGCAAGCTCGGGGGCGCCGTGCGGGGTCGCGGGAGCGGATGGAGTGGGGCACAGGGGAGCCGGGGCTGGGTGGTGGCTGCGGTCTTGCCGGCGGCCTAGCAACCTGTTGAAAAAGCGCTGGCTGGCGAAACCGACCCTCGAAAAAATGGGGATTTTTCCACGCTTTTCCCTTCGCAAAAGACCTTTTCAACAGCCTGCAGTGTACATTGGTATGGGCTGCCCAGCCCGCGGCCTTCTTTACCCTGGTTCGCCACCCCGACGACGGAGGTGGACTGGACCCGAGGGAGCATGCTGGAACCAAGCGCAAAGTGTGGAGGCGCAGCGGAAACCAACCCTTGGGGCGGGGGGGAGAAACAGTTGAGGAGCCTTTCTACCTTCAGGAGACAGGGTTGCGGGCGGTGGTGGCGAGGCGTGGAGGGGTCTGGTGGACGGGATTTCGGCAGTCAGCCAAGGGTTCAGCGCGCTCTGAGGGTTTTTGCCATACTGCCTGCTTGACCAGAGCTTGGCTGGAAGCAAAAAGGCCGCCCGAAACCAGGGCGGCCCTGCAAGCGAATTCTGTGGCTGTTTTAGGGGAACAACAGCGTATTGGGTGCCGGGTTAGCGGATGTGTCCCCCGTTTGGCGGGCGGACTCACGGAGCTTGGATGTGCTCCACTGCTGCACGCTGCCATCGGCCAGGCAAACGTTCCCTTGGCGCTGGTGCATCTTGTCGGTCCAACCGACGTTGTTCAACGTGGCGGCGTTGGTGGTCAGGGAGACTCGGTTGCCCGCGCTGTTCGTCGGGGAGTTCCCGTAGCCACCGTTCGCCGTGGCTGGCAGTTGAGGGCCGTAAATGTTGCGGTCGCCGCACAGGAACATGGACGGCATGGTTTCATCCGCGTCCTGGCCCAAGAAGTAGGATACTGCGAGATTGTCAGTAAAGTTAGCACCTGTTCCGGTGGTGAGGAAATTGGTGCGGGCATTTCGCTCGTCTGCCGGGCAAACCAGCACCTTCGGCGTGCTCAGCTCGTTGGAGAGCACTGCGTAGTGGGTGTAGATGAGGGTGTTGTTGTTCAAGTTCTCTCTAGTCCCACCCTCGGAATTGGGCACGCGCATGGGATAGCGGTCGCCGTTGTCGCTGGCCCAGATGCGGAAGGCCAGACCGATTTGCTTGAGGTTGTTGACGCAGCTGATCCGCTGGGCTTTGGCTTTGGCCTTGGCCAAGGCGGGCAGAAGCATGCCGGCCAAGATCGCGATGATGGCAATCACGACCAGCAGCTCGATGAGCGTGAAGGCAGGGAGTTTGAAGCGACGCGTCTGTTTCATGGTTCGTTAGGTTTGATCCGTTCGTCTGAACTTGTGGGCAGGAACCTTGCCAATTGTTGGGCCCTATGTAAAGCCGCAAAATTCAACCCGTGGACAGGCTGGCCTGGACTGCCTTGGCGTGCTGGAAACGCGCCCCGCGTGAAATTCGCGCATCCGGCCGGTATATCGCTGCCGGACCTGCCATTCGGTCGGCTTGGGAATGAACCCCGGTGCTTCTTGCAGGGCTTACTGGGCCGGGTCCGGAAAGGTTAGAGGCAGTTCGGCCTGGCTGAGGGAGGGGGTCGGCGACGGTAGGCGGAACGCTGCGGAGGAAAGCTCGGGAAAAGGCTCGGTGAGGCCGGCCCGGCGGCAGGCTACCTCGAACATGCGGGCCAGGCGGGCGGCTTCCGGTCCTGTGCCGGTGAGCCGGGTACCGAACCGGGCATCGGTTAGGCGGCCTTCCCGGATTTGGCGTAACCGGTTGATCACCTTCTGCTTCTGCAGAGGTGCGTGTCGATCCAGCCAGTCCAGAAACAGGTCCTGGACAGCGTGGGGCAACCGCAGGACCGAATACGAGGCGAACCTGGCCCCGGCCTGTGCGGCGGCGGCGGTGATGCGGAACATTTCCGGGTCTGTGAGCCCCGGGATGACGGGGGCTACGAGGACTCCGACCGGGATCCCGGCCCTGGCCAGAGCCCGGATGGCTTCCAAGCGGTGTTCCGGTAGGGAGGCGCGGGGCTCCAGACAGCCGGCCAATTGCGGGTCCAAGGTGGTCAAGGAGAGGCACACCACCGCGGCCTGATGGGCGGCAAGCTGTGCCAGCAGGTCAATGTCGCGCGTTACCAGGTAATTTTTCGTCACGACACAGACGGGGTTCCGGAACTCTGCCAGGACGGCCAAGCACCGCCGGGTCAATTGGAGCCGGCGTTCCACGGGTTGGTAGCAGTCGGTCACCCCGCTCAGGGCGATGGGTTGTGGGTGCCAGTGCGGAGAACTGAGCTCTGCCCGAAGTTGTTCGGGGGCGTCGGTCTTGACCAGAATGCGGGTTTCGAAGTCCAAGCCGCTCGAGAAACCCAGGTACTCGTGAGTGGGCCGGGCATAGCAATAGGCACAGCCGTGTTCGCAACCCCGGTACGGGTTAAGGCTGACGCGGAAACCCAGGTCCGGGCTGTCGTTGAAACTGAGTACCTGCACGGCGGGACTCTGAAGGAACCGGGTGCGCGGCAGGGGTTGTTCCTCCGGAGCCAGCCCCGGGTCCGGTTCGTAATACCACGACAGGAACCGGTTGGGCGGGTTGAAAGAGCTTCCCCTTCCCCGGGGCGCGGTGGGTGCTGGGCCAGCTGCTGCGTTCATCTGCGACGCCAATGTAGTGCAAGCATAGCGCAGATGCGAAGCTCCAGAGGGAATCCGCGGGACGACAGCACGAAACCTCTGGCTGCAGGAGGTCCCAGGCGCTGAAGGGCTGGGCATTGCTCAAAGCGGGCCCGACCGCACCCAGCTTGGGGTGTGCCCGAAGGGGGGCTGGAGGGCTGGACTTCTCGGGATCCTCGGCCGGGCGGCCCCGGGCATTTGCAGTGGGCAACACTCCGATTCGAGCAGCAGCGGGCCAGGCCGCCACCATTCCTGCCCCCACAAGCAGAGGGCTCCGGAGAGTCGCAGCCCAGGGTGTTGTCCGTTTTGAAATGCGAAAAAAACCGAGCGCTTGGGGAGACCGGGGCCGGGAAGGAACCCGGAGGCCGATCGCTTCCCAGTAGGCCGGAACGGGCCTGACAGCGGCATGGATTGTCCAGAGTTGAGACATGCCGCAGGCGACCGGGCAAGGTTTGCCGATGTTGCTGCGCGCGGGTTTCCGGATCTTTTGTAACCATTTCGTCATGAGTAGGTTAGAATCTAGTTAAAAATCGATCCTACCGGTGAAGTTCCGGGCATGAAACCTGCTGTGCCGAGTGGCGTGGAACCGATCCTGAAGACGGAGCATCTCCGCGTTGTGTATCCGCCGTCACGCCGCGGTGAGGCGCCTAAGGTGGCGGTGAAGGATTTGACGTTGGAGGTGCAGCAGGGGGAGGTGTTCGGGTTTCTGGGCCCGAACGGTGCGGGCAAGACCACCACGATGAACGTTTTGTTGGGCTTTCTGACGCCGACGTCGGGGGAGGCTTACCTGTTTGGGGTCAATGTGCGGGATCCGATCGCCCGTCAACGGATCGGTTATCTGCCAGAGTTGACCTACTACTACAAGTTCCTGACGGCGGAGGAGATCCTGCGTTTCTACGCGCGGTTGTTCGGGTTGAGTCGGCTGGAGGCGGATCGGCGGATCGACCAATTGTTGAAGCTGGTGGAGCTCGAACATGCCCGGAATCGGCTGCTGAAACACTATTCCAAGGGGATGCAACAGCGGGTGGGCCTGGCCCAGGCCCTCATCAATGACCCGGATTTGTTGATTTTGGACGAGCCCACCAGTGGGCTGGATCCGCTGGGCCGAATGAAAGTGCGGGAAATCATTCAGCGGCTGAAGAATGAGGGTAAGACCGTGTTTTTCTCCTCGCACGAGCTGGGGGAGGTGGAAACGGTGTGCGATCGGGTAGCCATCGTGCATCGTGGAGAGCTGAAGATAGTGGGGCGCGTGGACGATCTGGTGCGCAGTCACCAGGCCAATTTGGAGCAGGTGTTTTTGCGGATCATAGGCTACCCGACCTGTCTGGCAGCATGAGGACCTGGTTGGCACTGGCGTGGGTGGTGGTCAAGGAGCTGTACCGGCGCAAGGACTTTTACGTCCTGTTTGTGCTGACGGCGCTGATCACCCTGTTGTCGGGATCGGTGACCTTCTTTGAAGACACCCGAATGGTGCGGTATTTGCGGGAGGTGACCCTGCTGTTGATCTGGGTGGCGGCGCTGGTGATTGCCGTGGTGACAGCGGCCCGACAGATTCCGGCCGAGCGGGAGAGTCGGACGATCTTTCCGCTGTTGGCCAAACCGGTCACGCGCGGGCAGGTGGTGCTGGGCAAATTCTTCGGGGTTTGGCTGGCAACGGGCCTGGCACTGGTGATGTTCTACGGTTTTTACCTGCTGGTAGGGGTGTGGCAGGCTGCTCCCGGTTCCCTGGCGCTGGGATTGCAGGCCCTGTGGTTGCATTGGGTGATGTTGGCGGTGGTCATTGCCATGGCCATCTTGGGATCCCTCCTGTTTAGCGCTCCTTCGGTCAATAGCACCGTTTGTCTCGTGGTGGTGGGCGGGATCCTGCTTGTGGCCGGCCATTTGAACACCTTGGCGGCAGCGCAACCCGGGTGGGCGGGTAGCCTGCTCTACGGCTTGTATTTTGCCTTGCCGCACCTGGAGCTGTTCGATGTGCGCGACCTGATGATCCACGAGCATGCGCCCGTGGCGGTGGGCCCGTTCCTTGTGGCCACGCTGTATGCCGCCGTTTATGCGGCGCTGCTGCTTTTGGTGGCGTGGTGGGTGTTCCGACGCAAGGCGCTTTCCACATGACAGGTCGGACGACAACCTTGGGTTGCGCCGCACTGTTGACGGCGGCGGTGGGCCTGGCCGCGTGGCTGGAACCGCGGTCCGAGGCGTGGCGGGGCCAGCGGGCGCGGGCGGACAGTCTGCTTTGGACCTTGCTGGGGGACGGCCGTCGGTTGTTTGCCAACCACTTTTTTGTGAAGGCCGATGTGTACCTGCACAGCGGCTATTATCCGTCGATCTTCGACCAGGCGCGCGCGGCCTATGAGCACGGGGTGGGGGAGGAACTCTCCATGGCCGGCCATGACAGCCCGGGCGAGGCGGCCCACGGCAGCGAGCATGAATTTCGCGGTGCTCCGCGGGATTGGATCGACCGGCTGAGCCGACATTTCCAGGTCAGGGAACATACGCATCTGGAAGGTGGTCAGACGGAAGCCGAGATTTTGCCGTGGCTCCGTTTGGCGGCCGAGTTCGATCCGCATCAGGAGCTATTTTACTTGGCGGCTGCCTACTGGCTGCGCAGTCGGCTGGGGAAGGTGGATCAGGCCGAGGCTTTCCTGCGGCGCGGTTTGAGGGCTAATCCGGACAGCGACGAAATCCTTTTCGAGCTGGGTCGGCTGGCTTGGGAGAGTCGGCGCGAAGCCGATCGCGCCCGTCATTTGTGGAATGCGGCGGAACGGGCGTGGTATGCCCGCAACGGCGCGGTGCACGAGACCAATCGGGTCAGTCTCAGCCGGATTCTGGCTCATCGGGCGCAATTGGAAGAGCAGACGGGCAACTTGGACGCAGCCATTCAGTTTTGGACACGGGTACGGGAATTGTCTCCTCGGCCGGAGGCCATCGAACAGCGGTTGGCCACGCTACGGCAGCGGTTGCCCGTGGCTCACTGACCGGGACTGGGAAGGGCTGGCGGGCCGGTGTTGTGCCGAGGAGGTCTTAGGGACCGTCACCGGGAATCCTGAAGGCTTCGATCACTCCGGAGAGACCGGCGTCCAGCGGGCAAGATGTGTTTGGGCGCTGTCGTTGGCACCCGAATGGGCAGGATGGCCGTGGGGAAGGGGGCGCAGGCTGAGTGGCTGGCCATGCGGTCGGGATGGGCACTGTCGTGGACACGCAGCGGTGGCTGGCGCGCGAACCCCGCCCATTGGTGCGAGGGATTGCGGTGACGGAAGCCTAGGAAGCCGTTGGAATGCATCGGCTGTTTGCGCCGTCGAGACCGTCGCCGCGGAGCGAACCAGGTTCTCGGAGCCTTTTGGCCCAATCTGAGCCTGCCGAGAACCGGCGCGGCAGACCTGGCCATGGCCGGGTCCGGGTGCACCAAGGGCGCTTCGATCACGCTTGTCCACGGCTGAGATCGGCAGGGCCGCATGTCCACATGGGCCTTCGCATCGGTGTGTTTCAATTGTGGAGGTTCTCAGGGGGGCGAAAATCCTGCTTTCGTCCGGGCCGGTTGTTGCTTTGGTCTTGAGAGCTTTTGGCGGTGGATTTTGGGAGGGGTCGCTGTTCCCCAATGGCTTCCCGCTGGTCGCTCGGGAGTGTCTCTGCACAGCACAAGGGGCCGGCTCAGAATCGGCCCAGCCATTCGAGTACCTGGCGGGCATCCGGCGGGTTTTGTGCGAGCTGGAAACGGTGGCGATGGCCCAGGTTGATGTAGAGCTGCCGCAGGGTATCAACCGGGAAGTTCGGAGGAATGCGGGCAAGGTAAAGCGGCCGGGGGGCGGCCAACAGGACCGGGGTGGCTGCGCCGCCCATGGCGAGGAATCCGGGACAGAAGAGGTCCGGCTGCATCAAGCGGGCCGGATCGGCCAGCTCGCAGTCTGCCAGGTCAGCCACGACGGCGTCAGCGACTGGGGCGGCCAACAAGGCCCAGATGCCGGCGGTGCCTTCCCCCCAGAGGACGCGGCGGGTGTGTGGGGTGGGGGCGGGTGCCAGTTGGGCCACACTGGTGCAGAGGGTGATCAGGTCGCGGACCCGGGCTTGGAGTGGGGTGCGGTTGTAGGTGGTGTAGAAGTTGGCCAGGTAATTGGTAGCCGGGACGGAAGTGAACCGGGTGACCGTGATTATATTGTGGCCGCGGCGCAAGAGTGCTTGCACCTGGGGTGGCGGTGTGAGGGGATCGAAGCTCATGGGTAATTCCGGAATCCAGACGACCAGCGCGGGCGCCCGGCCTTCGGCGCGCGTGACACGCCGGGCCACGTAATAGAAGCCTTGCAAACTTCCGGGTTCGTCCGGGTACCGAATGTCGAACCGCGTGACGTGTCCGGTCGGCATTGGCTGGAGAGGTGAGAATCCGATCGTTGGGGACAGTTCCGGGGTGACGGCTTGGAGGGTGTGTTGCCAGAGAGGGCGTGCGAGGCGTTGGAACTCTGCCAGATCCTGCGGCTTGCGGGGCCAGCGTGCCTGCCAGGTGGTTTGTTTGTTTTGAATCCAGGATTCGAGGAAGGCGTCCGGGGTAAGGCTGGAACGCGGGGCCGAAGGGTGTTGAGCAATGAGCAACTGCTCCTCTCGGAGCGGGGTGTAGGGGAGTTCGGGGCTGCTGGGTCGATCGGGTCGGCCGAGCAACCAGTGCTCGAACCACGCGTACACGGCTTCGCGACTGGTGCGGTTGTAATTGTGTCCGGCGTCAAATCGAACGTACCGGAGGCGTTCGGGGGCGCCGATTAGGCGATAGACGGTTTCGACTGCCGGGCCTTCCATCTCGAGGGTGGTACGGGTCCAGTCGCCGGTGGCGGCTACCAGGATCTGGGGGCGGGGGGCTGCGGCGGCGGCAAAGTCTAGGTTGGAAAACCGCACGCGCAGGCCGGGCGCGTTCTCGCAGGCGCAGCCTCCCTGCATGGTGTGGGAGACCATGCAAACGGGTGCGAGTACACGGGGTCGATCGTCCACCGCGGCCAGCAGAAACGTTTGGGTGGCGCCGCCGGAGGCGCCGGTCACGCCGATGCGATTCGTGTCCACCTCGGGCAGGCTTTCCAAGAAATCGAGGGCGCGGAGGCTGTTCCAGAGCTGCAGGCCCAAGAGGTTGAGGTTCCAGAGCCAGGCTGCGGCGTTGGTGGGGAAAAGGCGATGCCGCTGGTAGTAATCGGAAGGGCCGGTGGGAGCCCCGGGCGGAGCGGCAAAGGTGGTGTCGCAATAACCGACCATGTCGTAAGCAAAGGCGATCATTCCCTGGCGGGCGAAGTGGATGCAGCGGGCGGGGATGCTGCCTTCCGGGCTATCGGTGACACGCCCCCGGGCCCAGTGACCGTGTGGATTGAGGATGGCCGGTAGGGGTCCGGGGCCGTGGCTGCGGGGGCGGTAAAGATTGCCGGCAAGATAAAACCCGGGCCAGGTTTCGAGCAGAACCTTTTCGACCGTGTACCCCTCCTGTTCGGAACGGTCGAGGAACTGCACGCGCACGGGCGGTCGGGCCGGCATGGGCCATAGGCCGGCACTGACGAGGATTTGTTCACGGATTTCGCGGGCCCGATCCTGCCATTCAGACGTTGAGGCAGGCGGGGCAAAGGCCCGCGGGGTGTTCAGGGTGCGGGCCAGCGGCGTTGTTTCCTGCGCGAGGGAAATCGAGGTCGGGAAGGCCGTGCCCCAGAGCAGCCAGAGGGCAAGCCACCCGGGTGCGCCGCCCGCGCATGCCCCGAAAACGCGTTGCTGGACGGGCTGGGTGCGGCTCCTCTGCCGGTTCGGGGGGCGAAGCTGCGCGGGGTGGATTTTCAGATGACGATGGAGCGGGGAGACTTCTGGGATTTGCCATGGGGGAGCCGATGCATCGCCGAGACGAACCCTTCGCATGGCCGCAATTTGGGCAGACAACAGACCCGCGCGCCAGTCGGAAAGTGGACCAGTACTTACGCTGTAATCCGTCTGACCGCTGGCTCGAAGAGGCGTTGGCTTGCTTCGCCCCAGGCACGGCGGCAGTGTTTCCAAGCCCGGAAGATGACCCGGCCCTTCCAAAGTGGCCGGCTTGTCGATATTGGAGGCTGTTCTGTCCACGCCCCGCTTGGAACAAGCTGGGCGGACTGGAGAGCGCTACCCCAGTGCGGTCGTTCGCCACAATTCGAGGCCAAGGGCTGAACCTCCAAGCTCTGCCAACAGGAAGATGGGAACGACCAGAGGCCGGGCGGGCTTTGTGTCTCGCAGCGTACATGGCACGGAGCAGTTGGGGACCGGAGGTGCCGATGAGTCGCGAGACGGAGGTTGGCGCTGGGAAGCGGGATCGATACCCAATAGCGGCGTCGAGCCCCTGACTTCATGCGCGGGTGCAACGGGGAACATCGCCCGCTGATGCAAAGATTGGGGATCAAGGATGCGGGCTGGCCGGGTTGAGGTGGGGATTTTAGAGGAGACGATTGAGCTGGACCCGGTGTTTGCGCCGGCAGCGGTCAGGCTGAGATGTGTCTGCTGGCTCCGGGGACATTAATGGATCAGCCCGGCCGGGCTCTTCAGACACGCCCGACCACCGGTGGTGAAAGGTGCGGCCACAGCAAGGCTTTGAGCCGAGCGGTGACACTGCTGCTGAAAGAATCATTTTTGTCGGCTGCAGGGCTCTCGGCGAAAGCTTTCCGTGCCAGTGAGCGGGGGGGTGCGGAATGGTCACGGGAACCCAGGATCGCCCCATCAAGCGGAAAGGTTACCTGTGCGGGGAGCCAAGCTATGTCGTCTGGGTTGGGTGGTAGCCCTTTCATTTGCTGGCCTCAGGGCTTCGGCCTCGTGCTGTTTGAGTTGATCCCGGGACCACCATGGAATGCGATGCGCCCGCGTGGGGTGGAAGTGTTCTTGGAGGTTCGCCGTTCTCCTGCGGGATCGGGGTGGCGGGGCTCCGACTCTGGGGCGCGGGTTGTGAGGAGGCTGACCAACAGGTGTTTCCTGCCCGCATCCACCGGGACGCACGGTGCAGTTGGCATGGCGAAACGAGTTGGCGGTTGTTTGCCGGGGGTGGAGGCCTTACCATGGGCGCACGATTTCATGCATGGCGCGATGGTAGCTTCCGAACATGGTTCCAGGGGTTTGGCCAGTGTATCCAGCCCGGATTTCCGAGGGGGCTCGTGCGGTTCGGCCTGTCAATACACCGTGGTGTTGCCGGTGTTCAATGAGCGAGAGAATCTGGAGCCGTTGTTGGAGGAGTTGGAGCCGGTGCTATCCAGTCTGGGCGGCGGGTACGAGGTGATTGCGGTGGACGATGGCAGCACCGATGGTAGCTGGGAGGAGTTGCAGCGGCTGCAACGGCGTTGGCCGTGGTTGCGGGTGGTACGGCACCGGTTCAATGCCGGTCAGAGCGCGGCCTTTTTGACTGGCTTTGCGCGGGCCCGGGGGGAGGTGGTGATCACGCTGGATGCGGACGGGCAAAACGATCCCTGGGACATACCCTCAATGTTGGCGCGGCTGCGCGGGGCAGTAGCGGCCGTGTGCGGCGTGCGCCAGAAGCGGCAGGACCCCTGGATTCGGCGCGTTTCCTCGCGTGTGGCCAACGGGTTTCGGAACCGTGTGACGGGGGATCGCGTGGCGGACGCTGGCTGTGCGCTGCGGGTGATGCGTCGTTCGGCCCTGGGCGAGTTACCGCCGTTCAATGGGCTGCATCGGTTTTTGCCGAGCGTGTTGCGTTTTCAGGGGTACGAGGTGTTGGAAGTGCCCGTGGGGCACCGCCCGCGGACGCGCGGGCAGTCGAAGTACGGGATTGGCAACCGGTTGTGGCGCGGGCTGGTGGATTGCCTGGCGATGCGGTGGTACCGTGCGCGGGCGTTGCGTGCGGATCGTGTGGAGCGGGAGGAGCCGGGGCCCGGCGCAGCGAGGGAATCGGATCCGTGCTCCACAGTGCAATGACTGGCCCCGGCCCGGGCTCAGCGGCCGGTTGAGGAGGGCCGGCGCGGGTGTGTAGACGGTCGGGCGAATGGAGCAAGGGCACGGCGATGGAACTCGATAAGGGGATGGAACCTGGTCCGTCGGGATTTTGCCCGAGCGACGCGGCGCGTTTTGAGGAGGCGATCCGTCGGTTCGACGAGGAGAACGCCCGCGACCCGAATCGCCTGTTCGTCGACGGACGTTGGGAGCCGCGGGAACTGGTGTATGCGCGCTGGTTGACGGAGTGGGTGTTGCGGTTGTGTCCGGAGGCCAGCGAGGTATTGCGCTTGGCGGCGCGGTGCCAGCATTTGCGGCGTTGGGAGATCCCGCGCGAGTCGTATCCCATGGACCGAGCGGGCTATTTGAGATGGCGCACCGCCCTCCAGCGATTTCACGCGGAGGCGTCGGGTCGAATTCTCCGGGAGGTGGGCTACCCGGAGCCCGTGGTGCAAAGGGTGCAGGCACTGAATTTGAAGAAGGGCCTGCCGCACGACCCGGAAATGCAGGTGTTGGAAGATGCATTGTGCCTGGTGTTTTTGGAGCATCAGTTGGCGGATTTGGCGGCCAAGACCCGCGAGGACAAGCTGCTGAACGCGCTGGCACGGTCGTGGCGAAAGATGTCGCCGAGGGGCCGGGCAGCCGCGCTCCAATTGAGCTATCCGGACCCGTTGCGGGTTTTGCTGGAGCGGGCGGTGTCGCTGGCTGAATCGGATGCGTCTGCCGGCGGGGAGGAATAGGTGCTAACACTGCCGAAGGGCTGGCCGGCCAGGGGGCGGGCGTGTCGGCCGCAAGCACGCATGGTTGGGCCAACGGGCCACAACCAGGGCTGCGAGCCCTCCGAGGAAGCAGCTGCTGAGGCTGCCCGTGGCACAGGTGCGGGTCCGGTTTTTTGACAGGGCCGGTTTTCTGGCCCAACGTGGGTGCGCCATGCGAATTCCGAGTTCCTCCCGTTTCGGAGTTTGGGCGAGGACTGTGGCGGTGCTGGTGGGCCTGGAGATCCCGTCCGAAGGATGGGCCTGGGAGCGAAAGCCCAACACCACACTGGCCATGCCACTGGTGCCCGGGCGGTTCGGTTACACCCATGAAGAGGCCTTTCCCGGTCTGACTTTTACGAATGCGGTGGCCTTGGCGGTGCCGCCGGGCGAAACCAATCGACTGTTCGTGGTAGAGAAACAGGGGCGCATTGTGGTGCTGACCAATCTGGCCGCGCCCGTGCGCACGGTGTTTCTGGACCTGAGCGCGCGTGTCAGCACCAGTTTGAGTGTCAGCGACGAGCGCGGACTGTTGGGCCTGGCGTTTCATCCGGGCTACGCCACCAACCGTTACTTTTTCGTGTTCTACACCGGCCCGGCCACCACGCCCGTACCGGGCGGGACCAATGCGCTGCACAATATCCTGTCCCGGTTTCAAACCCGCGCCGACGATCCGAATCGGGCTGACCCGGCCTCGGAGTTGCGGCTGATCGTCCAGTACGACCAGGCGGCCAATCACAACGGGGGCGATCTGCACTTCGGCCCAGACGGTTATCTCTATGTCTCGCTGGGCGACGAAGGCGGGGCGCATGACCAGTACCAGAACAGTCAACGGATCGATAAGGACTTTTTTGCGGGCATCTTGCGGCTGGACGTGGACCGGCGTCCGGGTAGTTTGCCTCCGAACCCGCATCCGGCCGCCACCACTAACTACGCTGTGCCGCCGGACAATCCCTTCGTGGGGGCCACCCAGTTCAACGGCCGGCCGGTGGACCCGACACGGGTGAGAACCGAGTTTTGGGCGGTCGGATTGCGCAACCCCTGGCGGATGGCGTTCGATCCGGTCACCGGATGGCTGTTTTGTGCCGACGTGGGGCAATCGACGCGCGAGGAGGTGAATCGGATCGAGCGCGGGGGCAACTACGGCTGGAGTTACTGGGAGGGAAATTTCCAGCGGACCAACACGGCGCTGATTCCGGCGGGATTCCAGCATGCACGGCCGCTGTTGGATTACGGGCGGAGCTTGGGTTACTCGGTCACTGGTGGTGTGGTCTATCGCGGGCACCGGTTCAGTGACCTGCACGGGGCCTACCTTTACGGCGACTACGGGAGCGGGCGGATCTGGGCGTTGAAGACCGATGGCACGAATGTGCTGGAGAATCGATTCTTATTCAGCAATCCACTGGGCGGCCCGTCTAACGCGGGCGGGATTTCGTGTTTCGGGATCGATCCCCGCAACGGGGATGTGTTGTACGTGGACCTGCGATTCGGAACCAACTCGGTGATTCGGCGCATTGTGTACAACACCAACTTCGTCGGCGCACCGCTTCCGGCGGATCTAGCGTCCACGGGTGCGTTTGTGGATCTGGCGAACTTGCTGGCGGCCGAGGGCATCGTGGCCTACGACCTGAACCTGCCGTTTTGGTCGGACGGCGCGCAGAAGCGGCGTTGGTTTTCCATTCCGGATCCCGTGCAGACCATGGAATTTCATGCGACCGATCCTTGGCGGTTCCCTGCGGGCACGGTTTGGGTGAAACATTTCGATCTAGAATTGACCAATGGGGTGCCGGAATCGGCGCGTCGTCTGGAAACGCGCCTTTTGGTGTACGATGGCCGTGGCGGTTACGGCGTGACGTACCGCTGGGGCGATTCGCGGACCAACGCGTTTTTGGTGCCGGAGGAGGGGTGGGACGAGCCCTTGGTTGTGTACCGGCCAGATGGCTCGGTGTTGCGCACGCAGGTCTGGCGCTATCCGAGTCGCGTCGAATGCCTCCAATGCCATACGGCCGCGGCAGGTTTTGCCCTTGGCTTCAACACGCCGCAACTGAACCGGCAAGCGGACTTTGGCTACGGTCCCACCAACCAGATTCTGGCGTTGGCGGCTGCCGGCTACTTTCAGAATCCGCCCTCCAACACGGCCGGTTGGCGGATGCTGGCAAGGCCGGACGATTCCAGGGTGAGTTTGGAATCGCGGGTGCGATCCTGGCTGGCGGTCAACTGCGCGCAATGTCATTTGCCCGGGGGCGTGCAAATGTCCCGCTGGGATGCACGGTTGGTGACCCGGACGGCCCAAGCCGGTTTGATCCACGGCCGCTTGGTGCAGGGACCTGAGGATGCGCGGTTGATTGTGCCCGGCGATCCTTACGGCTCGGAATTGCTGCGTCGGATTGCGGTGCGTGGGCCGGGACAGATGCCACCGATTGCTACCACGCTGGTGGATGGCGAAGCGGTGGCGTTACTGGAGCGTTGGATTCGGGAAGAACTGCCCCATTGGCGATCGTTTGAGGACTGGCAACGGAGCCACTTCCCCGACCCTGCCTTGCCTGAAGCTTCCGCCGAGGCTGACCCGGACGGTGATGGGGATCCGAACTATCTGGAGTATCTGGCCGGCACGGTGCCGAGCGAAGGTCGGAGCCGGTGGTGGTTCCGGTTGGAGTCTGTGGGACCGGCGGCGGTACGGCTGGTAGTCTGGCAGCCAGCCAACCGGGCCGTGCGGGTGGAGGAGGCGGTGGATCTGTCGCCTCCGGTGCAGTGGACGGCGTTGGTCACGGAGGCGGACTGGACGACTTTTCCCGCGCTGGGACGTTGGTTGGAGTTAATCTTGCCGGCGAGCGGTGACGCTCGGTACTACCGTCTGGCCCTTCAGGAGCCCTGAGGTTTCAAGAGTCGAGCCGGACCGATGTCGGGCCGCCGGGCCTGTTGGCGTCCTGGGCATGTCAGATTCATTTGCTTTCATTTTCCGACAGGCAGCGCCGATCCTTGATGGTTCTGGGTCAGCGCCGTGGCTTGGACCGGCCCGTGGGGCGTTCCCTTTTGTCTGCGCAACTGGCAGGCCTCAAAGGTGCCGGAGCCCCGGACCGGGGCACGCTGCTCGGACATTGGGGGTGATGCCATGCGGCACTTGATGCCGGGCCGGCGGGTTCCGTAGGCTGGGGCCGAGTCGCTAAGCCGGCTGCGTGCCGCGTGCTGGGCCGCCGCGGCGGAGCGACTTTCCTTCCGTGCGGAAGGGGCGGGCATGGGGTATCCCGTGTGTTGCCTCATGCCCGCTGGGTTTTTAGGGGACTGTGCAGCGTTTGTGTGGCCCGTGTGGCGGGGGCTTTGGCGTGTCGTTCGGCGGTTATTGGGGTCGGGGCAGGAGGGCGTCGAGCAACCCGTTACTGGCCACCATGGAGTAAAGTTCCTGGCCCTTGGTGGCCCGGGACCATGGTCGGGTCCAGAAACGGCCACCGGCGCATTCGACGAGCAGTCCGCCCGCAGCGATGTCCCAGAGCCGCACCTGCCTTTCCACGTAGGCGTCGAATCGGCCACAGGCCACGTACGCCAGGCCCAGACCGGCCGAGCCCATGATCCGGACTTTACGGGCGCGGCGGCACAGCCAGTTGAAGTAGGGTAGGGATTTTTGAAGGTTCGATCGGGTTTTGGAGAAGCCGAAGGTGACCATGGCTTCCTCGAGGCGGGTGGTGCGGCTGACGCGGATGACCCGACCGTTGAGCCGGGCTGGTTCGCCACGAATGGCCGTCCACAACTCGTCACAGAACGGGTCGTAGACGACTCCCACGACGGTTTGCCAGGGCAGCGCGCCGCAGGCGCGCGGCAGGTCAGGGGGCAGAAGCTCGGTCCGGGCCTGGAGCGCCAGGCAGACACAGGCGTGGGGGATGTTGTGGGCGAAGTTGACCGTGCCGTCGATGGGATCCACCACCCAACGCAGGGGGTGGTGGGGGTCCCCCACGTGACCTTCTTCACCCACCATGGGGATGTTGGGGAACTGGCGCCGCAACTGGCGCTCAATCTGTCGCTGGGTGCGGACGTCCAGCTCGAGTTTGATGTCGTGATGCGTGGCTGACTGGATGGTTTTGGCGCTGTGCAGGTGCCGGCGCATCAGCGCGCCCGCTGCGCGTGCGGTGGCGGTCGCCGCCCGCAGCACCTGCCGGAGTGTGTCAGGTTTGAGCGTGATTTCCATGGCCTTGTGCTCCTTTCCCTCCTGAGGAGCCCGGGTTCCTAGCGACAGCAATCCCGGCCCGCAAGGCAAGCTTTTTTCGATGAGAGAGCGGGATGGGATTTCGGACCTTTTCAGGGCTGTGCCCTGGCGTTGCGCCCGGGCCCATGGCGGCTCGAACGGCATACTGTGCGCGCATACTGTGCGCGGGGTCGGTGGATTTCCGACTTGCCTTCGGTCGGTCCGGTCCGGACATTGCGCATTTATTATGGCAGCAACGGTTTCCGAACCGGCGTGGTGGATTGAAGCGTTGGCGTGGCTGGAGCTGCGCAGAAAGCAGATCGGCTACGGCTTGGCCGCTCTGCTGGTGGCCGGCCTGGTGCTTTCCTATTACTTGTACTCGCGCGGCCAGCGGGAAGTGGCGGGTGCCCGGGCCCTGTCGGAGGCTTTGGTCCAGAACCTTTTGGGGGAGGCGCAGGCGTTTCCGTCCGCGGCGCTCCTGGAGGTGGCGCAGCGTTATGCGGGTACGCGGGCCGGGGGACATGCGCTGTTGTTGGCGGCCACTGCGTTGTTCCAAGAGGGGGATCTGGCGCGGGCCCAGGCTCGTTTCGAACAGTTTTTGCGGGAACATCGGCAGAGTCCCCTGGTGAACCAGGCGATTTTTGGATTGGCCACATGCCTGCAGGCCCAGGGCAAGACCGAGGAAGCGATGGACCTGTACCGGTCGCTGGTGGAACGACGTCTCGAAACCGATCCGGTGGTGTACCTGGCCCGGTTGCGGTTGGGCCAGCTTTGCGAGGCGCGGGGGGAGTTCGATCGGGCCCGGCGCTACTATGAGGAAGTGGCGCGAGCATTGCCGATGTCAGGCCTGGGCGGGGAAGCGCGTCTGTATTTGCAGGCGCTGTTGGAGGCGCATCCGGAATTGGTTGGGCCTCCGGCGGGTGGCGACACGTCTCTCGAGACGCTGAAAGTGCCCGCCCAGCCGTAGAGGCGCTTGGGGCCCCAGGCCTCGCAGCTTGGTGACGAAGAGTCCCCATGAAGCTGAGCATCATTGGCACGGGATACGTGGGCCTGACCACGGGAGCATGTTTTGCAGAAGTGGGTCACGACGTCACCTGTGTCGACAATGACGAGGCCAAGGTGGCGTTGTTGAAGGCCGGCGGCATGCCAATCTACGAGCCCGGGCTGGAAGAGCTGGTCCAGCGCAATGTGGCGGCGGGCCGCCTGCGCTTTACCACCAGTGTGGCCGAGGGGGTGGAGCGTGCATTGGTCATTTTCATCGCCGTGCCCACACCGCCCCTGCCGGATGGTTCGGTGGACCTGAGTTTCATCGAGAAGGTGGCGCGCGAAATCGCGGCCGCGATGACCAGCTACAAGATTGTTGTGGACAAGAGCACCGTGCCGGTGCGCACCGGCGAGAAGGTGGCCGAGACCATCCGGCGGTACTGTCGCACGGCCGTGGACTTCGACGTGGTGAGCAATCCGGAGTTTCTGCGCGAGGGTTTTGCCGTGGAGGACCTCATGCATCCGGACCGGATTGTCATCGGGGTGCGTTCGCAGCGGCCGGTGGCGGCCATGCGGGAGATTTACGAGCCGTTCCGGGCGCCGATCATTGTGACCGATCTCAACTCGGCCGAACTGATCAAGCATGCTTCGAACTCCTTCTTGGCGCTGAAGATTTCCTACATCAACGCCATCTCGATCATCTGCGAAGCCACCGGAGCCAACGTGCAGGAGGTGGCTCTGGGGATGGGCATGGATCATCGCATCGGACGCGAGTTCTTGCAGGCCGGCCTGGGGTTCGGGGGCAGTTGCTTTCCCAAGGACCTCAGTGCCTTCATCAAGATTGCTGAGCAGGTGGGCTACGATTTCCGCCTGCTCAAAGAGGTCCAGCGCATCAACGCCGAACAGATGGACCGATTTGTGAAAAAGATCACCGACACTCTCTGGGTTCTGAAGGACAAGACCTTGGGCGTGCTCGGCCTGGCCTTCAAGCAGAACACCGACGACGTGCGCATGTCGCCGGCCATCGAACTGTGCCGGCGGCTGCTCAAGGAAGGTGCACGCCTTCGAGTGCACGACCCCAGGGCCATGGAAAAAGCGCGCGCGGTTCTGCCGGAGGCCACCTATGTGGCGGACATGAACGAAGTGGCCGAGGGTTGCGATGCGCTGGTCATCGCCACCGAATGGGAGGAATTCAAGAAATTGGACTTGGAGCGGGCACGCCGGGTGATGACACATCCAATCATGTTCGACGGCCGCAACCTCTTCGACCCCCGGGAGATGGAACGGCTTGGTTGGCTTTATAAGAGCGTGGGTCGTTGAAGGCCGGTTCCACCCGGGCGTTTTTCCCATGGCGCCGCGATCCGTGTCCTCTCGACAGCGTTGCGTGGAAGTCTCGGCGGCGCTCCTAATGCAGGAGGGGCGCCTGCTCATTGCTCGCCGGCCGGTGGGCGCCCATCTGGGGGGGCTGTGGGAGTTTCCCGGGGGCAAACGGGAGCTGGGCGAAACTTTCGAAGCCTGCTTGGAGCGCGAACTGCGCGAGGAACTCGGGATCCGGGTCCAAGTGGGGCCCTGCTGGGCTACGGTGCAACACAGTTACCCGGACCGGACGGTCCGAATCCGATTTTTCCTGTGCCAGCTTTTGTCCGGCCGACCGCAACCGCTGGGCTGCAGTGCGGTCAAATGGGTCACCCGCCGGACATTGCGCCGGCATCGGTTTCCGCCGGCAGACGCCGCAATCCTGGAGCGATTGGTCCGTACGCCGGAGGTGTGGCAACCGACACCCCGCCAGTCCCCGCCGGGATAAAACGTGGTCCTCCGCCGCGGGGAGCCGGCCCACCGGCTGAAGCCGGCGAGAGTGGGTCGCGGCCCTGGAGGCCGGCCCCTGCTGACTCGCTCGGCGTGCCGTCCCACGCCCCGGCCCGGTTGCGGCCCTCGGGTTGCGTCTTGCCCCGCTCTTTGGGAACCGCTTGCGCTGTCAGGGCATCAGGAAGAAGGCCCGGGACGGCAGAAGGCGGTGCCGCGCTGTCCGGTTGGTGAATCTGCGGAAGGTGCGGACATACAGCAACGGCCAGCCGGCGCACTCCATGCGCCGTCCCCCCGGCAAAGGGGCGCCTGAAGTCAGGGAACAGCTTTCACTACAACCGTCGAGGGGCCTTTCCACCGGTACGACCAGGGCGCAGCAGAAAGGCTGTTTGGCATTGCTTCAGCCGCGGTTTCGAGCGCAAGCTCGCCCTGGAACCAGTCCTTCGATGGAGGACGTTCATGAAACGGCTTCTGGGCACGATCTGGGGCGGGTTGATTCTGGGAAGCCTGGTCTTTGGAGCCGCGATATCTTGCCAAGCAGATTCGCTCCGTCCACCGAGCCTGGCCGAGACCTACCGGCTCTTTCGTAACCCGCCGCGTGACTACTCCACCGGCCCCCTGTGGGTGTGGAACGATTGGATGACGGAAGCACAAGTGCGACAAACGTTGCGCGATCTGGCTTCCCAGCAGGTGCGACAGGCGTTTGTGCATCCGCGCCCGGGTCTGATGACCCCGTATCTGGAATCGGAGTGGTTCCGCCTCTGGCAGGTAGCGTTGGAGGAGGCCAAGCGATTGGACATGAACCTCTGGATTTATGACGAGAATTCCTACCCGAGCGGTTTTGCCGGCGGCTGGGTACCGGAACAGATGCCTGAATCCAGGGGGCTGGGGCTGGTCTTCCGCGAGCGTTCCGATCCACCCGTTCCGGCGGAGGAGATCGTGGCGGTCTTTGTCCGCAGCCCGCACGGGTATGAAGAAGTCACGGATCAAATTCGACGGGGAGCCAGGCCGGAGGGCCAGCGGTTCCTGGTGGCCCAGGTGGAGAGAGCCGGCGACTCGCCCTGGTACGGCGGGCGCTGTTATGTGAACCTGCTGACTCCGGGGGTCACGGAAAAGTTCCTGGAGCTCACCCTGCGCGGCTACGATCGCGCCGTGGGCCATGAATACGGACGGCGCGTGCCCGGCGTTTTCACCGATGAACCGCACGTCCGGCCGGCCGGCGGCTGGCCCTGGGCGCCGGACCTGCCCGAGGTGTTTGCTCAACGACGGGGCTATGAGCTGCGCCCGCACCTGATTTCCCTGCACCTGCCGGAAGGGGACTGGCGTCGCGTTCGCCACGATTATTTGCGGACCGTGCACGAACTGTTCGTGGAACGCTGGGCCCGTCCCTATTTCGAGGCCTGCCAGCAGCGCGGGCTGGAACTGACCGGGCACTACTGGGAACACGAGTGGCCGCAGGCGCTCTTGACGCCGGACAACATGGCCATGGCCGCGTGGCAACAACGGCCCGGCATCGACATCCTGATGAACCAGTACGCCGAACACACCCATGCCCAGTTCGGTAATGTCCGCTCCGTCCGCGAGGTGGTCAGTGTGGCCCGGCAAATGGGGCGCCCCCGCACACTGGTGGAACTCTACGGGGCGTCGGGTTGGGACCTGCGTCTGGTCGATATGAAGCGCATCGGCGACTGGTTGTTGGTGCTGGGCATCAACACGCTCAACGAGCACCTCTCTTTTGTGACCCTGCGCGGGGCGCGCAAGGCGGACCATCCGCCCAGTTTCTCCTACCACGCCCCGTGGTGGCCGGCCTACCACTCACTGGCCCGCTACTTCACTCGTCTCTCGGCCGCGCTGGCGCAGGGCCACAGCGACGCGCGCATCCTAATTCTGGAACCCACCACCACGGCCTGGATGTATCAGGGCGACGCCCCGCAACTGCGGCGGCTGGGAGATGCTTTCTTCGAACTCCTCATGCGCCTGGAGGCCGCGCAGGTGGAGTACGACCTCGGCTCCGAAGATGTGTTGGCGCGGGTGGGCAGAGTGGAAGGGGGACGGCTGCGTGTGGGCCGGGCCAGCTACGAGGTGGTGGTCCTCCCGCCCGGCACGGAGACCCTCACCCGGCGCACGTGGGAGTTGTTGACGCGTTGGGCCCTGGCCGGAGGATCGGTGTGGTGCGCCTCGACGAATCTGGACCGATGCGACGCAGTGGTGGGGACCGGACCGCAGGCAGTGGCCCGGCGTGCGCCTGGTTGGAGCGCGATCGGTGCTGAAGCCTTGCCCGAAGCGTTGATGCGGCGGCAGCTGCAGTGGGCTGCCACGGTGGTGGCGCGGGCGCCGGACGACCGTGGCAAGCTTTTCCATCACCGCCGGATCCTCGCCGATGGCGAACTGGTGTTTCTGGTCAACACCAGCGCGGAGCATCCTTCGCAGGGGCAGGTGATTTCTCGCAGGCCAGGCCTGCAGCGATGGGACCCTGCGACCGGGCAGCGGCAGCCCTATCCCTGCCGGGTGGAGAGGGGACGGTTGATCGCCGATTTTGTCCTGCCGCCCTGCGGCAGCCTGTTGTTAAGCCTGTCCGACCGGCCGGGGACGCCGGGGCGGTCCATTCCCGAACAGGTGCGGCGAGTGGATCCGGAGGGGCCTCTGGTGGTGCGTCGCCTTGATCCCAATGTGCTCAAACTGGATTACGTGACGGTCACGGCCGGTGGCGAGACCCGCTCCAACCTGTACGTGTGGGAGGCGGCCCGGTTTGTGTTCCAGAAGCACGGGTTACCGGGGAATCCGTGGGACAGCGCGGTCCAATTCCGGGACGAGTGGTTGCGTCGGTCCTTCCCGGACGGCAGCGGATTTGTGGCCACCTACGAGTTTGAGGTGGCCGGGCCGACGCCAACGAATCTGGCCCTGGTGGTGGAGCGACCGGATTTGTACGAGGTCACCTGTAACGGTCGGCGATTGGAGCCGGAACCAGGCCGGTGGTGGCTGGACCGCGCTTTTGGTTGGCTTCCCTTGCGGGACGCAGTGCACTCGGGGCGAAACACGGTAAGCTTGCGGGCCCGGCCATTCTCGGTGTGGCACGAACTGGAAGCGGTCTATCTGGTGGGCGATTTCGCGCTGGAACCGACCGCGCGCGGTTTCCGCATTGTCCCGGATCGACCCTTGCAGTTGGGCAGCCCGCGCAGCCCGGGGCGCGTCAGCATCCAACCGGATGGTACAATGTGGCTGAGTGCTGGCATCGGTTATGAGCCCGACCAGGCCGATCCGGCCCCGTGGTTGGTGTTCGACCTGGGACCGCAGCCGCGGTCGGTAGACCGGATCCGCATCTGGAACTATGCAGAAGCGCATGTGCGCGATCTGACGGCCCGAGGTGTGGCGACGTTTCGCCTCCGCGGGGGCACGCGGGATCCGGAGGTCTGGGACGTGGACGGCGGGGTTTGGGAACTGGACCAGGGCGATTTCCCTCAAGAACTGGCCGTGCAATTGCCGGCGGTGCGCTTTCTCAGGTTCGACATTCTCCGCAATCACCAGGGTGTCCGTTATCCAGCCGGGGTCGATGCTCCCGACCATGCGTTTGTGGGATTGGCCGAGGTGCAGTTCTTGGATCGGTCAGGCCGGGTCTTGGAAGTCCATAAGGTCGAGCCCTCCAGCGAATTAAGGTCACATCGGCGCCTGGCCCGTCACCTGGTGGATGGCAGTGGGTTGGAACCGGACGCACCCGGCTGGGACGACCAAGGGTATCCATTTTACGGCGGTCGGGTGGTTTATGGACAAGCCTACCGCTTGCGGTCGCGTGAAGGCCGCTTCGAAGTGTGCCTTCCGGCGTGGAACGGGAGCGCGGCCGAAGTGCGGGTCAACGGGCAGCAGGCCGGTTATCTCTGGGCTCCTCCCTGGACCTGCGACGTGACCCCCTGGCTGCAACGGGGCTCCAACTGGGTGGAGGTCATCGTCTACGGGACCTTGAAAAACCCGCTGGGACCCCATCATGGCCGGCCGGCTCTGGGCACTGCTTGGCCGGACATGTTTCGGGCAGCTCCGAAAGAAGGACCGCCACCGGGCCGTGACTATCACACCGTGGGCTATGGTCTGTTTGAATCTCCGCAACTGCGCCAGTGGCTGCCCCAGCGGAGGCCCGCCGCAATGGTCGGAACACAGTCCGCGGGAACAGCAGACCGCTTGTGGGGACAGACGCGTGCTCTGGGACGTCACTCCGACGGCTGATCCAGCAGGACGTCCTCCGGCCGCACGTCCAGGCACTCGTCTTGGTCCTCCCAAATCACGGCCGGATAAAAGTCCAGCAGGCGCGGGGCCAGATCGCTGCCGGCGCGAACCAGCAGACGTTCGGCCTCCTCGGCGGCCTGATCCAGGGCCCGGTCGTAATTGCCCACGGCCTTGCGCTGCCGATCGTCCCAGTGCGCCACTCCGTGAACCGGCGCGTATTGAGCGGCCCACAGCTCCAGGTCGGGCCGTACATCCTCGGGCAACTCTTCAAACGGGACCAGGGTTTCGTTGCAATGCTGGCACAGTAGGCCGGCATCGCGCACATCGCGCGTCAGGAGCGGTAACATCGGGGCCCGACAACAGGCCGATTCCGGGTAGGCTGCCGGGGGTGTGGCCAGCCGTTTGAGCCACACGCCACGGCGATGGGCCTCTTGGGCAGCCAGCCGGTACGCCGCCACCAAGGGATGGGACATGCGCCAGGCGCGGCCTTGCAGCTGGCCAAGCGTTTGCGCCAGCCACCGGGCCAAGGTGAGGTCATCGAAATCACGGAAAACCTCGCCGTACTCCTCCCACAAGATGTCCAGCGGTGAACGTTCACTGCTTTCGTTCGCCATCGGTCCCAGCTTGACCTGCCGCCAAGAGCTTGTCGAGCCACCAAGGGCGCGCGGCGCAGTGGGTCGGCTGCGTTCGCGGGCTACGCGGTTTCGGGCCAGAGCGCCGGAGCCGGTGACCCGGGACTGCCTTCCCGGCTCGCCTTTGGCGCCCGCAGTGGTAGGGTCAAGTCTGTCATGGAAGCGAATGTGTTGATCGAACCGCTGCGGCTGGCCAGGGACCAGCGCGGGTGGGTGGTGGAACCAGTGGAAGAACGACATTTGACTGGAGTGCGGAACGTACATGTGGTTTGGACCGAGCCCGGGCACGTGCGCGGCAATCACTATCACCGCGAAACCACGGAAATCCTGTTGGTCGTGGGCCCTGCCCGGGTGTGCTGGATCCGTGGCGGTGAGGCACAGGAGGTGGTCTTGGCCGAGGGCGAGGCTCGACGGTTCGTGTTTCCGCCCGGGGTGGCTCACGCCATCCAGAACGTTGGCACGCGCCCCATGGTGTTGGCCTCGTTTACCGACCGGCCCTACGATCCGACTCGACCCGACACGGTGCGGATGGAACTGATCCCGCTGGCTCCGGCGCAGGGCGCTGGAACGGCTGAAGGCTGAACAGCCCCAGGCTTGCCCGCCGGTGTTCTTGTGGGCTATCGATGCGTGCGCATGGACGAGCGCGAGGCGTTCATTGCGCTGAACATGATCGATCACATCGGGCCCGTGCGGGCCCGGCAACTGCTCGATCATTTCGGCAGCGCTGTTCGAATCCTGCAGGCCTCCAAGGCCGAACTGCTGCGCGTCGAGGGTATCGGCGAGGAAACGGCCGAGGCGGTTGTGCGGTGGGAGCACGAGATCGACCTGGTCCGTGAACTGCGATGCATTCGGGAGTTCGGTTGTCGCGTCCTGATTCCCTCGGACCCAGAATACCCGGAATTGCTCCGCCAGACTTACGACCCGCCCCTGGTCCTTTATGTGAAGGGCCAGTTGTTGCCGCGCGACAAGAATGCCGTGGCGCTGGTGGGCTCGCGCCTGACCACCCATTACGGAGTGGAAGTGGCGCGAAGGTTGGCCTATCAATTGGCCCATGCGGGTGTGACGGTGGTCAGTGGCGGCGCCCGCGGCATTGACACAGCGGCGCATCAAGGGGCCTTGAGTGCCAAGGGCCGAACGATCGCCGTGTTGGGCACGGGGATCAATCGGGTCACCCCGCCGGAAAATGCCGAGCTGTTTCAACGCATTGCCGCCCACGGGGCGTTGGTCACCCAGTTTCCATTCGATCGGCCTCCCGATCGGCAGAGTTTCCCGATCCGCAACCGCATCGTGGCGGGCATGACGCTGGGCACGGTGGTGGTGGAAGCCGGTCTGCACAGCGGGGCGCTGATCACCGCCAACTTTGCCACCGACTACGGACGCCAAGTGTTTGCCGTCCCCGGTCGCATCGATTCGCCGCAGAGCAAGGGCTGCCACGACCTCATCAAGAAGGGCGCCAAGTTGTGCGAAAGTGCCGAGGATATCCTCAGCGAATTCGAGTACCTTTTTCCGCCGTCGAACCGGCCCGCGGCAGGGCCGCAGCCCGCGCCAGGGCCGGCGCTGGAGTTGTCGGAGTCGGAACAGCGCGTACTGGCCGCGGTGGGTCCCGAAGAACGGTCCGTGGACGAAATCATCCAAGCCACGGGACTGTCCGCCGCGGTGGTCTCGGTTACCTTGCTGAGTCTGGAAATGAAGCGACTGGTGAAGCCGTTGCCCGGGAAGTTGTTCGTGCGCCTTCGTTGAGAGACGGCCGCCTTGACAGGGCGCGCCGCTACGGTTTGGCTGGGCCGCATGCAGGCAGCGTACATTCGTCGAACCGGTCCCCCGGAGGTCATTGAATACGGCACCCTGCCGGACCCGGTGCCAGGACCGGGGCAATGCCTGGTGCGGGTTCGGGCCGTGGACGTCAATCCCATTGACGTGTACGTGCGGGCGGGCATGGTGCCGGCTCCGCTGCAGTTTCCGTACATTTTGGGCCGGGACCTGGCGGGCGAGGTGGTGGCGGTGGGGGCCGAAGTGCGCCGGTTCAAGCCCGGCGACCGGGTCTGGGCCACCAGCCAGGGATTTGCAGGCCGGCCCGGGACCTTCGCTGAATTGGCCGTGGTGGACGAGGACTGGTTGTACCCCATCCCGGAGGGTGTAGGGGACGAGGAGATCGTGGCACTTTCGCTGGTGGCAGTGACAGCCCATCTGGCGCTGTTCCGGTGTGCCCGTGTTTGTGCCGGAGAAACGGTGGTGATTCATGGCGCCGGTGGTGGCGTGGGATCGGCCGCGCTGCAAATGGCCCGGCTGGCGGGGGCGCGCGTCATTGCCACGGCAGGCTCGGAGGAGAAGGTGACTGCCTGCCGCGCCCTGGGGGCGGACCTGGCCCTCGACTATCGTACGGCGAACCTGGAATCGGCCATCCGCGCCTTTGCCCCTGAGGGCGTGCAGGTGTGGATCGAGACCGGTCGCAACCCGAACTTCGATCTTTCGGTGGGTCTTCTGGGTTTGCGAGGGCGCATGGTGCTGCTGGCGGGGCGCGAAGCACGACCTGCCTTTCCGGTCGGCCCGTTCTACGTCAAGGACGCTACGCTCTACGGTTTTGCCATGTTCAACGCTTCAGCCGCGGAGATTCGACCGGCTGCCGAGCAGATCAATCAATGGGCCGCCGAGAAGCGCTTGCGGATGCGTATTGCCCATGTTCTGCCGTTGGCGGAGGCGGCCCGGGCGCATCGGATGCAGGAGGAAAGCACCGTGCACGGCACCTATTCGTTACACGGCAAAATCGTGTTGCGGCCGTGAGCCGGCGGACCACGTGGGGAAAGCCGTGGTGGTGGGATCGCGGTAAAGCCCCACCGTTGCGGCCAGGGGCATCGAGGTGGGCATGTCCAGGAGAAATTGCGCGGGCATGAAGGTGTTGGTCACAGGGGGAGCGGGCTTTATCGGATCGCATCTGTGCGAGCGGCTGTTGGCCGCGGGTCATGAGGTATGGGCGTTCGACAACCTGGATCCCTTTTACGATCCGGACATCAAGCGCCGGAACCTTCGGGAGATGGCTCGGGCGGGCGGACATTTCACCTTTGTGTGTGGAGACATCACGGAGCCCGAACCTTTGGAGGGTCTGTGTCGCCAGATCCGCTTCGATCAGGTGATTCACCTAGCAGCACGGGCCGGGGTGCGGCCCAGTTTGGAACAGCCGGCCCTCTACCAGCGGGTCAACGTGGAAGGCACGGTGCGTGTGCTGGAAGCCGCCCGCCGCAGCGGGGTGCGCAAGTTGATTTTGGCCTCCTCTTCGTCGGTTTACGGATGCAATGCCAAGGTCCCTTTTGCCGAGCAGGATCCGGTCGCTACGCCCATCTCCCCCTATGCCGCCAGCAAGGTGGCCTGCGAGGCCCTCGGCCACGTATATCATCACCTGTACGGTCTGGACATCGTCCTGTTGCGTTTCTTTACGGTGTATGGGCCGCGCCAACGTCCCGACCTGGCCATTCACAAATTCGCCCGCCTCATCCAGGCCGGCCGCCCCATTCCGGTTTACGGCGATGGCTCTTCGGCACGCGACTACACTTACATCAGCGACATCTTGGACGGGATCGAGGCATGCATGACGCGACAATTTGGCTATGAGATTTTCAACCTGGGCGACTCCCGGCCTGTCCGGCTCAACGACGTGATCGAACTGCTCGAGCGCGCGCTGGGGCGCAAAGCCCTGCGCGAGACGTTGCCGCCCCAGCCCGGCGATGTCCCCATCACCTATGCCGACCTCACCAAGGCCCGGACCTACCTGGGTTATCAGCCCCGAGTGCCCATCGAGGAAGGGATCCAACGGTTTGTCCAATGGTTTCGCAGCCTCGAAACGGATGCACCCTAGCGCACCAGCCCGTCGACCGACTTTCCCCCACGCCGCCGACCGGTTAAGTTGAAGCTCATGACGCTGAGCGAGCAATTGACGGAGCTGGCCCGGCAGGCCAAGACCGCCGCGCGTGCCCTGGGACTGCTGAGCACCGCCGAGAAAAACGCCTGTCTCCAAGCCATGGCCGATGCCTTGGAGACTCATGAGAAGGAACTCCTCCAGGCCAACGCAGAGGATCTGGAAAACGCCATCGCCCAAGGCCTGCGCCCGGCCATGCAGGATCGGCTCCGGCTCGATTCGAGCCGCATCCGGGCCATGGCGCGCGGCTTGCGTGAAGTGGCCGCCCTGCCCGACCCGGTGGGACGCATTCTGGACGAGCGGGTTCGGCCCAACGGTCTGCGGCTGCAGAAGGTCTCGGTGCCCATCGGGGTCATCGTCATCATTTACGAAGCGCGGCCCAACGTGACGGCGGATGCCGCCGGGCTTTGTTTCAAGTCCGGCAATGCCACCATCTTGCGCGGCGGCCGGGAAGCCCAGCGGTCCAACGAATGCATCGCGCGCCTGCTTGTGGCCGCCGGGCAGGCAACCTTGGGCGAGCGTTTCCCGGTCCATGCCATTCAGGTGGTGCCCACCACAGACCGCGAGGCCATCCCCATTTTGCTGTCGTTAACCTCCTATGTGGACCTCTGCATCCCGCGCGGGGGGGAGGGACTGATCCGCGCCGTGGCCGAGTGTAGCAAGGTTCCCGTCATCAAGCATTACAAGGGCGTCTGTCACGTTTACGTGGATGCAGAAGCGGATCCCGACATGGCCGAGAAAATCGTGCTCAATGCCAAGTGCCAGCGCCCCGCCGTCTGCAACGCCATGGAAACCCTCCTGGTGGACCGGAGGATCGCCGACACGTTTCTGCCCCGCATCGGCCGAGCGCTGGCACAGCGCAAGGTCCAACTGCGAGCGGACCCGGACGCCCTCCAGATCCTGCAACCCCTGGGCCGGGAAATGCCCCTGGAGTTGCGACCGGCCAGCGAGCAGGACTGGTACACGGAGTACAACGATCTCATCCTGAACGTGCGCGTGGTCAACGGGGTGCAGGCAGCCATCGAGCACATCAATCACTACGGCAGTTCTCACAGCGACGCCATCGTGACAGCCAACGAAACCACCGCCCGCCAATTCCTGGCCGGCGTGGACTCGGCCGCCGTTTATTGGAACGCCTCCACGCGTTTTACCGACGGCGGTGAATTCGGCATGGGCGCTGAAATCGGCATCAGCACAGACAAGGTGGGCGCGCGCGGGCCCATGGGACTGGAGGAGCTGACCAGTTACAAGTGGATCGGAATCGGGCAGGGCCAGGTGCGCAGCTGAACGCCGGTCCGGCACTGCATGGCTCCGGCCCATTTCACCCGCGGGCCTGTCCGGCTCAGGGCCTTTGTTGAGATCGCTGCGGACAAACGATCCACTCGGTGGCAGTCACTACCGCGTCCATCCGTGCATCGTGATCTTCCACCGGCACGGCCTCCACGATTTGGCAGGTGAAGGCCACCCCGCATCGGAAAGCTGACAGCGCAGCCAGGATGCGGTCGTAATGGCCGGCCCCACGGCCCAGTCGGCCGCCCTGTCGATCAAACGCAATCCCCGGCACAACCATACAGTCGATCTGTTCCCATGGAAGGACGGGCTGGTCCGGACGGGGTTCGGGCACCCCGTAGCGGCCCGGGACCAGGTCGCTGGCCGGGTCTCGAACCAGAGCAGCCACGTAGCGCCCCCGGGCGGGATCCCAGCGCGGCAGTGCCAGGGTTTTGCCCTCCGCCAAGGCTTGGTCCCACAGCGGGCGCAGATCGGGTTCGTCACGTAACGGGGCGTACAAGCAAAGGGTCCGTGCGCTTTGCCAGACCGCGCTCTGGCCCAATCGGTGGCAGAGGGCTCGGGCCTCGGCTGTGCGTGCGCAGGCATCCAGGGCTGCCACTGCCCGCCGCACCCGCCGGCGGAGGAGTGCCTTGAGGTGGTCCATGGACGGCAACGGCTCCGGCAGCATGACCCTCAACGCTTTTCTGAGGTGGTCGATCCGGCCGAGCCCGGATCGCCCGCGTGCGCGCGGGCACGCGCTAGTTGAGCGCGCCAGAATTGAAGCCGTTCCCGGATCTTTTTTTCCAGCCCCTGATCGGTCGGCTCGTAAAAGACCTTGTCCACTCCCAGATAGTCCTGAGCCACGAAGTGGCCGGGAAAATCGTGCGCGTACTTGTAACCGACCCCGTGGCCTAGTCGCTCGGCACCGGCGTAGTGACTGTCGCGTAGAGGCCGCGGTACCGGTTGGGTGCGGTTTTGTTGCACATCCGCCCGCGCGGCCTCAATGGCCCGGTAAGCACTGTTGCTTTTATGGGCCGTGGCGATGTAGACGGTCGCTTCTGCCAAGGGAATCCGGGCTTCCGGCCAACCAACGAACTCGGCCGCCTGTTGGGCGGCCACGGCCAACACCAGGGCCATCGGATCGGCCAGCCCCACGTCCTCGGCGGCACAAATCACCAGTCGCCGCGCTATGAAACGGGGATCCTCGCCCGCGTGGATCATCTTGGCCAGCCAGTAGAGCGCAGCGTCCGGATCGCTGCCACGCAATGACTTGATGAAGGCGGAGATAGTGTCGTAATGCGCGTCCCCGCTGGCATCATACACCACCGCCTTTTTCTGGATGCTCTGCTCGGCCGCCGTGCGGTCCACGCGGATCACGCCGTCGGGGCCGGGCGGCGTGGTCAGGGCGGCAATTTCGAGCGCGTTGAGCGCCTTGCGGGCGTCCCCGTCGGCCACACGCGCCAGATGCCGAAGTGCCTCTTCACTCACTTCCAACCGCAGATGTCCCAGCCCCCGTTCGGAGTCTGTGAGCGCCCGACGCAGCAGCACCAGTAACTCTTCCTCGGACAAGGGTTGCAGCTCGAAGATCTGCGAGCGTGAAACCAGGGGCGCATTGATGAAAAAAAACGGGTTTTCTGTCGTGGCACCGATGAGCCGGATCACCCCGCTCTCCACCTCCGGCAACAGCACGTCCTGTTGCGCACGGTTGAAACGGTGGATCTCGTCCAAGAACAGAATGGTGGGTCGTCCGGTGTTGCCCAGCCGATGCGCGGCCTGCGTCAGGACCCGCCGCAAATCGGTTACCGTGGCCTCCACACCGCTGAGGCGTTCGAAGGGGCAGCGGGTCCGAAGCGCGATGATTTGGGCCAGCGAGGTTTTCCCTGTACCCGGTGGTCCATACAGGATCAGCGATTGAATCCGATCTGCCTCGATGGCGCGGCGCAACAATTGGCCCGGGCCCAGAATGTGGGTTTGGCCTACAAACTCCTCCAGAGTACGCGGGCGCATCCGTGCCGCCAACGGCGCGTGGCCGGCGGCAACCGGTTCTGGCTCGGGTGGGTTCAACGTCCCGTGCCAATGGAACAGATCATCCTCGGGCACGCTGCCAAGGTACTCCCATGCCCGGGTGGGTCCCAAGTCGGAAATGCTTGTGGGCCTTCAGCAGGCGGCGCAGCTCCGGCTCCGGGTCTGCTCCGGCCCGGCTCTTCTGCCAAGGCTCAAAGATTGCGCGAGCCGAGCCGGCCTTGGGCCGGACTGCTGCCCAGCCCCGGCAGCCGGGTCGAAACCCGAGCCTGAGCCGGACCGCCCTGGGAATTCGCGCCCTTGAGCGGTCGGCTGCGGCACTCACTCCGGCACCAACTGGCGTGCTGGACGATCCCGGCTGCCCCGCGGGTCCGGGCTGCCTGTGTGACGCGGGGCTGTCCGCGCACAATGATCGGCCTGGCCATGCCGTGATTGCATTCGGTCGTCTTGCTGGGGTAAGGTCCGTTTCCGGAACAAATGACATTATGCTGGTGGTCCATGTTCACGTGCAGGTGAAACCCGAGTGTATTCAGGCATTCCTGGATGCTACCTTGGCCAACGCGCGCGAGAGTCTCAAGGAACCTGGAGTGGCCAGGTTCGACGTACTGCAGCAGGAGAACGACCCAACCCGATTTGTTCTGGTGGAGGTGTATCGGTCACCGGATGCGCCCGCGGCGCACAAGGCCACGCCCCATTATGCCACTTGGCGTGACACCGTGGCCCCCATGATGGCCGTGCCTCGCACCAGCGTCCGCCACCGGAACTGCTTCCCGGCTGACTGTGCATGGTAACGCTTCCTGACCCGAGCTCTCAAAGCGCAGCCACTGGCCTGCCGGCAGGGGTGCGGCTTCCGATCCGCACTTCCACTGTGGCCTTTCTGCGACCGAAGCCCCTGTGAAACCCACCGATTTACGCGGCATCCTGCAGTACGTGCCCCAGTTCCGGGATCGCACCTTTGTGATTGCCCTGGACGGCGCAGTGGTTACGGACGAAAACTTCGCCAACCTTCTGCTGGACATCGCCGTCCTGCGGTCGCTCAACATTCATGTGGTGCTGGTCCACGGCGCGGCAGCCCAGATCGAGGCCCTGGCCCGGGAACAGCAAGTCCAGCCTTCCGACCTGGACGGGGACGGAATCACCGACGCCACCACCCTGCGCCTGGCCCTCACCGCGTCCAACCGTCTGACACACGAAATCTTGGAGGGCCTGGCCGCCACCGACCTGCGCGGGGCCTGTCCCAACGCCATCGTGGCCTATCCAGCCGGGATCCTCCATGGCGTGGACCAGCTCTACACCGGCAAGGTGGAACGGGTGGACACCGGCCTGGTGGAGACCCTCCTGGAGCATGCCATCATTCCGGTCATCCCCCCCCTTGGGTTCGACGGGGAGGGTCACACGTATCGCCTTAACTCCGATAGCGTGGCCCTGGCTGTAGCCACGGCGTTGAAGGCGGTCAAACTGATCTTCGTGACCACATACGATGCCCTTGAACATCACGGCCAGCCCATCCGCCAAACCCTGGTGGCCGAACTGGAACAGTTGCTGGCCCAGGCACCGGAGGGATTTCCGCCGGCGCTGCTTTCCAAAGCGCGCCACGCCGCCGCCGCCTGCCGCGCCGGTGTGCAGCGCGTTCACATCATCAACGGCCGGATCAGCGAGGGGTTGTTGGCCGAGGTGTTTTCCAACGAGGGTATTGGCACCCTGGTCTACGCCGATGAATACCAGCAAATCCGGCGCGCCCTCAAAAAGGACGCCCGGACCATTTACGCCCTCATCCAACAGGCCGTGGCCAACGAAGAGCTGCTGCGACGCAGCCGCGCGGCCATCGAAAAACAGATTGGCGATTACTACCTTTTTGAAATCGACCGCAATCCGGTGGCCTGTATTGCCCTGCATGTCTATCCAGAAGAGGCCAAGGGCGAACTGGCCTGTCTCTACGTCAAACCCAGCCACGAGAACCAGGGCATCGGCCGGAAACTCATCCAGTTTGTGGAAAACCGGGCGCGCGAGCTGGGTCTGCGTGAGCTGTTTGCGCTGTCCACTCAGACCTTCACCTACTTCCAGACCAAGGCCGGATTCAGCGAGGGGACACCCGACGACCTACCGCCGGCTCGTCGGGAAAAATACGAGCAGAGCGGCCGGCGCTCCAAGATCCTGGTTAAGAAACTTCGCTAAGCAAACCGGCCGCCCGTAGAGGTTCCTTGCCCACCCTGCCTTTCCATGGCCACCTGTATTGTCAGCACCGGTCCTCCCAAACGCATCGGCTTCATCTCCACACGCTTCCGGGGTACCGACGGCGTCACCTTGGAGGCACGCAAATGGGCCCAGATCCTCCAAGGCATGGGCCACTGCTGCTTCTGGATGGCCGGAGAGTTGGACGCCCCTCCGGAAAGCAGCCATGCCGTCCCCCTGGCTTACTTTGGCCACCCCGAGCTGGTCGAACTGCAGGCGCAACTGTTCGGCATCACCACGCGGAGTCGATCCCTTACCGACCGCATCCAGTACCTGAAAGAGCGGCTCAAGGACGACATCTACCGTTTCCTGGATCGGTTCCAAATCGAGGTGGTTATCCCGGAGAACATTTTGTCCCTGCCCATGCACCTGCCCTTGGGCTTGGCCATGACTGAGGTGCTGGCCGAGACCGGCCTGCCCGCCATCGCGCATCACCACGACTTCACGTGGGAACGGGAGCGTTACGTATTGTCCGCCGTCAACGATTACCTCCGCGCCGCCTTCCCGCCCTCGCTGCACCGGATCGAGCATGTGGTGATCAACTCGATGGCCCAAAAGGAACTGGCCCGGCGCTGCAGTCTGCCATCGGCCATCATCCCGAACGTGCTGGATTTCGAGACTCCGCCGCCGGTTCTGGACGACTACAACCGCGACCTGCGCCGCGAGATCGGACTGGCCGAAGACGACTGGTTGATCCTCCAACCCACCCGCGTGGTCCCCCGCAAGGGCATCGAACACGCCATCGAACTGGTCCGACGCCTCAAAGATCCCAGGGCCAAACTGGTCATCTCCCACCCAGCCGGAGACGAAGGGAACGCCTACGTGGCCATGTTGCAGGACCGAATCGTGGATGCCGGCATCGAGGTCCGCTTCATCGCCGATCGCGTGGCCGAGCGCCGTGGCCTTAACGCCGCCGGCCAGAAGGTCTACACCCTCTTTGACGTCTACCTGCACGCCGATCTGGTGACGTATCCCAGCTACTACGAGGGCTTCGGCAACGCCTTCCTCGAGGCCATCTATTTCGGCAAACCCATCGTCGTGAACACGTACGCCGTGTACGCACGCGACCTGGCTCCCCTCGGATTCCGCACCATCTCCATGTCCAACCTGGTGACCCGCGACATTGTCGAGCAGGTGCGTGAAATCCTGCAAAATCCATCGCTTCGCCAGGAATGGGCCCGCATCAACTACGACCTCGGCCTGAAATACTTCTCCTACGCCGTGGCCCGCCGGAAACTGGCTGCGCGGCTGGCCAATCTTTTCGGGGAAAGCCTCTAAAAAACACCGGCCGACCTGAAACGCTCCGGCTGCGTGCCCCGCCGGGCCCGCGGCCCAACCCGGCCCCTGTCCGGGCCCCCTGCGCGGCAGCCTCCGTTGTTTCTGCGGCCTCGGACGAGGCTTCCCAGCGGCGGTGAAGGCTCTGTTCCAAGGTTGACGCCGCCTCGGTCTGCCCACCCAGCCGATGTGGGCAGGGGGCCTCTGTCCTCCGACACAGCAGATTCGAAGACCCTGTCGTCCTTTGTTCGAACCGTGCCGGCATCGTCAGCTCTGCCTTGCCGGGGCTTGATGTCGGGTCTGGAGGGCTCACCGGCTCCTCCGGCCCGCCACCGAACTGCCCCCGGGCCCATGGGACGCGCGCCTCCCGAGCCTTCACGAAAATCGCGGGTCCTCTTTTTCGGTTCATGAGTGTCCCATATCCTGGCGGCCAGGCTGCCTCCCTTCTTCGGCACCACCCGGATCGGTTTTCGAGGGTGACATCCCCCGAGCGCCTGTGTATCTAACGAACTAACCCAGGTGTGCGGACCGGCTCGGAAGGCCCTCCAGCCCTACGCACGGGAAGGTCGACAACAGAAGGGACACTTTCAAACCACCAAGCTCCGAATTCGTTGCCATGCTGCTTCTGACTTTGCGTACCGCCCGGATGAGCGTCCGCTGCCGGTGGTGGACGTGCGGCAGGTTCGCTCCCTTGGGGCTGCTGGCGTTCGCGGCGGCAGTTGCGCTCGGGACGGGCTGCAGCCCGGCCCGGTACCGCAAGGCAGCGGATCGGGCCGCCTACGGGGTGATCCGCGAAAAAAGTCCCCAGGTCCCCAACATGGACCCCGATTTTTCCTTGGAGCGGACCAACCTGCTCCAACTGGAGACCCTACCGGTGAACGAGCGTGTGGAAGAGTTCCTGGGGCCGGACGGTGAACAGGAAAGGGGCGCGCGACTGGTCCGGCTGGAAGACGCGCTGGCCCTGGCCGTCAGCCATAGTCGGGCCTATCAAGCACGCAAGGAGCAGCTCTACCTTTCGGCGTTGGCACTGACCTTGACCCGACACAATTTCCGGCCGCTCTTCTCGGCCCGCGGGCAGGGGGCCCTGGGCGGGCAGACCGAGCGCGCGGTGCGCTATGAGCTGGATCAGACCACGGGCGAGCTGCGGCCGGTGCTGAGCGATGCCTTGGTCGAACGCCGCACAGTGAGCGGCTCGGGTGCAGTCCAAGCCTCGTGGCTGATCCAGGACGTCGGGTGCCTAAGCGCTTCCCTGACGACCTCGTTCCTGCGATTCCTGGCCGGTGGACAACGCCCTTCCTCCCAGTTGACGGCCACCTTCGTGCGCCCCTTGGTGCGCGACGCCGGCTACCAACAGCAGATGGAAGCCCTGACCCAGGCCGAACGCCAAATGCTCTACGAGCTGCGCGACTTCGTCCAGTACCGCCGCGACTTCAGCGTCCAGATCGCCTCCGCTTACTACAACGTGCTGGGGGATCGCGACCGCGTCCGCAATGCCTACCTCAACCTCCAAAGTTCCCGGCGCAATGCCGAACGAACCCGTGCCCTGGCCCAGGAAGGCCGCGTGACCCAGACCGACCTCGGACGCCTGGCCCAGCAGGAGCTGTCTGCCGAAAGTGCCTGGATCAACGCCGTCCGCAGCTACAAACAGTCCCTGGACAACTTCAAACTCCTGCTGGGCCTGCCCCTGGACGCCAACATCGTCCTGGACGATCGTGAACTGGAAGCCCTCCAGATCAAACATCCCGACCTCAGCGTGGAAGATTCCATTCGCATCGCCCTGGCGGCCAGGCTCGACTACCTGAATCTCCAGGACCAGGTGGCGGACGCCGAACGCAAGGCCCAACTGGCCGCCAACCAGCTCAAACCCCGTGTGGACCTGACGACTTCGGTCACCCTTCGTAGCAATCCGGACGACACCACCGGGTTGCCCCTGCCCGAAACCGGCCGCTACAGTTACAGTGCCGGGCTGGAGGTCGATCCCGGCCTGGACCGGACCAGCGAACGCAATGCCTACCGCGCCGCCCTCATCCAGCTGGACCAGGCTGCCCGTCGCCTCGAGCAACGCGAAGATGAAATCAAGCTCGAGGTGCGCGACAGTTGGCGGGCCCTGGACCAGGCCAAACGGAATTACGAAATCAGCGAAATCGGCGTGCGATTGGCCGAACGCCGTGTCGAGGAGCAAAACATCCTAGCCGAGCTGGGCCGCGCCCGGGCTCAGGACCTGGTCGATGCCCAGAACGACCTGGTCAATTCCCGCAACCAACGCACCCAGGCCCTGGTCGCCCACACCATCGCCCGTCTGCAGTTTTGGAACAACCTGGGGATCCTATACATCAAGGACCGCGGTCAATGGCAGGAGGTGGAACATGTTCAAGCTCCCTGAACTCCGCCAACAATGGCGCCGGCACCCTCGCGTGCGCTGGGGGATGATCGCGCTGGGGATCGGCCTCGTCATCGGCTGGGCCCTGTGGCCAAGTCGAACCGTCCCAACCCAGGGCGTCACCTTTGCCGCACGGCGGGGCTCCCTCGAGATCACTGTGCTCGAATCCGGTAGCATCGAGGCCCTCGAATTCCAGGAAGTCAAATGCGAGGTGCGCGTCGGATATCAGGGCACCAAGATCCTCCGCATCGTCGAGGAAGGTTACCTGGTCACCGAAGAGGACGTCCGGCAGGGCAAGGTCCTGGTGGAGTTGGACTCTTCCGAAATCGAAAAACAGCTCGTTCAGCAGGAGATCCAGTTCCAAAACGCCGCCGCCAGCCTCACCGATGCCGAGCAGAACTACCAAATCCAGCTCAACCAAAACCTGACCGACCTGGCCGCCGCGGAACAAAAGGTGCGCTTTGCCCGGATGGACCTCGACAAGTTCCTCGGCGACACTGTCGCCGAGGCTGTCTTGCGTCAACTCGGCCTGGACCTCCTTTTAGCCCAGGTGGCCACGAACCGCATTCCGATCGCAGATCCGGTATCCGCCCGACGCCCCAACACTCCCACGGCCCGTGACCAGCGGGCCGATTTACCCACGGGCCGGTCCCACACCGCAGGCGGCCCTTCGCCTCCGCTCCCTGACCTGCCGGTGGACGACCCCTCCCTTGCTGCGCTCGTTGACCTGCTCGAATCCAAGGCCAATCTCTCCCCAGCCACAGCACCGCAGGCCCACGCTGCGGCGCAAGAGCCCGACCTTCCCACCGAGGCCAGCTTCCGGCTGCCTTCGCCGCAGCAGGTGGATTTTTCCCGCTACGCCAGCCTGGAAGCCCTGGGGGATGGTGAGGCCAAACAACGGCTCCGCAAACTCGAAGACGATCTTCAAGTGGCCCAAAAAGAGCTCGGCCAGGCCACCACCACCCTGGAGGGAACCCGGCGCCTCTTCGAAAAAGGCTTCGTCACCCGCAAAGACCTCCAACGCGATGAGATCGCCTACGAAAACAGCCGGCTCAAAGTTCAGACTGCCGAGACTGCCCGCGCCCCCTACCTGAAATACGAATTCACCCGCACCGCCGAAGAAACCTTGTCCAGATACCTCGACGCCATACGAGACCTGGACCGGACACGGCGCCAGGCCATTTCCAAACTGGCTCAGGCCGAGGCGCGGCTGCGTTCCGCCCAGGCCCAGTACGAGATCCAGCGCCGTCAACGCGAGGATCTGCAGCGACAACTGTCCAAATGCGTGATCCGGGCCGTTAAACCAGGTCTGGTGGTTTACGGCACCGGACGCCAGGACATGGTCATTGTTTACGGGGGCGAGGAGCCCATCCGCGAAGGGGCCACCGTGCGCGAGCGCCAAACCATTATCACCATCCCCGACATGACCCGCATGGCCGTCAACGTGCGCATCCACGAAAGTTCCATCAAAAAGGTTCGGAAGGGTCAAAAAGCCCGCATCACAGTGGAGGCGTTTCCCGACACCGTACTCACCGGAGAAGTGACCCGCGTGGCCCTGCTGCCCGATTCCCAGAACCGATGGATGAACCCGGACCTGAAGGTCTACAGCACCACCGTCACCATCGAGGGCGCGCATGAATGGCTCAAGCCGGGCATGAGCGCCAAGGTAGAGATCCTGGTCGACCGGCTCGACGACGTCGTGTACGTGCCGGTCCAGGCCGTGGTGCCGACGGAGCGCGGCCACGTCTGTTATGTGGCCCACGGCCGCCGCATCGAACGACGCCCGGTCCAAATCGGCCAGTTCAACGACGAATTCATCCAGATCAAGGACGGCTTGCGCGAGGGTGAACTGGTCCTGCTGCGGCCGCCGGGCCCTTTGGAAGGGCCGACCGCACCCCCGGCCGACCCCGCAGTTCCTCCCGCTGTGCCAGCCCAGGCCGCAGAAGGTCCGCGTTCTTTCTCCCAGCCCGGTCGCAGTTGAATCCCATGCCCGAGCCGATTGTCCAGCTCCAGGACGTGCACAAACACTACCACATGGGCCGCGTGGTGGTCGAAGCCCTGCGGGGCATCTCCCTGACCATCCAGCCCGGCGAATACGTTGGTGTCATGGGCCCTTCCGGCTGCGGCAAGTCCACCCTGCTGAACCTGCTGGGTTGTCTCGACCGTCCCACCGCCGGCCGGTACTGGTTGGGCGGCCAGGATGTATCGGCCCTGGACGATGACGCCCTCGCGGCCATTCGGGGCACGCGCCTGGGGTTCGTCTTCCAGTCCTACAACCTGATCCCCCAGCTCACCGTGGTGGAAAACATCGAAGTCCCTCTCTTCTATCAGGGCTGGCCTGAAACCCTCAGCCGAGAACGCGCCCGGCAAATGGCCGAACGGGTGGGTTTGGCCGACCGCCTCCATCATCGGCCCTTCGAGCTGTCCGGCGGCCAACAACAACGCGTTGCCATTGCCCGCGCCCTGGTCAACGATCCACTGCTCATCCTGGCCGACGAGCCCACGGGCAACTTGGACTCCGTCTCGGGTCGCGAAATCCTCCAGATCTTCGACGAACTCCATGCCCAGGGGAAAACCCTGATCCTGGTCACCCACGACGCGGGCGTGGCTGACCGCGCCCAACGCATCCTGCGCCTGCGCGACGGCTTTCTGGAAAGCGACGAGCGCAGATCCCTGTCCCCTGCTTTGCGCGCCTGATGAGCATGCTCCTGCCCAGCTCTGGTTGGCATTGCCCCTGCCGCGCTGCACCAAAGCCCCACAAACCTGCTACCCCCACGTGCGGTCCGAAGGAGGGCCCCGGCGGCCTTGCGCACCCGGGCTTTCGTCCTTCACCCTTGGCCCGGGAGGTCCGGCCGTGAACCCCATGCTGAACCATCCCCACCCTGTCCCCGGCGCGGTCTGGAGCCGGTTGCGGCGGACCCTCCGGTTGGGCATTCGCAGCCTTTGGCTGCACCGGTTGCGCTCGCTGCTGACCGTGCTGGGCATCGTCTTCGGAGTTTGTTCGGTGATTGCCATGCTGGCCATCGGCGAGGGCGCCAGCTACGAGGCCCAGGAACAAATCAAAAACCTCGGCAGCCAGAACATCATCCTCCGCAGCGTTAAGCCGCCCGAGGACCAAAAGGTCTCAGAACGCGCCACCCGGAGTTTCGTCTTGCAATACGGCCTGACCTGTACCGACCTGCGCCGCATTCGTGCCACCATTCCCGGCGTTACCCTCGTGGTACCGGCCCGCATCATCCGCGAATATGCCTGGAACCGCACCCGGCGAGTGGATTGCGAAGTCGTGGGCACCGTTCCCTGGTATCCGGAGATGCGAAATCACCAGATTGCGCTGGGCCGATTTTTCACCGATCTGGACCTCGAAACCGGAGCCAGCGTCTGCGTTCTGGGGGCCGAACTGGTACGGGAGTTGTTCCCCTTGGAATCTCCATTGGGCCGGGAAATCCGCGTTGGCGGCCATTACTACAGGGTCATCGGCGTCATGGCACCTCATCCCGTCGGCACCGTGCGGGAGAACGACCCACAGCTCTCCGAGACCGGCGAATCGCAGCGAGCCGGCACGCCACGAATCTACATTCCCCTGGAGACGGCACGCCACCGCTACGGCGAGACCCTGGTCCGTCAGCGCGCCGGCAGTATCGAGGTGGAGCGCGTGGCCTTGCACGAGGTCATCGTCAAGGTCCATCGGCTGGAACAGGTCACGGCGGCGGCGGAAGCGATCCGGCGCGTCCTCGAGCATGGTCATCCCAAACGCGATTACGAGATCATCATTCCGCTCGAACTGCTCAAACGGGCGGAACGCACCAAGCAGATCTTCAACGTTGTGCTGGGCTCCATCGCTGCCATCTCGCTGTTGGTGGGGGGAATCGGGATCATGAACATCATGCTGGCCAGCGTGACGGAGCGGACTCGCGAGATTGGCATTCGCCGTGCGCTGGGGGCGCGGCGCCGGGACATCGTGATGCAGTTTCTGGTGGAGACGGTGTTGCTGAGCGCCTCGGGTGGGCTCATCGGCGTACTCTTGGGGACTGCCATTCCGTTCGTGGTGACCTGGACGGCCGGTATGAAGACCCTGATTACCTGGTGGTCACCCCTGCTGGCCTTTGGGATCTCGGCTTTGGTGGGAGTGGTCTTCGGTCTCTACCCGGCCTTGCGTGCTGCCCGCATGGATCCGGTGGAAGCGCTGCGGCATGAGTGATCCGCGCCCGGCCGCCAGCACACCCCAGGACCTGCCGCCGCACGGGCCCGGGCCGCCGCTTCAGGTCTTGTCCGGTCGAAACGGCAGCGCCAGTTTGCCGGTGGGAACCAGATCCGCTTCGTCCGGTCCGTGCTGGATCTTTTCGTTGAGCAGATACAGAAACACGGCAAACAACAGCAGGTAGATCAAGCCAAACAAGATCAGCGAGCTCAGCACCACCTCCGGCTTCAGCAGCGGCGATACACCCTCGGAGGTCCGCATCAGCCCGTACACCACCCAGGGTTGCCGCCCAATCTCGGCGGCAAACCAGCCGGCCTGATTGGCGATCTGGGGCCCGAGCACCGACAACACCAGCAGCCAGAGCAACCAGCGTCGCGTCTCGAGGGTGCCACGATAGGCATGGTACGCTCCCAGCGCAGCCAGAGCGATCATGGCAAAGCCCACCCCCACCATCAGATGATAAAACTGGAACGACCGGTTTACCGGCGGCCAATCCTCCCGCGGAAATTCCTTCAAACCGGTCACCGGCTTGTCCACGTCCCCATGGGTCAGCCAGCTCAACAGGCCCGGAATGGCCAGGCCGTACACCTTTTCCTCGCGTTCATTGACCCAGCCAAACAGGTACAGCGGGGCGCGACTCGTCGTCTCGTAAAGTCCTTCAAAAGCTGCCAGCTTGGCCGGCTGATTCTTGGCGACGCCCACGGCGCTGATGTGGCCGGTGACCAGTTGCAAGAGCGAAGCAGCCAAACCGAAGGCCAGCCCATACTTCAGGCAGGCCCGGGCAAAGTCGTGATGCCGCCCTTTCAACAGGTACCAAGCACCCACGCTGACCACCAGAAACGCCCCGGCCTGCCAGCACCCGCAAATCACATGCGACAGCCGGTGCATCGAGGAAGGATTGAACACCATGGCCCAGAAATCCGTGATTTCCGCGCGCGGCCCCAGGGGCGTGTCCACGATGTGAAATCCTGCCGGCGTTTGCATCCACGAATTGGCCACCACAATCCAGATGGCGCTGAAATGAGCCCCCAGACAAACCATGCAGGTGGCAAAAAAATGCGTGCTGCGCTTAACCTTGTCCCAACCAAACAGCAGCACCGCCAGAAAACCGGACTCCAGGAAGAACGCAAAAATCCCCTCTGCCGCCAGTGCACTGCCGAAGACATCCCCCACAAAGCGCGAGTAATTGGCCCAGTTCGTGCCGAACTCGAACTCCAGCACGATCCCCGAGGCCACACCAATGGCAAACGTCAGGGCAAAGACCCGGGTCCAAAACCGGGCCAGTTGATGGAACAGGGGATTGTTGGTCCTGAGCCACAAAGATTCGAAAATGACCAGCATCACCCCCAAGCCGATGCTCAGCGGCGGATACAGATAATGGAACGCCGCCGTCAGAGCGAACTGCACCCGCGACAAGGTAACCACATCCATAACGGCGGCAATTTGCCCCGGCTACATGGCTGGGACAAGCGCAAGCCCCGTCGCGCCTCCACCCGGCGGCGAGTTTCCACCAAAACCCGCCCCACCAAGCATCCAGCCCCAAGGCCCGGATCTTTCCCTCCATGGGCCCTGCAGGCCTCGGCGGACGCATGGCGCGGCCTCCCCCAATGGCCTCGGCTGTGCCTCCGGCGCACCGGAAGCGCGACGGCGTTC
>Ga0209017_10000224_pt1 | contig 57849 bp, 57 predicted proteins | sample YNPBryunderm2012_FD_185812 | JGI IMG/M metagenome (GOLD analysis project Ga0209017, IMG submission 185812) | Anoxygenic and chlorotrophic microbial mat microbial communities from Yellowstone National Park, USA - YNP Bryant MS undermat 2012... ... | reverse complement strand
TTCGGACACCGTACCGAGGTCCTCGGCGATCGCCATGTGCAGGCAGACGAACTGCGTCCTGGGATGGCGCGCCATGACGCGGTTGCGCGCCTCGTGCAGTTCGCGGCTGGGCGGGAAGTCCTTGCCATGAAACGACCAGTCAGGGTGCGCGTGCAGCTCCTCCCAGCGCTCGTTGAAGCGATCAATCGGCAGGAAGAAGGCCTCGGGATCCGAGGTATGAATCGCCACCGGCATCTTCAGGGCGCCGGCAGCCTCCCACATCGGGTCGAAGCGCCGGTCGTCCACTTTGATCAGCGGCCCTGTGGTCACGTTTTCTCTCAAGTACAGGCCCAGCGTCTTCAGAATCTTCAAGCCGCGAGCCCCCGCGCGATGGGCGCGTTCGATCTCATCCGCCTGAAGCCTGGGGTACTTCGGATCGGCGACCTTGTTCCACCACGGCTCGGTAAAGACAAGGAACTTGTCGGGGTACGGCTTGTGCCACACGCGCAGAACTTCCTCCAGCACGGGACCGCGTCCCCCGGTGAAATTCACCATCATGCGGATGTTCTTGCGCTGCATCACAGGCAGGATCTCCTCCGGCCTGCCCGGGAATTCCGGCCCGCCTTCCTTGCCCGGCCCCGGCGACCAGGACAGGTGCGTGTGGAAGTCGATCACCGGGAACTTTGGCCGCTCCACGCGGGTTTCCTTCACCCGCAACATGCTCCGCGGCTCGAAATCGCTCAACCGCAAGTCCGTCTCCTTCACCCCCTTTGCCCGCTCCTGGGTACTGAACTGGGCTCCAATTCCCGAGGCCGCCGCCAGCCCCAGCCACGTCCTGCGTTTCATCGTTTCGCCTCCTTCCCACTAGAAAGTCGCTCCGCCGCCCGAGCTTTCAGGCGCGCCAGCTCGGCGGAAGGCTTCGAAGGCTCGGTAGGGATCTCGACCACTGCCGCGGCGGCCTTGCGCCACCACGCGAGCGCCTCGTCCATCTTGCCGGCGGCTTCGAACTGCTCCGCCGCCGCGACCCACTCCCGGATGGTCTCATCCACCGGCGGCCTGCCTACGCCGAGGTTGCGCGGATACTCCGCCGCGCGCAGGTAGGCGCGCGCCGCTTCCTCGTGCCGGCCGGCCTTCGCCAGTTCCGCCGCCCGTCCCCGCCATGCCCTGCGGTAAAGCGCCAGCGCCGAGGTTTCGCCCTCGCCGGTGACGAACTGGGTCTTCTCCAGAAGCGGGATGGCTTCCGTGAATCGGCCGGCGTCAATGTAGGCCGCAGCCAGCGCCTGCACGACCACAGACCGGGCGCGCACCTCGGCGGGCGCGGATTCGAGCAACTCGATCCGGCGCTGCGTATCCTTCATCTGCGCCAGCACGCCGCTCAACTCCACGTAGAGGCGATGCTCCATGGGCCACAGCTTGATCGCTCGCTGGTAGCAGGCTGCCGCCTCCGCCCGCGTCTCCTCGCGTCTGGCCAACGCCTGCCCCAGGTTTCGATGCGCCAGCGCGTTGGAGGGATCCAGTCGCACGGCGTCGCGCCAACGGGCGACGGCTTCCTCGATGCGGTAGCCGGCCGCCAATGCGTTGCCCAGATAGTACGCCGCCCGGCCATCGCGCGGATTCGCCTTCCACGCTGCCTCCAGCACCGCGATTTCTTCCACGCGGTGCGGGAAAACGAACGCGGGATCGCCTTTGGCGCCCACGTCCTTGCGCCCTGCGACATAAGCCAGCATGGGGTGATCGCGGTGTCGCTTCAAACCCTCTTCGAGGACTTCGCCCGCCTCCTGCTTGCGTCCGCAGGCCAGGTAGTCGAAGGCCAGCTCGAGCACCGAGTCCGGTTCGCGGGACAGCAATCGCCAGAGTTCGCGCTCGACGCGGTCAGCCTGTTCACGCGCGCCGGCTGCGCGCAGGATACGGGCGTGCTCGCTCAGAGCCAGATAATCGAGCGGAGCCTCCGTCACCACTTTTTCGATGCGAGACCGTGCTTCCTCCAGGTGCCCGGCGAGCCGCAAGGCCATGGCCAGCACGGTGCGCGCTTTCAAATCGCGCGGATCGAGCAGCGCGGCCTGCTCGAGGTGGCGCACCGCCTCCTGGGTCCGGCTTGCTTCCAAGGCAATTTCTCCGAGGACGTAACGAGCCACGTTTTCGCGGTGACCCGTGCGCACGCACCACCAAAGTTCGTCCTCGGCTTCCCGCAGGCGTCCTTGGGCCCGCCGCACCAGGCCGAGGTAGTAGTGGGCGTCGCCCGCCTCCGGGTTGCGCCTCAAAGCCGCCTCCAAGTGACGAGCGGCCTTGTCGTACTCGCCCGTGCGGTAGTAACTGAGCCCGAGCGCGGTATGGGCGGGAGCAAAACCGGGGTCCCTCTTCAACGCGCGCTCATAGGCGGCGCGAGCAGCGAGCACGCGATCTTCCTTGTCGGCTTCCATGCCGTCCAGCCAGGCCCCCTCGGCGCTGCTTTCCGCCGCCGGATCTTTGTCGGGAGGCCGGGCCGGCTCGAAGTGAGGATTGCCGTCGAGCGGCGTGTCGCTCGCGTAGCTGAGGATCTCGCGGCCGCCGGCCAGCAAGCGCACGGTGAGGCGCTCGACGCCGGGTAATTCCACCACGGTTTGGTAGGGCGTGGCCGGATCGAGCGATACGCGCCGCGCAACGGCCGGCTTGCCCGGCGCCTCCACGCGCAGCTCGGCATCCGGATAGCGCCGGTTGACGTTGAGAGCGATCGTCCAGCGACCGCCCTCGCGCGCCAGCCGAAGCGCCGCTTCCCGGTTGGCTTCGGTGAACGGGCCGCCCAGCCTGTTTACCGGATACCAGTAGAGCGTGAAGCTTTCCACACGGTGCGGCGCCATCCACTCGTGCCTCATCTGCGTTTCATAGCGGCCCGACTGGAACTCGACGTACTGACCATCCGCATCGGTCAGCTTCTCGACCCAGATATCGCCGCTGTCCGCCGTTCCCCACGTCCATGTCTTCTTGCCGGGGACCTCTCGGTGATCGGCCACGTGTACGATGCCCCAGTCCGATCGCTCGTAGTAGACGCCCATGAAGTCACGGCGGGATTGCCGCGCGAACAACGACAGGGCGTTAGGTACTTCCCGGTACAGGCTCAAATCCACGCCGCGGTGGATCGGGAACGAGAAGACGGGCCAGAACACGTGGGGGTAGGCCTCGCGCATGGGGTAGACGAAGCGCATGTCGTCGGCGGCGGGCGCCGCGGCCGTTGCCCAGAACCAGTAGCACCCGGGCACTTCACGACGGTTGTTCAACAGCACGCGGGTCTCGACTCGCTTCACCCCCGGCGGCAGGCAGATCGCCACCGCCCAATGCATGCGCTGGATGCGTTCGGTGTCGCCCACGATGGCGCAAGCTGTGCCGTCAGACTCGGTGCGCAGCGTGTAGTCCACGGGCGAGACGGTGGTCACGGTGTGCCCATCGGGGAAGTTCCACTCGATGCCGCCCGAGGTCCAGGCGCCGCGCACTCCCACCAGACCGTACTTGACGACGCGGTTGGTGTAGAGCACGTCGCGCCCGGCGGTCTTGTCATAGATGGCGTAAAGTTTGCCGCCGAATTCAGGGAGCACGGTGACTTTCAGGAACTCGTTTTCCACGTAGAGGGCGCGGTACGTTTTTTCGATGCGGCGGTTGGTGATGGCGTCCAGCCGCGTGTACGGGTAAATGGGCCGGCGGGTGGCGTAAGCGAAGTGAGGCAAAGGATCGTCGGGGCCCAGCTCGTAGGTGGGAATTCGCAGCGGCTCTTCCCAGGCGCGCGGGGCCTGCGCGAAGCCGGCGACGGCAATCAGGGAGAGGAGACCTGTGCGCAGGTTCATACGCGCCGATCTTAGCAGGAACACTCTGCCGGCCGTGCAGCCGATACCTTCGGGGGAACCTTCAGGCGGGGATCCTGGAGCGGGAGACGGGACTCGAACCCGCGACATCGACCTTGGCAAGGTCGCACTCTACCACCTGAGTTACTCCCGCATCCGATCCTTATTTTGCCTCTCTGGCGCCCCCCTTGTCAATCCCCACCCCGAGCGCTTCAAGAAAGACGAACCCCGCATGGCGGGGCCGTGTTATCGTGATGGGTTGTGTCGTCGTCGCCGCTGAACGTCCGCCTGGAGCGGTACGAGGGGCCGCTGGATCTGCTGCTGGACCTGATTCGCAGGCAGCAGATTGACATCTGGGACATCCCCATCGCGCAGATCACCCAGCAATACCTGGACTACCTGCAGCAGGCGGCGGAGCTGGATATCGAGCTGGGCGCCGAGTTCATTCTCATGGCCGCCACGCTGATCCACATCAAGTCGCGCATGCTCTTGCCTCGCGACCCCGCCCTGGCCCAGATGGAGGGCGAGCCCGAGGATCCGCGTCACGAGCTCGTTCAGCGCCTGCTCGAGCACGAGCGCTTCAAGAACGCCGCGGAAATGCTCCAGCAAAAGCGCCTGATCGAGGAGAACGTTTGGTCGAACCCCAAGGTTCGGGAATTCCTGGATGGCGACGATCCCGGCCTCGCCGTGACCGTCTACGACCTGGTCGCCGCCTTCCAGGCTGTTTTGGAGCGTTCGCGCAACAAGCCGAGCTTCCAGCTCAACCACGAACCGGTCACGCTGGCCGATATGATCGAATTCCTGAAGGCCGAGTTAGTGAACCGACCGCCGAACGAGCCCGTTGCGGCCCGCGAGCTCTTCGAGCGGCAGCGCAGCCTGCGGGCCATGATCTGCCTCTTTCTGGCCATCCTGGAAATGGTTCGCCTGCAAGCCATCGCTCTGGTGCAAAAGGAGACGTTCGGCGAAATCGCCATCCGGCGGCACAAGCGGTTCGAGGAGGTTCTGGCCTCTTCACCCCCGCCTGAGTTAGAGAAGGAATATACCTGAAGGTTCGCGAGCATCTGCTCAGGGAACGACCTTCCGGAGTCAAGATGGAGGAAACGCAAGTCAGGGAACCATCCGCGGACGAACAACCGGCTGCGAGGGAACCGGCGGCCGCCGAGAGCCCCGTCGCCCAGTTGGAACTGGATGCCGCGCCTCGCCCGCCGGCCGATGAGGCGGCCCTGAAAGCCGTCATCGAAGCGATCGTGTACGTCACCGAGGAGCCGGCCACCCCTGCGCAGATCGCCGCTGCGCTGGGCCAACCCGAGCAGCAGGTGCGTCGCGTGCTGGCCCAACTGGCGGAAGAGTACTCCCGCCCCGAACGTGGCGTCTCGATCCGCGAGGTGGCGGGCGGTTATCAGATGACCACCAAGCCCGAGCATCACGAGGCCATTCGCGCCTTCGTCAAGCGCCTCAAGCCGCCGCTTAAACTCTCCCTGGCCGCGCTGGAAACGCTGGCCGTCATCGCCTACAAGCAACCGATCACAGCGCCCGAAATCCAGGCTATCCGCGGCGTCAGCGGCGTGAGCGCCCTGAAGACGCTGCTCGAGCGCAAGCTGATAACGACTGCCGGGCGCAAGAACGTCGTCGGACGTCCCATCCTCTACAAGACCACGCGCGAATTCCTGGTTCAATTCGGCTTGAAGGACTTGAGCGAATTGCCCACGCTGAAGGAGTTCGAGGAGCTGCGCCGGCTGGCCCTCAGCGACTCCGAACCGGCCGCCCCACCGAATCCCCCCGCCGCAGGCGAAAATCAAGAATGAAGGAAGGGCCGGCGTGGCTCTCGAACGCCTGCAAAAGATCCTGGCGCATGCGGGCATCACCAGTCGGCGCAAAGCCGAACAGTTGATCCTTGCCGGGCGCGTCACGGTTAACGGACAGGTCGTCACCGAGCTGGGCGCCAAGGCCGACACCGAACGCGACAAAATCAAAGTGGACGGCCGCCCGGTGCGGCTCCCCAAAGAGCACCTGTATCTGGCCCTGTACAAGCCCCGCAACTGCGTCAGCACCCTGTTCGATCCCCAAGGACGCCGCAATCTCTCGGATCTGCTCGGGGGGATCGGGGCTCGCGTCTACCCGGTCGGCCGCCTCGATTTCCACAGCGAAGGTCTGTTGCTGCTGACCAACGACGGCGAGTTCGCCGGCGCCGTTCTCAAAGCCTCGCGCCGCATCCCGAAGACCTACCTCGTGAAGGTCAACGGCATGCTCACGCCCGAGCAAGAACAGAAATTCCGCGGGGGCGTGACCCTGAGCGGTCGTCGCACGCCGCCGGCGCAGCTTCGATTGCTGGAGCGCGCAGCCAATCCCTGGTACGAGGTCACCATCCAGGAAACCCGCAAGGACCAACTGCGGCTGATGTTCAAACACTTCGGCCGGCTGGTCGAGAAAGTTCGGCGGATCAGAATCGGCCCCGTCGAGCTGGGCAAGCTCAGGCCCGGGGAATTTCGTCCGCTCAAGCCGACTGAGCTGGCAGCCCTGCGCAAACTCCAGGAATCCCCGGACGGAGCGAAGACTGCCCGCAGCCGCGCCCGGCCCTCTCACCACAGCCATGGCAAGCATCGCTGAGATCCTCAGGCAATCCCGGACCATCGCCGTCGTGGGCCTTTCCGGCAAGCCCTGGCGCCCGAGCTACGGCGTGGCCGAGTACCTCCAAAAGGCGGGTTACCGTATCATTCCCGTGAACCCCAACGAAAGCGAGGTCCTCGGCGAGAAAGCCTATCCCGGCCTGGATGCTATCCCTGAACGTGTGGATATCGTGAACGTCTTCCGACGCCGGGAATACGTGCCCGAAATTGTCGAGGCGGCCATCCGCATCGGCGCCCGGGCTATCTGGCTGCAAGAGGGCGTGCGCCATGATGAAGCCGCGGAAAAGGCGCGCCAGGCCGGCCTCGCAGTCATCCAGGACCGTTGCATCCTCAAGGAGCACCGCCGGCTGCTGAGCTGAGGCGCTGCCCCCGGAGGTTCTAATGCCGGAAGTGCCGGATGCCGGTGAACACCATCGCCAGGCCCAGCCGGTTGGCGGCTGCGATCACTTCCTCGTCGCGCACCGAACCGCCGGGCTGGATCACCGCCGTCACTCCGTGGCGCGCCGCCTCTTCCACGCCGTCCGGGAAGGGGAAGAACGCGTCGGAGGCCAGCACCGTCCCCTCGAGCGGCAACACGGCCTTCATGGCGCCGATCTTTACCGAATCCACGCGGCTCATCTGCCCCGCACCCACACCGACCACCTGGCCGGCGCGTGCATACACGATGGCATTCGACTTGACGTGCTTGACGACCTTCCAGGCGAACACCAGCCCCTCCCACTCAGCCTCGGACGGCGCCCGCTCGGTGACCACGCGCGCCTCGCCGAGATCCAGCGTGGCGTCGTCCGGCGTTTGCAGCAACCAGCCGCCGCTGATGCTGCGCAGCACGGGCTCGGGCCGCCAGCCGAAATCCACTTTGACCACCCGCAGGTTTTTCCTGACCGCCAGAATGGCGCGCGCGCCCGGGGTGACGTCGGGCGCAACAATGGCTTCGATAAATGTTTTTACGATCTCCTGCGCCGTCTCCTCGTCCACCGGGCGGTTGAAGCCGAGCACGCCGCCGAACGCCGAAACCGGATCGCACTCGTAGGCCTTGCGGTAGGCCTCCGCCGGCGTCGGCTGCTCGGCGCAGCCGCAGGGATTGGTGTGCTTGATGATCGCCGCCGCCGGGCGCGCGAATTCGCGCACGAGCTGGAACGCCGCGTCCAGGTCCACCAGATTGTTGTAGGAAAGCTCCTTGCCCTGAAGCTGTTCGCCGCCCGCTACGCCGGCATCGGCTGAACCGTACAGCGCCGCCCTCTGATGGGGATTTTCCCCGTAGCGCAGCTTCATGCGGCAGGGCACCCGGACATCCAGTATGGCCGGTAGCGCTTCTTGCCGATCGTGGAACTGGCCGTCCTGGTAGTCCAGACTGGCCAGGCGCGCGCTGATCGCCCGATCGTAGTCGGCCGTGCGCTGAAACGCTTCCACCGCCAGCCGCCAGCACGTGGCTCGCGAGACCTCGCCGCCGGCGGCCCGCATTTCTTCGAGCACGCCCGCATACTGCCGCGGCGAGCTGAGCACGGCCACGTCCTGCCAGTTCTTGGCCGCGGCGCGGATCAGGGTCGGCCCGCCGATGTCAATCTGCTCGATCAATTCCTCCACGGCAATGCCCGGCTGCGCGGCCGCCTGCTCGAAGGCGTACAGGTTGACCACGACCATGTCAAAGGCCGGAATGCCGTGCTCCTGGAGGGCGCGAAGGTGCTCGCCCTTGCTGCGGATGGCCAGAATGCCGCCTGCGATCCTGGGATGAATGGTCTTGACGCGGCCGTCAAGCATTTCGGGAAAGCCCGTAATATCTGCCACGTCTCGCACGGCCAGGCCTGCCTCGCGCAGCAGTCGTGCCGTCCCACCCGTGGATACGATCTCTACGCCGAACTCCGCCAGGCCCCGGGCGAAGTCGGTCAATCCGGACTTGTCGGTGACGCTGATCAGGGCACGTTGGATCCTGGGCATGGCTTTTCATTCTCCCATACGGAGCCCGGGCCTCTAAAATGGCCTTCATGGCGCATCGAGTCACGTTGATTCCGGGCGACGGCATCGGCCCGGAAGTATGCGAGGCCGCCGTCATGGCCGTGATGGCGACGGGAGTAGCGATTGAATGGGAGCGCGTCGAGCTCAGCGCGCGCATCATCGAACAGACCCGGCAGGAGCTGCCCGAATGGGTGGTCGAGTCGCTGGAGCGCACCCGCGTGGGGCTGAAAGGACCGGTGACCACGCCGGTCGGCGAGGGCTTTCAGAGCGTCAACGTCGCCCTTCGCAAGCGCCTGGACCTGTACGTGAACTTCCGGCCCGTGCGCACGATTCCCGGCGTGCGCTCCCGCTACGCGGACACCTTCATTGATCTGGTGATCTTCCGCGAGAACACCGAGGATCTTTACGCCGGTCTGGAGCACGAAGTGATCAAGGACGTGGTGACCAGTCTGAAGGTCATCACCCGCGCGGCATCCCTGCGCATCGCGCGATACGCCTTTGACTGGGCGCAACGGGCCGGGCGCAAACGCATCCACGCCGTCCACAAGGCCAACATCATGAAGCTGGGCGACGGGCTGTTTTTGCGCTGCTGCCGGGAGGCGGCCCGCGAGTATCCGCAGATCGAGTACAAGGAGCTCATCGTGGACAACGCGGCCATGCAGATGGTGCTGCGGCCGGAGACCTTCGACGTCCTGCTGATGCCCAACCTCTACGGCGATATCGTTTCGGATCTGGCCGCGGGGCTGGTAGGGGGCCTTGGCCTCGTTCCCGGCGCGAATCTGGGGGATCGGTGCGCAGTCTTCGAAGCCGTGCACGGTTCGGCGCCAGATATCGCCGGTCGCGGTATCGCCAACCCCACGGCGCTGATGCTTTCTTCCGCGCTGATGCTCGATCACCTGGGCGAGCGCCAGGCCGCACGGCGCCTGCAATATGCCATCGAGCGCACTTATGCAGCAGGCGAGCGCCTGACCCCCGACGTCGGGGGCGCGGCCACAACGGCGCAGTTCACCGACGCAGTAATCCGCAATCTGGAGAAGGCCCCAAAAGAACTGGAGGGATAACTGGTGCCGGCGGCTGGATTCGAACCAGCGACCTTGGGATTATGAGACCCACGCTCTAACCAACTGAGCTACGCCGGCAATCTGGCCCTTCCAATTATTAGGTTAGGAAGCGGAAGGCCCCTTGTCAACGCCGCGGGTCGGGCTGAGGTCCCCACGTCGGCACGCTCGTATCCCGCAGCGCCGAATACCGCCCGAAGGGGTGCGCGCGGCTACATGAACCGGGCGCCGCGGCGGTGAACCGCCTCTCCGAACTCGCGCATGAATGCCATTTCCTCCTCGGTCAGCGGCCCCTGCTCCAAAGCCCGCAGGTTTTCTTCCAACTGTCCAGGATTCGACGGGGCCGTCAGGCAAACGTGCACCGCCGGATGGGACAGAACGAAACGGTAGCACATGGCGGCGTCGGGAACGGGCCCGTTGCGCGGCCACCCTTTGGGCCGGCGAAGCAGTCGCTTCCAGCAGGTAGCGGTGTAGCCGACGATCACGGGGCCGTCGGAACCAGCGTGAGGAAAAACCTCCTCTTCGGCGCCGCGATGGGCCGCATTGTAGCGAACCATCAACACGTCCAGCTCCCGCGCTGCCGCCAACTGGCCGGCGAACCGGCGATTGTGACACGACATGCCCACGGCGCGGACCCGCCCGTCCTGCTTGAGATTGCGCAGCTCCTCGCGAAGGGCCGGCGGAAACTGGGCAGGCTTCATGACCCCCAGGAACAGAAAAACGTCAATGTAGTCGGTTCGAAGCTGCCGCAGGCGCTTCTCCAGGGTCCTGCGCAGGTCCTGGCGGCCCCAAAGGAAGTTATAGGCCCCGGTAGCGATCACACATTGCCGGCGCCGCGCGGGAGACATTTCGCGAATCACCCGGATCATTTGCCGGTCCCAGCCGTAACAAAACAGAAAATTGATACCCGCATCGAGAGCACGGTGGATGGCGTCCACTCCGGGGCGGTAGCTGGCTGAGAAGCCCAGCCGGAGCACGCGCGGCCCCTGCGGGCCGAACCGGCAATGCGTAAAAGCCTCAGAGATCATGCTCATCGCACACGCGCCGGCGCCTGCGCATGTTCAGAAAGGCGCGGCGGATTGACTATAATCTCAAAGTGCCGCCCGAGCGCATGAGCTACATCCGCTGGTGGACCCTCGCCCTGCTCTTTTTCGCGACCACCATCAATTATCTGGACCGCATCGTTCTCTCCGTGCTGGCGCCGGTCATACGCGAAGACATCCACATGCCGGAAAAGGTCTACGGCTACGTGACCGCATCCTTTTCGTTCGCTTACATGATCGGCTTCCTGTTCGCCGGCAAGTTCATTGACCATGTGGGAACGCGGATCGGCTATGCCGTCGCGATCACCTGGTGGACCATTGCCGCGGCCTGCCACGCGCTGGCCCGCAGCGCTCTGAGCCTGGGATTCTGGCGCGCCCTGCTGGGGCTGGGCGAATCGGGCAACTTTCCCGCCGCCATCAAGTCCGTGGCCGAATGGTTCCCCAAGAAGGACCGCGCCTTCGCCACCGGTATCTTCAACGCGGGCACCAACGTCGCCGCCATGATCGGGCCGCCCGTGCTGGTGTGGATGAATGCGCATGTGGGCTGGCGCGGCTGCTTCTTCATCACGGCCTCGCTGGGCTTCGTGTGGCTCGTGCTGTGGCTCGCCACCTACCGCCCTCCCGACCGCCACCCGCGCGTCAGCGCCGCCGAGCTGGCCTACATCCGCAGCGACCCCGACGAAGTCCGCGAACCCGACATCGGCTGGAAGGCAGCCCTGCGCTACCGAGAAACCTGGGGCTTCGCGATCGCCAAGTTCCTCACCGATCCCGTCTGGTGGTTCTATTTGTGGTGGCTGCCGCTTTACTTGACCGATGCCCGCCACCTCACCCTCAAACAAGCCGGCTGGGCCTTGCCCGTGGTTTACCTGATGGCGGACGTGGGCAGCGTCGGCGGGGGGTGGATCTCCGGCTTCCTGATCCGCAGGGGCTGGCCCCTGAGCAAGGCGCGCAAGACCGCCATGGCGATCTCCGCCTGCGCCATGCCCATCGCGGCCACGGCCGCTTTCATGCCCACGGCGGTGCTGGCTGTCGCCTTCGTCAGTCTGGCGACCGCCGCGCATCAGGGCTGGTCCGCCAATCTCTTCACCACGGTTTCCGACGTCTTCCCTAAGCGGGCCGTGGCCTCGGTCGTGGGCATCGGCGGTTGCGCCGGAGCCCTCGGCGGCGTGCTGTTCTCCTCGATCATCCCCGGCTACGTCATCGCCGCCTTCGGCTATAAGCCAGTCATGGTCGCGCTCGGTTTCTTCCATCTGACCGCGTTGCTGCTCGTTCACCGGCTGATGGGCCGTATGCAGAAGGTCTCGGCCGCATGAGGCGCTTCAGAGTAACCTGACGATGCGGCGCTCCTCGGCGGATTGCCGGGCGAGCAAGACGATCCGGTTCACCCGAAGGATGTCTTGCAAACTCAGCGCCGGAGTCTTGCCCAGGTAAACCGACTCCAGAAAATCCACGAATAGGGACCGGGCCGGCGGCAATTTTTCGATCACCCGGGGCTTGCTGGTCTGCGAAACCACGGTGACCCCGGTGGCCGCCTGGTATTCAGCCACACCCTTGGATCCGGCCAGTCGCAGCCGGTCGTCGCCGTGCGTGGGCGCGGTTTCCGGCCGCAGGTAATCCATGTGCAGTAAACCCGCTCCGCCGTTGTCCAGATGGAAGAGGGTTCCGGTGACGTTCTCCATATCGCCCAGGTCGGCAGAGAACAGCCGGCTCTGGCAGGAGACCGCTTCCACCAGTTCGCGCCCGCTGGTCCATCGCATCAGATCCACCATGTGAATGCCGATCCAGGGAATCGTTCCCCCGTACGTCGAACGCTTGCGATACCAGGCCGGGCGCTCGCCCAGCTTGTAGGATTTCTGGGCAGTGATCATCGCCACCTCGCCGATCTCGCCCGAATCCACGATCTGCTTGAGCGCCAGGTAGGGCGGCGAAAAGCGCATGGGCAGCAGCATGCTCAGCCGGAGGCGATGCTTGCTCAAAGCGCGCTCGATGCGCTCCAGTTCCTCGCTTTCGATGGCCAGCGGCTTTTCGGCCACCACGTGCAGGCCACGTTCGATCGCCGCCAGGATGCGCCCGGCGCGCCCTCCGTTGGGCCCGCAGATCGCCGCCACGTCCAGTTGCTCGCGCTCGAGCAGACGACGGTAGTCGGTGTAAACGCGCGCCGCTTTCAGCCGCGGGTTGCGCGCGGCCGCCGCCAGCGCTTTTTCATCCTCATCGGCAACGGCCACCAGCTCGACGTCGGGCAAGCGCGGCAGCGGGCGCAGGATCTCGCCTGTGTGCCCTTCCAGGCCGATCAAGGCCACGCGGACGGGACGGCCGAGCTTGACCACCTCAGCGGGCTCCTGCGCGCCGGCAACCGCGGCGCCCACGAGCCAAGTTCGGCGGGACAATCGCAACATGGCAGGCCTCATCCAGGGATTCTGCCACAGCCGCACAGGCGCCGGGCCGCCTTCTCACCCGGTGAGATCGCCGTCCGTTTCCAGGTAGAACTCGATGATGCGCCGGCTGATCTCAACCGGGCTCGTGCGGTACTCGCCTCGTGCGACCAGCTCGCGCAGCCGTTCGATATCGGCTTTTTTCGCCGCCCACAGCAGGGTTTGGGAAAGTCGCGACAGGTACACCGCGTCGCCGACCCCTTCCGTTCGCCAGCGTTCTGCTTCGGCAGACGTCTCCGTCTGGCCCGAGGAATGGGCCGAGCGCACGGCAGGTGGGTAGAGATCTTCGATGCGCATCACACGCCGAAGGAGCTCCGCTCATCATATCGGCCCTGCCACGGTTGCTTTTAGGGAGCGGCCTCCGGGGCACACCCACCCGAACTCAGGCCGCGCAGCACCAGCTCGCGCAGCCCGAGACCTCCCGCCCGCGCCAGCACTTCCGCCAGGTGCTCCTCGGCGATCTCCAGCATCGAAGCCGAAGCCTGGTCTTCTCCCGTACCCATCCAGCCGCGTTCCTCGCGCATCGCTTTCAGCAACTGCGCCAGCAGCAGCGCCTCGAAGCCTGAGGCGGCCTCTCGCAATCGCCGCTGATCAGGACATTCCGCGGCGCCCAGCCCGGCCTGGATCCGCTCCAGCATCAGATCACCTCCAGCTCCGCCTCCAGCGCCCCTGCGGCCCGCAGGTTCTGAAGGATGGCGATGATGTCGCGCGGCGTCGAGCCGATGGCGTTGAGCGCCCGCACCAACTCTTCGACCGTAGCGCCCTGCTTGAGCACCACGTTGCGCGCCTTGTCCTCCTTGACCCCCACGCCCACTTGCGGAACCACCTGGGTCGTCCCCCCCGACAGCGGCGCAGGCTGCGAAACCGCGAAGGACGTCTGGATTTCCACCGTCAGCGAACCGTGCATGATCGCCACGGGCGAGATCCGCACTTCCTTGCCCATGACGATCGTCCCCGTCCGCTCGTTGATGACGACCTTGGCCGGCCGGTCCGCCTCCACGGTGAGATTCTCCATTTCCGCCAGGAACTCGGCCAGGCGATCGGCATAAAGGGGCGGCGCCTGCACCGCCACCACCGCGGAATTCTCCGCCCGGGCGACAACCGCCCCGCTGACCTCGAACTTCTTGTTGATCGCCTCGGCGATGCGCGCGGCGGTCGTGAAGTCGGCCTGACGCAGCTGCAGGCGTAACTTGCCGCTCGGCGCCGGCGTCGGTGCGGGCCGCTCGACGATGGCGCCGTTCGGCACCCGCCCCGTCGTCGGGTGGTTCACGGTCTGCTGCGTGCCCAATCCGCCGGCGACGAATCCGCCCGTCACCACCGGTCCCTGCGCCACGGCGTACACCTGCCCGTCGGCTCCGCGCAGGCTGGTCAGCAACAACAGGCCCCCTTGCAGGTTGGTGGCGTCGCCCACCGCGGCCACGGTCACGTCCAGGCGCATGCCCGGCTGCGCGTAGGCCGGCAGGCTGGCCGTCACCATCACGGCGGCGACGTTGTTGACGCGAATCGCGCTCGGCGGCACCGAAACGCCCATGCGCTCCAGCAGATTGGTCAGGCTCTGCGCCGAGAACACCGTCTGCCGGCGATCCCCGGTGCCCGCCAGTCCCACCACCAGGCCGTAGCCCAGTAACTGGTTCTCGCGCGCGCCCTCGATCGTCACCAGCTCTTTCAGGCGCGCCCCGCCCGAAAGCGCCGCAGCCAGAATCAGGTAGCACACGAGCAGCCGCATCTCTCCCTCAGAAAGGCAGCAGCCCCATCAACAGGCGATAGAGGAAAAACGGCCGGCGAACCGCATCGCCCACCACGCCTTTGCCATTGATGCGCACCTCGAGTTGCGCCAGGCGATCCGAGCGCACCACGTTGCCCGGGCTGATGTCATAGGGACGCACCACGCCCCGCACCGTCACCCACTGCCGCTCCGAGTTCACCACCGTCTCCTTGGACCCTTCGACCACCAGATAGCCGTTGGGCAACACCTCCACCACCCGCGCCGAAAGCGTGGTCGTCAACACGGTGTCGCGCGTGGTCGCCCCCTGCCCGTCCAGCGCGCTCGAGCCGCTGATGCCGGACAAATTGGCCAGCCGGCTGCCGGCCTGCACCGGCCCGAACAAAGCGCCCACGGAATGTTCCGATTCGGCCTTGCGCGCCGTCTTGGTAGCCCCGCGCGCCGCCGCCGTGGCCCGCTCGGAAACCAAGATCGTCACCAGGTCGTTCACCTGGCTCGCCTTGACGTCGCGAACCGCATCGGCCAGCATCGCGCCCGGATGCCACAGCGAGCCCGGGGACGCTTCGCGCGAGGCCTGCAAGGCGCCCTGCCGCGCCTCCTGTACGTAACGATCCAGCGCCGACTGGGGCGCCTTCAGCGGCTTCTCAGCGAGCAGAGGAAGACTCGTCGCCCACAACCACGCGCCGATACGCATTCGCATCAATCACCACCCTTCCCGGCCCCTCGACCCGGGCCGCGATCCGCCGATGGTTCATGGCGCTGCGCACCAGAATCGAGTCCCCGGTGCGCCCGCCCGTCTCGGCGCGCGCACTGAAACGCAGTTGCGCGCTGCCGCTCAGCACTTCCACGACGACCTCGTCGCCGCGCTCGACCTCGCGCGGCGCCGCGAGCAGCCGCGCATAGAGCACCGCGCCCGCCGGAATCCAGCGCCGCGGCAACTTGCCCACCGCCGCCTCCGCCGATTCCAGGGCCGGCTCGGCGAAGGGAAACCACTCGCCCTCCTCGAGGCGCACCTCGGAAGCCTGAATCGGCCGGCCCGGCGCCAGATTCGCCGCCGCCACCAGCCTCCGCCCGGGCGCCGTCAGGCGCACCCTGGCCCATACGGGCAGGCTGCGGTTGCCGTCGTAACGCAACCGTCCACGCCACAGCGAAACGCCGCCCGGCACAGCCGGCGCCATCAACCCCGAGCGATCGAACTCCAGCCGGCCGCGCGGCAAAGGACGACGGCAGAAATCCACCAGCTCCAGCCTCGCGTCCGCCCGCGCGACGGCCCGCTCGAGGGCCTCGATCACCTGTTCGCGCGTCAGCGGCGCCGTCGCCCGCTCCAGGCAAATCGGACGCCCGGGAATCTCCACACCGAACCGCGCCGCCAACCGCGCCAACTCGGCCGCGCTTATCGTGCGTCGCACGCCCGGGGCCGGCGCCCAGCCCAGCTCGGTCTCCGGCGCAAGCTGCCGGAAAGCCGGCTCCGCCAACGCCAGATCCGAAGCCCGCAGCCGTTCCCCCTCCACCGCCACGCAGGCGCCCTCGCCCGCCACCATCCCCAGCCACGCCAGCAAGAACATCATCGCGTCAGATTGTTCACCTGCTGGTACATCTCGTCCGCCGCCCGCACCACGCGCGCGTTGGCCTCGTAGGCCCGCTGCGCGATGATCAGGCTGATGAACTCCTCGACCACGCTGACGTTGGATTCCTCCACGTAACCCTGAAGCAGCGTGCCCAGCCCTTCCTGCCCGCCGGGATTGCCCACGATGGGATCGCCCGAGGCGTCCGTGGGCGTGTACAGATTGCGCCCGATGCTGTTCAAGCCCGCGGGATTGGGGAAGTTGGCGAGCTGGATCTGACCGGCGATCTGCGCCGCCGTCTGGCCCGGCTGCGTGTAGCTCACCGTCCCGTCGGAGGCGATCGTGATCGTCTGCGCATCGGGCGGCAGGGTGATCTGCGGCTCCAGCGGGTCGCCGTCCGCCGTGACGATGTTGCCGTCGCGATCCAGATGGAACGTCCCGGCGCGTGTGTAGGCCAGCTCGCCCGAAGGCAGCCGCACCTGGAAGAATCCGCGCCCCTGAATCACCAGGTCCAGCGGGTTGCCCGTCATCTGGAAGTTGCCCTGCGCGAAGATGATCTCGTTGGATGCCGGCCGCGTCCCCAAGCCGAGCTGCAAGCCGCTGGGCACCACCGTCTGCGCGCTGGCCGAAGCCCCCGGCTGCACCAGGTTCTGATAGAGCAGATCCTGAAACTGCGCGCGCCGCGCCTTGAAGCCCACCGTTTTGGCGTTGGCCAGATTGTGCGCGATGTTGTCCACGTTCATCTGCTGCGCGGTCATGCCGCTGGCCGCGCTGTACAGCGCTCGAATCATCCGCCACCCTCCTCAGGGAGTCACCCGGGCCAGTTCCTCCACGGCCCTGCGGTTCATCTCGCTGCCCAGCATCGCCGCGCGTTGCAGCATCTCGAACTGCCGCAAAACGGCAATCAGGCGCACGGCGGATTCGGGCGCCGAGACGTTGGAGTTCTCCAGCTTGCCCTGCTCGATGACATAGCCGGAGGCCGGCGCCGGGGCCTCTGCCGTCCAAAAGTAGCTGTGGCCCAACTTTTCCAGGCGCTCGGGCGCGGCAAAGCGAACCATCTCGAGCCGACCCAGTACCTGGCCGCCCTGCCGCAGGACGCCCTCAGGACTGACCTCGAAAGCCCCCTGCCCGCTCGCCCGAATCCTTGCCCCGCCCGCAGCCCGCACGGGGTAGCCCTCCAACGTCACCAGCACGCCGTCCGCGGACCAGCGAAACGCGCCGTTGCGCGTGTACAGCGGCCCGTTCGGTCCCTCGACCACGAAAAACCCCGGACCCGAAATCGCCAGATCCGTCGGATTGCCCGTCGTCACCAGCGGCGCCTGGCGGAAATCCGTCCAGTGCCGCTCGATCACCGGTAAAAGGCTCGGCAGGGGCGCCTCGCCCGCCACCGCGGGATCCAGGGCCTCGGGCGCGACATATAAAGAATAGGACTCGCGATCCAGCTTGAAGCCGGCCGTGGCCGCGTTGGCCAGGTTGTTGGCGAGCATCTCCAGGGCTTCCATCCGCGAGCGCATGCCCGCGGCAACCGCCACCATGAGCGGGTCCATGAGAGAACTCCGCCCGAGGCCGCTGCAATCGGCGGGCCGCACGCCAACCACGGCTAATGCTTTGCTGCGTGGGACCGAAGAGTCCGAACAGGGGGGCTTGCGGGCGTCAAAAACCGGTCACTGCGGCGCCGGCGACGAACTCTTGCACCGCGGGCCGTCTGCAAGCCCTTGAAACTTGACAACCCCCTTCCGGCACGCTGCCTGCACGGACTGACGGCGTGAGCGACCTGGCTCTGGCTGGCATGCTTCCGCTGCCTGTGGAACTGGCGGCGCCGGCCTCGCTGCCCGGCGTCGCCGCGGCCGCCTTCGACAGTGAAGCCGTCGCCATCGCTCCCGGCGTGCCGATGGGCGAAGCGACACCGGATCCCGCACCAGCGGCAGCCTTCCACGCACTCCTTCGGGAGCTGGCAGGCCAACCGGCGCAGCGGACCGGCGCAACCGGGGCAAACAAGCGCGAGCCGGAAATCCGACCCGAAGGACCGCGCGATGAGGAGAGGAACAAGGTCGGGATCGCGGCGGCGCCCCTCGGCCTTGACGAATTCGACGGACCGGCTGAACACGTAGCCGAGATGCCTGCTGCGCAACCGGCGACCGCCAACGGCTGCGCGTCCGCCTTGGCTCGGCAGGAATCGCGGCCGTCTGAAGCCCCCCGGGCGCCGGACGAGCCTGCTCAACCCGACGTGACACCTGGGGGAGCCAAGATCAAGCCGCCGCCGGGCTTCAACGTGCGCGAGCAACCCCAAGCGCCCGTCGCCGAGCGCATGCGGGTGGCTTTCGCCGTAGCCGTCGAGCGGCAATCCGGCCCGGGCGAGGCGGCGCCGGGCGACCCGCAGCCCCCACGCGCCACGGAGCCGTCGCCGCAGGGGGAAGCAAGCGGTAAGGCAGAGGCCGCCCCCGCGCAGGCGAGCGCAGCCCGGGTGCATCCGGTCACGCAGGCAAACCCGGCAGAGATCTCCGCAGCTCAGCCCGAGGGCGTGACTTCGGGCAACGGCGGAGCGCTAGCAGCGAGCAGGAGCGCGCGGGCGCAGGACTCGCCACCGGCGCCCCCGGTTCCGGAGACGGCCTCGAAGCCGCTTCATCGGGAACCCGGGCGGGCTGAGCCTGTGCTGTCAGGCGCACGCCAGCGGGACCGGGCCGCGCAACAACCCACGGAGCCGCATCGTCTTGGGGCCGCGCAGCCGCCTTCCGCCGCGCCCATCGAAGCACGCGGCCCAGGCGAAGCAACAGCCCCCCGGCAAATCGTTCCGCCTCCGGAGTGGGAGCTGCGCCCGCCGGAGCCACCCGCTCATGAAATCTCGCTCCGCGTGGAGGCCGATCCTGCCGGCGGACGCACCCGGTCCCCGGTAGCCGTGCACGTCGTCGAGCGTGCCGGCCGCATCGAGATCCGCGTGCGCAGCGCCGATCCCCAACTCAATCAGTGGCTGCGCCGGGACGTTCCCGCGCTGATGGATCGGCTCGAGGCCGAGGGTTTCCGCGGCGAGATCCTTCCGGCGCCGGCCGATGGCGAAACGGCCGGGACCGGGCTGTCCCGTCTCGTGGCGCCGCACGAGTGGGCGGCGCCTGACGGCGAGGGCCCGCGTCATGGCGGCGCGCATCCCGATCCGCAACAACACCGGCCCCGGCCGCAGGGCAACGCGCCGGAAGAGGAAACCGGGCCGGGCGAGATGTCTGCCTTTCGGAGGTTGCACGATGGCTTCCTCGGTTAGCCCCGTAACGTCAAAGGCAGCCGCCGATCCGACCGTGGTCAAGACCGCGGCCGACGCGCTGGCCCAGAAAGAGACTTTCCTGAAGCTCCTGGTGGCGCAGATCCGCCACCAGAACCCGCTCCAGCCCGCCGACGCCATTCAGTTCGTCACGCAACTGGCCCAGTTCAGCCAGCTCGAGCAACTCATCGCCATCCGCGCCGAGCTGGCCGCGCTGCGCGAGGCGCCGGCGGGCCCGGCGGCGCCATCGGATGAGCAGAGCATGACGCAAACAAGGAGTTGAAAATATGTTTCAGGCGTTCAATACCGCGCTTTCCGCCCTGGCGGCTCACGCCACGGCCGTGGACGTGGTGGGCAACAACCTGGCCAACCTGAACACGCCGGGCTACAAGGCCAGCTCGGTGTCCTTCCGCGATCTGGTCACGCAATCGGTCGGAACCGGGCTGGGCGAAACGCAGGTGGGCTTCGGCACCGGGCGCCCGTTCACGCTGCGGCTGTTCTCGCAGGGCGCCATCCAGACCAGCCTGGATCCGCTGGACGCGGCCATTCAGGGCGACGGCTTCTTCGTGCTGCGCAACAGCCACGGCGCCATGCTGTTCACGCGCGCGGGAAATTTCCAGGTGGACGTCAACGGCTACCTGATGACGCCCTCGGGCGAACGCGTGCAGGGCTGGATGGAAGGCTCCGACGGCGTGGTCAACACCAACAGCGCCATCGGCGACATTCGCATCCCCGTGGGCACGCTGAAGACGCCGGTGGCTACGAGCCGCTTCTCGCTGGACCTGAACCTGGACGCGGGCGCCGTGGCGGGCCAGCCGAGCGGCGTGTTTTCGACTGCGGTCGAGGTGATTGACTCGCTCGGCGTGATCCACATCCTGACCATCACGTTCACCAAGACCGAGAACCCGGGCCAGTGGAGCTACCGGATCGAGATTCCCGGCGCGGACGTAGGATCCGAGAACGCAGTGGAAGTGCTGGCGGAGGGCACGTTGAGCTTCGACTCCAACGGCCGGCTGACCAGCCCTGCGGCGGATTCGCCTTCGGTGAACTTCCAGATCACGGGGCTGGCCAGCGGCGCCGCCGACATGGAGCTGGACTGGTTCCTGTACACGCCCAACGGGATCCCGCGGCTGACGCAGTACCGCCATCCGTCGGCGCTGTCGGCCGTCGAGCAGAACGGCGTGGCGCCGGCGGCCCTGATTCGCGTGGCGGTGGGCGACGGGGGACGCATCCTGGCGCAGTACTCCAACGGGCAGCAGCGCGTGGTGGGCCAGCTCGCCCTGGCCTCGATCCGCAACCCTGATTCCCTGATCGCCGTGGGCAACAACAACTTCCAGGTGAGCGCGCGCACGGCGCTGCCTGCGATCGGCTTGCCGGATACGGCCGGTCGCGGCCAGGTGGTCGGGGGCGCGCTCGAGAGCTCGACCGTGGAGATCGCGCGCGAGTTCACCAACCTGATCGTTTACCAGCGCGGCTTCCAGGCCAACGCGCGTGTGGTGGTGACGGCGGACGAGCTCAGCCAGGAAACCATCAACCTGAAGCGGTGAGCGACGGGGCGGGGCCATGACGCCGCTCGAGGAAATCGCCTTCTACGCCAACGTGCCCATGCCGGTCGAGCTCGTGCTGGATCGCATGAGCATGACCGTGGGCGAGCTGCTCGAGCTGGAGGAAGGCAGCCTGGTCCGGCTGACCCGTTCGGCGGGGGAAAACATAGACGTGTACGTGGGCGAGGCGCTGCTGGCCTACGGCGAGGTGGTGGTGATCGAATCGGCGATCGGGGTCCGGCTGACGGACTTCCCGCACGAGGAATGAGAGGCGGACCGGTGAACGAGTGGTTGCGCGCGCTGCTTTCGATTCTCGCGGTGCTGGCCCTGGCGCTGGCCGTGCGGCGCTGGGCGTGGCGCGGGCGCATGCCCGCGCTGAGGCGGACCTGGCGGGGGCGCGCGCGCAGCCTGGAGGCGCTCGACCGGCTGGCGCTATCGCCTCAGCACACGCTGCACCTGGTGCGGGTCGGCGATCGCGCCTTGCTGATCGGCGCGCATCCGGGCGGCTGCACGGTGCTGGAATCGCTGCCCGCCGCCTCGTTGCCGGCGGCCGAGACGGTGAGCCCGCGGCCGGAGGGGACATGATCGCGCTGTGGGCCGCCAATCCCCTGGCGCCGTGGCTCGTCGGCCGGGACGGCGGGCTCAGCCTGCCCATGCAGATCCTGCTGCTGCTGACGCTGCTGGCCCTGCTGCCGGCCGTCGTGGTCTCGCTGACGCCGTTCCTGCGCATCGTGGTCGTGCTGCACTTCCTGCGGCAGGCGCTGGGCACGCAGTCCGCCCCGTCCAACCAGGTCCTGGTGGGACTGGCCCTGTTCCTGACGCTGCTCATCATGCAACCGGTGGCCATGGAAATCTACGAGCGCGGCTGGGCGCCGCTGGCCAAGGGGCAGCTCACCCCGGAGCAGGCCTTCCGCGAGGGAACCCAGCCCCTCAAGCACTTTCTGCTGCGCTTTGCACGGGAAAAGGAGCTGAGGCTGGCGCTGGAGATCGCGCGGGCTCCGGCGCCGCGCGCGCCGGCCGACGTCGAGCTGCGCGTGCTCATTCCGGCCTACATTCTTTCCGAGCTGCGGGTGGCGTTTCAAATCGGCGCCGTTTTGTTTCTGCCTTTTCTGGTGATCGACCTGGTGGTGGCCTCGGTGACGCTTTCCATCGGCATGATCCAGTTGCCGCCGGTGATGATCTCGGCGCCCTTCAAGGTGCTGCTGTTCGTGCTGGTGGACGGCTGGACGCTGGTGGTCGGCTCGCTGATGCGCAGTTTCCATTGAGCGAGGGAGAGCATGAGTCCGGAAGCTGCGATTCATCTGGTGCGGCAGGCGCTGCTGGCGGCGTTTTGGGTCAGCGCGCCGCTGCTGGCGCTGGGATTCCTGGTGGGCGTCGTGGTGAGCCTGATCCAGGTGCTGACTTCGATGCAGGATGCGGCCTTCAACACGGTTCCGCGACTGGGCGCGTTCCTGGCCGGTTTTCTGCTGCTTTTGCCCTGGATGCTGCGCTACATGACCGCGTACGCGCAGGCCTTGCTGGGAGACTTCGCCCGCTATGCGCATTGAAGGCAACCGGCGGGCAGGGAGCGCGGGATGCCGCCCGAGGCGCTGAGTTTCCTGCTGGTGCTGGCGCGCGTGGGCGGGGCCCTGGTTTTCGTGCCGCTGCCGGGCATCCGCCAAGGGCCTCAGCCGGCGCGGTTGGTGCTGGCGGTCAGCCTGGCGGTGGCGCTGTACCCGGCCTGGCCCGAGCCCCCGGAGCGGGCGCCCGATGCCGCGCGCATGGCCGCCTGGTTGCTCGGCGAGGCGGCGTTCGGGTTGACGGCGGGCCTGGCGGTGGCCTTTCTCAATGAAAGCTTCGCGCTGGCGGCTCAGGTTTTCGGGTTGCCCGCGGGGTATTCCTACGCCGCCACGATTGATCCGGCCACCGAAGCCGACAGCGCGGTCCTGCTGGTGATGGCGCAGTTTCTGGCCAGCCTGCTGTTTTTTGCGCTCGGCATGCATCTGGAGGTGGTTCGCGTCTTTGCGCGCAGCCTGGAGCGCTGGCCGCCGGGTTCGTGGCTGCCCAGCCCCGCGCAGGCCGAAGGCCTGATCGCGCTGGGCGCGGCCATGTTTTCGCTGGGCGTGCGGCTGGCGCTGCCGGTGGTGGGATTGCTGCTTCTGGCCGACGTCGCGCTGGCGTTGCTGGGCCGGATTCACTCCCACCTGCAACTGCTCATGCTGGCTTTCCCGGTGAAGATGCTGGGCGCGCTGGCCATGCTCGCTGCGACGCTGGGATTGTACCTCAAGGTGTACCGGGGGGCGGCTGAGCGCACCGTGATGTCGCTCTGGGAGATGACGGGGGGCCGTGGCGGATAAGTCGCAACGCACCGAGCAACCGACGCCCCGCCGGATCGAGAAAGCGCGCCGGGAGGGACGCTTCCCGACCAGCCGCGAGTTCGTCTCGGCGGTGCAGTTCCTGGTTTTCGTGGCGGCGGCCGCGGCCGTGGGAAAGTCCCTGACGGGGGGCCTGCTCGAGGGCACGCGGCGGCTGCTGGCGCAGGCGTTCGAGGGGGAGCTGACGGGCGGGCGGCTGAAGGGCCTGCTGGGCCTGATCGCCGCGCGGGAGCTGGCGCCCCTGGCCTGGCTGGGCGCTTTGCTGGCAGCGGTCACCCTGGGTACGCAGCTCGCGGTGACCCGTTTCGGGTTCGCCGTGAAGCGATTGCGGCCCGACGCGCAGAGGCTCAACCCGCTGGCGCGGGCGCGCGATCTGCCAAAACAAAACGTTCCTCTTCTGTTTCAGGCGATCCTGCTCCTGCCTCTCTTCGCGCTGGCGCTGTATCTGGTGGTCAGGACCCATCTGGAGACCCTCCTGGCGATGGCTCTGGAGCCGCCCGGTCGCGGTGCCGCACGCCTGGGCGAGATCCTGCTCGAGCTGTTCTGGCGCGCCGGCCTGGTCTTTCTGGCGCTGGGGGCCTGGGATCTGTGGCGGCAGCGACGCCGTTACCTGGCCGACCTGCGCATGACCAAGCAGGAAGTTCGCGACGAGGCCAAGGAAGTGGAAGGCAACCCGCAAGTGCGGGCGCGCATCCGCCGGCTGCAACGCGAGCTGCTGCGCCGGCGAATGATGCAGCAGGTGCCCAAGGCCACGGCCGTGGTCGTCAATCCCACGCATTACGCCGTGGCCTTGCGCTACCGCATGGAGGAGATGCCGGCGCCGGTCGTGGTGGCCAAGGGCAAGAACTACCTGGCGTTGCGCATCCGGCAGGTGGCGGTGGAAAACCAGGTGCCGGTGGTGGAGAACCCGCCGCTGGCGCAGGCGCTGTATCAAAGCTGCGAAGTGGGCCGGCCCATCCCCGTGCACCTGTACCGTGCCGTGGCCGAAGTGCTGGCCTACATCTACCGATTGATGAACGGGCGGTTGCCCGGATAGGGGGAGCGAACGACGATGGCCGAAGCGGGAGCGAATGCGGCCGGCAGCCGCCGGGTAACGCCCGCCGAAGGAGCGCTGTCACGGGCCAATCTGGCCGAGCTCAGCGTGCCTCTGGGCGTGCTGGCCATCCTGCTGGCCATGCTGACGCCGGTGCCGCCCTTCCTGATGGACGTGCTCATCGTCATCAACATCACGCTTTCGGTCGTCGTGCTGCTGGTCTCCCTGTACATCCTGCGGCCCATCGAGTTCAACGTCTTCCCGACGACCCTGCTGCTGATGACGCTGTTCCGGCTGGCGCTCAACGTTTCCTCCTCGCGGTTGATCCTGCTCAACGGGCACACGGGCACGGCGGCGGCGGGCCACGTGATCGAGGCGTTCGGGCAGTTCGTGGTCGGGGGCAGCTACATCATCGGCGTGGTGATCTTTCTGGTGCTGATCGCCATTCAGTACGTGGTGATCAACCACGGCGCGGTGCGCATTTCCGAAGTCACGGCGCGCTTCACGCTGGACGCGCTGCCCGGCAAGCAGATGTCCATTGACTCGGACCTGAACGCGGGCCTGATTGACGAGGCCGAGGCGCGGCGCCGGCGCAAGCAACTGGCGGCGGAAGCCGAATTTTACGGGGCCATGGACGGGGCTTCGCGATTCACCCAGCGCGACGCCGTAGCCAGCATCCTGATCACGGGCATCAACATCATCGCCGGCTTTCTGGTGGGAGTGCTTCAGCACGGCATGGAGTTGCGCGACGCGCTGGCGACGTACACCGTGCTGACCATCGGCGACGGGCTGGCGACCGTGATCCCGGCGTTGATGATCTCGATTTCCGGCGGTTTGATCGTCACGCGGGCCGGCTCGGAGGTGAGGCTGGGAGCGGAATTTCGCCGGCAGGTTTTCGGCAATGCACAGCCGCTCCTGCTGGCCGGCGGGGTGCTGCTGGCCATGGCGGCCTTCCCGGGCCTGCCCAAGCTGCCCTTCCTGGTGCTGGGCGTGGGTCTGGGAGCGGCAGCGTGGCGCATGAGCCGTGCGCCGGTCGCCGCCGAGCGCGCCCCGGCCGCGGCGCCTCCCCCTCCGCGGGAGAACCTGGAGGCGCTGTTGCGCATCGAGCCGATCGCCGTCGAGTTGGGACTGGGCCTGGTCCGACTGGTGGAGGGAGGCCAGAACTCGCCCTTGCTGAGGCGCATCGCCGCCATCCGGCGACAGCTCGTCGTGGACCTGGGTTTCGTGCTCCCCGCGGTGCGCGTCACCGACAACCTCTCGCTGCGCTCGCGCGAGTACGTGATCCTGATCAAGGGCGCCGAGGTCGGCCGGTTCGAGATGCGCCAGGGCATGGAGCTGGCCATTCACAGCGGGCAGCCGTCGGCGGGGATCGAAGGCGAGCCGGCGCGCGAGCCGGCCTTCGGCCTGCCTGCCCTGTGGGTCCGGCCCGAGCAGGTGGAGGCGGCGCGCGCCGCCGGCTACACCGTGGTGGACGCGGTGGCCATCATCGGCACCCACCTGAGCGAGATCGTCCGGCGCCACGCGCACGAGCTGTTTTCGCGCCAGGACGCCAAGAGGTTGCTGGATCGCGTGGCCGAGGAAAATCCCAAAGCCGTCGAAGATCTCGTGCCCAAGCTGTTGCCTTTGGCCACAGTGCAAAGGGTGCTGCAAAACCTGCTGCGCGAACAGGTTTCCATCCGGGATGCCGTCAGCATCCTGGAGGCGCTGGGGGAAGCAGCGCAGATCACACGCAACCCGGTCCTGCTCACCGAATTCGTGCGGCAAGCGATCCGGCGCACGGTCGTGAAACCTTATCTGAGCCGGAACGGGGATTTGCCCGCCTACCTGCTGGATCCTGCCATCGAGCAGGAGATCGAGGCCGCCGTCGAGCACGGCGAACACGCCAGTCATCTCGGCCTTGCGCCGCAGCGCATGCGCGCCATCGTGGACAGGATCCGGCAGGGTGTGGGCAGCCTGGGGGGACCGGCGGTCCTGGTGACCAGTTCCGGCGCCCGCTACTTCCTGCGCCAGCTTCTGGAACAGGCCATGCCCAGGCTTTACGTGCTGGCGCACAACGAGATTCCACCGGAAACCCGGGTGGTTTCCCTGAAGCTCATCCAGTAGGAGCAATGCGGCGATGAAAGTGAAATCGTATTTTGTGCCGAGCGTAGCGGCGGCTCTGGCGCTGGCGCGCCAGGAGCTGGGACCGGAGGCCGTGCTGCTGGAGACTCGCGCGGCGCCGCCCGAGGCGGCTCATTTGGGCCGCTACGAGGTGGTTTTCGGCACGCCCGCAGCCGGGGCCGCCGCCAACGGCAAATCCGCGGCGGAAGCGGGCGTTCCGGGCGTTGCGCCGACGCTGATGCGCGAGGTCGAGCGCCTGCGACGCGAACTCGAGCGAGTCAATGCCGCCATGGCGCGCTCCAGCTTGACGGCAACCTTGCAGTCCCTGCCCTGTGAAGAGGAAGCCCGGGTGCTGGCGCGGCTGCTGGAAGCCGAGATGGATCCGCAACTGGCGCGAGAGATTCTCGAGGCGGCGCGGCATCGTGTGACCGCGGAGGGCGCGGGGCGGGCGGAGGCCGTCTCGGCCGAACTTTCGGCCCGTTGCCGGACCGATTCCCGTCTGGGCCGGAAGGCTCAGGGGCCGCGCGTGGCGGCTTTCGTGGGGCCGAGCGGGGCCGGCAAGACGAGTCTCATCGCCAAGCTGGCGGTGCGCGAAGGGTTGGGGAAAAGGCAGTCGGTCGAATTGCTCAGCCTGGATTGCTACCGCGTGGGCGGGGCCGAGCAGTTGCGTCATTATGCCGCGATCCTGGGCGTGCCGTTCCAGGCGCTGGAGACCAGGCACGCCCTCGAACAGGCCCTGCGCGAGAGCAAGCGCAAGGATCTGGTGTTGATTGACACGCCGGGCCTGGATGCCGCCGAAGAGCAGGAAGCCGGGGAGCTGGCCGAGTGGCTGGCGGCGCAAGGGGAGGTGGAGTGCCATCTGGTCCTAACGGCTTCGATGCGATCTGCCGATTTATGGCGTGTAGCCGAGCGGTTTGAGCGGTTCCGGCCGAGCAAGCTGGCCTTCACACGGCTGGACGAGGGCTCGGTGTTCGGACCGCTGTGGAGCCTGGCGCTGCGGCTGGAGCGGGCGGTATCGTTTCTGTCCGCAGGTCAACGCGTTCCCGAGGACGTCGAGGCGGCGACGGTGGGTCGCCTCCTGGGACTGTTGGGGCTGCACGAGGGTGCGCGGCGGGCGGTGGGCGTAGCCGCCTGAGCCCGCCAGGTGGGCGCGGCCGCGGCCCGCGGGCGCACGTCCGGGGGAATGGCGCGCGGCGGGAGGCGATCCGGCCCGGGGGCGCGATCCCACGACAGGGCGTCTCGACCCGGGGCAGGCTCAGCCCGAGGCGGCGCCGCTGATGCCGCTGCTGCGCACCAGGGGCAGCGCGCGGGCCCGCTCACTGCGCCGCCCGGCAGGGAAGGTGAGCCGCATGGCCTCCTATCAAGCCAGTCCGGACATCAGGGCCGAGGAACGAGAGCGGTTGATCCTGGAGCACCTGCCCCAGGTCCGCCTCATCGCACGGCGCATCCATGAAAAGCTGCCGGAGAGCGTGAGCCTGGAAGACTTGATCTCGACCGGCATCCTGGGCCTGATCTCGGCCATTGACAACTTCGATCCCAGCCTCAACGTCAAACTGAAAACTTACGCCGAGTACAAGATCCGGGGGGCGATCCTGGACACGCTGCGCGGGCTGGACTGGGCGCCTCGTCAAAAGCGCAAAAAGGCCAAACAAATCGAAGCCGCCATCGCCTCGGCCGAACAGAAGTTGCACCGAGCGCCGGACGAAGAGGAAATCGCCGGCGAGCTGGGCCTGACGCTCGAGGAATATCACGAGTGGCTGCTCGAAGTGCGGGGCGTGAATCTCGGACGCCTCGAACAGACCCGGCGCGACGAGGAGGGCCGCGATCTGCTCAAGTACGTGGCCGACAGCGAAGACGGCTGGCCCTCGCGCATCCTCGAGCGCACCGAACTGGAGCGCCTGCTTGCCGAAGGGATCGGGCAGATGCCCGAGATCGAACGCACCGTGCTGAGCCTGTACTATTACGAAGAGCTGACCTTGCGCGAGATCGCGGCCATCGTCAACTTGCACGAATCCCGCATCTCGCAACTGAAATCGCAGGCCATTTTGCGGCTGCGAGCCTGGCTGGAGAAACGCTGGCCCATCGAGCGGCGCAAGGAGCGCTGAGGCAGCGGGAGGCAGGCGTGGAGCACGGCAACCTGGACTGGCTGGCGGAAACCCTGGCGCAACACCTCGCGGAAGCCTTGGAGTTGATGACCGGCGATGCGCCCCAAGTGGCCTGGACCACTTCGGAGATGCCGGGCATCCCCGAGACGCTCACCTGGTGGGCCCAAGGCTTCAACCTCGGCCCCGGCGCCTGCGTGTGGATCGGGGCGCCCGAGCCAGGCTGGCGCCAGATCGGCCGGCACGTGCTGAGCGCGGCCGGGATCGAGCCCAGCGGGGACGCCGAGATCAAGAACACCTACCATGAGATCCTCGGCCAGGCGCTGGCGAGTCTGGCTCGCAGCCTGGGCGCACGGCTCAACCGCGAAGTTGCTTGCGAGGAGGGCATCGAGCAGCCCCCTGCGGAGGACGTTTCCTGCCAGGCGCTGATCGATCTCACCTTGGGCGACGGAGCCAGGGTCTCGCTGTGGGTGGCTTTCTCGCCCGCCTTGCTCCCATCCGTCGAGCACGGCGACGAGCCGGAGCAGGCGGCCGGGTCGCAACGTCTGCCGGAGCCCGGACAGCCCATCCCGGAGCTGCCCGAGCCACCATCGCGGCCGGCGAGCTCCACCGGCGCCAGGACGCTCGACCTGCTGCTGGAAGTCGAGATGCCGGTCTCAGTGTCCTTCGGGCGCACCCAGTTGCCGCTGCGCGATGTGCTCAAACTGACCACGGGATCCATCATCGAACTGAATCGGACGGTGAACGAACCGGTGGAGGTCATCGTGAACAACTGCGTAATCGCGCGGGGCGAGGTCGTTGTCGTGGAAGGCAACTATGGAATCCGCATCCAGGAAATCATCAGCCGGCAGGAACGCTTGCGCACCTTGAAGTGAACCGGGGAGCGCGAAACATGGCTGTGGTGGCGACGCTGGGATTGGTGGCGGCGGGATTGTTGCTGTGCCTGCTTTTGTTCCTGTTCGCCAAGGTTGAAATCGTGCGGCTTGCGCGCCGGAGCGAGAGCGACCGGCAGCAGGTGCAGGCCCGGCTGGAAGAACTGTGCAAGACGGTGGAAGAAATGCGCCTGGCCTTGCGGGACGTGGAAGAGCGCACGGGCGTGCTGGTCCCCCCCACACCGCCGCGCTCGGGCCTGAATCTGACCACGCGGGCCCAGGCCTTGCGCATGTTCCGGCGCGGCGAAACAGCCGAACGAATCGCCGCCGCGCTTCACGTGCCGGAAAACGAAATCCGCCTTCTGATCAAGGTCCACGAACTGTCGGCCACGCCGGAAGCGCCCGAGCCCTGAGGGCCACGGATCACGCGGAACGGCGCTTCCAATCCTCCAGTGCGGGACCGGCTACGCGGGCCGCGCGGCGCCGGAGTTCGGCCATCTGCTCGGACGACCGTGGCCGGAACTCCCGGGCGATCCGCACATCATCCTCCACCTGACCCAGCGTGACGGCGCCGATGATCACGATGCTGATGGGCAGGCTGAGCGCGTACTCGAGACACTCGCGCGCACTCAACACGCTCATCAGGCGGGCGTTGCCGAAAGTCTTCATGGCCTGGACGGCGAGGCCCTGCTCGAGCGCCGGCGGCAGGACCTTCTGCTCGAAGCTCATATAGGCCGGATCCGCCGCGTGCAGAGGCATGAATACGGAATCGAAGTTGCGGTAACGGCGCAGCATCTCGGCCAGCACGTCGGGGTCATGGTGAGCCGTGACGCCGATGAAGCGGCACTTGCCCGATTTCCTGGCCGCCTCGAAAGCTTCCATGGCCCCGCCCGGACCCAGAATCTGCTCGATCTCTCGCATTTCGTTGAGCGCGTGGATCTGCCACAGGTCCACGTAATCGGTTCGCAAGGCGCGCAAGGATGCCTCCAGATCGGCTTCCGCGCCCTTGCGCGTGCGCGCAAGGCTCTTGGTGGTCAGGAAGATTTCCTTGCGCACGGGCGCGAGGACTTCTCCGAAAACTTCCTCGGAGCGCCCGTCCCAGTACGAGCGCGCGTTGTCAAAGAAGTTGATCCCCAACTCGTAGGCTCGGCGCACCACCGCCCGGGCCTCCTCACGGCTGATCATGGACAGCCGACCGCCCGCCTGCCCGATGATGGTGACCTCCACGCCCGTTTTGCCAAATTTCCGTTTGGGGATGTCGCCCGACTTCAAACCTTCGGCCCGCGCGGCGCCGATGCCGGTGAGGCCGCCAAGAACCCGGTTGACGAAGCTTCTGCGTCGCATAGCCCTCGGAACCATTATCGCAGGCGCGGCTGGAACCGCTGCTTGCCGGACTGGGGGAAATCGCGCGGAAACGCGGGTGGGTGCGCGATGGCGTGATTTCACCCACCTCAAACACAGTTCCGGCGATCTAAGTGGTTGATTTTCAACAAGCGAACTTTGGAAAGTGGTGTGCACTTATTAGGGGTGAATCTCGGAGCACTCTCGAAAGTGGAGCAGCGGCCAGCCCTCCTCCTGACCCCCCATGGACTGATGCCCCCCCAGGCCGCTGCTCCCACCTTTTCGATTGAGGCCCGACGCCCGAGTTCCCATCGGAGCGTTGCGGTGGGTGTCCGGGGAGTGCGGCGATGAGCAAGCCGGAAGGGAACACGTCCGGCGCGCTATGGGTGAGGCGGGCCGGGCTGGAACAGTTGATCGGCGTCCTGAAGGCCCAGGGCTATCAGGTGATCGGGCCGCGATTGGGCGAAGGCGCCATCATTTACGACCCGATCGAGACGATTCAGGATCTGCCTTCGGGCTGGACCGAAGAGCAGGAAGCGGGCTGCTATCGCTTGCGCCGGAGGGATGACGACGCCCTGTTCGGCTACAACCTCGGACCCCAAAGCTGGAAAAAGTTCCTGCATCCGCCGGTGTTGCGCCTGTTCAGCACCGAAAGAAAGGACGGGGAGTTCCGCATCCTGCCCCCGGAGGAAAAGCCGCCACGCTACGCGTTGCTCGGGGTGCGGGCGTGCGAACTGGCGGCGATTCAGGTGCAAGACCGCGTGTTGATGGGCGATCAGTTTGTCGAACCGAACTACCAGGCCCGTCGCGCGGGCCTGTTCATCATCGCTGTCGAGTGCACCCGGGCGGCGCCCACTTGCTTTTGCACCTCGATGGGGACGGGGCCCCAAGTGCGGGGCGGCGCCGACGTGATCCTGACGGAGCTGGCGGAGGGCTTCGTGGCCCGTCCGGGCTCGGAGCGCGGCGCCGAGTTGCTGGCGGAAATCGAACACGAGCCCGCCACCGACGCACAGTGCCGGCAAGCCGCAGAAGCGGTGGCGGCGGCGGCGACTCAAATCGTGCGTCACATAGACACTCGGGACCTGGTGCGGCGCATTTACGAGGCGTGCGAAAGTCCTCATTGGGACGAGGTGGCGCGGCGTTGTCTGGCCTGCGGCAATTGCACCTTGGTCTGCCCCACTTGTTTCTGCACCACGGTCGAGGACACCTCGAGCGTAGCCGGCGATCGGGCCGAGCGCTGGCGCAAGTGGGACTCGTGCTTTACCGAGAGTTTTTCGTACATCCACGGAGGCAGCGTGCGGATGTCGGTGCGATCCCGTTACCGGCAATGGCTGACGCACAAGCTTGCCTCGTGGGTGGACCAGTTTGATATGTTCGGTTGCGTAGGTTGCGGGCGCTGCATCAGTTGGTGTCCCGCCAGGATCGATCTGACGCAAGAGGTCAACAAGCTGGTCGCCCGCGCGTAAGGTTCCAACTGCGGGGCGAGAAGGAGCTGGCCGATGGAAGGCAAATCCCTGGAAGAAATCCTGCGCGAGCATCCCTTTTTGGAGGGGTTCAAATCCGAGCATATCCGCAAGATGGCCGAAATGGCCCTGGAAGTTCAGTTCGGACGTGACCAGATCATCTTTCGGGAAGGCCAGGAAAGCGGTCTGTTCTTCCTGATTGTTTCGGGCAAGGTGGCGCTGGAGGTTTCGGCGCCGGGACGCATCTTCCGCGTCCAGACGCTGGAGGCGGGCGAGGAGCTGGGCTGGTCGAGCGTACTGGGCGAAGGCGGCAAGCACTTCCAGGCGCGTTCGCTGGAGACGGTTCGGGCTCTGGCCTTCGAGGGCGCGCGCCTGCGGCAGGCCTGCGAGCAGGACCCTTCCTTCGGGTACGCGCTCATGAGGCAACTGCTGAAAGTGGTGGCCGAGCGACTGCAAGCCACGCGGTTGCAACTGCTCGATCTCTACGCGCCGCGGGCGGCGAAACTCATATGAGCGAAGTGGCGCAAGCGACCCTGACCATGACCCGGGCCCGGGTGCTCGCGGTCGAAAAAGAAACGCACGATACATTCACTCTCACCGTGGCTTCGGCCGACGCCGAGGCGTTGCCGCCTTTCGAGCCCGGGCAGTTCAGCATGCTCTACGTGTTCGGCGTAGGCGAGCTGCCGATCTCGATCAGCGGGGACCCCGGCGATCCCGAACGGCAGGTGTACACGATCCGCTCCGTGGGACAAGCCACGCACGCGCTGGTCAGCCGCCGGCCGGGCGACATGATCGGCGTGCGCGGCCCCTTCGGCGTCCCCTGGCCGGTCAAGGCTGCCCGCGGCAAAGACGTGCTGGTGGTCGCCGGCGGCATCGGATTGGCGCCCCTGCGTCCCGTCATTTATCACGTGCTGAGGAACCGCGACGATTATGTTCGCCTGCTCGTGCTCTACGGAGCGCGCAGTCCTCGCGATCTGCTGTACCGCAAGCAGCTCGCCGAATGGGGACGGGCGCCGGACACCCAGGTTCTGGTCACGGTGGACTACGGCGGGCTGAGCTGGCGCGGTCACGTGGGGGTGGTCACGACGCTGTTCCGCCAGGTGCGGCTGCACCCGGCCGAGACCGTGGCCTTCATCTGCGGGCCGGAAGTCATGATGCGATACGTGGTGCGGCAACTGGAGGCGCGCGGCCTGGCGCCGGAAGACATTTATCTTTCCATGGAACGCAACATGAAATGCGGCACCGGCTTTTGCGGCCACTGCCAGCTCGGGCCCTACTTTGTGTGTAAGGACGGGCCGGTTTTTTCCTGCCGCCAGATGCAACCGTGGATGGATATCCACGAGCTGTGAGGTAGCCATGATTCGCGGATTTCCGCGCAAGCCGCGCATCGCGGTGTTCAAGTTCGCCTCCTGCGACGGCTGCCAGTTGAGCCTGCTGGACGCCGAAGACGAACTGCTGGCCGTGGCCGATGCGGTCGAGATCGCCTACTTTCCGGAGGCCTCTCGGCGCATGCTGAAAGGCCCCTACGACATCGGTCTGGTGGAGGGGTCCATTACCACCCATCACGACGCCGAACGCATCCAGCAGGTGCGGCGGCAGTGTCGCACGCTGATCACCATCGGGGCCTGCGCGACGGCGGGCGGTATCCAGGCGCTGCGCAACTGGAAGGACGCCAACGAGTTCGTGCGCCACGTGTACGCGCGCCCGGATTTCATCCAGACCCTGAAGATGTCCACCCCGATCGCCGAACATGTGCCGGTGGACGGCGAACTGCGCGGCTGCCCCATCAACAAGAATCACCTGGTGGAGCTGGTCTCCGCTCTGGTCGCCGGCCGGAAACCCAACATCCCCAGCTACAGCGTTTGCATCGAGTGCAAACGGCAAGGGACGGTGTGCCTGCTGGTGGCTCAGGGCACCGCGTGCCTGGGCCCGGTGACGCAAGCCGGCTGCGGGGCCCTCTGCCCGCGTTTCGGACGCGGCTGTTACGGTTGCTTCGGTCCCATGGAGGCTTCCAATCCGGCTTCGCTGACCGAAGTTTTCCGCCTGCTCGGCCGGCCCAACGATGCCATAGCGCGCGATTTCCGGAGCTTCAATGCCTGGGCGTGGCAGTTCCGACAAGCCAGCGAGGAGGCGGAACGGGCATGAACTGGGTTCGCCCGGCGCCCCCTACCGAAGACAAGCGCTGGAAAATCGTGGACGCGAGCATGCGACGGCTGGGCTATCGGCGCGATGCGCTGATCGAAGCGCTGCACAGCGTGCAGGAGACCTTCGGTTACCTGGACGACGACAGCCTGCGCTACGTGGCCCAGTCGCTGCGGCTGCCGCTCAGCGCGGTCTACGGGGCCGCGACCTTTTATCACTTCTTCACGCTGAAGCCGCCCGGCAAACACGCCTGCGTGGTCTGCACGGGAACGGCCTGTCACATCAAAGGTGCGCCCCAGTTGCTGGAAATGATGGAGCGCGAGTATCAGCTCAAACCGGGCGAGACCACGCCCGACGGCAGACTCTCGTTGCTGACGGCGCGCTGCGTGGGCTCGTGCGGGCTGGCGCCGGTGGTGGTGCTGGACCGGGAACTGGCGGGCAAGCTCACACCCGATCAGATGCGCCAGTGGTTGGAGAGACGCCTGGCCTATGACACTTGAGGAACTGGAACGAACGGCGGCGGAGGAACGCGCCGGCCAGCGGAAGTTCACCTGCCACCTGCATGTGTGCACCGCAGCCAGTTGTCTGTCGGCGGGAGGCGCTCAAGTCAAGCAGGCGCTGGAGCAGGAACTGGCCGAGCGCGGCATGCGGAATTTCTGCCGGGTCAAGGGCGTCGGTTGCATGGGCCTGTGCTCGGCGGGCCCGCTGGTGGCGGCCCACCCGGAGGGCTTCCTGTACGGGCACGTGGTCCCGGAGGACGCGCCCGACATCACGCGCAGCCTGGTCGAAGGACGCCCGGTGCGCCGATTGTCGGTCCCTGCCGATCAGCCGTTCTTCCGGCGTCAGCTCAAGCTGGTGCTGGAGAACTCGGGCTTGGTGGATCCGGAACGCCTGGAAGAGTACATTGCGGCCGGCGGCTACACTTCCCTGCTGCGAGCCATCACGGAAATGACGCGACAGGAGGTCATCCGCGAGGTGACCGTCAGCGGTCTGCGGGGTCGGGGCGGGGCAGGGTACCCCACCGGCTTGAAGTGGAGCACGGTAGCCAAGTCCACCGACGCGGAAAAGTACGTGGTGTGCAACGCCGACGAGGGCGATCCCGGCGCTTTCATGGACCGCGCCGTGCTGGAGAGCGATCCGCATCGCGTGCTCGAGGGCATGGCCATTGCCGCCTACGCCGTGGGCGCGCGGCACGGTTTCATTTACGTGCGTGCCGAGTACCCGCTGGCGGTGGCGCGCCTGCGTACAGCGATTCGGCAGGCCGAGCGCGCCGGTCTGCTGGGCAACCGGATCGCGGGTACGCCGTTCAGCTTTCACGTCGAAGTGCGGCTGGGCGCGGGCGCGTTCGTCTGCGGCGAAGAGACGGCGTTGATGGCCTCGATCGAAGGCCGCAGGGGCACGCCGCGGCCGCGACCGCCTTATCCGGCCGAGTACGGCCTGTGGGGGCACTCCACGCTCATCAACAACGTGGAAACGTTCGCCAACATCCCGGTGATTTTGCGGGAGGGCGGCGAGTGGTTCGCGCGCATCGGCGCCGCCGCAAGCAAAGGCACCAAGGTCTTTGCGCTGGCCGGACGCGTGATCAACACCGGCCTGATCGAGGTGCCCATGGGCATCTCGCTGCGCGAGATCATCTTCGAAATCGGCGGCGGCATCCCCGAGGGGCGGCGCTTCAAGGCGGTTCAAACCGGCGGCCCCTCGGGCGGCTGCATCCCGGAAGAATACCTGGATACGCCGGTGGATTACGAATCGCTCGCAGCGCTCGGTTCGATGATGGGATCGGGCGGGCTGATCGTCATGGACGAATCCACCTGCATGGTGGATCTGGCCCGTTTCTTTCTGGAGTTCTCCAAAGGAGAATCCTGCGGCAAGTGCGTTCCCTGTCGAGTGGGCACCGCGCACTTGTACGACCTTCTGGATCGCCTGGTCAAGGGAGAGGCCAATGGGGAGAGCCTGCGCATGCTGGAGGAATTGTCCGACCTGCTGCGCAATACCAGCCTGTGCGGGCTGGGCCAGTCGGCGCCTAATCCCGTGCTGAGCACCCTGCGTTACTTCCGCGAGGAGTACGAAGCGCACCTGGCCGGGCGCTGCCTGGCCGGAACCTGCCGAGTGGGGACGAGCGGATGAACACGGGCATCAAGACGCTGCGCATTGACGGGCGCGATGTGGGCGCGCGCGCCGATCAGACCATCCTGCAAGTGGCGCGGGAAAACGACATATTCATCCCGTCGCTCTGCTACCTGGAGGGGCTGTCGCCGGTGGGGGCCTGCCGGCTTTGTCTGGTGGAAGTCAAAGGCGCCTCCCGGCTGTTGCCTTCCTGCGTCACACGAGTCGAGGAGGGCATGGAGGTGACCACCCGCTCGGAGCGGCTGGACGCGTACCGGCGCATGATCCTGGAGTTGTTGTTCTCCGAGCGCAACCACATCTGCTCGGTCTGCGTCTCCAACGGGCACTGCGAGCTTCAGAGCCTGGCCGAGCGACTGAACCTGACGCACGTCCACTTTCCCTACCGCTACCCGCGGTTGCCGGTGGACGCCTCGCACCCGCGCTTCGTAGCCGACCATAACCGCTGCATCCTCTGCACGCGCTGCGTGCGCGTCTGCGACGAGATCGAGGGCGCCCACACCTGGGAAGTGATGGGCCGCGGCATCGAGGCGCGCGTCATCACGGATCTCAACCAGCCGTGGGGCCAATCGGAAAGCTGCACTTCCTGCGGCAAGTGCGTTCACGTCTGCCCCACGGGAGCGCTTTCGGAAAAAGGCCGCTCGGTCGCTGAGATGGCCAAACGGCGGCAGTTCCTGCCGTACCTGACCATGATGAGGACGCAAGCGCGATGAACCGGATGCGCCTGGCGACGGTTTGGCTGGACGGCTGCTCGGGCTGCCACATGTCCCTGCTGGACATGGACGAACGGCTCATCGAGCTGGCCGGGCAGCTCGAGCTGGTCTATAGCCCGCTGGTGGACGTCAAGGATTTCCCCGAGCAGGTGGACGTGACGCTGGTCGAGGGGGCCGTGGGAACCTCGGAAGACGAAGAGAAAATCCGGCACATCCGGGCGCACACGCGCATCCTGGTGGCCCTGGGCGACTGCGCGGTGACGGCCAACGTTCCGGCCATGCGCAACCCTTTCGGGCCTGCCGCCTCGCTGGCGCGGTCATACGAGGACAATGCGACGCGCAATGCCGGCGCGCCGCAACAGGAGGTGCCCCGGTTGAACGCCCGCGTGCGTCCCCTGCATGAAGTGGTGCCCGTGGACGTGTTCGTGCCCGGGTGCCCGCCTTCGGCGGACGTGATCTTTTACGTTTTGCGAGAACTTCTGGCGGGCCGCACGCCGGATCTGACCGGGCGGTCGCGCTTCGGAGCCTGACGTTATGAGCGAACGGCGCATCGTGATTGATCCGGTGACGCGCATCGAAGGGCACGCGCGCATCACGCTGCATCTGAACGGGAACGGCCAGGTGGAGAATGCCCGCTTTCACGTCACCCAGTTCCGCGCCTTCGAGAAGCTGTGCGAGGGCCGGCCGTTCAGCGAGATGCCCGCCCTGATGGCGCGCATCTGCGGCATCTGCCCGGTCAGCCACCTGATCGCTTCAGCCAAGGCCTGCGACCAGATCCTGGGCACCCGAATCCCGCCCGTGGCGGAGCAACTGCGCCGGCTGCTCAACCTGGCCCAACTGGTGCAATCGCACGCCCTGAGTTTCTTCCATCTGTCGGCGCCGGACTTTCTGCTGGGAATGGACTCCGACCCGGCGCGCCGGAATCTGTTTGGGCTGATCGAAAAGCATCCGGAAACGGCGCGCGACGGCATCCGGCTTCGCAAGTTCGGCCAGCAGCTCATCGAGCGACTGGCCGGCAAGCGAATCCATCCGGCGTGGGTGGTTCCCGGCGGAGTCAGCGAGACGCTGGCGCCGACGGCGCGCGAGGCCACCCTGGCCGAGCTGCCCGAGATGCGCGCGATCGTCCAACGAACGCTGGCCTGGTTCAAGGGCGCGATCGAGCAATTCCGCGAAGAGGCGGCGGCGTTCGCCAACTTCCCGACGCTGTTTCTGGGGCTGGTGGGACCCGACGGAGAGCTCGAACATTACGACGGCCGCATCCGGGTGGTGGACGCCGCCGGGCGGATCGTGGCCGACGACCTGGTCCCGGAACGGTACCGAGACTATTTGGGTGAAGCCGTCGAGCCGGATTCCTTCCTGAAATCGCCCTACTACAAACCGGAAGGCTATCCCGACGGCATGTATCGCGTGGGCCCGCTGGCGCGCCTGAACATCGCCGACCGGTGCGGCGCCCACGCCGCCGATCAGGAATGGGCCGAGTTCCGGCAACTGGCACGCGGGGCAGTGCTGAGCTCGTTTTACTACCACTACGCGCGCCTGATCGAGATCCTGTACGCGCTGGAGCGCATCGAGCAGATCCTCGCCGACCGTCAGATCCTCAACCGGCACGTGCGCGCCCACGCGGCCGCCAACCATCCCGAAGGGATCGGGGTGGCGGAGGCGCCGCGCGGCACCCTGATTCACCACTACCGCGTGGACGAAGCGGGCGTCATCCAGTGGGCCAATCTGATCATCGCCACCGGGCACAACAATCTGGCGATGAATCGCGGCATTCTGCAAGCCGCGCGGCGTTTCGTGGATGGAAACCGGCTGAGCGAAGGAGCATTGAATCGCGTGGAAGCCGTGATTCGCGCCTTCGATCCGTGTCTGAGCTGCTCGACGCACGCTGTGGGTCGCATGGCCCTCAGGATCGAGCTCCGCGGCCCGGACGGACAGTTGCTGGATGAGGTGAGCCGGGAAGCATGAGCGTGCTGATTCTGGGATTTGGGAACCCGCTGGCGGGCGACGATGCCCTCGGCTGGCGCGCCGCGGAAATGCTGGCCTCATCGCTCGAGCGCCCGGGTGTGCGCGTCATGCCCTGCCGCCAGTTGACCCCCGAGCTGGCCGCCGATGTGGCCGAGGCGAGCCTGGCGATCTTTCTGGATGCCAGTGTCGAGCTCCCGGCGGGCAAGATCGGTTGCCGGCGCGTGACGCCGCAACCGGCTGCAACGCCGTTCACTCACCACTTCACACCGGCGGCGCTGCTGTCGCTGGCCGAGCAAATTTACGGACGGCGTCCGGAAGCGGTTTTGTTCAGCGTCGGCGCGCGATCCTTCGCCGGCTCTCAGTTGTCCCGTGAGGTCGAGCAGGCGTTGCCCGCCTTGCTCGAAGAGGTTGAGGAGTTGGTGGCGCGGGTCATGCAGGCCGGCCAACCGGCTTGTGAGCCTGCACGGTCTGCGCCAGGGGAAGATCTGTTTTCCGTGATGCACTGAGGCCGAGGCGGAAAACGACAGCCCGGTCCCGGCAAGGAAGCGAAACCATGAACCCTCCGATGAAAAAACTCAAGCAACCCAGCGTTGATTCCGCTCAGGATATCCTTCGACTGCGTGAACACCCCCTGGACGTGTTTTTCCGCCCCGAATCGGTCGCTGTGATCGGAGCGACCGAAACCCCGGGCAGCGTGGGGCGCACGCTGCTCTGGAACCTGATGACCAGCCCCTTCGGGGGCACGGTATATCCCGTCAACCCGCGGCGCGCCAGCGTTCTGGGCATCAAGGCGTACCCCAACATCAAGGCCGTGCCCGAGCAGGTGGATCTGGCGGTGGTGGTTACGCCGGCGCCCACCATCCCGGGCATCATCCGCGAATGCGGCGAAGCCGGCGTGCGCGCGGCCATCGTGATTTCGGCCGGCTTCAAGGAGATCGGGCCGGAAGGCGCGGAGCTGGAACGCCGCGTGGTGGAAGAGGCGCGCAAGGCTCGCATGCGCATCATCGGCCCCAACTGCCTGGGCGTGATGAGCCCGCTGAACGGCTTGAACGCCACCTTCGCCCGCTCCATGGCCTTGCAAGGCAACGTCGGCTTCATCAGCCAGAGCGGCGCTCTGTGCACGGCGGTGCTCGACTGGAGCCTGCGCGAGCAAGTCGGCTTCTCGGCGTTCATTTCCATCGGCTCCATGGCCGACGTGGGCTGGGGCGACCTGATTGATTACCTGGGCAACGACCCCCGCACTCACAGCATCCTGCTCTACATGGAAACGATCGGCGACGCACGCTCCTTCATCTCGGCGGCGCGCGAGGTGGCGCTTTCCAAGCCGATCATCGTGATCAAGCCGGGCCGGACGGAAGCTGCGGCGCGCGCGGCGGCCTCGCACACCGGCTCGCTGGCGGGCAGCGACGAGGTCCTGGAAGCGGCCTTCCGGCGCAGCGGCGTGCTGCGCGTCGGCTCCATCTCCGACCTGTTCTACATGGCGGAAGTTCTGGCCAAGCAGCCGCGTCCCGCCGGCCCGCGCCTGACCATCGTTGCCAACGCCGGCGGACCCGCGGTGCTGGCCACCGACGCTCTGGTATTGAACGGCGCCGAAGTCGCCCAACTGGCGCCCGCCACCATCGAGGCGCTCAACAAAGTGCTGCCGCCCACCTGGAGCCGTAACAACCCGATTGACATCATCGGCGACGCCGACCCCGAGCGCTACGCCAAGGCCTTGGAGATCGTGGCCAAGGATCCCAACTCGGACGGCTTGCTGGTGATCCTGACCCCCCAGGCCATGACCGATCCTACGCGCACGGCCGAGCTGGTGCGCACGTACGCCCGCGTGGACAACAAGCCCATCCTGGCGAGCTGGATGGGCGGCGTCGAGGTCGCGGCGGGCGAGGAGATTCTCAATCGCGCCGGCATCCCGACCTTCCCCTATCCCGATACCGCCGCTCGCGCCTTCGTCTACATGTGGCGACTGTCCTACAACCTGCGCGGGCTTTACGAAACCCCGGCGACGGTGGAAGATCCCAAATCCGAAGCCGATCGGGCCCAGGCCGAGGCGCTGATCCAGCAAGTGCGCCGTCAGGGCCGGACGATTCTCACCGAGTACGAATCCAAGCGCCTGCTGTCGCTGTACGGGATCCCCACGGTGGAAACCCGCATCGCCACGTCGGAAGACGAGGCCGTGCAGCACGCCGAACAGATCGGCTATCCGGTGGTGGTGAAACTGCACTCGGAGACCATAACCCATAAAACCGACGTGGGCGGTGTGGCGCTGAATCTGGACAACGCGGAAGCGGTGCGCGCCGCCTGGCGAAGGATCCAGGCCTCAGTGACCCAACGGGCCGGCGCGCAGCACTTCCTGGGCGTCACGGTTCAGCCCATGGTGAAACTGGAAGGCTACGAACTCATCATCGGTTCCTCGATTGATCCGCAGTTCGGCCCCGTCGTTCTGTTCGGCACGGGCGGGCAGTTGGTGGAAGTCTTCCGGGACCGCGCTCTGGGCTTGCCGCCCTTGAGCACCACGCTGGCGCGCCGGCTCATGGAGCAGACCGCGATTTACACTGCGCTCAAAGGAGTTCGCGGGCGCAAGCCCGTGGACCTGGCGGCGTTGGAGGAACTGCTGGTTCACTTCAGCCAGTTGGTGGTCGAGCAGCGCTGGATCAAGGAGATAGACATCAACCCGCTGCTGGCCTCCCCCGAGCGGATCATCGCCCTGGATGCGCGCGTGGTGGTTCACGAGCCCGAGGTGACCGCGGATCAGCTCCCCAAGCTCGCCATCCGGCCTTACCCCACCCGCTACGTGAGCGAATGGACAATGAAAGACGGCCAGAAGGTGACCATCCGTCCCATCCGGCCCGAGGACGAACCGCTTCTGGTGAAGTTCCACGAGACCCTCTCCGATCGCACCGTCTACATGCGCTACCTGCATACCCTGCCGTTGAGCCAGCGCATCGCGCACGAGCGGCTTACACGCATCTGCTTCATTGATTACGACCGCGAAATGGCGCTGGTGGCCGAGCGGCGTGATCCGGAGACCGGCGAACCCCAAATCCTGGGCGTGGCGCGGCTGAAGAAAATCCACGGCGTCAATGAAGCTGAGTTCGCCGTGCTGGTGGCGGACCCCTTCCAGGGCAAAGGCCTGGGAGAGGAGCTGACCCGCCGCCTGATCAGAGTGGCTCGCGACGAAAAGATCGAGCGGATCGTGGGCGACATTCTCCCTGACAACTTCGTGATGCTCAAGCTCTGCGAACGCCTGGGCTTCAAGCTCACGCGCACCGTGGAAGACCCGGTGGTCAAAGCCAGCTACGAAGTGGCCGCGTAGCGGCCGTAAACGGGCGGGCTGCGCGCGGGCGCGGCCCGCCTCCCGAGGAGGTTGCCGATGAGCAAAACGGTGACGAAAACGACCCGGACGATCAAGGTGGATTATCTGGCCCGAGTCGAGGGCGAGGGCGCTTTGTACGTCAAGTTGCGGGGCGATCGCGTCGAAGACGTCAAGTTGAAGATCTTCGAGCCGCCGCGCCTGTTCGAAGCCTTTCTGCGCGGGCGACACTTCATGGAAGCCCCCGACATCACGGCGCGCATCTGCGGCATCTGTCCCATCGCCTACCAGATGAGCGCCATCCACGCCATCGAACGCGCGCTGGGGGTCAGCGTCCCGCCTGCCATCCGGGCCCTGCGCCGGCTGTTTTACTGCGGCGAGTGGATCGAAAGTCACGCCCTGCACGTTTTCCTGCTGCACGCGCCCGACTTTCTCGGTTACGAGGACGCTCTTCAGATGGCGCGCCAGAATCGCGCTATCGTCGAGCAAGGCCTCCGGCTGAAGAAAATCGGCAACCATCTGGTCAGCGTCATGGGCGGCCGCGAGATCCATCCCGTCTCGGCTTGCGTGGGCGGCTTCTACCGGGCGCCCGCCAGGCAAGAGCTGCAAGCCTTGAAGCCCGATCTCGAATGGGCTCTCGACGCCGCCCTGGCCACCATGCGGTGGACGGCCACGCTCGAGTATCCCGACTTCGAGCAGGATTACGAATTCGTTTCCCTGCGACACCCCGAGGAGTACCCACTCAACGAAGGCCGCCTGGTTTCCAATCGGGGGCTGGACATCGAGGTGAACGAATTCGAAGACCACTTCCTGGAGCAGCACGTCAAGCACTCCAACGCGCTGCAATGCGTGCTGCGGGAACGCGGCTCCTACATGGTGGGACCGCCGGCGAGGGTGACCCTGAATTTCGACCTGCTGCCCGAGGTGGCGCGACAAGCGGCTGCCGAGTGCGGCTTCGAGGTCCCGTGCCGCAACCCGTTCCGCTCCATCCAGGCGCGTGCGCTGGAAATGATTTTCGCCTGCTGGGAAGCGCTGCGCCTCATCCGCGAGTACGAGCCGCCGGCCCAGCCCCGCGTCGAAGTCGAGCCGCGCGACGGCAAGGGGTGCGCCGCTACCGAAGCCCCGCGCGGGATTCTCTATCATCGTTACTCGATTGCCGCCGACGGCCGTATCCTCTCGGCGCGCATCGTGCCGCCGACCTCACAAAACCAGCGCCGCATGGAAGACGACCTGCGCGCCTTGGTCCCCCTGCTGATCGCCGGACCCGAGGACCGGCTCACCTGGCGCTGCGAACAGGCCGTCCGCAATTACGATCCGTGCATTTCCTGCGCCACGCATTTCCTGCGCTTGCACCTGGAGCGCAACTGACCGGCGCGGGACCGCCCCTGCGATGCTCATCATCGGTTGCGGCCATCCCGATTGCGGCGATGACGCGGCCGGTCTGCTGGTGGCCCGGCGCTTGCGCGAGCTGGGCTGGCGAGCGGTGGAGGCCTCCGGCGAGGCTACCGGGCTGATGAGCTGCTGGGAAGGCGAGACCGATGTCGTCCTGGTGGACGCGACGTTGAGCGGAGCGCCTGTCGGGACGATTCAAGTGTGGGACGCCGGGCAAGCCCCGCTTGTGCGCGAACGCTTCCGCTGTTCCACCCACGGGCTGGGCGTGGCTGAGGCAATCGAACTGTCGCGCGCCTTGGGCAGCCTCCCGCCGCGCCTGCGCGTCTACGGAATCGAGGGGCGGCGGTTCGAGGCGGGCGCCAGCCCGTCGCCCGAGGTCCTGCAAGCAGTCGAGCAAGTGGTGCGACGAATCCGGGAGGAGATCCCATGCATGAAACAGGACTGATCGAAGATCTCATCCGCAAGGTAGAATCGTTAGTGCGCGAGCACTCCGGGCGGCGGGCAGTTGCGATCCGGTTGCGCGTGGGAGCGCTGGCGGCGGCCGACCCGGATCATTTGCGCGAGCATTTCGAAACGGCCGCGCTGGGAACCGTGGCCGAGGGGGCGCGCCTGGACATCGAGATCTCGGAAGATCTGCTGAGTCCCGACCCCGGCGCCATCATCCTGGAGTCGGTCGAAATCGAGACCGGATAAATGAACCTCGCGGCGGTCAGCGGTACGCGAGCCTCGGAAATTTGCCGGCTGCGCCTGGTGCTGCACGGCGCAGTGCAGGGAGTGGGTTTCCGCCCCTTCGTTTACCGGCTGGCAACCGAAATGGGTCTGGCCGGCACGGTGCTGAACTCGAGCGCGGGCCTGGTGATCGAGGTCGAGGGCACAGTCGAGCAGCTCGAACGTTTCCAGGCCCGGCTGGAGGCCGAGCGCCCGCCGGCGTCCGTCATCCTCGCGCGGGAAGCGAGCTGGCTGCCCGCAAAGGGCTGCGCCGGCTTTCGCATCCTGGCCAGCGACGAGGGCGCCGAGAAGACCGCGGCCGTGCTGCCCGATCTGGCCACCTGCCCCGAATGCCTGGCCGAGCTGCTCGATCCCGCCAATCGCCGCTACCTTTACCCGTTCACCAACTGCACGCGCTGCGGCCCGCGCTACACCATCATCCTCGATATTCCCTACGACCGGCCGCGCACCACGATGCGCGACTTCGTGCTCTGCGAGGACTGCCGCCGCGAGTACACCGATCCCGCCGACCGGCGCTTCCACGCACAGCCGAACGCCTGTCCGAGCTGCGGCCCGCGACTCAGCGCTCCTCCGGCCGAGGCAGTTCGCGAGTTGGCGGCCGGGCGCATCGTGGCGCTCAAGGGAATCGGCGGCTTCCAGCTTTTGGTGGACGCACGGAACGAAGAAGCCGTCCGGCGTTTGCGCCAGCGGAAGCGTCGCGAGGAAAAGCCCTTCGCGCTGATGATGCCGTCGCTCGAAGTCGTGCGCCAGTATTGCCACGTCTCCGAAGCCGAAGCCGCGTTGTTGAGTTCGCCCGCCGCGCCCATCGTGCTGCTGCGGCCCAACGGGCGGCCCGGCATCGCGCCCTCGGTGGCGCGCAGCTCGCCCTATCTGGGCGTGATGCTGCCCTACTCGCCGCTGCACCATCTGCTGATGCGCGCATTCCCGCATCCCATCGTGGCCACCAGCGGCAACCTGAGCGACGAGCCGATCGCGATTGACAACGACGAGGCGCTCGAGCGTTTGCGCGGGGTGGCGGACTTCTTTCTGATGCACAACCGCCCGATCGCGCGACCGTGTGATGACTCGGTGGCGCGCGTGGTGCGGGGAAGGCCGAGTCTGGTGCGGCGCGCGCGCGGCTACGCGCCGCTGCCGGTGCGCCTGGACCGCGACCTGCCGCCCGTGCTGGCCGTGGGCGGCCACCTGAAAAACACGGTGGCCATCGCGCTCGGCCGCCAGGTCATCCTCAGCCAGCACGTGGGGGACCTCGATACGCTGGAGGCCCGTCGCGCTTTTGAACGCGCCATCGAAGATCTCTGCCGGCTGTACCGCTTCCGCCCGCAGCTTGTGGCTTGCGACATGCATCCCGATTACGCCTCGACGCAGTGGGCCTTGCGCTCGGGGCTGCCGGTGATTCCCGTCCAGCACCATCAAGCCCATGCCGTTTCCTGCGCGGCCGAGAACGACGTGCGGGAGCCCTATCTGGGCGTAGCCTGGGACGGAACCGGCTACGGCCTGGACGGCTCGGTCTGGGGCGGCGAGTTTTTTGTCGCGGAGCACGGGCGGCTGGAGCGGATCGCGCACCTGCGGCCTTTCCGACTGCCCGGCGGCGAGGTCGCCATCCGCGAGGGCTGGCGCGTCGCTGCTTCCCTGCGCTACGAGACCTTCGGTTCCGGAGCCGTCCCGGAACCGGCGCTGCGGCGCATGCTGGAGGGCGGGGTCAACTCGCCATGGACCACCAGCGTGGGCCGCCTCTTCGACGCTGTGGCGGCCATGGCCGGTGTGGCGCGCGAGAACCGCTTCGAAGGACAGGCTGCGATGATGCTGGAGCGCGCCATCGCGGGCCTGAGGAGCGACGAAGCTTACCCGCTGCCGGGAGGCGACTGGCGGCCGCTGATCGAAGCCGTGGCGAAGGATGTGCAACGGGGTGAGCCGGCGGCTTGCGTCGCAGTGCGCTTCCACAATGCACTGGCCAACTGGATCCTGGAAGTCGCCGGGCAGGCGGGCGTGCGCGATGTCTGCCTGAGCGGCGGCGTGTTCCAGAACGGCTACCTGGTCGAGCGCACCGCCGCGCTGCTGGACGGCCGCGGGTTTCGGGCCTGGACGCATCAGCGCGTCCCGCCCAACGACGGCGGCATCGCCTTGGGACAGGCCGTGCTGGCCGCAGAAAGGAGCTAGACGATGTGCCTGGCTGTGCCGGGAAGGGTCGTGAGCATCTTGGAGGAAGGCGACAGCAGCCTGCGTCGCGCGGTCGTGGACTTTGCGGGCGTGCGACGCGAAGTCTCGCTGGCCTTTACGCCTGAAGCAAAACTTGGCGATTATGTCATGGTGCACGTCGGCTTCGCGCTCAGCGTGGTGGATGAGGCTGAGGCGCAGAAGATTTTCGAATACTTGAGCGAAATCGGCGAGCAACTCGAGCCAGACTCCGGGGAGGCGCCGTGAAGTTCGTGGACGAGTATCGTGATGAGCAGGCGGCGGCGCGCCTGGCGGAACTGATCCGGCGGCGGGTGAGCCGGCCGTGGACCGTGATGGAGATTTGCGGCGGCCAGACGCACACGATCCTGAAAAGCGGGCTTGAGGATCTGTTGCCGCCGGAAGTCACGCTCGTCCACGGTCCCGGCTGCCCGGTCTGCGTGACGCCCATCGAGCTGATTGACCACGCCGTGAGCATCGCGGAAACCCCGGGCGTCATTTTCTGTTCGTTTGGCGACATGCTGCGCGTGCCCGGCTCCCGGCGCAGTCTGCTGGAGGCCAAGGCGCGGGGCGCCGACGTGCGTATCGTCTACTCGCCGCTCGATGCGCTCAAGCTGGCTCAGGCCAACCCCGCGCGCCAGGTGGTCTTCTTCGCGGTGGGCTTCGAGACCACGGCGCCGGCCAACGCCATGGCGGTGTGGCAGGCGCGGCAACTGGGGATCGAGAATTTTTCGGTTCTGGTGGCGCACGTGCTGGTGCCGCCCGCCATCGAAGCCATTCTCAACTCGCCCGGATGCCGCATCCGCGGATTCCTGGCCCCCGGGCACGTCTGCACGGTGGCCGGCTACGAAGACTACGAGAAGCTGTCGGCGAGCTATCGGGTCCCCATCGTGGTCACCGGTTTCGAGCCCGTGGACATTCTGGAAGGCCTGCTCATGGTGGTCACGCAGCTCGAGGAGGGGCGCGCCGAAGTCGAGAACCAGTACCGGCGCTCGGTGCGTCGCGAAGGCAACCGACAGGCGCAGCGAATCGTGCGGGAGGTGTTCGAGGTCAGCGACCGCGCCTGGCGCGGGATCGGAACCATCCCGCTGAGCGGGCTCGCGTTGCGCGAACCGTATCGCCGTTACGACGCGCTGGAACGTTTCCCGCCGAGCCAAGCGCCGGGCGAGGAATCGGTCGAGTGCATCGCCGGCCTCATTCTCCAGGGCCTGAAAAAACCGCCTGAGTGCAGCGCATTCGCTGTGCGGTGCACGCCCGAGACCCCGCTGGGCGCGCCGATGGTTTCGAGCGAGGGGGCCTGCGCGGCCTATTATCTCTACGGCCGCAAGGAAGTGGCGTCATGAGCGAGTTCACGTTGAGCTGCCCGGCGCCGATTCTCAGTGAAGAACGCATCCTTCTGGCGCACGGCGGCGGCGGGCGACTGATGCACCAGTTGCTGGAGCGCGTGTTTTTGCCTGCCTTCCGCGATCCCGCGCTCGAGGCGCGCCACGACGGCGCCGCGCTGGAAATCCAAGGCGTACGAGTGGCCTTCACCACCGACTCTTACGTGGTGCGCCCCCTGTTCTTCCCCGGCGGCAACATCGGCGATCTGGCCATCAACGGCACGGTGAACGATCTGGCGATGTGCGGGGCGCGTCCGCTGTATCTGAGCGCGGGATTCATCCTCGAAGAGGGTCTGGCTGTCGAGACCTTGCGCCGCGTGACGGACTCCATGCGTGCCGCGGCCGAGCGCGCCGGCGTGCGCCTGGTCACCGGGGACACCAAAGTGGTGGATCAGGGGCACGGCGATGGCATCTACATCAATACCGCGGGCATCGGCGTGATCGAAGCGCGCCAGGTCATCGGCCCGCAGCGCGTCGAACCGGGCGACGCGGTGCTGGTGAGCGGCGATCTGGGAGCGCACGGCGTGGCGATTCTTTCCGTGCGCGAGGGACTCGAGTTCGACGCCCCGATTGCCAGCGACACCGCACCGCTGTGGGCGCCGGTAGCCGCGCTGCTCGAAGCGGGAATCGAGGTCCATTGCCTGCGCGATCTGACCCGCGGCGGGCTGGCCTCGGCGTTGAACGAGATTGCGCAGGCGCGCGGCCTGCTCATCAGCCTGGAAGAAGCCGCGATCCCGGTCTCCGAGCCGGTCAAGGGAGCGTGCGAGATTCTCGGTCTGGATCCGCTGTACGTGGCCAACGAAGGGCGCTTCGTAGCCTTCGTGCCGCAAAGCCAGGCGGGGCGGGCGCTCGAAGTCCTGCGCTCGATTCCCGTGAGCGCCGGCGCGGTGCAGGTGGGTTCGGTGCTCGAGGAAAACACCGCGGCCGTGGTCCTGCGCAGTCGTGTGGGCGGCCGCCGCGTGGTGGACATGCTCAGCGGCGAGCAATTGCCGCGGATCTGCTGACGGCCTGCGGGCGGCGGCTCAGGAGTCGCGCTAGCCTCGGCCTCAGCTCGCTACTTCTTCGATCGTTCGGCAAAAGAGCTGGAAGCTCCGAGATTTGTTCCGCTTGGGTTCCATGTGCTGCGCGATCTCCCGCGCAACCTCGATTTTCGGCAGGCCCATGGGGAAATACCCTGCCTTTTGCAAGCACCGCTTCAAGGCTTCGGCGGTGCCCCGCGTATGGCATCCGGGTCGCGATATTTTCTCTTCGCCGGGACGTTGCGGTCAACGCCAGGATACGCCTGAACCACAGCCTCCCAATCTCCGAAAAACCATGCTTCCAGCTCCTCCACCGCGATGCGATTCACCACCTGCCAGCCTGGACTGCATGCCATGCTCTTCGTGCCCAGGCCCGCTCGCTTGGCTGCGTCTTCCAGTCTTGCCTTGAGTCGGCGGCAGTCGTCCCTGTCGCGGTCCACAAGCACCATCACGCATTGACCGGGTTGCAGAATACTTGCGTAAGCTGTCAGCCGATCTTTCAATTTCTTGAGTAGCCGATTCTTGGAAGCGAACGGATAGACCTGGAAGGATAAGTCCGGAGCGATCTTGGGTACTAACTCTCTGAGAGCAGCCTCTGTTGACAAGTCTTCGACCAGAATCTCGAGATGCGTGACTTTCAAGGGCGCTACCGCCGCCTGGCTAGTTTGGATACCGGCGCACCTGCGTTCACCAGCGGATCGCCGATCTGAAAGCGGCCCTCCAGCCAAAGCTCGCCCAGGGTGGCGCCGGCCTCCAGAAACTCTTGAATCCCCTCGATGTCCGCAACCCGCTTCACCTGAGTATGGCCGTGCTCATCCCGGTACAGCACCCGCACTTCCTCAGGACGCATGCTGTCCACGAAGTAAGGTGAGTGCGTGGTGATCAGCAGTTGGGCGCGTCCCGCGGCCTTCCGACACTCCTCGGCCAGCCCGGGCAGGAGCCTCGGGTGCAAGAAGTTTTCGGGCTCCTCGATCCCGATGAACTGCGGCGGTTCGGGATCGTACAGGAGAACAAGGTAGCACAACATCTTCAAAGTGCCGTCGGATGCGAAACGTGAAAGAATCGGCTGTTTGAAGGGCGCGTCTTTGATCTGTAGCAGCAGACGGCCGTCGGGCATCGTTTCCGCAATCACTTTTTCCAGACGAGGCACGCGCCGCCGCAGAACTTCGAATATGGTTTCGAGGCGTTCGGGGTGATTCTCAGCGAGGTATTGGATTACGTTCGGCAGGTTATCACCGGTCTTGCTGAGTCGTTCCTGGGGTCCGGCCTCGGGCTGACCACGCGTATCGTCAATGGACAGATAGGACACGTACCAGTCCGTGATGAACTCGCGCAGAGCGGCCACCCGAGGATGATCGGCAAATTGCCCCAGCGCGTTTACTGCGATAAGATCCCTCGATTTGAGCGGTATTTCTATGCGGCGGTCCCTTTCATCGGGCTCCTCGCCGCTCACGGCCCGGCCCCGGCCTTCACGATAGTCGAGAAACCTGAAAGGCTTGCCCCGAATACCGCGCCGCCACTGGAGCCATTCCTCAGCGACGTAAACACCGCTGCCGCCCTCGTCTATCGCCAGGTGGTAGGTGATCAACGGTTGATCAGGCCGCTCCCGGTATTTCAGCTCGATCGTCAATGGACCCTTGGTGCCACGGGTTTTCAATTCCCTCGCCCGGCCGCGCCGGTCCCAGGCGTGACGTAAACCGAACTGGAAGCACTCGGAAAGGAAGTTAAAGACGTCGAACAGCGTGGACTTGCCGCTGCCATTCGGACCCAACAGAACCGTCAACGGTGTGAGCTGTTTGAGTTCCACGGAGCGCAGGGCCCGGTAGTTTTCGACCTTGAGAGCTTCGATGCGTGCCGGCGCTTGATCTCGACGTTGGATCACGAGTTTACCCGGCTGCCCGTAGGGCGGACGCTCAACCTGATTTTAACTCGTCGGCGTTAAGGTTAGACGCGGTCGTCGGCCAGAAGCCCGATGGGCCAAGCCGCTCCGACGCGCATCGTCCGCGTGCCAGCGGGGAGCAATTGCCGCGGATTTGCTGACGGCCTGCGGGCGGCGGCTCAGGATTCGCGCTCGATCACCAGTTCCGTCAGAGCCGACAGCGCGCGCTGGTAAGGCGACGGCGGGAATTGCTCGATCATCCGCCGCGCCGTTCCGGCAAATTCCTCGGCCCGAAGGCGCGCCCGACGGATCCCGCCGAGCGATTCGGCCAGCTCGAGCACGGCGCGGAAAGGAACGCGCTCATAGCTGCGGTCGGCGAGCACGGTCTCTACCATCATGCGATCCGCCGGGGAGGCGCGCTCCAGGGCATAGATCAGGGGCAGCGTGAGCTTGCCTTCTCTGAGATCGCTGCCCACCGGCTTGCCCAGCACATCTTCGGCCGCAGTGAAATCCAGCACATCGTCCACCAACTGGAAGGCCATCCCGAGGTTCCAGGCGTACTCGCCCAGCCGCTGCTCGTCGCGTTCCGTGGCGCCCGCGCACACCGCGCCCAGCCGGGCGCAGGCCGCGAAAAGCGCCGCCGTCTTGCGGCTGACCAGGTCGAGATAATCGCTCTCGCTGACCCGGATCGAACCCAGCCGTTCGAGCTGGATCAGTTCGCCTTCGACCATCAACTGGGTGACGGCGATCAGCAGGTCGAGAATATGGAAGTTGGCCTCGCGCAGGGCGATCTGGAAGGCCTTCATGTAAAGCCAGTCGCCCGCCAGAACCGAGGTGTGATTGCCCCACTTGACGTTGGGCGACGGCCGGCCGCGACGCGTGTCGGCGCCGTCAATTACGTCATCGTGCACCAGGGTCGCGGTGTGGATCAACTCGACCACCGCCGCCAGCCGGATCGCGCTTGCGCCAGCTTCGCCGAACAGGCGTGAACTCAGCAGCAAGAGCACAGGCCGCAAACGCTTTCCGCCGCCCGCACGCAAGTGGCGACCGATGGCCGTAATCGCCTCGACCGGCGCCTCGCTTTCGGCTCCGAGACACTCCTCGACCCGGGCCAACTCATCACCGATCAGAGCGACGATTTCCCCTGCGGTCGAGGCCCTCCCTGCTTTGCCCAGCGCCATCCGGTCAATTCCAGTCTAACCGTGGGCCCGAAGGGCAGGCAAACCCGCCTCGCTCAAACTTGCCATCCGAAGACGCGCCGGAAGTTGGCGGTCGTCGCAGCCGCCAGCTCTTCGGGCGTCTCGCCGCGCAATTCGGCCAGTCGCCTCAGGGTGTGCACCACGTAGGCGGGTTCGTTGCGTCGCCCGCGCACCGGCGCCGGGGCCAGATACGGCGCATCGGTTTCGATCAACAGCCGGTCGCGCGGCGTCAGACGCGCCGCTTCCTGCACCCGCAACGCTTTGGGGAAGGTAACCACGCCGGCGAAACTCAGATAAAAACCGAGCTCCAGGCACTGGCTCGCCTCTTCGGGGCCGCCCGAGAAGCAATGCATGACGCAAGGCAGGCCGCTGCCCACCCAATGCTCGCGCAGAAAGAAAAGGGTGTCCTGCCAGGCTTCCCGCGTGTGAATCACGACGGGTTTTCGCGCCTCGCGGGCCAGCTCGAGCTGGCGTGCGAAAACCCGCCTCTGCGTCTCCGGCGGGGAGAAGTTGTAATGGTAGTCCAGCCCGATTTCGCCCAAAGCCAGAACTTTCGGATGCTCGAGCAACGCCGGCAACGCCGCGAAGGTATCGTCGCGCGCTTTGGCTGCATCGTGGGGATGAACGCCGACGGTCGCGTGGATCGCCGGGTGCGCTTCCGCGAGCCGCACGGCGCATTCCAGATCCGGCGGGCCGTCTCCTGAGCCGATAGCGAGCATGCATTCCACGCCCGCCTCCAGCGCTCTGCGGATGACCTCGTCGCGGTCCGGATCGAACTGCCGGTCGTCCAGGTGGCAGTGCGAGTCCACCAGCTTCACGTCAGGCGCGCTCCCACGGGCACATCCTCCCAGGGCCCGATCAACACGGGCAAGCCGCCTTCGGGCGTGGCCGCAACCACCATGCCGTCGGACTCGATCCCGCGCAGCTTGCGCGGCTGGAGGTTGGCGACGATCACCACCTTGCGTCCGATCAACTGCTCGGGCTGGTAGGCCTCCGCAATGCCTGCAACGATCGTGCGCGGCGTGCCTTCCCCGATGTCCACTTCCAGCCGGAGCAGCTTGTCCGCGCCTTTAACGCGCTCGGCGGCCAGCACCTGGCCGACCCTCATGTCCACCCTGGCGAAATCCTCGATGCTGATGCGCGGGGGGCCGGGCTGCTCCGCCGGCGCAGTCGCCGGCACGCTGACTTGCGACTTCACCGCCTCAGCCGTTTTGCCTTCCAGCAGGGCTTTTTGCCTCGCTGTCTCCTCGACCTCGAGCGCCCGCATGCGTTCGATGGCCTGCCGCGGATCCACACGCGGGAACAATGGCTGAATCTCGCCGATGCGCCGGCCGGGCGCGAGCCCGCCCCACGCGAGATGGTCGAACCTGGCGGCCTCCAAATCGGAGCTCATCCCGAGCTGGCGCCACAACGCTGCCGCCGAGGAAGGCATGGCCGGCGCCAGCAACACCGCAGCCACGCGCAGAACCTCCGCGGCCGTGTAAAGGGTCTCGGCAAGCCGGCCGCGCGCGGCGGGGTCCTGGCTTCGCGCCAGAGTCCACGGGGCCTGCTCGACCAGATACTTGTCTGCAGCCGAGAGCATGCCCCAGATCGTCTCCAGGCCCCGCGAGAACTCGAAATTCTCGAAAGCGTTCCGGGCGTCGCGGATGGTCTGGAAGGCCACCTCCGCCAGGGCCTGTGAACCCGGCCGTCCGTCGGGAATGGCGCCATCCGCGTACTGCCGGATCATGGTCAGCGTCCGACTGGCGAGGTTGCCGAGACCGTTGGCGAGATCGGCGTTGTAGCGCGTGACCAGGGCGTCGTAGCTGAAGCTGCCGTCCTGGCCGAACGTAATCTCGCGCAACAGGAAATAGCGCAGGCCGTCCACGCCCAGCACCTGACGGATGGGATCCGGGCGTACGATGTTGCCCCGCGACTTGGACATCTTGTCCTGCTCCACCAGGATCCAGCCGTGGGCAAAAATCTGTCTGGGCAAGGGCATCTCGGCCGCCATCAGAAAGGCCGGCCAGTAAACGGCGTGGAAGCGGAGGATGTCCTTGCCGATCAGATGCAGATCCGCCGGCCACAAATCTTCGCCTTCCACCGCGCTCATGTAAGCGATCAACGCATCGAACCAGACGTAGAAAACGTGATGGCCTTCAACCGGCGCCGGGATGCCCCACTGGATGTTGGTCCGCGTGATCGAGAGATCGTTCAGCCCCTGGCTGACGAAGGCCACTACTTCATTGCGGCGGAATTCCGGGCGAATGAAATCGGGCTGCGTGCGGTACAGCTCGAGCAGGCGGTCCTGAAAAGCGGAAAGCCGGAAAAAGTAATTCTCTTCGGTGACGGTTTCAGTGGGACGGCGGCAGTCCGGGCAAAGCGCGCCGGGCTCGGCCTCGCCTACGTAAAGTTCGCAGCGGAAACAGTACTGGCCGGTGTAAGCCCCCTTGTAAATATAGCCGTTCTTGCGGCAGCGTTCGAACAAGTCAATGACCGCGCGGTGATGTTTGGGATCGGAAGTTCGTTCGAAGCGGTCAATGTGCAAGCCCAGCCGTTCCCACTGCCGGCGGAATTCCGCCTGAATCAGGGTGGCGTAATCGTAAGGGGACATGCCGGCGGCGCGCGCCGCGCGTTCGACGTTCTGGCCGTGCTCGTCGCTGCCCGTGGTCAGCACGGCGGAGTAGCCTTGCATGCCCTTGAAGTTGCGGATGGTGTCAGCGGCTATGGTGGTGTAGGCCGTGCCCAGGTGCGGCGCCGCGTTGACGTAGTAAATGGGCGTGGTGAGATAGTACTTCTTCATCGCTTGTTCCAGTAAGCCAGCGTAGCCTCCATCAGGATATCGCGCAAGGGCTTGCCCGAGGCCTGCGCCAGGCGGCGGCAGTCCTCGTACTCGGGTGCGAAGCGTCCGTCTTCCGACACCTTAATGCGGACCTTGCCTTCGGGGATCTCGACCTCCACCGTGCGGCGCGCGCGCACACGGCGCTCCGCGCGATAGACCCTCAGGCCCAGCGTGGACGTCTCGGCGAAGATGACCTCCGCCAGCCGTTCCTGATCCTCCGGGCGCGCGATCACGCGCAGCAGCAGGCCCGGCCGGCCTTTTTTCATGGAGAGCGGCTCCAGCGTCGCGTCCAGCGCGCCCGCCTCCAGCAGCCGCTCCAGCGCGTAGCCCAGCACCTCGGGCGTCGAATCGTCCACGTTGGCCTCGAGCACCGAAACCAGCGTGGCCTCGGGCGCCCGCGAGTCCTCGCCGATGAGCACGCGCAGCACGTTGGGGCGGCCGGGCAGCTCGCGCGTGCCGGCGCCGTAACCCACGGCCTGAAGCTTCATTGCAGGTAACGGTCCGAAGGCAGACGCCAGGACCGAAACGAGCGCGGCGCCGGTGGGCGTGGTCAACTCGACGGAAGGACCCTCGGAGTACACCGGGCACCCTTCCAGCAAGGCGGCCGTGGCGGGCGCGGGAACCGGCAAAAGGCCGTGATCGGTCGCCACCGTACCGCCGCCCAGGTTTACGGGCGAGCAGTGGACCTGCTCGATGCCGAGCAGCGCCAGTCCCAGGCACGCGCCCACCACGTCGGCGATGGAATCCACTGCGCCCACTTCGTGGAAGTGGACGCGTTCGAGCGGGACCTGGTGAATCGCCGCCTCGACGCGGCCCAGGCGCTCGAACACTTTCGTTGCGTTTTGTTTTACCGGGTCCGGCGCTCCCGACGCGGCAATGACCTCGAGGATGTCCTTCAGGTGACGCCGCGGGCCGGGCCCCTGGACCTCCACGTGGAATTTGGTCGCCGCGATCCCGCCTCGCATCACCCGCTCGAACCGGACGCGCGCCCCGATACCCAGCGCCTCCAGCGCCTCGCACATCGCCTTCTGGTCCGCCCCGGCGTCGGCCAGGGCGCCGACCAGCATATCGCCACTGACTCCGGAGAAAGCATCAAGGTAGCAAAGGCGCATGGGAGATCATTCCGGGAGCGGACCTGAACCTTAAAAGGACACTCTTCAACCAGTTTGCACGTTCCGCTCGGGCGGAATCAAGACGGGCAGGATCTCGCCGGCCGGCCCGCGCAGCGAGCAATCCAGGCGGGCCGAGAACGCAGTTTCCTCCGGGTTGACCTCGATCACACGAGCGCCGCAAGCCTGAGCCAGCGGGATCAGACCGGCTGCGGGATAGACGACCGCCGAGGTGCCTACCACGACAAGGAGCTCGGCCTCCCGGGCCGCCTGTTCCGCCGCTTCCCAGGCCCCGGCGGGCAAGGCCTCGCCGAACCAGACGACGCCCGGGCGCAGCAAGCCCCCGCACCCGCAACGCGGCGGCAGCTCGGGCATGGGCGCCCGCTCGTCACGCTGCTCACGGCCGCAGGCCACACAGCGCACGAGCCAGATATCGCCATGGAGCTTGATCACCCGCCGGCTGCCCGCGCGCTCGTGCAAACCGTCCACGTTCTGAGTGATCAGCCAGAAATTCGGCTTGGAACGTTCCAGCCGGACCAGTGCTTCATGCCCCGCGTTGGGGCGCGCCTGCGCGATCCGTTGCCTGCGCCAATCGTACCACTCCCACACGAGCCGGGGGTCACGCCGGAAGGCTTCCGGCGTCGCCAGATCCTCAGGCCGGTACTGGCGCCACAGCCCGCCCGGGCCGCGGAAGGTGGGAATCCCGCTCTCGGCGGAGATGCCGGCGCCGGTCAGTACGGCAATCGAACGGGCTGCCTCGATCCATTCACGCGCTTTTTCCAGCAAGCTTCCATTATGCTGTCAAGAAAGGTGCGGCGGGCGGCGCCGACTCACAAGGAGATGAGATGAATGGCTCTCGCTCCGGCGTGCGGTAGGCTGCGGAAGAGAGGTACCGCTGCCGGAGCAGACAGGTCACAGGGTGGATCGGTTATGTGGGGCGGCGGACCCCCGTCAAGGAGTTCCCGATGAAGCAAATGAAGGCTCTCGTGAAAAGTCGTCCCGAGCCGGGTCTCTGGCTGGAAGAAGTGCCCGTGCCGGAAATCGGCATCAACGATGTGCTGATCCGCGTGGATCGCGCCTCGATCTGCGGCACGGACGTGCACATCTGGAACTGGGACGACTGGGCCCGCAAGACCATCCCCGTACCCATGGTCGTAGGACACGAATTCGTGGGCCAGATCGTCGAAGTGGGCTCCAACGTGACCGACTTCGTGCCCGGGATGATCGTTGGAGGCGAAGGTCACGTCGTGTGCGGACGCTGCCGCAACTGTCTGGCCGGACGCCGTCACCTGTGCGCTCACACCAAAGGCGTCGGCGTCAATCGTCCCGGGGCTTTCGCCGAGTACATCGCGCTGCCCATGAGCAACGTGTGGCATCACCGGGAGTGGGTGGACCCGGACATCGCTTGCATTTTCGATCCCTTCGGCAATGCCGTCCACACCGCGCTCTCGTTCCCCGTGCTGGGTGAGGATGTGCTGGTGACGGGCGCCGGTCCCATCGGCATCATGAGCGCGGCCGTGGCCCGGCACGCCGGCGCGCGCTACGTGGTGATCACGGATCCCAATCCTTACCGTCGCGAGTTAGCCCAGAAGGTCGGCGTAACGCTGGCCGTGGACCCCACCACGACGCGCCTGGCCGACGT